>WNFD01004626.1_pt1 | contig 13791 bp, 11 predicted proteins | sample 5400491 | NCBI WGS metagenome assembly WNFD01 (sample SAMN13153343, study PRJNA577476) | soil metagenome | isolation source: 120 cm saprolite under Douglas fir tree site 2 hole 2 replicate 2 | place: USA:California | collected 2015-04-18
CTTTGCAGGGGGCGAGCCGGGCGCCTTTCCTTCCGTTTCATCCAGCGCTTCGTTGGCGAGGGCGTCGGCCTCGCGGTTCTGCTCGCGGTAGACGTGCTCGATGCGGAAAGAATCGAAGGCCTTCGACATTTTTTGGGCGCGCTCGAAAAGCGGACGCAGATCTTCGCTCTTCACTTTGTATTGCCCGCGCATCTGCTTGACCAGCAGTTCAGAATCGCTCTCGATGCGCAGCGCGCGTATGCCGTGCGATTCCGCATAGTCCAGCGCGGCGATGAGCCCGTAGTATTCGGCGACGTTGTTGGTCATGCGGCCGATGTATTTCTTCAGCTTGGCGACGATTTCGCCGCGCCCATCGCGAATCACAACGCCGTAAGAAGCCGGTCCGGGATTGCCTCGAGAGCCGCCGTCAATGTTTGCGCGATACGCCGCAATAGCCGGCTTGGGCTCGGCGGGAGCATCGCCGAACAGGTCCTTTCCACGGGGAGTTGGCGGGCGGCGCGGCATCAGGAATTTGTCGAGGCCACCGAGGATGTATTTGCGGAACCAACGGCAGGATTCGCGATAGGAATTGGTTCGAGCGTGAATAAGATGAGCCCGCAGCTTTCGCAGCGGTAAACTTCTTCGTTGGTTTCCGTGGCCAGTTCCTGAAGAATATGCGGCAGGACGCGCATGCCGCAACCGCGGCACTGCCCGTCGCGGGCTTCGGCCATGGCCGTGCCGTTGTGGCGCTTGGCGATGCGCGCGTAAAGCTCGCGCAAATCTTCCGGCACCGGTGAGATGATTTTTTCGCGTTCGGCGGTGGCGGCTTCCAGCTTTTTCTTTTTTTCGGCGCCTTGCGCCTGAATTTCTTTTCGTTCCGCGGCGACGGCCTGCTCGGCTTCCTTCAATCTCGACTCAGCGATCTTTACTTTGCGCTCGACTTCTTCCGTGGCCATCATCACTTCGAGCTGGCGATCATCCGCTTTGGCAACTTCGGCTTCGGCATTGGCGATTTCGTGCTGCAATGCTTTGTAGGCTTCGTTGGTTTTCACGGCGCCGCTTTGATCGCGATATTTGCGCGCGCGGTCTTTCCACTGTTGCCCGTCGAACTCGAACTTCTTGCGTTCCGCGATGATCTGAGCGTGGGCCTCTTTCGCGGAGGCGACGTCGGCACGGGCGCCGCCGAGTTTGGTTTCCGCTTCGCGGATGCGCTTTGGAAATCCTTCCATCTCCGCGCGCAGGACGGCAATCTGGTGGTCAACGCGCTGCAGCTCAACCAAGTGAGGAATGGCGGGATGCATGGATAAGCAATTCTAGCACAGGGATGCGGCGGGCTTTGCGGAAACCGCGGCGGCGGATAGAATGCCTGCATTTTGCATGCAAGATATCGGGAGTCGCTCGTTCGAACGAGGAGGGAACATGCCGCACGTGCAGATTACCTGGGTGGAGGGACGGTCACCGGAGCAAAAGCGCAAAATCGCGGAACGCGTCACAAATGTGCTGATCGAAGATGGCAAAGCCAAACGCGAGAATATTCATGTATCGTTTCACGATCTTCCATCGACAAATTACGCCGAAGCCGGCGTGCTGGTAGTGGACCAGAAGCGCACACCGTGAATGTCTAAGCCGCGGCAAAGCTCGCGCTTCTTGGCAGAATATCAGGCACAGGTCAGGCTCGCTGTACGCACGTAGGCAATATCCGTAAGGAGGAGGGCTTCCCGTGGCTAATCCCCTGGACAAACAGCTAGAGCGCTGGGTTTCCGCCGGAGTCGTGGATGCAAGCACGGCCGCGCGCATTCGAACGCTTGAAGAATCGCGAGGATCGAGCGAGCGCCTGCGCTGGCCTGTCCTGCTAGCGGTGGCGCTGGGCGGAGTGCTGCTCTGCGCCGGTGTCTTGCTATTCGTGGCCGCGCATTGGGACGAACTTTCGCCGGCCTGGCGTTTCACGCTGGTCCTTATCCTGGTGGCAGTGTTTCCCATTGCCGGGGCTCTGACGGAGAAGCGGTTCTCTGCGCTGTCAACGACGTTCTACGCCATTGGAACGATTTGTGTTGGCGCGGGAATTTTTCTGACGGCACAAATTTTCAATCTGCAGGAGCACTGGCCGAACGGGATTCTATTGTGGGCCCTCGGCGCGCTTGCGGGCTGGCTTTTGTTGCGGCATTGGACGCAGGCAGCGCTGGTGGCACTGCTCGTCCCCGCGTGGCTGGCCGGGGAATGGGAAGTGCGTACCGAGGGTTTTGCCGTCAGCAACCGTTTGATCACTGAAGGGCTGCTGCTGATCGCGATTACATACTTATGCGCAAGAGCGGGCGGAGCAGATTCTTCGGCGCGGCGGGCACTGGCATGGATTGGCGGTATCGCCCTGTTGCCCCTCGGCGTATTGGCTTTTACCGAAGGGCGCGAAACCTGGGGATGGGGCTGGCAGAATCGGGCGGGTATTTCGCCTCTGTTGCACATCACCGGTTGGGCTATCGCGATCTGTGCACCAGTGGCGCTGGCCTTCGCGCTGCGTAAGAGCGCGGCGTGGACAAACGCAATCGCGGCGGTCTGGGTACTGGTGATCGGAACATTCCGCGCCACGCATGAGGATACGGGTGGAAACTTGTCTGTATTTGCGTGGAATTCGCTCGGTCCGTATTTTTGGGCCGGAGTCGGAGCGCTCGGAATGGTGGGCTGGGGATTGCTGGAACGGCGGCGCGAGCGGATCAACCTGGGAGTGGCAGGCTTTGCGCTCACGGTCATCATTTTCTACTTCTCCGACGTCATGGATAAGCTGGGGCGCTCGGCGAGCCTGATCGGACTGGGAGTATTGTTCTTGTTCGGTGGATGGGCGCTGGAGCGAGCGCGGCGGCAACTGGTCGCGCGGGTCGCAGGAGGAACGCAATGAGTGCATCTCGAAAAGGAATCATCCTGGCGGCGCTGCAGTTGGCGATTGTCGCCAGCCTGGCGGCGAAATACACAATCGATCGCGCGCGCTTTCCCCGCGTTTGGGCGCGGACGGCGGTGTACGATCCCGATCTGCCGATTCGGGGCCGGTATTTGAGCGTGCAGTTGCGCGTCGATGCGGATCGCGTCTACGGAAATTCCGAACCGCCAAAAGGCAATCAATTCAATTCCTGGAGTGAGCAGAGGGATATAGATTTGCACGCCGAGAACGGCCACCTCGTAGCGAGTCCCGCTCCCACGCCAACAGGACTGCGGGTGACGCGGTGGAAAACGCGCACAGGGGAGGTGGTAGCGGTCCTCAGCGAGCCGGTGGATTTCTTTTTGCCGGAGCACGCCGTCGATCCCTCGTGGCGCAAGGCAGGTGAAGAATTATGGATCGAGGTAACGGTTCCGAAAAAGGGGCCGCCGCGGCCCATCCGCCTGGCGGTGAAGCGCGGAGAAATGTTCACGCCACTCGAAATTAAATGAGATGCGGACCGGCCCTTCGAGAAACGTGAGGACCGATCCGCGTTTTTTCTTTGAGCGCCGGCTGAATTTGTGCGTTCTCAAGCGCGGGCGTCGCGGCGGATGAACGACCAGTCGAGAAAATAACCGATGCCGACCGCGAGAGGAATGATGCCGAGCGCGGCAACCGTCCAGATGTCGCGATCCGCCTGGATGCCCGCAATCAATCCGAAAGTAGCGATGTAGCCGATGGCCCCGCTGACCAGCAGGATGCCGGAGCGGCGGGAACGCGCCGCCTGGTTCAATTCAGGCTCCATCGGAATGGCGACTCCGCGGGCAATTGCCGCGAGCCGCTCTTCGCTGCGCAACTTGCGAACCCGGTAATAGGTGTACAGCGCCGCGAGGGGGATTCCCATCCCCAGAATTACGGCCACCAATCCAATCAATTCTCCGCCCATGGTGTGCTCCTTCTTTCTTTGAGGCGCCAGTAAGGCGCGTTCTAAAGGGGGAACCGCTTTCAATAGGAAGTACGCGGAGCTGGCAGGAAAAGTTCCCGGGACTCATGAAGAAAGGGGAGCGGGTATTTACTGCAAAGGCGCTGATCAGGAACTGGCGGAGATGACCATTCTCGGGGCGCAACGCAGCAACAGTCGTTTTGAACTGATGATCGCGACCCACATCTCGCGAATGATTGAATAATCGAATGCGAGCCATTTGAAAAGCAGCATTGACAGAAACTTCGAACGTTCGTAAAGTGCACGATTAGCTTGATTATGACGCAAGAGCCAAACTCTTCGACCGTTTCTCTCTCCCGCAGACCTTCCCTGCGCTGTTGTTGTTGAGCCACGCCCGAAGTTTGTTTTCTACCTCCTCAATTTAATTTCCAGTGCGCACGGGCGGAAGCCCCAGCCGCGCATAACCTCGAAGTATCCGAGAAAAACCATCTTTCAGGAGATTTCAATGAACGCGCAGAACAATTTATCGCGGCACCGAAGCCGCGGCATCTGGAAACTAACTTTTATTTTGCTGACGGGGCTAGGTCTTGCCAATCCTTCGCTGGGACAGACAGGGGCATCGATTTCCGGAACCATCACGGACCTGACAGGCGGGGCCTTGGCAGGCGCAAGTGTTACGGTCAAGAACCTCGAGACTGGCGCGGCCCGGATTGTCGCGGCGGATGAAGCGGGCCGCTACATCGCGTCGTCGCTGGAGGTTGGACCGTACGAAGTCAGAGCGGAGATACCGGGCTTTCGCGCCGAAATCAAAACCGGCATTACGCTCGTGGTGGGCCAGCGCGCGGAGGTAAATCTTGCCCTGCGAGTGGGCGAGGTGCGAGAAGCTGTGGTGGTTACTGAGGACAGCCCCCTGGTGAGCGTCAGTACGCAGGACATTTCCGGGCTGGTCGGAGAGCGCCAGGTGAAGGATTTGCCGTTGAACGGCCGCAGCTACGACCAGTTGCTGACGCTGAATCCCGGGATCATCAATTACACGTCGCAGCGCGCCGGCGGGCAAGGGACTAACAACTCGGTGGTCGGCAACATGTTTGCGGCTTCAGGCCGCAGGCCGCAGGAAAACCTTTACATTCTGAACGGAATTGAATTCACCAGCGCGTCGGAGGTCAACAACACGCCGGGAGGGACAAGCGGGCAGCTTTTGGGCGTGGATGCTGTGCGGGAATTTGCCGTCGTGAAAGACACTTACGGCGCCGAATACGGCAAGCGTCCCGGGGCTCAAGTCAACATCGTCACTGCTTCCGGCACGAATCAGCTCCACGGCAACGTCTACGAATTCCTGCGCAACTCCGCCCTGGACGCACGCAACTTTTTCGATCAAGCCAAGATTCCGCAGTTTCAACGCAACGTGTTCGGCGGTTCACTGGGCGGACCGATCAAGAAGGACAAGACGTTCCTGTTCGGCAACTATGAAGGGTTCCGTCAGAATCTAGGCCTCAGCGATGTCACCTTTGTTCCGGCTGACGATGCGCGCAACGGCGCCATCACGCCACTCGGCTCCGGGTGCGGGCCTGCAGGGTCGGCTGCACGAACAGCGTGCGCCGCCGAGGTGACCGCGCTCCTGACGTTGTGGCCGGCGGCCGCACCAGGGACGGAGTTTGGGAATAGCGGGATAGCGAAGGCTTTCAGCAGTCCCAAGCAGCACATCCGCGAGGATTTTGGAACGGCGCGATTCGACCAGATCATTTCGGACAAGGATTCGTTCGCCGGCGTTTACACCGCGGATGACAGCGCGGCCAACACCCCAACGGCCAATCCGCTCAGCGCCGTGCGGATTCTCTTGCGGGAGCAGGTTGCCAGCTTGAGTGAAACCCACCTCTTCTCCTCGAATTTTCTGAACAAGGCCACCTTTGGCTTTTCCCGCGGTGCCTTCTACTACAACGGCCAGTCGCTGGTCAGCTTGCCTGGATTCGTGCAGGGCAAACCGGTGGGTGCATTGGCGGTCGGCGGAAGTACGGCTGCGAACGCCAACAGTCAGATATCGTTAGCCGGAACGAACGCCACCAGCAATCTCACGGCCGTGCGCAACCTGTTCACCGCAACAGATCAGATCACGCTCACGCATGGGAAGCACCTGCTCAACGCGGGCGTATGGTTCCAGCGCGTGCAGGGCAACGACGACCTGGCGCAGAACCAATACGGCCTGGTCACGACTACCAGCCTCCTGACCTTTCTGCAGGGCACGGTCAAGGCGTTTACAACCATACCGTCGTCTACCCCGCTCGGCTGGCGTTCTCTCGAAGGAGCCGCATTTATCGAAGACGCGATCAAGCTGAGACCGAGCCTCGAGCTTCGCCTGGGCTTCCGGGGAGAGTTCACCAACGGCTGGAACGAAGCGCATGGCCGGGCTGCAAATTATCTGTTCGACGCCAACGGCGTGGTTATGACCCAACCGGTCGTTGGGAACTCCGCTCTTACCGTCAACAACGCGAAATTCCTGCCAGCGCCGCGCGTGGGCGTGGCCTGGTCTCCCTTTGCAGCAAAAAAGACGGTGATTCGGGCTGGCTTCGGCATTTACTATGCGCTGCTCGACAATCTGGACTATCGCCTGGACAACCTCGCTCCCTACAATGCGTCGCTGATTATCCAAAACGTGCCGATTACGAGCATCACGGGCAGCAACAGCATCGTTCCGGGCGCGCCGCTTCCTCCGGGCGCGAAAGTGCCGCCGAGCGGCGTGCAGCCGGACATAAAAACCCCCACGGTGAACTCCTGGACCCTGAAGATCGAACAACAGCTCTCCCCGGCCACGTCGCTGAGTGTGGGCTATATCGGTTCGCACGGTTATCACGAAATCCTCGTTCTCGATAAGAATGTGCCAGTTCCAACCATCTGCCCGGCTTCGCCCTGCCCGGCAAGCTACTCCGCGGGAACGTGGTACAACCCGCCCAACGCGCCGCTGGCCAACCCGAACGTGGGGGCTACGACAACCTGGGTTTCGGAAGGCGTCAGCGCGTATAACGGCCTCGAAGTGGATTTGAGCCACCGCTTGAGTCACGGCCTGCAGTTGCGCGGGGTCTATACGTTCTCGAAGTCGCTGGACGATGGCGACACCTTGGCTACCACCGTCGCGACGAATTCACCGGCGTACGTTGCGAATCCGCTCCAACCAAAGTTGGATTACGGCCGGGGGTCCTTTGACATCCGGCACGCCGCGGTCATCAATGCCACCTACGACTTGCCGTTTGGCCGCAAGAACGCAAATGGCGCGAATCCTTTGTGGAATAAAGTAATCGGAGACTGGCAGATCAGCGGAATTGAGACGCTGCTATCCGGTATCCCCTTCACGCCGCAGTTGTCTTACAACCCTTCGAACGACGGCGACACCCGCAATCCCGTTCGGCCATCTTTGAATCCCAGCTTTACCGGAAACGTGATTGAAGGCGGTCCCAACCAATATTTCAATCCCAACGCGTTTATCCAGCCGCTCGCGGGCACCTATGGCAACGCCGGCCGCAACACTTTGCGAGGCCCTGGCCTGGCGACGACGGACCTCTCTCTGGCGAAGAAGTTCCTTCTGTCAGAGCGTCTCAGCCTGCAGTTCCGAACGGAGTTCTTCAACATCTTCAATCACACGAACTTCAACACGCCGAATCCCGTGGTCTTCACCGCCGCCACTGGCGGACCGTCCCCCACGGCTGGCGTGATAACCTCCACGGCCACAACTTCGCGCCAGATTCAACTAGGCCTGAAACTATTGTGGTGAAACGCCGAAACCGCAAGGGCCGTCCGCCAACATCGAAGCGAATAGACTGCAAACTGAATCAGAATCGGGGCGGAAGCGTCAGTCGATTTCGTGGATTTGCATGGTGGCATCGATGGCGAGATTGGGGTAGCGAATGGGGGAGCCGGCCGGCGCAGGCAGATGGCGCGCCGCGGCGGTGAATTCACCGCCGGAACATTCGACCATGTACGAGTAACCGTCGCGCTCGGTGCGGGTCATCGAAAGTGAATTGGAGGAGATGAGTTCGTCGAGAGAAACGCAATGACCGTTCGTGGCGATGTAGCCGCGTTCCGCCTGAGCAATCTGCAGGAGGTCGGTTCGAACGCCCGTCAAGCTGATGGCCTGCGTTGGAGCCGTACCGTTATCCGTGGCTGGCATGCTCTTCAAATAGAAGTGATACACGACAAAGAGAAAGGCGGCACCGACCAGAACGCCGACAAGAGAACGCATAGTGGAATTGTGGGCCTGCCCGTTGCACGCCGCAAGAGGAGGGCGCAGCGAGTTGCGTTAGGAAACAACGTCCTCCATTTTCGCCTTGAATCGCAGCCGCTCTGTTAGACTCCTGCCTACCGCCGAATTTCCCTCTCCGGTGTAACGCTCCCCTTTCGGACAGACGAATGAATCCGACTGCGCCGCCGCTCGAACTGCAGACAATCGAAAAACTTAGAGAAGAGGAACTCGAAGAAGCTCGCGCGATCCAGAGCGTGATGATGCCGGCGGAAGCGCTGCGCGCCGGCGCGGTGATGATTTCGCACGAATTCCAGCCCATCGCCGCGGTGGGTGGCGATTTCCTGGATTACTTCGTACTGACGGACGGAAGAATTGGTTTGTACCTGGGAGACGTTTCCGGCAAGGGGCTGCCAGCAGCGCTGTATGCGGCTCTGGCGGTAGGGACATTGCGCGGCGTACACAAGACGGGCACTTCACCGCACGATGTCCTTGCAACTTTGAACCGGCGGCTGATGATTCGCGGCATGCCCCGGCGGCACACGGCCATCCAGTATGCGGTCTTCGACCCGCTCAGACATGAACTGCAAGTTGCCAGCGCCGGCATGCCCGGGCCCTTTCACTTCTGCGCAAACGGATGCCGCAGCCTGGAACTCAAAGGAATCCCCCCAGGCTTGTTCCCCACAGCAAGCTACGAAACGCTGACCCTGCGATTGCAGCCGGGCGATTCCGTGCTCTTCTGCACGGATGGGGTCACGGATGCATTTAATCACCAGGGGGATCAGTTCGGAATCGAGCGGCTGCAAGAGCTTTGCGACGCCGAGCGGATCGCTTCGCCCGCGGAGTACTTGGGGCGGATCTTCGCCGCCGTCGAAAGTTTTTCCTGCGGACGGGAACAGCATGACGATATGGCTGCGGCGTTGTTTCATCTTTGCAGTTGAGTGCTGCCGGCGGCGTGTGCTCACAAAAGCATGTAGAGAGTGGGCAAAGGGCTCCCCGTTTGGCGTTGACAGGCCCGGGGCTCTCCAGTAACTACCATAAATACAGACTGTAAATCCAGGAGAGTCCTCGATGAAGACGAAGTCCCCGTATGCCTTTGGGCTGGCCTTAGTGCTTTCGTTTCTGATCTCGATCCCGGCAGACGTTTGGGCCGCGCCCCAGGCCGCGGGACAGCGCGCCGGTGAAGTCTCCCGCGTGATTCCGGCGGTGAGCATAGCTCGCAGCGGGAAAACCATCACCGCGTCAGCGAAGACCGCCGTCGATTGGCAAGACCTGGTGAATACCCAGGTGAATGCGCGCGCGCGCATCGCGCTGGACGACGGTTCGGTGCTGAACGTGGGTTCGGAATCGTCCATGAAAGTGGTCAAGCACGACGCGGGAGCGCAGCAGACCGAACTGGAGCTGACTTACGGAAAGCTGCGGACGCAGGCGCAAAAGATCGCCAAGCCGGACGGGAAATTCGAGGTGCGCACACCCGCAGGCGTCGCAGGTGTGGTGGGAACCGATTTTTTTGTTGCGTACGACAACACAACGAACACGATGAATGTAATCGCATTCGAAGGACTGGTGAAGGTCTGCAACCTGGCTGGAGTATGCGTGCTCGTCAAGGCCGGCCAGTTCACCAGCGTGCGCAGCGGAGATAATTCCGGACCGCTGCCGCCGCAGCAAGCGACGCTCGATCTGCTGGTGGCATCCAGCAAGGATTCGGATCAGGGAGCCCCGTCGGGTGTGCCCGGAGCAGGGCCGCACCTTGGTGTTTGGGGTACGGTCGGAATCGTCGCGGGAGCGGTCGGAGTTGGTTTGGGTGTTGGGTTGACGCGCGGCAACGGAACCCCGAGAACCGGATGTAATCCAAATAACCCGAAGGCCTGCGGATAGCGCTACAACTCCAAACAAGACCGAAGAAACGGAAGGATTCAGCCCTGACTGTGGTGAACAGCCGGGGCTTTTTGTTTTACCGAGGCTCGCCTGTCGGGGAGTGCATGCAACGAATGGGACAGAAATGCCGTCGAAGGAGTGTTGGCTGGACGGCGATGACGCGCCTTGCGGGCGCTTTGTATGCTCCAGCGCGGTGGCGTACACTGAATGTTTCGCGGTCCCGTCAAATTGTAAGTGAGGCTTCCTTTGACCAATTCGAATCGCAGTCGCTCAGTTCCGATCTTCTGCGGGCTGATTTTGCTCGCCACCCTGGCTCTGGACACGGTGCCATCGGCGCATGCTGCGCCACCGGATGCGCAGGCGAAGCGCTCGCCGCTGCTCGCGGCATTGCAAGCGGAGCTGGAACGCTCGATGAAGGCGTTGAGCGCACTGGACCCTCCTGCCTACTACATGGGCTATACAATCACGGAGACGCAGCGCGCGGATGTGTCCGGTTCGAACGGGGCGCTGCTCAACAGCAACGAAGCGCGCAACCGGTGGCTGGAAGTTTCGGTTCGAACCGGAACGTACGGGCTGGACAATTCGCACAAGGTAGGCGAGCGGCAGATGGCGAGCGGCGGGCCGGGCACGCCCGTACCGATCGACGATGACGCCGAAGTAGTGCGCCGGGCGATTTGGCTGGAGACCGACAAGCAGTACCGGGCCGCCTCCGAAGCGCTGATCAAGATCAAGACGGGCAAAGAAGTAAAAGTAGAAACGGCGGAAGGGCGCGCGCCGGATTTTTCGCGTGAAGAGCCCCACACCTTTATCGGACCGCAGGTTTCCATCGCCGTGGACCGCAAACCGTGGGAGGAAAAAGTCCGCGCTTATACCAAGGCTTTCCGAGAGTCGCCGGCAATCATCAATTCCATCGTGACGTTCTCCGCGCAAGCGCAAAACGCCTATCAGGTGACCAGCGAAGGGACGCAACTGCAATTCGGACAGATTCGCTACCGGCTGGAGCTGTTCATCCAGGGCAAGGCGCCGGACGGCATGGATATCGACCGCTACTACAATTTTGATTGGGTCGACCCCAAGGACGCGCCGGACGATAAAGCGGTCTACACAGCGGAAGCGACGATGCGCAAAGAATTGGAAGGACTGGTCGCCGCGCCCATCAACGATCCGACCGTTGGGCCGGCATTGCTGACGGGGCGCGCCGCGGCGGTGTTTTTCCACGAAGTCTTCGGCCATCGCGCCGAAGGCCATCGCCAAAAAGACGTGACCGAGGGACAAACGTTTTCGAAAAAAGTGGGAGAGCAGATCCTGCCGGATTTTCTGAGCATCACCGACGACACGACGATGAAAAAGCTCGGAAGGCAAGATCTCCTGGGCTACTACCAGTTCGACGATGAAGGCGTGCCGGCGCAACGCGTGCCGCTGGTGGATCACGGTGTGCTGAAGAATTTCGAGATGTCGCGATCGCCGCTGGTCGGGTTTCCCCATTCGAACGGCCATGGCAGGCGGCAGCTCGGCGCAACGCCGGTTTCACGGCAGGGCAACCTGATCGTGCAAAGCAGCAAGGCGGTAACCAACGCGCAGCTCCGCGCCAAGCTGATTGAATTGATCAAAGCGCAGGGCAAGCCGTTTGGGTTATTGATCGACGATATCGCCGGCGGATTTACGTTCACCGGACGCGGGCAGCCGCAGGCGTTCCAGGTGCTGCCCCTGGTGGTCTACAAAGTTTATGCCGACGGGCGGCCTGACGAATTGGTGCGGGGAGTGGATATTGTCGGCACGCCGCTCGCTGCGCTGACGAAAATCGTCGCGACCGGCGATACACCGGAGGTTTTCAACGGCTACTGCGGCGCGGAATCGGGATCCGTTCCCGTCGCCGCCGCGTCGCCCGCGATTTTGACTTCGGAATTGGAAGTGCAGAAAAAAGAGAGTTCGACGGACCGGCCGCCGATCCTGCCGCCGCCCGCGCACGATGTGATCAAGACGGGAGGCCAGCAGTGAGGCGCGCAGAGAAAGTAGCAGGACTGATTTTACTTTTGGTTGCGATGGGGTCCGCCGCGGCCGCAGGGGCGGAGGTACCGCAGGATAACGACCACACGCTGCAGGCTATGCGCGACGAGATGGACCGCGCGAAGACTCGCTTGGAACTTAAAATTCCGAACATCGACCAGCCGGTTCGGCCGTACTACGTCGAATATCGATTGCTCGATCTGGAGGTGCGCGAAGTCGTCGCGGAATTCGGCACCATCCTCTCGAGCACGCATACGCGGAACCGCTTTATGGATGTGGAAGCGCGTGTCGGCAGCTACAAGCTGGACAGCTCGAACTTTGTAAGCGACGACGGCTTCCGCGGCTTCATCGGACCGACCGGCTCGGTAGGAATCGATCGCGATTACGATTCGTTGCGGCAGGACTTGTGGATCGCGACCGATCAGGCCTTCAAAGAGGCCGTGGAGACTTATTCGCGCAAGCAGGCGTATCTCAGCAGTCTGGCGCGGCAATCGGACATTGACGATTTTTCGAAAGCCGATTCGGTGCAACTCATTGAGCCGCTGCAGACGCCGGATTGGACCAGCCGTAATTGGGAACAAGAAGCTCGCGAGACTTCGGCAACGCTGCGCGCGTTTTCCGAGATTCACGAATCGCGCGTGACCTATTACATCGTCTACGCGACGGAATATCTGCTGACCAGCGAAGGAACGGAAATCCGCCAGAATCGCAGGTTCGCTGCCATCGAAGCAGGGATGAGCACCCTGGCGGACGATGGCGTGCCGCTGAACCATTTTTATGCCACGTACGCGACGCGCCCGGCCGACTTGCCCAGCGTGGAGACGGTGCGCAAGGGAATAAACGTTGCCGGTACCGAACTCATGGCTCTGCGAGCCGCGCCTCCCGCACAGGACTATACCGGCCCCGTCCTTTTCGAGGCGCGCGCTGCGGCGTCGATGGTGGCGCAGGTGCTTGGACCCGCGGTGAACGGCGCGCGGCCACCGATTTCTTTCAGTCCGGTGATGGAACAGATGCTCAGCGGTTTGGGAGGAAAGAGCGACTGGGTGTCGCGGCTTGGCGCGCGCGTTTTGCCTGCGGGTGCGTCGGTGGTGGATGATCCGAGCGCAAAGGATTTCAACGGCGCGCCGCTGATCGGCGGCTACGCCGTGGATAATGAGGGGGTGCGCGCTCAGAAAGTCACGCTGGTGGAGAACGGCAACCTGAAGGGCGAGCTGATGTCGCGCAGGCCCGGGCCGGACTCCGATCAGTCCAACGGACACGGTCGCGCCGCGTTCTTAAACGAGGCCAAGCCGACGATGAGTAATTTGTTCTTTTCCTCGGCGGAAACTCTTTCCGCGGCGGAGTTGAAGAAGAAATTTTTGGACACCTGCCGCGCGGAAAAACTTGCCTATTGCCTGGTCGTGCGCGAAATGGACAATCCCGCGCTGAGCCTGCTGCACCAGGAAGATTTCTCCGAACTTCTGGCAAGCTACGGCGGCGGCGCCGGGACCGGCGATCGCCTGCCGCTGGTTGTTTACCGCGTGTATCCGGAAACCGGACGAGAAGAGATGATCCGTGGCTCGCGCGTCATCGGATTGAACTCGCGCGCGTTGCGAAACCTCGCCGGGATCGGAAACGATAGTTTCGTTTACAACTACATGCAGAGCCAGATGAACGGATTTGCCGGCACGGCACTCGGAGCGTTCGGCTCGGCACAAAGCCAAGGCGGCTTGCCGGCCTCGGTGGTGGCACCGTCCCTGCTGTTCGAAGAGTTGGAAGTGCGCGGCGCGCGCGGAGAAGCCAAGCGGCTCCCGCTCCTGCCTCCGCCGCCGATGAGCGCAACGAAGTAAGTTTTTTCACCAATCGCCGCTA
>WNFD01004628.1_pt1 | contig 13788 bp, 12 predicted proteins | sample 5400491 | NCBI WGS metagenome assembly WNFD01 (sample SAMN13153343, study PRJNA577476) | soil metagenome | isolation source: 120 cm saprolite under Douglas fir tree site 2 hole 2 replicate 2 | place: USA:California | collected 2015-04-18
GGGATCTTCTTTGCTCGGCTGGCCTCGACTATTGGAATGGAAGATAAGATCAGACAGATCGCAGGGAGACGCTATCATCTCCCCGATGGCAGCGACCGCTTCCTGGTCGATGAACGGATGTTGTTGGCGACCACGAAAGACCTCGGGGGAGAATGGCTCGAGCCGCTCAAGACCGTCGTGGTCCAGAACCTGCGCTCGATGTCGAATTGGGTCCTGCGGAAAGCCTGAGCATCAAGACGCAATCAGCGACCTGCCGGCCCACCCACTATCCATTCTGCTGCTGATATGCGGCCACGGCCTCGACGGCGCCTTCGTGCATCCTCTCAGGACGGACGTAGAGCCAGTGCTTCTCAAACTCCTCGTCCGTCATCGTCTTGTTTACAGTTCGCTCTTTATTCTTCAACCACGCCTCTGCCCACTCTCTGAGTTTTGGGTCCCGGTTGAGTGCCATCCGTGCTGTATGCGTGTTCGGTGTAACCATTAGATATATTCTCCTACGCCGCTCTAGTGTACCCTTTGCGACCATTTCCTCATCGTGCTCACTCATCGATAGCTGACTTTGATCGTAAGCGTTTGATCCGCGAACGTCGGGCCTTTGCTTCCAGAGTGCGATTCTTTGCGCTGCGCGGCACGCGCGTAGGCACGCGTTTGGCCGGCCGGTAGTTCAGCTTCTCGATCTTCTCGCGCAGCTTCCGCAGACACAGCGACTTGTTTTGATGTTGGCTGCGCTGCTGCTGCGAAGTGACTACCACGCCCGAAGGAAGATGTCTGAGACGAACGGCGCTCTCTGTCTTGTTGACGTGCTGGCCGCCGGGGCCGCTCGATCGAAACGTGTCGACCTCGCACTCGCGCAGCAGGTCTTCGTCGGATGCCGGCAATGAGATCATGTCTGCCTCGTGATCGAGATCGTGGACTTCGCACTCATGATACTCCACCGCGATTGTCGTCTACAGGCGACTTGACCAGTGCTTAGCGCGGCGGTTCGAGCGGTGTGATCCTGTATACTCTTTTCATGAATAAGCGTGCGAAGAAGCGTTTGAAGGAAGCCATCGAGAAGGATCGGGTGGAACGGACCATGACACGTCAGGAGCCGAGCCCTTCTGCTCCGAAGGATCTGCGAAATCCAAGGGGCTTTCTGCCGAAGCCTGCCAAGAAGCGAGGCTAGTCCGTTGGTTTTGGGGTCCTTGTGGGCATTGAGTTGAGGACGCATAACCTTGCCGGACCAGCCCGGATTGTATGACCGCCAGAACATCGATTGCGATCTTTGGATCTCGGGATGTGGATCGCGATACGGCGCGCACTCTGTTTGAGCAGCATCTCGCGTCGTTCGTGGATCAAGGCCGGACGTGGCTCGTTGGAGGTGCTCGTGGGATCGACGAATTTGCCATGGAATGGTTGCTGGAACGCAGAGAGATTTGTTGGGCTGTGGTTCCCCACACGCGGTTTGACCAGCCAAAGTCGATTCAATCCCGGCTTGAGCGGGCAGACCGATTGATCGAGTTGCAACTTCCCGGGCGGAAGAGCGCCCGCGCTTTTCGCAATCGCTATATGGTTGATCTCTGCGGGATCGTGATCGGCTTTCGATCTGGAAAGGGAAGCGGAACCCAGGCGATCCTGAAATATGCCCTGCGCAATCAGAGAGAGGTCCATGCTATTCCGGTGTTGACGACCATCGACGATGGGCAGCGCCCGGCGGAGGTGGAACTGGCAAGAGGCTGGCCGCGGTAACAAGTTATCGAATTACGCACACCTACACTCCCAGGGAGCTTCTCTTCCACTCGATCTTGATCTATAAACACTGCGCGCCGATGGGCGCTTAACTCGATGCGCAATGGAGAAAGTCCACTGATGATTAAAAAGAGCGTTCATGCGTTTGTCTGCTTCGTGACAATCGTTTTCATCGTGTCGTTGCTGTGCTCGCCATCCATTGCCCAGACTTTACCCAGCGAAACGCCCGAAAAGTTTACGCCGACCAACGACGGGTTCGAGTATGTTCGCCGCGAGGTGATGATCCCGATGCGCGACGGCGTGAAGCTGCACACGGTCATCCTCGTTCCGAAGGGCGCAAAGAACGCGCCGATCCTGCTGACGCGCACACCGTACAACGCGACTGAACTCACGAGTCACGCAGCCAGCTCGCACCTTGGTCCGATCCTCAACGGCTATGACAATGCCACCGAAGTGATCGTCGAAGGCGGTTACATTCGGGTCGTCTCCGACGTGCGCGGCAAATACGGCTCGGAGGGCGACTATGTCATGAACCGGCCGCTTCGCGGACCGTTGAACCCGACGCCGGTCGATCACGCGACCGACACTTACGACACGATCGACTGGCTGGTGAAAAACATTCCCGAGACCAACGGCAAAGTCGGCATCCTCGGTATCTCCTACGATGGGTTTCTGCCTTTGATGGCCCTGGTCAATCCGCATCCGGCTTTAAAGGTTTCAGTGCCGATGAATCCGATGGTCGACGGTTGGATGGGCGACGACTGGTTTCACAACGGCGCGTTCCGGCAGCAGAACATGCCTTACATTTATGAGCAGGACGGGTCGCGCACGAACGATTTCAAATGGTGGACCAGCCACTTTGATGACTATGACATGTTCATGCAGGCCGGCTCGGCGGGCGAGTTGGGACGACGGCGCGGACTGGAGCAGACCGGTTTCTGGCGAAAGCTGCTCGAGCATCCTTCTTACGACGCGTTCTGGCGCGAGCAAGCCGTCGACAAGCTCCTCGCAAAGGAACCGCTCAAGGTGCCGGTAATGCTGGTCGATAGTCTCTGGGATCAGGAAGACATCTACGGTGCGATCGCGGTGTATAAAGCGATCGAGCCTAAGGACACGAAGAACGACAAAGTGTTTCTGGTGATGGGTCCCTGGCATCACGGCCAGGAGATCGGCGATGGCAGCAAACTTGGGGCGCTGAAATTCAACAGCGATACGGGACTCTATTTTCGCCAGCAGATTCTGCGACCGTTCCTCGATCATTATCTGAAGGATGCTGCGCCGCCGGCGAACGTCGCTCCCGTGACCACGTTTGAAACCGGGACGAACATCTGGCGGCGACTGCCCGCGTGGCCGCTTGGTTGCGAGAGCGGCTGCGCGATCCATCCGACTCCGCTCTATCTGGGTGCCAACCTGAAACTAAGCTTCACAGCGCCGAAGTCCGGAGATGCGGCGTTTGAAGAATACGTTTCGGATCCCGCGAAGCCGGTGCCGTTTCGCGCGCGGCCCATTCAACCGACAGGCTACGACACGTGCGCGCAGTGGCCGTGCTGGCTCGTCGACGATCAGCGCGAAGCGTCGGGCCGACCTGATGTCCTGGCGTTCGTTTCCGATGTTTTGACGACGCCGACGAAGATTAGCGGGCAGCCGGTGGTGAACTTGATCGCTTCGACCAGCGGAACCGATTCCGATTGGGTCGTTAAGGTGATCGACGTCTACCCGGATGAAGTCGCGGGCGACGCGAAGATGGGCGGCTATCAACTCGCCGTCTCAATGGACATCTTCCGCGGCCGTTATCGCGAAAGTCTGGAAACACCGAAATCGATCAGGGCAAACGAACCGCTCCTCTATCATTGGCTCTTGCCGACCGCTAACCACGTCTTCCTGCCGGGCCACCGGATCATGGTGCAGGTGCAGTCGAGTTGGTTTCCGCTCTACGATCGCAACCCGCAGACATTCGTGCCAAACATTTTCTGGGCCAAACCGGAAGATTATCGCAAGGCGACGCAGCGCATTTATCACGCGCCCGGCCAGATGAGTTTTGTGGAATTGCCGATTGTGACGACACGTTGATTGCGCACACCAGTTTTGGTCAGCTAGATTACCGCATTATGAAGTTCTACCTTCTGCTCCTAGTCGTATTCTTCATGGCCGCAACTTCTGCTGTTGCTAAGGACGACATCACCAAAGAGCTGATCACTTCGAACGGCAAGACGCGTGCGTATTATCTCTATGTGCCATCGACCGCGAAGGTCCCGGCGCCTTTGATAGTGATGCTGCACGGCTCCGGTCGAGTCGGAATGTCGTTGGTGGAGAAGTGGAAAGACCTCGCGAAGAAGGAAGGCATCATCATCGCCGGTCCTGACTCTTCCGATACTCGCGGATGGAGCACGCCGCAGGATGGACCCGATTATCTGCGCGACCTAGTCGAAGAACTCAAATCGAAATATCCCGTCAATCCTCGCCGCGTCTATCTCTTCGGCCATTCGGCCGGCGCGTCTTTTGCTTTGGAGATGTCTTTGATGGAGTCACAATACTTTGCAGCCACGGCGATACATGCTGGCGCGCTGCCGAGAGAATCTCGCGACCTGATCGACATGGCGAAACGGAAGATTCCGATCTTCATCCAGGTCGGCGACAGCGATCAGAATTTTCCACTCAAGACTGTACGAGCCACGCGCGACCTTTTGAGCGAGAAGGGATTCGCGGTTGAGTTAACCGAGATACCAAAACACGATCACTGGTATTACGAGCTGGCGCCGAAGATCAATCTCGCTGCTTGGGAGTTTTTGAAGACTCGCGAGCTTGACACCGATCCGGTCTATCGGAAGTTTCAATTCAATTGAGTGAAGTTGAGCCTTCATGATGGCCAGCCGTAACCTTTCCCCCCCAACTCAGTTTATATACATTGAAGAGCGATGGCCGGCAGCGAACCTGCACAGAACATTCGCCCCAGTAAGGAGAGGGAGGCGAAAGAACGGCGCCTGATCGAAGCGGCGCAGAGCGATCCCGCGCGCTTTGGCGAAGTTTACGAACACTACTTCGCGTTGGTGTACGCCTACGTCGCGCGCCGAGTGCGCAACCGTGATGAAGCTGAGGACTTAACCGCGGAAGTCTTTCGCAAGGCGCTCGCGAGTCTGCCGCGTTTCAAATGGCGCGGCGCGCCTTTCGCGGTGTGGCTATTCCGAATCGCGTCGAACATGATCGCCGATCGATCGAAACGCGTAGCCAGGGAAGTGTCGCTCGATGAGTCGGGTGCGACCGCGCGAGGCAACAGCGCACTGATCAACAAGGGCGCTGATACATCCCAGCAAAAAGATTTGGAAGACAGCGAGCGGCGGGCGCTTTTGTTCCGACTGGTTGATGAACTGGCCGAAGATCAGGGCCGCGTTTTAGTAATGCGCTTTGCGGAAGAGAAGAGCATCCGCGAGATCGCGGAGGCGCTGGGGCGCAGCGAAGGCGCGGTGAAGCAGTTACAGTTCCGGGCTTTGGAGAATCTGCGGATGAAACTTCACCACAGAGGACACAGAGAAGAACAATGAGAAACCGTGCGGAAGTGAATCATGACTGAAGTAGCACTGATAGAAAAACTCGATCAGGCGATTGAGGCGATGCTCCGGCATCCGGACGCGCCGCCCGGTGCGGGCCCGGAGATTCTTGAATTGCTGGCCATCGCGGCAGAGCTGCGCGATTTGCCGCGGAAAGATTTCAAGACGCGTTTGAAGAATGAGTTGGAAAGGGAAATGACGATGAGTAAAACAGCAGCAAGTAAAGGCGCAGACAAGCCGGCGCAGTCCAAAATCCGCGAAGGTTTCCGCACCGTGACACCGTACTTAACCGTGCCCGACACGCACCGTGAGATTGAATTCATAACGAAGGCATTTGGCGCCGAGGGCCGGATCTACGGCCTTGGATCAGCCGGCGGTTTTCATGCGGAATACAGGATTGGTGACTCGATGTTGATGATCGGCGGCGGCGGCAAAGGTTCGAACTGGAAAGGCTCGCCGGCGCCCGGGTCGCTTCATCTTTATGTCGAAGATGTGGATGCCGTTTACGAGCGAGCCATGCAAGCCGGTGCGACTTCGTTAATGCCGCCGACGGATCAGGAATATGGTGATCGCGACGCCTCCATTTCTGATGTCGCCGGCAACCACTGGTACATCGGCACTCACAAAGGCGCGCGCTATCTGCCCGAAGAGACGCACAACCTGATGCCGTATCTGCATCCGACCGGCGCGCCGAAGATGATTGAGTTTCTGAAGCAGGCATTCGACGCGGAAGAAATCTCCGTTCATCAAGCGCCGGATGGGACGATTCCTCACGCCAAAGTGAGGATTGGCGCTTCCATCGTGGAGATGGGCGAAGCCCACGCGCAGTGGAAACCCATGCCGATGACGTTCATGCTTTACGTCGAAGATTGTGACGCGTGGTACGCCCGCGCGATGAAAGCCGAAGGTGCAGTTTCCGCCGGCGAGCCCGCGGATGCGCCTTACGGTGGCCGCACCGGCGCGGTGAAGGATCCGTTCGACAACATGTGGTACATTAGCGGGCAAATCAAAGAGACCACGGCGTAATCCTAAATAGAGGAGAGACAGGTTATGACAAAACCAATTCCTGATGGCTATCACACCGCCACGCCATACTTGATTATTGGGGGCGCCGGCGACGCGATCGAATTTTATAAAAAAGCGTTCGGCGCGCAGGAGCTGTTTCGCTTTCCCACGCCCGATGGAAAGATCGGTCACGCCGAGATCAAGATTGGCGATTCGCCGATCATGCTCGCCGATGAGTATCCCGAGATGGGCTACAAAGGTCCGCAGTCGCTCGGCGGATCACCAGTGAGCATCATGATCTATGTGGAGGACGTCGACACGATCTTTAATCAGGCAGTTGCTGCCGGCGCGACGGTTAAGGAAGCCGTGTCGGACAAGTTCTACGGCGATCGCCTCGGCACGGTGACGGATCCCTTCGGACACGTCTGGCATATTTCGACTCACAAAGAAGATGTGTCGATGGAAGAGATGGAAAAGCGCGCCCAGGCTGCTCACGGTGGCGGACAATAACCATCGACTGAGCAATCGTTCACGGATTTTGTAAAATCGTTCGAGTTTAGGTGACTGTTTTGACGCCCTGGAGAAAGGCTCCGTTAGGAGCCAAATGTTTATAGCTCCGCGATCGAATAATTTGGTTAAGCTCCTTTAGGAGCGACATACATTGCGCTCCTAAAGGAGCTCAAGAATTTGGTTAGTCATCGCGGCTATAAATATTGCGCGCCTAACGGCGCTCAGCAAGAGTTATTGTCGTCTCGTCATGACCGCTTCCCCAAAACCATCAACCGTTCGCGATCAAGTGTCCGCCGAAGAGTGGCAAGCCCGCATCGATCTCGCCGCGGCCTATCGGCTGGTGGCGTTTTACGGCTGGGACGATCTGATCTTCACTCATATCTCTGCGCGCGTGCCGGGCGGAGAGCATCACTTTCTGCTGAATCCCTACGGCATGATGTTCGACGAAGTCACGGCGTCGAGTTTGGTGAAGGTCGACCTCGACGGCAGTAAAGTGATGGACTCGCCCTATCAGGTCAATCCCGCCGGCTTCACGATTCACAGCGCCGTGCACGCCGCGCGCACCGACGCGCTGTGCGTAATGCATCTGCACACGGATTACGGCATCGCGGTTTCCGCTCAGAAGGAAGGCTTGCTGCCGATTTCGCAGCAGTCAATGTTCGCGTTGGCATCGCTGGCTTATCACGAATATGAAGGCCTGGCGCTGGATGACGAAGAGAAGCCGCGTTTGGTTGCCGACCTGGGCGAAAAGCACTTCATGATCCTGCGCAATCACGGATTGCTTACCATAGGGCGCACGGCGGCGGAAGCTTTTTTGGGAATGTTTCTGCTTGAGCGCGCGTGCAAGATTCAGATTCTCGCGCAAGCAGGTGGTGGTGAACTGGTCGAAATACCGGATCCGATCATCGGACGCGTCGGCACGCAACTGAGCGCCGTGATGGTGGGACAGGGTGCTGCGCTAACGTGGCCGGGGCTACTGCGAAAGCTGGATCGGATTGATTCTTCATTTCGAGAGTGAATTTCAAGAAGCGTGATGGTCGCAACAACCGACGCCTTCACAATCAAGTCTCACTTCAAAGGCAAAGACGCAACCGTGCGGCAAATCTACGACCGCATATTAAAGAGCGCGCGAAAGTTTGGCGCGGTCGGTGAAGAGCCGAAAAACACTTCGATTCATCTCGTCAACCGAACTGCATTCGCGGGCATAGCGACGCGCAAGAGGGCAATCATCCAGACCATCAAGAGCGATCGCAAGCTCTCAAGTCCGCGCATACACAGATCCGAACAGACTTCGGCCAGCCGGTTTCATCACGAAGTCAAACTAGCTTCGCCGGCCGATGTCGATCCTGAATTGGTGAAGTGGCTGAAAGACGCTTACGTGCTCACTGTCTAAGCGTCGCGGAAACCTGTGCTAACTCGCTACACAACCGCCGGAGCGTTTTCGCGAGCCTCGTTGCTGAGCGAATAAATCGCGGCCATCACCGCGGCGTGAACGTCGGGCGGCAATGAACCACGCACGACCAGGCCACGGAGCCCGGGCAAACTCTGCGGCTGGTTGCTCAACGCGAGCAGCTTGATCACGGCCAGACGGACTTCCAAATCCGAATGATCCTTGATTGCCTGCATCAAGGGTTGGACCTCGCCGGCTTTCGCCATTAGGAACAGAATTGAAAACGCGTCGTGAGTTTTCTCGCGGCTCTCGCCGGACAGGGAGTTGATCGCATCGCGCGCCAAACCTGACCCGGCGATGGCCGCGCCAATCTTTCGGCGCCGGTCGGGCGAGGCTTCGCGCAAAGCGCGGGTGAACGTAGCAGCGCGGTTGGCGTCGAGATCGTAAAGAGCCCGGGCGGTGGCGTTGCGAACTTCGGCGGCCGGGTCTTCGAATGATTTGGTGATCAAGCGAAAAGATTCATCACCGCCTCGATGGGCAAGATCGGCCAGCGCCGCCGCCCGCTCTGCAGAGTCCTTACTGTTCAGCTGCTCGGCAAGTCCGGCCGGGATAGACGACTCACTCTCCAAAGGCTCGAGCCCCAGCTCCTGGCCGTTTGTGTTTTGTGATTTCGAGACATCGGCGACGGACGGACTGGCGAAATCACTGGGCTCGAAGAGGCCCAGATCAGCCGAGGTTTCGACCGTGACGAATTCGGATTCCTTCGGCGTGGCAGAGCTTTTTTCCTTATGGAGATCGATCTCGAGCCATGGGACATCCACTGGCTCGATCTCAGAAGCGATCGCAATGCCACGCTCCCGCGAATTTGCTTCGACAAAAGGTTGCAGGGCTTTGGTCTCAGCCTCCTGAGTAGCCCGCTGCTGTTCCTGCAGCCGGCCTTCGGCGTCCCTGAGTTGTTCAAGTTGCTCTGCTTCCGCCTGACGCAACGTCTCGATCTCGGCGTTGATTGATCTTTGCTTCTCAGCGCGCTGAGCTGCTTCTGCCTGGGCCCGATCGCGAATAGCTTCCAGCTCACCGAGCCGTTGATTCTCTTCGTCCGCGCGGCGTTGCGCTTGCGCTTCGGCGTGCTGGCTTCCTTCTCCGACCTCTGATTTGCGAGCTTCGCCATCCGCAACTAGTTCCAGCAGTTCCGGCTCATTCTGGCGCAAGACCTCCATCTCGGCGGCCAGTTGTTGTTCGGCTTCCGCCAGCTGCTTTGCCTTCGCCCGGGCGGCGGCGCGGGCTTCTTCCTGAGCGCGCAATCGAACTTCGGCTTCCGCGATCCGCTTGAGCTGCTCTGCCTCCGCCTGCCGGAGTGCCTCAATTTCCGCGTTGAGTTGCTGCTCTTTTTCGGCTCTCCGTTGGGCGCTTACCGTACCGCCGTTGCGGTCTGATTCCAATTCGCGAAGCCGGAGTTCGGCTTCCTCAATCTGTTTGAATCTATCGCCTCTGGTCTTGCGCAGGGCCTCGAACTGCGCATTGATTTGTTCTTCCTTCTCGGCGTGTTGCTGCATTTCAGCTTCCGCCAGGTAGCACGCCTTTACTTGTTCGGCCAGGCGGGTCTGGATTTCTTCGGCGCGTCTTAGCTGCTCAGTTTCGGATTCGCGCAGCACGCCCAGCGCGACATTGAGCTGTTGCTCCTGCTCGGCCAGCAACTCGGCATTTTCTTCAGCCTGCCGGCGGCTTTCTTCCAGTGACGGAATTCGGGTCTTGAATTCTTCGATGCGAGTAAGGTGTTCCCGTTCAGCCCGACGCAAACTTTCGATCTCGGCATTGAGCCGTTGTTCTTTCTCGTCCTGTAATTTGGCCTGGGCCTGGGCGAGTTGGCGACTCTTCGTTTGTTCGACGAAACGCGCCTCGACTTCGACAACGCGCTTGAGCAGATCCTGCTCTGATTGGCGCGTCGTTTCAATCTCGGCAATCAGCGATTGCTCTTTTTCTGCCAGTCGCTGTATTTCGGCGGCTCGTTCACGGCCGCCTTGTTCTGCGCTCGCGACGCGCGCTTGGGCTTCTTCGATGCGCTCTAGTTGTTCCTGCTCTGCGTGTTGCAGTTCGGCAATCCGGGCGTGCAGCGACTGCGCTTCACGGTCGCGCTGCTTAGCATTCTCTTCTGCCGACTGGCAAGCCTGTTGCTGGTCGCGCACTCGGCTTTCCGCTTCCTGGCTTCGTTTTAAGTGGTCGGCTTGCGTCGCGCGCATACTCGCGACCTCAGCCTCGAGGGACTGTTCCTTCTCAATCCGCTCCTGAGCCTCTGCCTCGAGCTTTACGCCAACTGCTCGCAACTCAGCCAGCCGTTTCTGCTGCTCTTCCGCGCGACGAGCCGCTTCGGCCTCGGCCTTGCCGTGCGCTTCTGCCTGAACGCGAAAACGAGCGTCGGCCTCCTCGAGGCGCTGGCGCCGGGCTTCTTCGTCCTTGCGCAAGGCTTCGACCTGACGTTCGAGCTGCCGTTCCTGTTCGGCTTGGCGGCGGGCGGTACTTTCCGCTTGTTGGTAAGCTGATTCTTGAGCGGAAAGACGAACTTCGGCTTCCGCAATGCGTTGTAAGTATTCCTTCTCGGCCTGACGCGACGCTTCAATCTGCGCTTCGACTTGCTGCTCGCGCTCCGCTCGAAGCTGAGCCGCCGCCGCCGCTTTCTTACGCACGGTCTCTTCGAGCTCGATCAGACGCTGCTCTTCAGACTCAGCGTGACGCTGCACTTCGGCTAAGGCCTGCTGGTGCGCTTGCTCCTGTTCGGGCACACGGCCTTTGGCTTCCTCGAGGCGCTTGAGTTGTTCCTCTTCCGCTTTTCGCACCGCTTCGATCTGAGCGTTGAGCGCCTGCTCGCTTTTCGCGCGCTGCTGGGCGGCTAGTTCCGCCTGACTGCGAACCGCTTCCAGCTCAGCCAGCCGCTGCTCTTCATGCTTGGCGCGCAACTCCAGTTCGATTTTCGCCTTCAGGTGCGCTTCTTCCTGCGGGCGCAAGCGTGCCTCGATTTCGGCGATGCGTTGCCGGTGTTCTTGTTCTGCTTGTCTGAGTTGGCCAATTTGATCCTGCTCCGCCTGATGCAGCGCTTCGATCTCAGAATTAAGCTGGCGGGTTTTCGCAGCTTGCTCTTGTACCTTTGCTTCCGCTAATCGGCGAGCCTCTTCCAAAGCCGACACTTCGGCTTGGGCGGCCTGCAGCCGATTGAGTTGGTCTTCCGCGGCTCTTCGCTGCGCTTCGACCTCAGCGTTCAGTTGGTTTTCTTTTTCGGCGCGCTCGCGGACGGCGGTCTCCGCGTGATGACGTGCTTCCAGTTGCTTGAGGACGCGCCCTTCGATTTCCTGGATTCGTCTAAGTTCCTCTTGCTCGGCGCTGCGCAAGGCTTCAACCTCAGCGGTGAGCCATTGTTCCCGGTCCGCCCGCTTCTGTTTTTCGATTCCAGCCTGACGACAAACTTTTTCCAGCGCGCGCATGCGAACCTCGGCGTCGGCAATCGCATTCAGATACTCCTGCTCTGATTTGCGAAGGGCCTCGATCTCAGCGTTGAGTTGTTGCTGCTTGCGGTTACGCTCAGAGTTAGCACCTTGTGCCTGCCGGCGAATCGCTTCCAATTCAGCCAGCCGCTGCTCCTCTTCTCTGGCGCGTTGCTGCGCTGCTTCTTCCAGGCGCCGGTGATCTGCTTCCGCTTCAGCTTTCTTTCTGGCAGTCTGCACTTCGGCGCGCCGCTGTTCAAGCTCCAACTCGGCTTGCCGCAGGGCCGCTTCTTCCTTGCCCAGGTAGTCCTGCTCGACCAGCGGCGCTTCTTCTCTTGAGTTGGCGTTCAATTTCCCGTTCGACGGAACGGGGTTTTCGTCCTGACCCTGATGAAGAAAAGCTTCACGTGCGCGTTCCAGGTGTTCGAGGTTGCCGCTGGCCAGCGCCGCCAACAACCGGTTCGCCACCATGCGTCGCGCCCCATCCTTCCCGCCCGGTTGGTTCGCGTCACGCTCGGTTGCGGCCAGAGCTTCATCGATCAGCCGGCCATTATCAGATTTTTCTGAGGACGATGGTTCCATGATCAAGTATTTCACCTGGGGATTTGGTGGTTAAAGATCGGCCCTGGGGGTCAGGCGCGCCAAGAGACTGGTCTGCTAATTTCTTTCCGAGCGCGAGTAATCAGTCAGATCGTTAGGTCTACGAGTCGATATGTCGCGACGGCGGGGTGGACGTTTCGGGTGCGTCCCAGCGGTAGTCTCAGACGGCCAGCCCGTCTGAAGCTGGATTGATTCTCGCAAAAATGGGGCTTTCAGGTCAATAGAATGTTTCCTACCAACTAGAAGCTAAATCTGATTTGCGCGTCGATCAGCCGATTATAGGGCGCGGTGCCCCCGCCACGACCGCCGCCAAAGCCGCCAAAGCCGCCGGCGCTGGAATTGGAGAGACCGAATAGGGAAGAGCTGAGATTGCCAATCGGCCGGCCCAGATTCGCGTGATTCAAGATGTTTTGAAAGTTCATTGAGAACGTCAGGCTGTAGCGTTTCGCGTTGTCGGCGCCGCCGCCAAGGCCACCACCGCCGCCGCCGCGACCGCCGCCCCCACCCGCGCCGCCGCCACCTCGTGCTCCGCCACCACCGGTACCGCCGCGCGCACCACCAATTCCGCCCATGCCTCCGCGAGGTCCGCCTTCGCCGCGATCGCCCTGGCCGGGGCGCTGAGTCGTAGCCGCGCGTCGCTCGGGGCCAAACGCAAAGCTCTTACTCACTCGCAGATTGGCGATCATTGAACCGGGACCCTGGCCAAAGTTGCGCGGAATTAGCTGCGCGCCCGCGGCAGGGCTCGTGTCGAACGCGCCGAACTTGGTGATCACGACACCGGGCTTCGTCAGATCCGTCGCGAACGCAGGTCGGTCGGCGAACACGGTGTCGCCGTTCAGATCTCTTCCGATTGTGATGTTGAAAGGCTGCCCCGAGCTAAGGATAAAGAAAGGACTCAAGCTGACGCCCCACGGCGCTCGGAAGTTACCCGTCAAAACGAATCGGTGCCGCACGTCGTTAGAAGCGCGGCCATATTCCTGGCTGAAGTCGTAAGGATTGGCGGCGAACGTACCGCTGCCGTCTGTGTCGCTGTTGGTCTTGCTGAAAACATAGTTAATGTTGAAAGTGGCCCGGCGATTCAGACGGCTGTTCAGCGTCACGATGAACTGATTCTGATTGAAGCGGCCAGAGGAATCGTATTCGAAGTAATTGTTGATGCTTGCGAGTGGTCGCACGCCGGTTCCCGGCAGCGGCGCGTTGATCGCGCGGGCGCGCAACACATGCAACGTGCGCGAGTGGCTGAACGTGACGCTGGTAGTGAAATTGTGCGGCAGCGCGCGTTCGACGCTGATCGCTGACTGCATGGTGTAAGGCGCGCGAATGTCCTTTGCAAGCTGATAGATGTTGATTGGCGTCCCAAACGCCTGAAGCGCGGCTATTGAAGGAATGTTCGGAAACGCATCCAGCGGCGAAGCTGCCGGCGGAATTGGATTACCATTCTTGTCGACCAACGGCGGTGCATTGACGATGAATTGTTGCTGGTTAGTTCCGTTAAAACGATTCGCCGTCAGCGTCAGGTTCTCGCCGATGCGGTCGT
>WNFD01004629.1_pt1 | contig 13785 bp, 10 predicted proteins | sample 5400491 | NCBI WGS metagenome assembly WNFD01 (sample SAMN13153343, study PRJNA577476) | soil metagenome | isolation source: 120 cm saprolite under Douglas fir tree site 2 hole 2 replicate 2 | place: USA:California | collected 2015-04-18
GGCTTGGCGGGAATCAAGCCGACGGTGGGCCTGGTCAGCCGGGGCGGCATCATTCCTATCTCTCACAGCCAGGATGGCGCTGGCCCCATGTGCCGCACCGTGCGCGATGTGGCCACACTTCTCGGAGTTCTCACTGGCGTCGATCCCGAAGATGCCGCCACCGCCGAGAGCAGCGGCAAATCCCGCACCGACTACACGGAATTCTGCGACCCCAATGGCCTGCGCGGTGCTCGCATCGGCGTCGCCCGGAAATATTTCGGTTTCAGCGATGCCGTCGACGCCCTCATGGAGCAGTCTCTCGATGCGATGAAGAAACAAGGGGCGACGCTCATCGATCCCGCCGATATCGAAACTTTTGGTAAGTTCGACGAAAGCGAACTGCTGGTCTTTATGTACGAGTTGAAAGCCGACCTGAATGCGTATCTGGCGCGCCTGGGCCCGGGCGCCCCGGTGCGCGCCCTCAAAGACATCATCGATTTTAACGATCGCCACCGCCAGAAGGAAATGCCCTACTTCGGCCAGGATCTATTCCTTAAGGCCGAGGCGAAAGGCCCGCTCACAGAAAAGGCATATCTCGACGCCTTACAGAAGAACCACCAACTGGCGCGAACCGAAGGGATCGATGCTCTCATGGACAAGCATCATCTCGATGCTATCGTTGCTCCCACCGGCGGCCCGGCTTGGCTCACGGACCTTATCAATGGCGATCACGTCGCGGGAGGCAGCTCCAACGCCGCCGCTGTCGCCGGATATCCCAACATCAATGTCACCGCGGGATTCATCTCCGGACTGCCGGTAGGAATCTCCTTCTTCGGCCGCGCCTGGAGCGAGCCCACGCTGATCAGGCTGGCCTATGCGTTCGAGCAGACAACAAAAGCCCGTCAAGCCCCGCGATTCCTACCCTCTGTCTGAGCGGCCGCTCACGTCTTACGTTGAACATTTTTCTCTCTCATGTCGCCGCTATTGGCGTTGCCCGTGTTAGCCTTACTTACGAGGGGGTTATAAATGACAATGCTCGACAAAGTAGTTGGTTCCTTACAAAAGGAATACTCCCGTCTCGAGAAAGAAATGGGACAGGTCAGCAAAGCGCTGGGCGCTCTTGGTTATGCCAGCGGGAAGAAGCTCAAGAAGACAGGTCGTACTTTGAGCAAGGACGCGCGCAGGCGGATCGCCGAGGCGCAAAGGCTGCGCTGGGCGAAAGTAAGAAAACAAGCCGCCAAGCTAGTAAAGTAATAAGTCGAGTAGTGATTTCGCAGTATAGCAACCGGCCCCGTTCGTAACTTCTCCCAAGACTCACGGGCGGGGCCGCGCTCTAGAGAACCGCTCTCAATGACCTGCTCTAGGTCCACCGAAACCAACGCAGGGCCAGCACAAACGAGATCCCACCCCACTCTCCAGACTGGATATCCAGACTTAGCCCGCGCACGGCTTCGACTTTGCCGTCATAGGTCTTGCGCAGATCGCAACAATGGATGGCTGCGGGCATTGAGCGATTCTACCGGATGCCCCCGACGTCCTTGCAGATCAGTTCTGGACAGCGCTCTCCTGAGGCGTGGGGTGCGACAATAGCCCTTCGACTTCTGGACCGCCTTTGTAGAGCCACCTAGCCAGGAGAGAGAAACCGAGGATCCTGGTAACAAGAAAGCCGAGGGTGATGAGATAGTAGTGGCGCAAATACTGAATCGCAGTGGACGACCCAGGCTCTTGGTTGATGTAGTGTAGGAACGAATGCAGGCGCTCTGGTAAATAGGACACCTCACCCAGGGCACACACAGCGAAAAGCAAGGCCAGCGCGCGGCTCGCCAACACTAGAGCATCTTCTCTTGACATGACCTTCCCTCCCCGGCGAATGCGGTCCTGCTAAAATACAGCATCGGATTTCCGGCCGGTCTCCATTCCCATGCGCATCCCACGGCGCGGATTCACTTGACGGCGCTCCCTCTAAACGCCCGTGTGTCGTTTCCAAGACGGTGCCATGTTCTCACTTCTCAGAACCCGAAAGGAAGGCGCCTATGCTGCGCAAGATCTGCGTACTCTCGTCTCTGTTCTTCATCTTAGTCCTCTCTGCCTTCGCCCAAGATTCCCGGCACTTCATCTTCCACTACGCTTTCACTGTGAAAAATCTGCCCGCTGGAAAAAAGGTACAGATCTGGCTTCCGGCAGCCCAGTCCGATGCCTACCAGGAGGTCCGCGTCGTCTCCGCCAAAGGCGATCTGCCGCTGAAGAAAACTCGCGAGCCGAAGTACGGCAACGAAATTTACTACGCCGAGGCCCGCACTGCCAGCCAACCCGAACTGCACTTCGACGTGGAGTATGACGTGGTTCGTCACGAACGAGTCGCACTGGGACACGATGCCGCGCACGTCGTCCCCGACTCGCTGTCATCCCACGAGAAGGAACTGGACCTGCAGCCTGACACGCTCGTACCCGTCACCGGCTTACCCGCCGATTTGGCCGCAAAGGTTACCCAAGGCAAACCGCAACCGCTCGACAAAGCCCGCGCCATCTACGACTATGTGTTCACCACTATGCGCTACGACAAGACGGGAACCGGCTGGGGCCGCGGTGACGTCCTTTACGCGTGCGACGCCAAGAAAGGCAACTGCACCGATTTCCATTCTCTCTTCATAGCCATGGCACGATCACAAGGGATTCCCAGCCGTTTTGAAATCGGCTTCCCCCTGCCTCCCGATAAGCACTCTGCCGAGATCGCGGGCTATCACTGCTGGTCCGATTTCTACATTGACGGCAAAGGCTGGATCGCGGTCGACATTTCCGAAGCCTGGAAGCACCAGGAAAAACGCGACTACTTCTTCGGCTCGCACGACGTAAACCGCGTGCAGTTCAGCATGGGCCGCGACCTCCGTCTTAACCCGCAGCAAACCGGCAAGCCGCTGAACTATTTTGTGTATCCCTACGTCGAAGTCGATGGGCAGGAGTTTCCTAACGTATCGCTGGCCTTCTCGTTTGCTGATGCGGGCACCGCGGCCGTCGCACCTGGGCTCTAGTTGGTCGCGATTGTGTGGTAGGTGGCTTTATGTTTGTTTTCGGCGAAGACCCAGTCGAAGCGAATTCTTGCCGGGATCGTCTTTGGAGTACGTAGCTGTCGGCACGGCGAACTCGTGCCAGGGCTCTTTCGCTGAAGCTTACTCGTTCTATTTCCGCAGCATCCTGGGGTTTCACTTGATCGTTGTGCAACGCGGGCGGGGCACATCTCGCGGCACGCGCCTCAATGTCTGGTTTGACCCACTCCCTCGAACTCTGCCTAACCGGTGCAGAAATACCATAAGAAAATCGGTTTTCTACAGGATTTTCCCTTTGACAAGTGGTTGCAATGCGGGTACATTCCCTTTCCCAGAGGCAAGTTGTCGTTCTTGACCTTAAGTTGTCGTTCTTGACCTTAAGTTGTCGTTCTTGACCTTAAGTTGTCGTTCTTGACCTTAAGTTGTCGTTCTTGACTTAAGTTGTCCCCTTAATCAAGGAGTGGCTAATGAAATCCCTCAATTTGCTGGGGAAGTCCCGCATACTCGCCGCATTAGTCTTCGCGGTCAACCTTTGTGGCACCACACAAGCGCAAAGTGTAGTGAAGATCACTGGAACGCAAGGCAGCTGGCAACTCACTCTGAATGGCAGCCCATATTACATCCAGGGTTTGGACTATGGTCCGGACCTCAAGACAACGCAAAGCACGACGAACGCATACGTGGCTGACCTCGTGGCGACTGGCGCCAATACCACGCGCACGTGGGGAACCGGTTCGACGACCTCTAATCTACTTACTGCTGTGGACAAGTACAATGCGCACGTGGTCATGGGTTTTTGGTTGAACCAGAACGTCAACTACTGTACCGCTAGCAACCTGAACACAACCCTGAACCAGATCGTCAATTGGGTAAACTCTTACAAGAACGACCCGGGCGTGCTGATATGGGACATTGGGAACGAGGTCATTCTGCAGGCGCAAACTTGTTTCTCCGGCACGACGTTACAAAATGATCGCGTTTGTTACGCGCAGTTCGTGAACCAAATCTCGCAGGCAATTCATGCAGCGGACCCCAATCACCCAACAACCTCGACCGATGCCTGGACCGGTGCGTGGCCATATTACGCGCAGTATTCGCCAGACCTGGATCTGCTCGCGGTGAACTCGTATGGCGGCATCTGCTCGGTGCAGAGCGCCTGGGCAGCGGGCCCAAACAATAACGGTGTGTCTTACACCAAGCCCTACATTGTCACGGAATTTGGAGCTTCCGGCGAGTGGGAAGTTCCGAATGATTCCAACGGAGTGCCAACGGAACCGACTGATCTACAGAAGGCGGCGGCATATCCAAATGCGTGGGCTTGTATAACCGGCTCAAACGGCAACGGCGCCAAGGGGGTGTCGCTGGGCGCGACGGCTTTCATCTACGGGAATACTAACGATTTCGGCGGGGTCTGGTTCAACGATGAATACAGCACGTCGAAAACGAAGCGCCTCTCCTACTATTCTCAATATCAGATGTACCACAACGGCATCGCGTCAACGGCCAACCAGCCGCCGGCCTGCCAAAGCATGACCCTAAGCCAAACCTCGAATATTCCTCCCGGCGGGACGTTCACGGTAACCACAAACTTTGTCGATCCCAACAACGACCCCATGACCTTCAACATCATGCAGAATGAGAAGTACATCAATGGCAGCACCTCTCTTTCGAATGCCCAGTTCACTCAGACCGGGCCGCAGACGTTTACAGTAACCGCACCTACTACTGTCGGCGTGTGGAAGATTTACGTGTATGCCTTTGATGGACACAACAATGTCGGGGTTCAGTCGGCGTCGTTCGCTGTCCATTAGCCACTGTGGATTTGTTTTTGGATAAACATAAGGAAGGGAGGGCAGAGGAAACTGTGCACTCCCCGATAAGCTTTTGACTAGCAAGAGTCTCGGTTGTGACAGTGGGACTTTGAAATGAAGATTAAGGAGATAGGTCAATGCTAATGCTGAAGATCAACAGAATGTGCGTTTTGGCTGTCCCTGCTCTTCTCCTCGCGACGGCGTGCCCCGATCTAAGCCTGGCCCAAAATGTCAGTATCTGGATGACGACTGACAACCAGAGGACGGAACTAAAGCAGCAACCGTCAATCTCTTTTTCTACCGGGAGCAGCGGCAGCACCCCCACCGTATTCGTGGATGAGACAGAAGGATACCAATCGATTGAGGGCTTCGGCGCATCTTTCACCGATTCCGCGGCGTACTTGTTGAATGAAAAAGTGCCTGCTTCGCAGCTCAATTCGGTGATGACGAGTTTGTTCGATCACGCGAATGGGATAGGAGTGAGTTTCGTTCGCAATCCGATGGGAGCGTCGGACTTGGCGCGGTACGATTATTCGTACGATGACATGCCTGCCGGCCAGACTGATCCCAATCTGACCAATTTTTCTATCGCCCATGACTTGGTGGACATCGTTCCCCTAGTCAAGCTGGCCAAGCAGATCAATCCGCAACTCAAAATAATGGCAAATCCATGGAGCCCGCCGGGCTGGATGAAAACCACCGGCTCCATGATCGGGGGATTTTTGCTGTCGTCGGACTACACGCCATTCTCAAACTATTTCGTGAAATACATTCAAGCCTATACGGCCCAAGGAATTTCGATTGACTACATTTCGATGCAGAATGAACCGCTGTACCTTCCTTCGAATTATCCCGGAATGTGCGTGCCCGCCGCGGTGACTAACACCACATGCGGGACTTCGCCGACGGACGAGACTACAGCGATTCAGAACGAGATCTCTTCGCTCGCCGGCGCGGGGCTTACCAGCAAGATTTTGATTTACGACCATAACTGGGACAGGCCGGATTATCCCCAAACCGTGCTTTCCAATTCCCAAATCTCAGGCTCCAGTCAAATTGCGGGCATTGCTTGGCATGGTTATGGGGGAACTCCCGGTGCCATGAGCGCTCTGCATGATGCTTTTCCAGCGCTCGGCAACTATGAGACGGAACACTCAGGCGGTACGTGGGTCTCTGATCAAGTAAAAGCTGATTTTGAAGAAATCACCCAGGTGATGAGGAACTGGGGCAAATCGTATGTGAAATGGAGTCTGGCGCTGGACTCAAACCATGGCCCACACACCGGAGGGTGCGGCACCTGTAATCCTCTGGTCACGGTGACCGAGTCATCGGGCGCGGTCAACCACGCCATCGACTATTACACACTGGGACAGTACAGCAAATTCGTCCTCCCTGGGGCTGTGCGGGTTTATTCGAGCAACGCTCCGGGCTTTGTGAGCGTAGCATTCAAAAATCCGGACGGCTCGAAGGTGCTGGTGGCATATAACGAAGGCCGAAGTCCAACCTCATTCCAAGCTGTCTGGGGAAGTCAATCGTTTACCTATTCCCTGCCCGGACTATCCGGAGCCAGCTTCGTGTGGAGTGGATCTCAAACGGGCGGGTACACGGTTAGCGCGACCTCGCAGATTCAAGCGTCGAGTTATAACGACGAATTTGGCTTAGAGACAGAAACGACTTCGGACAGCGGTGGCGGCTATGACGTAGCCTATGCTGATAATGGTGATTGGGCGCACTATAAAAGTGTGAACTTCGGCTCCGGCGTGGGCAGTGTAAATCTGAGGACCGCTAGCGCGGGAAATGGAGGAACTCTGGAGTTCCACCTGGACAGCTTTACCGGCACACTGATTGGAAGCGCCACGATTCCAGTCACCGGAGGATGGCAAACCTGGACGACGGTTTCCGCTCCGATTGCGGGAGCGACCGGAGTTCATGATTTGTACCTGGTTTTCAAGGGGACGACGAGCATCGGAAACGTGAATTGGTTTCGCTTTCAGTAGCAGACACGGTCTAAGCACCCCCAAAGGGCGGCTGAAGGCATGTCGCCGATCTGCCCGAACATGCGCCCAGCGTGCGCGCGCAGGATTTAGAATGGTCTCAGCATGTTTGCGCTGAGAACATTTCCCTGGCTTGCCCGAACACTATTTGAAGTGTTTGTCGTTGGGCTCGTCGCAGGCCAGAACGCTACTCCCGCGGCCCAGCCTCCGGGTCTGGCGCAATCACCGCCCTCTGTGCTTGCGCGCAAGTCCGTCACGTTTGATGACTTTGTCGACTCGGCCATCCGGCAGGAACGCCGCTTGACCGATTTGATGCGTAACTTCAAGCCGATCGTCGAGACTTACATCCAGGAAGAAAGGCCTGATTCCAACCTACGGACCTCCCCTAAGGACGACGACTATTTCTTAAGCCGTCTGGATCTGACGGGCAATGCCCCGGCCACTCTAGCATTTGCAGACCAGGAGCGCTTGAAGCAGGGTGGGGAGAAGAGATTTCCCAAGAATGCACAACCTTTCGTGGCAGTCGGCTTCGCGCAGGGGTTGTTTCCTGACCTGGGCCACTTCGACCGTCAGAACTACACGTTCGAATTTGTCCGCTGGGAGGTTCTTGGAGAAGTGCGTTGCGGCCTCGTGGACGTGAAGCCCCGCGAGAATTCGGGGAACCGTGGCTTTGTCGGCCGGATCTGGGTTGAGGATCAGGACTTCAACATTGTGCGCTTCACGGGAACGTACACCTCGAAAGCGTTCTCCAAGCGCGCGTTTCACTTCGACAGTTGGCGGCTGAACACTCTGAACATCATGTGGATGCCTGCCTATGTCTACACCGAGGAGTCGAATCCTCACGACCCCTCGAGCCACGGTCTCTGGTTTAAGGCTCAAACTCGCATCTGGGGCTACGACCTGGAACACGCGGGGGACCACCGGGAGTTTGCCAAACCTCTGACAGACACACCAACGTGGGTCGATCCCAAGCGGCACGAAGCTTCGCAGGACCTGAACCCGGCTTACACCCTGGGGAAAACAACATACACACCAGAAGACGATGTGGTGGAGCGGTTGCAAGTTGCTGGACTCATGGCTCCAGACGGCGAAGTCGACCAGATCTTGCAGACCGTGGTCAACAATCTGATGGTGACCAACGATCTCGACCTTGCTGGGGTTCGTTGCCGAGTGCTGCTCACAACGCCCCTGGAGTCGTTTGTCGTTGGCCGAACCATCGTACTTAGCCGCGGGCTTCTAGATGTGCTACCCGACGAGGCGACCCTCGCCGCCGTGCTGGCGCACGAACTGGCCCACATCGTTTTGCGTCACTCCGCTGGCGACGGATACTGGTCGGGTCTCACCTTGCCGTTCTCGGATCTGGAAGTCTTTGCCCACTTTAACTTCCGTTTCGATCCAGCGAAGGAAGCCGACGCCGACAAAAAGGGTCTGGAGCTGTTTTCGAAGTCGCCGTATAAAGACCAGCTCGCGAATGCTGGACTCTTCCTGGAAGCTCTGGAAGCCCGCTCTCCCCAATTGCCGAACCTGCTGCATGGGCGCTTCAGCAACGACTTCGGGAGCAGTCACCTGGTCGGGATGCGGGCGCTGGCCAACTTTCCCAAGCATCTGCAAATGGATCGGCTGGATCAGATCCCTGCCTTGCCGCTAGGCTCGCGAATTACGGTCGATCCCTGGTCGGACCGGATTGAGATGCTCAAGAGCAAACCGGTGCGTCCGGTGTCGGCATCGGAGAAGATGCCGTTCGAGGTGTCTCCGTTCTTCCCCTACCTCAAGCGGCTGGACGGGCACGGACACGAAAAAGCTCAGGCCGGAACACAGCCGTAACAGAGTCTTGTCGAATCAAACCTCCGGCGGTTCAACCTCAGAATGTGACCTTTAGAACGTCGAGAGGACGGTCACATTACCGTCGTCGTCCGGGAATGTATTGTTACCTAAGGCCTGGTTGGCATCGGCCCAGGCGAGCAGATCGTCTTCAGATCATCACCGTGAGCAAGTCCTTCAGCCCCGGACCCCGTACCCCAGGCCTGCCAGAACGCCTCGCATATAAGCAAAGCTGCCGATGACGCCCGGCATCGGATCGTCGGGGTGAACCTCATACTCCAGATCGACGAAGCCCTTATACTTCGTCGCAATGAGGGCTTCAAACATCTTACGCACCGGCATCATTCCTTCTCCCACCGCAACCTGACTCTCCTTGCTCTCGAAGTTTGTGAGGTCCTTCATGTGTACGTTAAACAACCTCGGGCCTGTTTTGTGGATCGCCTGCACCACATCCGTGCCAGCTCGAGCGGCATGCCCAACATCGATGCAGCACCCGATTCGCGAGTCCATACCATTCACCGCTTTCAATACATCGAGCGGGGAACGCCACAATTTATCCTCGGGCCCATGATTGTGGATTGCGATGCGGATGTTATATTCCTTTACGTACTTCTCAATTCGAGGCAGGTTTTCCGGCGTGGGGTCGCCGGCGACAATGACGCGGATACCTGCTCGCTTGCAGTATTCGAACTTGCGGCGGATATCCGCATCTTCATCTTTCGGGAAATAAATGGTTCCGGCAGCATGAAGCTTGATGCCCGCCGCGGCATATTCCGCCAGCGCAGCCGACTCCTCCGGTGCATCCATCGGCAGATGATCTTTGACGTCCTTCGCATTCAGTGCGAACACATTGAGCTGCTTCATGAAGCCGATCATCTGCGAACGATTGAAATTGCGAAAGGTGTAGCTGGCCAGGCCCAAACGAATCGGCGATGCTTCGTCAGTGGATGACCGTTCCTGAGCCAGTGAGAAGATGTCGCTCGGAGCGGCACACGCTGCCGCAACCAATGCTCCGGAGCGAACGAAATCGCGACGGGAAAAGCTGTCTGTCTTAGACACGCGGCTCCCAGTCCTTTTCGTACTCGCGCCCCCACATCTTCATTGCTTCTGGGTCGCCCTGTATCCGTCCGTCTTTCGTGTCGACATGCAGCTCCCGGTTCACCTCCCACGCGACATTGGACAGTTGAAGCATCGTAACGGAGACGTTGCCGACGGAGATCGGAGCGTTGAGTTTCTCGCCTTTGCGGATTCCTGCGATGAAGTTCGCGAAGTGAGCGTCTGTCATGGAATCGCGGCCGATCAGATCGGCAGATGAAGTCGCATTGCCGGCTTTGAATTCGCTAGTCTTATTGCCTTTGAGGTCATATATCTCGTAGCCATCGCGATCCACCAGCACCGTCCCAGTGGTTCCCATGATCGTCGAACCACGATCGCGGCTGTAACACTTCATTCCCTGGCAACTCTTGCCCTCCCACGAAATCATCTTGTCTTCGTACTCGAAACTGGTCACCAGCGTGTCATAAAACTGCCAGTCGTCCTTGAAGTGGTATCTGCCACCTGACGACGTGACCCGCTGCGGATAGTCGACACCCAGCGCCCAGCGGCAAACATCGACTTCGTGCGTGCCATTATTGAGCGTTTCACCGGTGCCATAAGTCTTGAACCAGTGCCAGTTATAAGGATGCACGTTGTCCTTATATGGACGGCGCGGTGCCGGGCCCTGCCACAGGTCCCAATCAAGGTGCGGCGGCACTGGCGCTACTTTGCCTGTACCAATGGATTTCCTGGTGTTGACATACCAGCATTTCGCGAAGTATGGCCTGCCGATAATTCCTGAGTGAATCTTTTCGACGATTTCTATGGTGTGGGGTGAGGAGCGCTGCTGTGTACCCATCTGCACGAGCTTGCGATATTTCTGCTGCGCCTGTACCAGCATCTCGCCTTCAGCAGGATTGTGGCTGCATGGCTTCTCCACATAGACATGCTTGCCCGCCTGCAACCCGGCGATGGCCATCGGTGCATGCCAATGCTCGGGGGTGGCAATCGTGATGGCGTCCACATCTTTCTGCTCGAGAATCTTGCGAAAGTCTTTCTCCATCACCGGAGACTCGCCCATTTCCTGCTGCACACTGTTGGCAAACTTTTTGAGGATATTGCCATCCACATCGCAGACATGCGAGATGCGAGCAGCGCTACGATTCGCCTTGAGCGACGAAAGATGAGCGTAGGCGCGGCCATTCAGGCCAATTACGGCAAAGTTGAGGCGGTCATTGGAACCGAGAATCTCGCCATAGGTCTTTGCCGTAGTTCCCGCGGCCAGCCCCGCCGCGCCCACAGCAAGTGCATCGAGGAACTCCCGTCGTGTAACCATCAGTTCTCCTCATAACTGGTCTTCTGTCGCAGACAGCCATTCCTGATCTGCCAGCTGACAAGATAGCCTTTGATCAGCAGGAAATTCCAGCCTTCGTCAGAGTCTTCTTGAGTCCGTCCATGCTGACGCGTGTGGACGCTTCGGGCGTGCCTGCGCCGCGCCAATGTGTCTCGAGGCTCAGTCCATAGTGGAAGCCATCACGCTGCAAAGCCTGCAGTTGCCCAACCCAATCCACGATGCCACCGCCCACCGGAGCCCAATCGTATTTGTGGCCCGGCTTGCTCACCACGTCCTTGCAGTGGCAATGCCCAATGCGATCTTTCGGCAACAACTCGTAGCCGGTTGGATAGGCTGTGCTGCCTATGGCTGCAGCATTGCCGGGGTCCCAGTTCAGCATGAAGTTCTTGTTTGGAATCGCCTTCAACACGGCGGCCGACTCTTCGCCCGTCGCGGTGTTGCACGACATCTCATTCTCGAGCACGAGAACGATGTTGTCTTTGGCGCAGCGTTCCGCAGCCTGCTGCAGTTTGGCATTGATTGCCGCTCGGTACGGCTTCTGATCATCCAGCCGCCAGTAGTCGAAACAGCGAATGCGGTCCGTATTGAAAGATTTGCAAAGCGAGATACACCGCTCCAGCAGCTTATTCTGCGCGCTGGCGTCGAAGTCCGCATGGAACTGATCACGCGTTTCGCTCTGCGACGATCTCGGAGCCCCAGGCCAGTCTGTCTTGAACAGCGGGCTTGCAATATCGGTGACGCGCAGCTTGTGTTCCTCGAGGATCTTCCGCGCGTCCTCGACTTGTTTCGCGTCGAGTTCGGTTACATTCTTGTTCCACATCGAGCGCAGTTCGATCCAACCTAGCCCGAAATCACCAGACACGATCTGGCATGCCTTCTCGAAATCCTGCGTGATCTCGTCATTGATCACCGCCAGGCGGAACGGACAAGTGCCTACTCCCGCGGCAAACGATCCGGTTAATGAGGAGGCCGCGGCTTTCTTGATCAGAGGCAACATCACCGACTCGAGTCCTGCCAGTCCTAAGCCCGCGAGGACCGCGCGTCGTGTGTGGCCCATGCAATCCACCTCCCATGTCGAGACGATTCCCTACCGCTGTGTACCATCATCTTAAGCCCTTTTTCCGTTTCCTCCATCGGCCCACAGTTTCCGTCATTCCTTCGACCTTGTTCATGAAGAGCGGTGCTCACGTGTCACTGAAGGACCTGAGGTTGGCGACTGTATGGTGGTTGAGGCCAACGAGAACAAGGACGACAAGCGGATGCTGTTAGCGTCACGTTTGGCAAGCCGCAGCGCCACTCTGGAATGGGTAACATGCCCGGTATTGATATGTCCAAGTAACCAGACCGACATCAGACGGCGTTGAGCGAGGTGCGGTCTGGTTTCCTAACAAAGCATCCACAACCATATCTTGGGTGAAGGAAGAGATCGTTGCATTTTACCTATCAACCGCCGCCGTTTCGTTCAGGGATTAGCTGCAGGTGCTGCGGTCGCAGCTCTCGATTGGGGCGGACGCCAGGCCTTCGGCGAGACTGGCCAGCAGCAGACACCCGCGACGCTTACGGGGAAAGACTTCGAGTTGACTATCGATTCGTTACCCGTGAACTTCACCGGGCGTCGTTCTGTAGCCACGGCGGTGGATGGTTCCGGGCCGGGACCGATCCTGAGATGGCGGGAAGGTGATACGGTCACTGTGGCGGTGACCAACCGCCTGAAAGTCCCGACCTCAATACACTGGCACGGAATACGTCTCCCTGCAAATATGGATGGAGTTCCCGGGTTGAGCTTTCCCGGCATTGCGCCCGGCAAGACGTTCCTCTACCGCATACCGGTGGTGCAGAGCGGCACCTACTGGTATCACAGCCACAGCCGGTTTCAGGAGCAGACGGGACTGCTCGGTGCCCTGATTGTCGAACGGCGAGAGAAAGATTCTATCGAGTTTGACAAGGAATACGTGGTCTTCCTCTCTGATTGGACGGATACCAAGCCGGAAACAATCTTCAGCAACTTGAAACAACAGAGCGATTACTACAACTACCACCGGCTCGCTCTGCCCGACTTGCTCTCACAGCCGAAAAAGAAGGGCTTCAGGCCGACAATCTCCGATCACCTTGTGTGGGCGCGGATGAACATGAGCCCCACCGACATTTCCGATGTATCGGGCGCAACGTATACCTATTTGCTGAATGGGAATGCTCCGAACGCGAACTGGACCGGCCTGTTTCAACCCGGTGAACGGATACGTCTCCGCTTCATCAACGGCTCTTCGATGACTTTTTTCGATGTTCGCGTGCTGGCCTGCAAATGACAGTGGCGCAGGCCGACGGAAACGACGTTGAGCCCGTTACAGTGGATGAATTCCGCATTGGGGTTGCCGAGACCTACGACGTGATCGTGCAGCCTCAAGACAATGTTGCTTACACCATCTTTGCGCAACCTGAAGATCGTAGCGGCTATGCGCGTGGCACGCTTGCTCCCGAGATGGGTATGACAGCCGCAGTTCCTCCGATGGACCCACGTCGATGCGCACGATGGTGGACATGGGCATGGGCAAGATGGCCGGTATGAAGATGGGAGACATGGCGGGCATGGATATGTCCGGTGTGGACGGCATGAAAGAGAAACACATGCCTGCATCAAGCAAGAATGACGCCGCTGCAAAAGACATGAGCGGCTCCGCAGAAAAAGACAAGCAAGGCATGGCCGGAATGAACCGGGACAATCAGAGTATGGCAGGTATGGACATGGG
>WNFD01016038.1_pt1 | contig 13784 bp, 9 predicted proteins | sample 5400491 | NCBI WGS metagenome assembly WNFD01 (sample SAMN13153343, study PRJNA577476) | soil metagenome | isolation source: 120 cm saprolite under Douglas fir tree site 2 hole 2 replicate 2 | place: USA:California | collected 2015-04-18
CGGCGGAAAGTTTTTCGGTATTGTGAATATCGTCCAACGGGTTTGCGTCCAGCACAAGGAAGTCTGCCCGCCTGCCAGCTTGTAAAGTTCCGAATTGCGCCGCGCCACCCAGAATCTCCGCATTCGTCCCAGTTGCAGCGACGATGGCTTTCATCGGACTGAGGCCCGCCTCGACCATTAGTTGCAATTCCCGATGTTCGAAGTAGCCGGGGAAACGGGTGGGGATTCCGGAATCGGTGCCAAAGGCGATTTTCACGCCGGCGTCTGAGAGTGTTTTCAGATTTTTCTTGCCCATTTCGAGTCCCGCCCTGTACTTGGCGATATCCGGATCTTTGCGGCCTTTTTCAACGTTTTCAGGACTTCGAACGAAAGCCAATGCTCCAGGTTCGAACCCCGCCCGGAAGAACGGATCGTCCAGCCACTTCAAGTTGTCGGCATAAGCAAACAGCACTTCGTCGCGGACGAGCGTGGGGATCAGGAAAACGCCGCGCGCTTTCATCGATTGCATAACCTCATTGTCGACGGGCTGGTCACGGATGCTGTGAGCGAAGCCGTCAAGACCTGCCGCGAGCAAAGCCTTCGCGTCGCTCAAGTAAAATTCATGGGCGAAGACGCGAATATGCTGCTTATGTGCTTCGTCGATGATCGCTTGATAGATGGCGGGCTGAATTTTGGTGCCATGACCCAACCCGTCATCCACCCACATCTTCAAGAAGTCGGGGTGATGCGCCGCAAGTTCCTGGACATCCTTGCGGGCTTCCTCTGGATTTTGCGGGCGGTAGCGAAGGTCGGCGGGGTTCGATCGCCCGCTATACTCGAGGAAACCTCGGCCCGCCGTAAACAGACGCGCGCCCCCTATACTTCCGGAGCGCTGAGCGTCTCGTATTTTGTAAATCGTGTCTTCATCCTGTCCAAGAGACGCAACGGTCCCAACGCCATAAGAGAGATATTTGTTGAGCTGCTTGACAACGTTGTCCTCCGTGTAGTGTCCGGCCACGGAATCGGCGCCGTTCGATGACAATCCCAGGTGGCCATGAAGGTTGATGAGGGCGGGGATAATCGTTTTCCCGCTGACGTCCCTCACGTCGGCATCTTTAGGAATGGAAACGGTCCCCGCCTTTCCGGCGGCGACGAGATGATCGCCTTCGATGACGAGCACGGAGTTCTCGATTGCCGGCCGGCCTGTTCCATCAATCAGACGCGCGCCTTTGAGCACGATCTGTTGCGCCTTGGCCTGAGCGCCAATGCGGGGGCAAGCAGAAAATATCGCCAGAACAATACCCAGAATCACCAACGTGTACGAACGATTGAACACTTTCATCTTGTACCTCCTTGCTGACCGGGATACTAGTGCAGGCCGGAGCTGGCGTCAAACTTACTCGTACTGAATTATGGGAGTGAACGAGCGGAATAGAGAAGTCTCGCGAAGGCCCTGCGCAACATCGCGGACGGGTTGGGAGGACATGGGATGGCCGAATGGGAAAGCTCAGTGGTAGAATCCAAAAACGAAGCGGACGGGTGTATAGTTGCGTTTCCGACAAGTCTATGTACGGACGTGCGAGTCAAGAATCCATGCTGGTTCACCACTTTGAAAGATAAGGAGCGCTCATGAAAAAGTTATTTTCGATCTTCATTCTTGCAGTCACCACGCTGATCCCGGCGGGCGTATCGCGGGCGCAACTGGCCGCGCCGAATGAAACGGGCGTGACGATGGGACACGTGCATCTAGTTGTTCAGGACTTGGAGGCCGGCAAAAAGTTCTGGCTGGCGATGGGGGGGACGCCCACGAAGCTCGGGGCGAACGAGGTCATCAAGTTTCCCGGTGTCTTGATATTCCTTCGGAAGGGCGAGCCTGCCGGCGGCTCCGTTGGATCGGTGGTGAATCACATTGGGTTCTATGTGCCGAACGTCCCGGAATCCGTGACGAAATGGAAGGCGGCAGGCCTCAAGACGGAACCCGGTCAAAGAGCGGGACAGGCTTATGTGACTACGTCGGACGATCTGGTTCGGATCGAGATACTCGAAAACACTTCGCTCACTGTTCCAATTGCGTTTGACCACATCCATTTTTGGGTGACGGAATCCTCCATACCAGAAATCCAGTCCTGGTATGTCAAAATGTTTGGCGCGGCGCCTCTCAAACGGGGCCAGTTCGCGGCCGACAGCATACCGGGAGTGGCCCTGCTGTTTGCAAAATCGGACCCTGCGACCGTGCCGACCAAAGGTCGAGGTCTGGATCATATTGGATTCGAGATCAAGGATCTCGAGGCGTTTTGCAAGAAGGCGGAAGCCAGCGGAGTGAAGTTCGACATGCCCTACACCAAGCGGCCCGATTTGGGTATTTCGCTGGCATTCCTGACCGATCCCTGGGGAACGTACATCGAGTTGAACGAAGGTCTGAACCACTTGTGAAAACTCTTATGCTCGGTTTAGCTCGATGGCAGCCATAACCTCCGCGCTGCTGCCGATTGACAACCGGGTGAGTTGAAAACTACACTCCGCTCGCGGAATTTGGCGTGAGTTTTGGATTTTGCCGCGCATGTTTCGGGCGCGAGGCTCTGTTGTGGCGACGTAGCCGGTTATGGGGGCGGGGCATCCAATCGTCCAGGAGGAAATAACAAATATGGTACGCAAGGCTTCGGCAGTCTGGAACGGGTCACTGAAAGAAGGCAAGGGAACGATTTCAACCGATAGCGGCGTTCTCTCGAAGACGCAATATTCGTTTTCCACGCGCTTTGAGAATGGCGCCGGCACGAACCCCGAAGAGCTGATCGCCGCCGCGCATGCCGGGTGTTTTACGATGGCGCTTTCGGCGCAGCTCGGCAACGCGGGCATCACGCCCGAGAGCCTCGAAACCACGGCCGCGGTGACACTGGAAAAACTCGAAGCCGGCTTTACAATCACAAAAATTCATCTTGACGTCGCCGCGCGCATTCCCGGGGCGGACAAAGCGGCGTTTGAGAAGGCAGCGGAAAATGCGAAAGCGGGCTGCCCTATTTCCCGGCTGCTGAAGGCCGAGATCACCATGACTGCTCGTTTATCGGGTGATCGCGCCGTCAGCGCGTAGGATTTGATCGCGGATGAAAGCACTGCGCAGCCATAATCAAACGTAACTTCAGCGGCTAAACAGGTTGCAGAAAAATATACTTTCGGACCTTCAGGGGTTAAAACCCCTGAAGGAAACGCGGACTTTATGTCGTGCCTGAAGGCACGACCCACAAATCGTGAGACTTTTTCCGCAGCGTGTAAAGCCGTCCTGAATCCAGGCCGCTAACGACGCGGCTGAAACCGCGTCCCACAAAGATTCGACGTTCTCACACAGACTCTGAAGTCTGGCCCTCCAAACCGAGCTGATATTCTTGGCGTTGAAGACGAAATGGCGGGAGCACATGGATTAGGCGGGCCCCCGCTTCATCCTGCGGGTGTGGGACGTTCAGCGTAAAAGTAGAGCCCGCACCCGTTGCCACGGTGATTCACGCCGCCGCTTAATTGCGCTTTCGCTTCCTTGGGGTTCGACCCATTCAGCAAGTCGGGGTGCCCATCAAGAATTGCGGGGCCCTCCTTTCCATTCGAAGCTAAATTGTGAAACTGCTGCGATATTGCATTTCGTGGTTGACGCGGTGCATGGATGTGATATTGCTTTGCCCTGACTTTTCATCAACAGAACAAGGTCACGTCGTCAAATCCGCGTCTCCTCCGAAAGGACACTTGCGATGTTTGAACAGGTTCTCGACCCGGCGGGAAACCTCTGGCTCACGGTCCTGATTGCATTGGTTCCGCTGATTGCTTTGCTCTTCATGCTCGCGGTCCTTCGAATGACGGCATGGCTTGCCACCATCCTTGTGGGATTGATCACGATCCCACTGGGAGTCTTGGTGTGGCACGCGCCCCTCGCCAATTCATTGAAAGCTTATCTCTATGGGGGACTGACTGGGTTCTGGGTGATTAATTGGATCACGTTTTGGGGAATTACGATTTTTAATACGCTCGTGCTCACGGGCAATTTTGATCGATTCAAGAAGTGGATGATCCACCATGCCACCGCCGATATCCGAATACAGACCATTATGATGGCCTGGGCCTTCGGGGCCTTGCTCGAAGGGCTGGTCGGCTTTGGCGTTCCATGGGCAGTAGTCGTGCCCATACTGGTGAGTCTGGGGATTGCCGACCTGGATGCCATACGTGTTGCCGCACTGGCGAACAACGCGCCGGTTTCGTATGGCGCGCTGGGAGCTCCCATTCTGGGCTTGGCGGCAGTGACGGGTCTTCCCATGCTGGCGCTATCCGCCTCCATCGGTGACGTTGTTGCTGTCCTCGCTTTGCTGCCGCCGTGGGTGCTGATCTATCTGGTGAGCGGGCCGCAGGGCGTCGCGGAAGCTTGGCCTTTGGCCATCGTGGGCTCGCTTTCCTATATCTTGGGCCAGTGGCCGGTCGCGCATTTCCTGGGGCCGTATCTACCCGACCTCAGCGGGGCGCTGGTTTCATTTTGGGTACTCTTCTTATTCGTGAAGGTATGGCGTCCAAGGACGATCCGCGGATACGGCGGCGCGCCATTGCAATCGGCTCCGGTCGCAGCGTCAAATCATGCGGAATTGACGTCGGCGAGTGAAGCGCTTACAGCCTGGATGCCTTACCTCGTGCTCATTATCGTCGTAGTTGCGTGGACGGGTCCGTGGTCGCACATGCCGTTGATCAGTTGGCTCAAACTGTCTGTTTCAGCCAAGTCTTCGGTGACACACAGCCCCATCTCCTCGACCTTTAACTTTGCCCCGTTTGGCGGCGGCACTTCAACACTGGCCGCCTGGCTGGTGATTTTGGCGATCCTGCGGCCAAGCTGGGAGACGCTGAAGAACGTCTTTTCCCGGACGCTTCAACAGATGTGGGGAGCGCTGCTGGTGGCATTTTTTATTTTCGCCCTGGCATACGTCTTCGTTTATACGGGGATGGCAAACTCGCTGGCGTATGGACTGTCGAAAATCGGTTTATTTTTCGTGGTCTTGGCGCCCATTCTTGGATGGATTGGCGTCGCCCTCTCCGGCAGCAATACGGCGACGAACGCAATGTTTGGACCGGTTCAGGCAATGACAGGAAGGCTATTGAATCTGCCTGTCCTGATGCTGCCATCGTTTAACTCGGTCGGCGCCGAAGTGGGCAAGCCAATCGCTCCCCAGACAGCCAGCGTCGGCGTTTCAACCAGCAAGCTGGTGCGCAGCGAGGGGCAGGTAATTCGGCACAATATGGGTTGGACGCTTATTATGCTGGCCTACTTGATCCTGATCGGCGTGCTCTTCTATTTCGTGTTCCCGAATCGGATGACACTCTAGTGACTGGTGACTGGTGACCGGTGACTGGTGAAAACCCGAGCTAGAGGAACCGAGGAGAAAATTAAAGCCTGAGCCGACGCGGAAGACTCAAAAACGGATTCCCGAACGCAACGCAACAAAGCCAAGGTAGGATGGAATTGCACCAGTCACTAGTCACCGGTCACCAGTCACTAGTGGGTGTGGTGCGGAACGGGTTGGAGCGAAGCTCTGCGGATAATTTCATCTCCGATCTGATCGAGCGGAAGAATTTTCTCGGCCAAGCCAGCGCGCGCGACAAAACCGGGCATCCCCCAGACGACGCTGGTGGCCTCATCCTGAACAACCACAGGCGCATTTTGCACGCACAGCGCTTCGCAACCTTTCAGCCCATCTTGTCCCATCCCCGTGAGAATAATGCCCAGAGATTTCGCGCCAAAGACTTCGGCGACCGAACGAAATAACACATCCACGGAAGGTCTGCAGAAGTTTTCACGCGGCCCCTGGTTGGTGCGCAAGCGGATGAGGCCCCCTTCTTCCTTCACAAGCATGTGAAAGTCACCCGGCGCTATCCAGATGCATCCGGGCTCGAGCAACACGCCCGGCTGGCATTCGCGGACCGGCAAGGGGCACTTAGCAGTGAGGCGTTTGGCAAGCAGCGCCGTAAAGATTGGCGGCATATGCTGCGCCACGACCACCGGCAGAGAAAATTCCGCGGGCAAAGCAGGCAAGACTCTTGCGAGTGCGTCCGGCCCACCGGTCGAAACGCCTATCGCGATGATCCCGGGACGCGCCGTGTGGGAAGAAATCGGACGCGTTCGGATCTCGGCGTGCCGGCCTTTCTGAACAGGCCTGGAAGCGCCTGCCGTTTGCGTTTGCCCCGGGCCAGAAATGTGGCACAGCGACCTAATTTTGGGAATGAGTTCCCGGGTGATGCCCTCCGATGTGGCGCCCATGTCCGAGTTGCTCGGCTTCGTGACATAGTCGGTCGCGCCTAAGGAAAGCGCGTCGAGCGTGGCTTCCGCCCCTCTTTCGGTGAGGGTGCTGAACATGATGATGGGAACATGAGGGAGAAGTTTGCGGATTTCCGGAATCGTTTCCAGGCCGTTCATCTCCGGCATCTCGATGTCCAACAAAATGACATCGGGACGCAGGGACAAGAGTTTGGCCAAGGCCAATCGGCCATTGCTGGCCGTGCCGACAACTTCCAAGTCAGGATCGTGCGAAAGCCCATCTGAAAGCGCCCTACGAACGACCACAGCATCGTCTACGATCAAGATGCGCTTTCTAGGTGAAGGTCCCAAACCGCACAGCCTTCCTCTACTCCGGAACCCTCTGGAGTGAACGTGGTTGATAACAAACTGAACAGATCTTTTCTGCGGTGTTCCCGAGAATTCAGGCGCCTTTCAAATCGTTCAAGCGGCCCGCTGCCTGACGCCGCCGTTGCCCTGCCCCCCATCAGTCACCTTAAATTGGTCGACCAGCCCGCGCAGTTGCGTGGACATCTGCGCCAGCGCCTGCGCCGCTTTCATCGATTCATGCGCGCTCGATGACGTGCCTTGCGCCGCCTGCGCCACTCCCGTGATGTTCTGCGAGATTTCCGTCGAGCCCTTCGCGGCTTCCGTGACGTTTCGCGACATCTCGTTCGTCGTCGCGCTTTGTTCCTCGACCGCTGTCGCGATCGTGCTGGAAATGTCGCTGATCTGATTGATGACCGCACCGATGGTCGCGATGGCGTCGACCGCACCCTTCGTGTCGCTTTGGATCGCCGCGATTCTCTGGCTGATGTCTTCGGTGGCTTTGGCAGTCTGCTTGGCCAGTTCCTTGACCTCATTGGCGACGACGGCAAAACCTTTGCCTGCTTCGCCGGCGCGGGCTGCCTCGATGGTGGCGTTCAAGGCGAGCAGATTGGTCTGTAGGTGATCACCTTGATGACCTGGCCGATTTCCGCGCTGGACACGCCCAGCTTGGAAATTGTGGCATTGGTCGTTTCCGCCGTTTTCACCGCCTGGCTGGCCACGCGCGCCGATTCGGTGGCGTTCTTGGCGATATCCTGAATGGTTGTACTCATCTCCTCCGCGCCCGTCGCAACCGTCTGCAGGTTGCGGTTCACCTGATCGGTCGCGGTGGAAACCACATTGGCCTGCGCTGTTGTTTCTTCGGAACTCGACGTGATTTGCTGGCTGACCGCGGAGAATTCCTCGCTGGCATTGGCCACCTGCTGCGCGTTTTCAGAAACGGCTATGATCATTTTCTTGAGGCTCGCCTGCATCATATTCATGGCAGCGGTCAAGTCTCCGAGTTCGTCATTGCTTACCTGTTTCACTTCCTCGCCCGTCAAGTCGCCCCCCGCAATGGCCTCCGCCTGCGTAAGAGCAGAAAACGTAGCGTTCGAAATCTTCCGGCTCAGATAAATTGCAACAAAGCTGCCAATGGCAAGGGCCGCCAGCACAGTTCCCCACATCGTCCAAACCAGAGAACTGTTGGCCAACAGCATCGCCTCTGTATTTGTCTTGAGTCCCTGGTCATTCGTGTCTGCTATCTCTCCCAGTGATTTCTCGATTGCATCGTTAATAGCTGTCGCCTTGTCGGCGAATTGGTCCCCGCCGTTGACGATCGCGTCGCGTTCTCCGGTTGCCGCCACACTCATTGATCCTTCCTGGACCTGACGCAACTTGGGCAGTTGTTCCTTGATTTGTGCAAGCCGATCTCTGTTTCCAGGAATCACCCATTGGAGTGAAAGCGGTGTCAGGCCATCCATGTCTTTATCAACCCCACCCCATGCGCCGTCATACTGCTTCTTAGCGATACCTCTCCTTGTTGTTTGGGTTCCGAGGAGGACTACCTGCCTGCCTTTGTTCTGCGTCATATTTAAATCCCTCTGCAAATCCTTGACCAGTTCTATGGTCGGGACTCGCAGTTGCACCATGAATTCTTGCGTTCGCCTGATTTCGTTCGCCTTGAAATTGGAAACTACAGCACTGAGCAGCATCAATGAGAGGATGGTCCCAAATGCGAGTCCGAGTTTCTTGCCAACGGTAAGTTTCATTTTGTGTCTTCCTTTCATTCCCGGCTTCACAGAGGTGCGATTCGCTTTGTGTTTCTCGTTCGCCTATCACAGATACGATTTCCGGCGAGGGAGTCACAGGCGGCGGGAAGCCCCAACTCGCAGCTCCCGATGTGCGCGCAATCACCTGATCGGGTCACTTGGCGGCGACGGCTTCGACGCTGGGCGCGGTTTCATAGGCTTTGTCGGTATCCAGCACGTGCAATAAGTGTTTGTCGAGCTTGTGGACGCCGAGGATCACCTCGCGGACCTTGCCCTGAAGGGTTTCGGGGGGACGTTCGAAAGAGTCATCGTCGACTTCCACCACATCGCCGATCTCGTCAACCAGGAGGCTCACCGCGCCATCCGCGGAGCGAATCACGACGTTCATCGGGAGCATGTCGTCCGGGCGGTTCGGCAACTCCAGGCGGCGGCGCAAATCGACGGCCGTGACGATCTGGCCGCGGAGATTCATCAAACCGCTGACCACGTCAGGCGCCAGGGGAATGGGGGTCAATTCCAGATAGCGCATGACCTCCTGGACTTTCTGGAGTTCGACGCCGAACATGAGTTTGTCGAGATAAAACGTACAGAACTGGTGTGGTTGTGCCATGGATTAGTGGGAAACCTCCGCGTGTTCGATTTGCAGGCTGCGATTCTCCAAGGAGAAGCGCTTAATGGCGGGGATGTCCAGAAGTTCGGTAACGCGCTCGTTGATCACGACGGAGTATAGAACTCCGGCACGGGTTGCCGGTGACTTTACATCCGCCCGGTCTTCGACGATGTCCAGAATACGGTCAACGACAATGCCGATGGTCTCCCCTTCGTCATTGCAAACCAGCACTTGTAAGGGGCCTGAATCAGCATCGGCCATGCTTAGAGCCTGGCGAACTCGGACGCGCCTCTCTTCCAGCACGCGAGCAAGGCGGAGCAATGGCAAAATCTTTCCGCGGTATTGAATGACCCACTCATTGCCGGATTTTTCCACTTGAGAGGCCGGGAATTCTTCCAGGCGGGCGAGGATCGCCAGTGGCAGGGCCATCCGGGAGTCGCCGGGGCCGGCAAATAGAAGAAAGCTATGCTTTTCAATTTCTTTTTCGAGCAATTCGTCAGCTTTTTCGGCCAGCGCACGGTCGCGGACTCCGGAAAGGATACTGGCGCTCTGCGCCAACCCGACGACATCCAGGATGAGCGAGACCCTGCCATCTCCCATGATGGTGGCGCCGGCAAATACCTTGATCCCCTTCAATTGTTTGCCCAGTGGTTTGACTACAATTTCCTCGGAATCATTGATCTCATCGACGACGAGACCGAATAGGTGGTCGTCCGCCTGGAGCACAACAATGTTGATGGCCTCATTCTTCTCGCACTCGCTTCTTGCATCCGTGGTGAGTCCGAGTTCCTGACTTAGATAGATCACGGGCAACAACTTCCCGCGCATGCGATACACCGGGACGCCATGGACCAGTTCAATGTCCTTGCGAACGCGATCCCCGTCCAACCGCACGAGCTCTTGAATGCTGACCTGGGGAATGGCAAACCGCTTTCCAGCAGCTTGAACGATGACGGCGCGGACAATGGCAAGTGTCAGAGGGATCTTGATCTTGATCGCAGTTCCCTTCCCCGGAGAGCTTTGAAGATCTACGGTCCCATTCACTCTGTCGATGTTGGTCTTGACCACGTCCATCCCCACACCGCGTCCGGAAAGATTGGTCACTTTGTCCGCGGTGGAAAAACCAGGGAGGAAAATAAGGTTCAGCAATTCACGATCGCCCATCTGCGAGGCCTGTTGGGAAGTAATCAGGCCACGCTCGAGAGCTTTGTTCTTCACACGAACCGTGTCGATACCGGCGCCGTCGTCCGTGATTTCAATAACCACCTGGCCGCCTTCATGGCATGCGCGCAGCTTCAGGTGACCTTCAGGCCGTTTTCCTTTCGCCACGCGTTTGTCCGGCATTTCGAATCCGTGATCCACCGAATTGCGCACAATGTGGGTCAATGGGTCCTTGATGGCCTCGAGAAGGCTCTTATCGAGTTCCGTCTCCTTTCCTTCCATCTCAATCAACACTTGCTTGCCACAGCCCTTGGCGACATCCCGGACCACGCGCGGGAACTTGTCAAACACGTTGCTGATCGGCTGCATGCGGGTCTTCATGACCTCCCCTTGCAGCTCGCTTGTCAGGAGATTCAATTGTTGCGTGGAGCTGGTGAGGATGGGGTCGCTCTGCCGTCCCGAGAATTGCGTGATCTGATTTCGAGTCAGGACGAGTTCCCCCACGAGATTCATGAGTCTGTCCAGGAGGTGGACGTCCACGCGAATCGTTTCGGCAGCCGAGATATTGGTCCGCGATTCATCCTGGGTGCGCATGGCGGCTTGAAGATCTTCCTGGCTCACCGATCCGACCGAGACAAGGATCTCTCCGATCCGGCGTGCGTCTCCTTCCGACTGCTCTTTCAAAGCGCGTGCGAGGACTTCGGGGTCCACAAGGCCTCGTTCAACCAGCAATCCGCCGACCTTCCCACTGATGGGCCGGTGTTTCTTATCGGTTTTGCCCGTTGCTGCCGGGGGGGCCTCGGATTCCTGCCGAGCTGCGACAATTTCCTCTGGTTTTTCTTGTGTTGGCGACGACTGGCGAAGTGTCGGCGCGAGATCGTCTTCTTTCCGGGGGGCGGCTTGATGTTTCTTTGAAGAGTCCGCTGATTTCGGTTCTCGCGACACTTTGGTCTCAGTTTTCTGCCCAGGGTGTTGCAATCGATTTAAGTTCTCGATCAGCTCCAGATAATCCTTTTTGCCATCCTGCCCGGAGGCTTGAATTTCTGACAGGATGGTCCGAATGGCGTCCACCATGGACAACAAACCACTGGTGAGTTCCGCCGTCAGTGAAATCTTGCCGTCTCGAAGGAGGGAAAGAAGGCTCTCCCCCGCGTGAGCAACTTTCTCGAGCTTGGCGAAACCCAGGAACCCGCAACTGCCCTTTATCGTGTGGATGGTTCGAAAGATGCTGGATAGAAGGTCTTCAGAAGACGGATCCAACTCCAATTTCACAAGTTCGCTGTCGAGCCGATCCAGATTCTCGTTACTTTCGATGAGAAATTCATTAATTAGATCGTCCATTTTGTCACCCCGTTCGCCGCGATCGAGCCCTGGAGAATGGTGGTGCACATGGCAGGCCGGCGGTCCCGCGAAGCGATATCATTTTTGTTCAGAGACACTCCGCGTAGACACCTTCTCGCTCAGGACACACGTAGTTAATCGTCAAATGTGGGCTTTCGCTTTAGTGAAGGCGTCGATCCATGGACGCGTGGTCCATTCAGGTACAGTCAAACCACAGCCCTGTGGAATGGAGCTCACTTTCAAATTCGGACATACCACAACACCCTCATTTCAACTGTTTGCGGCATAGTGAAATAGTGCGGTTTATCGTCGGCGTTCTTACCAATACCGGTGGACAGCGCATCTTGGTGGAGCGAATCGTGCAAAGTCACCGGCAAAGGCGGGCACGAGGACGCCGATGCGGCTTCCACAAAACCAGCGAAGGGCGGCACCACACCGGACTTGTCTCCCATCGACCCGATTCAGTTCTGGCATTTTTATCGGCAGATCAAGGGCAGGGCTTGAGCACTCTGGCGGTTCGGTGTGACGTGACTTGTGACCACTGCTGGATATCCCCCAGCTCGGGCGATCTTCTCCCATTTTCCTCCGCGCTCAATTCGTAGACCCGCCCGGGCTCACCAGCCGGACTAATCGTTTCGCTTCAATGTGACGATGACTTGGGTGAGACACAATCTTGCCTTCGTGAAATAAGAACTAACCAATTCCAAGTTGTGACTCACTGCGAGGTCGTAATGCGAAAGATTTCCTTGATGGCGGCTATATTTCTGGCCACTTCCAGCGTGGGCGCACAGGAATTCGTCAGAAGCCAGCCAGCGAGAAGAGATTCCAACGCGTTTGGGGCGATAGCTGGCGGATTGGTGACCGAAACCGGCGCGGCCGCTCGAGACTTGGTGACGTGGCACGATCCGAAGTGGACATTCCTTACGATCGCACAGATTGGCGCGGCAACTGCGGACGCCGAGACAAGCCTCCACAATTTTCATCGCTCTCCGACATGTGTGGAAAAAGGTATCGCGAGGTTAGTCGTCGGCCGTCGTCCTGATGCGCACAAATATATCGTCGCGGGACTCATTGAAATCAGTGTTGAAGCGGTGACGGCTCATTATCTTCGCAATCATGGGCCCATACGAAAATGGTATTGGCGATACCTTTGGGCAGTGCCTCAGACCTTTTCTCTTTACGAACACACACGCGCCGATTTTCACAACGCCGGCCTCCAGTTGAGGTGTGACAGCGCAGGTTTGAATTGCTTCTGATGCCGCCATGCGCATGCCAACGATTCTTTGGACTACTGGATCGCCGGCGCAACGTAAGGGAGCGTCCGCGCAAAAAACCACATGAAAAACAGGACCAACACGGAGTTAACAAGGAAGTAGACGAGGCCGTAGCCGATCAAGTCCCGCGCTCGCACCTTCAGCAGTCCTAACAGAGGAAGCATCCAAAAGGGGTTGATCAGGTTCGGCAAGGCTTCGGAGGTGTTGTAAATCTGCACCACCCAGCCGAGGTTCACATGAAGATCCTTGGCTGCCTGCAAAACGTAGGGCGCTTCAATAATCCATTTGCTGCCTCCCGAAGGGACGAACATTCCAAGAATCGCGGAATAAATGGAAACCAGGATTGGGTACGTGTTGGTGGAAGAGAAGCTCACAAAAAAGTGGGCCAGGTCCCGGGAGATCGGCGACAGCGTTATTATGCCGAATATTCCTCCGTAAAACGGAAATTGGATCAAAACTCCGGCGGTGGCAGGAACGGCATTGTTTACCGCGCGAACGAACGACCGGGGTCTCCAGTGCAGCAGCAATCCCAACATCAAGAATAGGAGATTGTATGTGTTCAGATCCAGAGCGGCGAGAGGACCTCGTGCCGCGAGGACTTGCAAGAGATACGCCATGCCGAGCGCGCCGACCACGACGGAAAGTACTGGCGCATATTCGAGCCACTCCGCGGGCGCGCGGCGCTCTTCCAGTTTTTGCAGTTCGAGCCCTTCGGTTACGCCGAACGATTCAGCAGTTTTCGTCGAGCTTGCCGGCGCGGACAGATACGACACGACGACGCCAGCAATCATAAGGATGCCCGCCGTTGCCAGGCTCTGCCAGGTATAGATGGTTTCCCTAAGAGTAATCACGCCGCTGATCTTGAGCAGCGCGCTGGGAATCGCCGATGGCGTCGCCATGACGAGCGCAGCCGACGACGACAGGCCAAGCGCCCACACGCTGCCTGTGCCCAGGTAAGCGGCCGCGCCAATCGCGCGATAGTCGATTCCGCGCACGTTCCTCACGACTTCCCGCACCAGGACCCCGCTGAAAATCAGACTGAGCCCCCA
>WNFD01014417.1_pt1 | contig 13783 bp, 10 predicted proteins | sample 5400491 | NCBI WGS metagenome assembly WNFD01 (sample SAMN13153343, study PRJNA577476) | soil metagenome | isolation source: 120 cm saprolite under Douglas fir tree site 2 hole 2 replicate 2 | place: USA:California | collected 2015-04-18
GCGGTGCCGACTACAATCCATTCAATCTGCTGATTGTTTCACGCGCCCAGGCTTTCGTCGCTTACAACCGCAACGCCGCGATCGAAGTTGTCGAGCTGACGCCGGGCCTGCATCTACTTTCCAATCTGAACGTGAACGATTTCGAATGTCCAAAAATCAGCGCCTCGTATGGCAAGTTCGCGCAGCTCGGCGATACCGCCGAATTTTATCGCGACCCGGTCGAGCGGCGCGCGGAGCTTGCGACCCTGCTCGCCGATCACAATACGCAACTCGATTCGCGGAGCGGCCGGCCCAATGCACTCTGCCTGCACATGGACGGTTATGGAACGCGTTCTTCGAGCATGATTTTCATGCGCGCCGGCACCAGCGGCATCGAGCACTTTTTCGCGCCCGGGCCGCCGTGCAAGACAGCCTACTCACGCGCCAATGTGCCGCGCACTGCGGCCTTCGCTCAAGGTTCGAAATAGCCCCCGATGCCGGCGAGTACGAAGCATCCGATCGCGATCATCGCCGATGCAAGAAAAATCGACGCCAGGAACGGCGGCTCGATCACGAAAAAAAGAATCGCGCCCGACACCAGCGCGACGATGCTCGCGATGATCGCGAAGACCAGGCTTACGCGACGCAGTTGCGCCATCGCGCGTCACCAGACACCGAGTGCAACAATCCGCCTGCCAGCCGGCGGCGCGCGAGTGTAGAGTGTTGCTTCACCTAACGGGTCGCCTCGTGCGGAGGCTGATTGGGGGTTCCGAGATGCGCATTCGCCGACTAACGCTCGCCTGCATTTTGACAATAGCTGCCGCGCTTGCAAGCGGGAGTTGGGCGCTCGCGCAACGCGGCCCGTCCAACCTCAACTGGCAGCAGCGCTTTCTCGGAATCCTCCCGCTCGTCAAACCCGATCCGAAAGATCCGGTCGCGGTCACCGTCAATGGCAGGCCGATCACGGCGGCCGCGATTGCCGATTACGCCAACACGGAAAAGCAAATGATCAACGCGACTAGCACCGACGAAACCAAGGCGGTGTTTCGCGACGCGATGGAAAATCTGATCAATCGCGAGCTGCTGCTGCAAGAAGCGGAAAGACGAAAAATTACCATCGGCGACGCCGAGGTGGCGCAGCGCGCGCGCGAGTTCCAGGTTGCGGGCGCCAGCGGCCAGACCGTCCCGGTCAGCGGCGCGCCCGATGAGCAACTGATGAAGGCGGTGCGCGGCTCGATGGAAATCGAGAAGATGCTCGACGATGACTTCCGCGCGAATCACGTGCAGCCAACCGACGCGCAAATCAAATCCTACTATGAGGAGCATAAAGATCTGTTCGTAAAGGATCCGGGCGAAGTGCAAATCGCACACCTCGCGGTCAAGCTGCCGCCCAACGCGACCGACGCGCAGAAGCAGGCCGCGCGCGACAAAATCATCAAACTGTACAAGGAAGCGCAGAAGACCAAGGACTTCGCCGCGTTCGCGAAAGCGAATTCCGAGGACCCGCAATCGGCGGCCAAGGGCGGCGACCTCGGCTACTTTCATCCCGGGCAGTTGCCGCCAGTCGTGGACAAGATGGTGTTCGCGACGCCGGTCGGACATACGACGCAGATTCTCGAATCGAACCTGGGCTTCAGCTTCATCAAGGTGACCGCGCGCCGAGGCGAGACGATCGCGCCGCTCACCGAAGTGCGCGCCAAAATCGCGATGGCGCTGCTCGATTTCAACGAGGACGCAGTCGTGAAGACGCTGTTGAAGAAAATCGCCAAGAGCGCCAGGATCGAGTTCAAGACTCCGCCCGGGGAGAAACCTCCCAATCAGGCGGCGTCCGATCAACCCGGTTAGCAGTGGCGCCCGGATAGCAGTTGCGGAAAATCAGCCGGCGATCGATTCCGCGATCGCCTTGACCAGCGCGAGATTGTCGGAGTGCCCGGTCTTGGACGCCGTAATGTGCGCATGCAGCGGACGCCCGAGCAGGTACAGGTCGCCGATCAGGTCGAGCACTTTGTGGCGCGCGAACTCGTCGACAAATCTGAGCGCAGTGTTCACCACCTTGACGTCGTCGACCAGGATTAGGTTGTCGAGCCGCCCGCCGTTCCCCAGCCCGAGCTCCGTAAGCTTGCGGAACTCGCGCACCAGACTGAATGTCCGCGCCGGCGCGATTTCGCGCGTGTACGCCTCGGGCGAGGTCAGCTCGAAATGCACCTGCTGGACGCCGATCGGATTCGGGTAGTCGAGCGTGTAGTCGATTGTCAAATGGCTCGCGGGCTCGAGCTTGATAAATTCGCGACCCGCACCTTCGTCGCCAATTACAATTCTATTCTTGATTAGAATCGGCTCGACGATCGCGTCCTGCGTGGTGAGTCCCGCTTCAATAATCTGTTTGCAAAACTCCAGCGCCGAGCCGTCGAGCGCAGGGACTTCGTCATCCGTTTTGACCAGCAGGTTGGTGATTCCAAACGCGTGCAGCGCCGATAGCAGATGCTCGACCGTGCGCACGGAGCGTCCGCCGCTGGTGAGCGTCGTGTTGTAGCCGGTGTCGCTGACGTTCTCGAGCCGGACTTCAATCGCGGTTTCATCGGCGAGCGAAGAGAACACTATTCCGACGCCGGCCGGCGCAGGATGCAGTATCACTCCGGTCTTGAGCCCGGTGTGAAGCCCCTGCCCGCCCATCACGATCGAACGCGCCACGGTGCGCTGCGAGATCGCGCCGGCACGAACTGCCGCGCGCTTGGCAGCCTGCGGCTCCTCGTCGATCTCGAGCGCGCTCGATACTCGCGGCTCGCCGGTGTCGCCTTCCAGTGCGCGCGCGATCGAACTCAGCAGTCCGCTGACTGAAAATGGTTTCTGAATGAAGTCGGCCGCACCGAGCTTGGTGGCCGCGACCGCATTCTGAATATTCGCGTGACCCGAGATCATGATGACCGGCACGCCGGGCTGTTCCGCCTTGATTCGGCGCAGCAGCTCGATGCCGTCCATTTCGGGCATCCAGACGTCGAGCAAAACAATCGCGGGATTTTCGCTCGCAATCAGATCCATCACGCCCGGAGCGTTGCCGGTATCGACGACGCGAAACCCTTCGTCGCTCAGAATCCCCCGCAACGATGACCGAATCCGCTCCTCATCATCCACCACCAATACGGTCTCGTTCACTTTTTCCTTTTTTTTTTACTGGATAAAACGGCGCACGCCGGTACGCCGGAGCGCCTGGCCCTAGCCCAGAACCTTCGCGAATTGCTGCTCTTTTATCGGAAACTCGAGCACGAATCTACTTCCCCGCGGCGGGTTATCACGCACCCGGACGAAGCCGTGATGGTCCGCGACGATCGCCGAGACAATCGCCAGGCCCAGACCGGTGCCGCCCTTGCGGGTCGAAAAGTAAGGCTCGAAAATCCGCGACCGCATCGCCGGCGGAATACCTGGGCCGTTGTCGTTCACCTCGAGCGTTACCACGCCGCTTTGCGCGTCGACCGCGGTGCGCACGTCGATCCGTGGCCGCGCGCCGTTGGGATTGGCGCCGACGGCGGCGTTGACCGCGTTCTCGAGCAGATTGACCAGCGCACGCTTGAGCGCGTCGCGGTCGATCGCGATTTGCGGCAGAGCGGAGGCCAGAGCGAGCCCGAATTCGACGCCGAGGTTAGCGTCGCGAAACGTCGCGACCGTCTCCTCAACCAGTGGATTAAGATCGCCCGGCGTGGGATTGAGATGCGGCATTCGGGCGAACGCCGAGAACTCGCTCACCAAGCGCTTTAAGTCTTCGACCTCGCCGATGATGGTGCGGGTGCACTCGTCGACCAGCTTGGCGTCGCCGTCGGAGCGCTTGGCGAGTTGGCGGCGCAGCCGCTCGGCCGAGAGCTGAATCGGGGTGAGCGGATTTTTAATCTCGTGCGCGATCCGACGCGCGACTTCGCGCCACGCTTCCATCCGCTCGACCTTGGCGAGCTGGCTCACGTCCTCCAGGAACAGCACCGTGCCCAACTCGCCATCGCCCTCGCCGAGCGCGCTCGCGGTGACCATGAGCTCGATCTCGCCGCCGCCCGGCGGCTGCAGCTTGATCGAGGAGCGCGCCTCATGCGGACGGCGATGCTCGGCAAAAGTTGCCTCCAGCGTATGCACCAGCGCGGGCTGGAAGGCGGCGCGCCATCCGCGCCCGAGCACCTCGCCGGCCCGCAGGCCCAGGATCCGTTCCGCGTACGGATTAATCGCGGTGACGATGCCTTGCGGGTCCAATCCGACGACGCCGGCGCTGACGTTGCGGAGCAGCGTCTCGGTGTATGCGCGGCGCCGCTCAAGCTCGGTTTGCGAAGAGCGCAAGTCGCCGGTCATCCGGTTGAACGAATTCACCAGTTGCCCGATCTCGTCGTCGCCCACCGAAGGAATTTCATGCTCGAGGTCGCCGTGGGCGATCGCCTGCGTGCCCTCGGCCAGGAGTTTGATCGGAACCGTCACGCCGCGCGCGAGAAACATCCCGAACCAGCTCGCGAGCAGCACCACCACCAATCCAATTAGCATCAGGGCGAGAAAGTAGCTGCGCATGATCGGCTGGCGCAGCGTGCGCAATTGAAAGTAGTCCTCGAAGGTCTGCGAGATGCCCGCGGCGCGCTGCGCCAGGCTGCGCGGCAGATAGTAGTCGACCACCACCGCGCCGGTTACCGTGTCGGATTCGGGCGAGGAATAGATCGGCGCGGTGCCGCGGATCACGTCCGACTTTCCGAAACGGTCGGTGCGCGTGACCGCGTGGCCACCGAGCGTCTGTGCGAGCAGTGGTGAGTCGGGCGCCACGCCGATCCCCGTCGGCGTCCTGGGGCTGAGCGCGATCAGCAGCAAGCGGCGGGTGCCGTCGAACACCTCGATCGTGCCGAGGTTGTAGTCCTGCTGGCGCTGGGCGATGAAGGTTTTCAACTCGGCGCGCCGCTCGGGCTGCATCAGGCCCTTGGCCGCGACCTCGCCCGCGATCTCGCGCGCGAAGTGCGCGGCGTTGTTGGCCGCGCTCAGGTAGTAGACCTTCGCGATGTCGAGTGAGTCGTCGAGCACGCGCTGGTATTCAGGATTGAACCAGCTCGCAACGTCAGCGCGCAAAAACGCGCCCGCGACGATCAGCAGGAACACACTCGGCACGAGCGCCACCGCGATAAAGCCAAGGACCAGGCGGACCTGGAACTTGGAGCCGATAAGGCCGCGGCGATGCTCGAAGATGACCTTAGCCAGGTTGCGTCCGACCAGCAGCAGAAGCAGCCCCAGCAGCAGGAAGCTGATATCGAACAACAGGATGACGACCAGGTTCGAGACCAGCGAAGTGTGGCGCGTGAGCGGCGGCAGTTCGGTCTGCGCGAGCACGAAGGCGACCAGCACCGTAGCCGCCACGCCCACCGCGATAAGCTCGCGCCGGCGGCGCTTGCGGTCGGCCTCGCGCGTGGAATCGCGTGCGCCTGGGTCGCGGGCCACGACTCAGCGTCGCCTCAGCCAGGCTACGATCAGGCTCAGCACGATGCTGACTATTATCGAGGTCGTAATCGGAAAGTAAAAGGTGAAATTTCCGCGCCGGATGTAGATGTCGCCGGGCAGCCGCCCAGGTATCGGCCCCGTTATCGATCCTGATCCGAAGCCCCATACGGCCGCTCCCAGCACGACCAGTAGCAGCCCCATCACGATCAGTGCCTTTCCCAACGGCGCCATCGTCACGTATTCCACGCGCATCGGCGCGCGGCCCAGGCGATGCGTAGGTTAGGCGTGCGCGCGCTCCTTTTGTGCGGCCTCACGAGCCTCGCGGGCCTCCCTCACGATCTTTTCGGTGACCGGCGGGGGCGCCTCCTCGTAGTGCGAGAAGCGTGACTCGAAGGATCCGCGCCCCGAGGTCTTCGAGCGAAGGTCGGGCGCATACTTCAGAATCTCGGACATCGGCACCAGTGCCTTGATGATCTGGCTCTGACCCTTGCGATCCATCCCGAGCACCTTGCCGCGGCGCGAGTTGAGGTCGCCGATCACGTCGCCCATGCATTCGTCGGGACAACTCACCTCGAGCGCCATCACTGGCTCCAGGATGATCGGCCGGGCTTTTTCGAACGCCGCCTTGAGGCCCATCGACGCCGCAATCTGGAACGCCATGTCGGAGGAGTCGACGTCGTGATAGCTGCCCTCAAAGACCGAGACTCTGACGTCGACCACGGGAAAGCCGGCCAAGTGGCCTTCGACCAGTGTGTTGCGCACGCCCTTTTCGACCGAAGGGATGAACTGGCGCGGAATTGCCCCGCCGACGATCTCGTCCTTGAACTCGAAGCCGCCGCCGCGCGGGAGCGGCTCTACCTTGAGCCAGCAGTCGCCGTACTGGCCGCGACCGCCCGATTGGCGCTTGTACTTGCCCTGGGCCTCGGCGCGGCCCTTGATGGTTTCCTTGTAAGGCACTTTGGGCGCCTGAAGTTCAACTTCTACATTAAATTTACGCTTGAGCTTCTCGACCGTGACCTCGATATGCATCTGTCCCGTGCCCGACAAAATAATGTCGTGGGTTTGCGAGTCGCGATGGGTTTCGAGTGCGCGGTCCTCCTCGACCAGGTGCTGCAGCGCCTGTGACGCTTTCTGCTCGTCGCCCTTGGTCTTGGGACGAATCGCAAATGAGATGACCGGCGCCGGCCGCTCGGAGGCCGGAAAAATGATCGGTGATTTTTCGTCGCATAGCGTGTCGCCGGTGGTGGTGTCTTTGAGCTTGGCAACCGCGACGATCTCACCCGGCAACGCGGTTGTGATTGCCGACTGCTTCTTGCCCTCCAGCCGCAGGAGCTGGCCGAAGCGCTCTCGCACGCCGCGAGTCGAATTGAGCACCGTGGCGTCGCTTGCGGCGCGGCCCGAGACCACGCGAAAGATCGATAGCTTGCCGGCGAACGGATCGATGACCGTCTTGAAGACGAAAGCCGAAAACGGCGCCGCCGGATCGGGCGCGCGCTCGACCGGCTCGCTGTTGGCGCCACTGAAGCCCTTGCGCGCCGGCCGTTCGTTGGGCGCCGGGAGCAGCGTGTCGATCGCGTCGAGCAGCGGACCGATGCCGATATTCTTGAGACCCGAGCCGCACAGTACTGGCGTCAGCTTGCCCGCAATGGTGGCCGCGCGCAGTGCCGTGCGCAACTCGGCGTCCTCCAGCACCCCCTTGTCGAGGTACTTCTCGAGCAGCGCGTCGTCGGTCTCCGCAACGGCCTCGCACAGGCGCGTACGCGCGGTTTCCGCGCGTTCCTTCTGCTCGTCGCTCAGCGCCTCCTCCTTGGGCTTGCCGCTGACGTCGCCATACATCAGGGCCTTCATCGCGAGGACGTCGATCACGCCGTTGAACGTGAGCTCCGCGCCGATCGGCAGCGTCAGCGCGACCGGATGCGCGTCGAGCGCTTTCTCCAGGTCCGCCATCGCGTGGTCGAAATTGTTGCGTTCGCGGTCCAGACGCGAGACGAAAGCGATTCGCGGGAGGCGAAGCTCGTTCATCTCGGCCCAAATCTTTTCCGATTCGACCTTGAGGTCGCCGCCGGCCGTGGCCACGAACACCAGGCTGTCGACCGCGCGCATCGTCGCAAATGAGTCGGGCAGGAACGCCTGGTAGCCGGGCGTGTCGGCGACGATAACCTCGTCCTTCTTCCAGTTGTAGTGATGAAACGCGGAGCTGATCGAGATTTGTGCCGTCGTCGGGCCGCCCCTGCCGGGTCAGCGTGCCAGCCGTAAACAGCATCGCCTCGGCCAACTCGGTTTTGCCGGTCGCGCCCTGACCGACGATCGCGATAGTTCTTAGACGTCCGATTTCCTCCGCAGCCATAGCGTTTGCTCCTGGAGAAGATTTCTAGTTGCGCCTGGCCCCCCTCGCGTGACTTCCTGTGTAATTCCCTGTGCGATGCCCGCAACAGTCCCGCGAACAGCCGCGGTGCCGATGCTCGCCATACTTCGCGTCCTACGTCAATCGTACGCCCCCTCGATACTTACGTCACCCGCCAAAACGCGGACGACTCGCCCCTCGGCCTCAAGCAACAATGCGCCGTCGGGGCCGATTCCGCGCACGGTGCCGCCGATACGGCTGAGACCGTCGATCACCGTGACCTGCCGGCCGGTCAACGCCGAATAGCGCTCCCATACCGGCCGCACGGCGGCGAAACCGCCGCTCAGAGTCTCCATATAGCGGGACTCAAGCCGGGAAAAAAGCTCGCCGGCGAGTTCCACCCTGTCGCACGGACGGCCCGTCGCCGCCATCACCGAGGTCGCGCGATCGCGCAACTCTGCCGGGATGTCCTCCGGGGCGAGGTTGAGATTGAGGCCGATTCCCAGCAGCACGCAGACCAAGCGATGGCGCGAGTCGGTAACCGCCTCGGCGATCATGCCGCCCGCCTTGCGCCCGCCAAGCCATATATCGTTGGGCCACTTGAGCGCGACGATTCGCGGCGCGACCAGCTCCATCGTCTCGGCCACCGCGACGCCCGCGACCAGGCTGAGCAGCGCGGTTTCGGCCACCGGCATCTCGGGGCGCAGGATGAAGGTGCCGTAAAAGTTGACGCCGGGCGGCGAGTGCCATCGCCGGCCCATCCGCCCTCGACCCGCCGTTTGCCGCTCGGCGATCACGACTTCGCCGTTAAGCGCGCCGCACGCGGCCAGTTCCGCCGCGGTCCGCTGCGTCGATTCCAACTCCTCGAAGTAGTGAACGCACCATCCGACTGTCCCTGATGGGCGGCCGGCTTCCGCAGGGCGATAAGGATTGTCAGCCATTTTGCTACATCGGATCGATTCGCATGCTGAGGTCGACGGCCGGCGCTGAATGAGTCAATGCGCCAACGGAAATCAGATCGACGCCGGTCTCCGCGATCGCGCGCACGCCGTCCAACGTCACGCCCCCGGAAACCTCCAGCAGCACGCGCCCGGCCGGAGCGAGCGTGCGCGCCCGGCGCATATCGTCGAGTGTCATGTTGTCGAGCAGGATCGAATCGGCCCCGGCGGCCAGTGCCTCCTCGACCTGGGCCAGCGTCTCGCATTCGATTTCGACCCGCATCGTGTGCGGAACGCGCTTGCGCGCGCGCTCCAACGCACGGCCGATCGATCCGGCCGCTGTGATATGGTTTTCCTTGATCAGGACGCCGCTATCGAGGCCGAAGCGATGATTAAAGCCGCCGCCGGCGCGCACCGCGTATTTCTCGATCATGCGGAGCCCGGGATGGGTCTTGCGGGTATCGATGATGCGCGCGCCGGTGCCGGCCACGGCGTCGACGTAGCGGTTGGTCATGGTCGCTATCCCCGACATCAGTTGCACGAGATTGAGCGCCGTGCGCTCGCCGATAAGCAATCCCGTAAGGCGTCCTTCGATTACCGCAGCGTTGTCTCCGCGCTCGAGGACGTTGCCCTCATATGCACACGCCGCGATCTCCGGGTAGGCGCCGGCGAGGCGAAAGACCTCGGCCAGCAGCACGCCGCCGCAGAACACGATACGCGTCGATTCCTTGACGACAATATGCGCGCGGCCACGCTGTCTCGGCGTGACCGTCGCCGCGGTGGTGAGGTCGCCCTGCCCCAGGTCCTCCGCCAGCGCATTGCGCAACAGAGCGCTCACGTTGAGCCACTCCAACTGGCTGAACAGTTCCACGGCCTCGCCAGTTCCTGCGCGCGCTGCTGCATCTGCTCCTGCATCTCAGGCGCAGCCTTGGCGACGAAGTCGGGATTGTCGAGTCGCGCCTGATGCTGCCGGTGATGGGCGGTCACCTCGTCAAGCTTTTTCCGGAGCGCGGCGCGCGCCCGCTCGAAATCGAATCCTTCGGGCGCCATCACCGCGACTTCGCACCATCCCAACACCGCGGTTACCATCCCGCCCGGCGTATTGTCCGCCGGCCCGGCCAATCCGAGGCTCGCCGCCTTGGCCATGGTCGCGGCGTACGGCTTCCATCGCTCGAATTCCGCGCGGAACTCCGCCGCCGCGCCGTCGGCGCTGAGAAATTTGATCCGCGCTTCGACTCGTTGTCCCGGATGGTAGCCGAGCAGCGAGCGCAATGAATTGATCGCCTCGGTCGCCGCGATACATCGTTCCATCGCGGCTGCCTCGTCACGCCCGAGCGCCGTCGGCGCCTGCGGTACCGGAAATTTCGCGATCGCTAGATGCGGCGCCAGGTTGGGTTCGTCGATATACGGGCGCAGCGCCTGCCAGATTTCTTCGGTGATGAATGGCATGAACGGATGGAGCAGCCGGAGCAACCCGTCGAAGCATCGCACCAGCACCCAACGCACTGCGGCCTGCCGCTCGCCGCCCTCTTTGAGCGGCTCCTTGGCCAGTTCGATATACCAGTCACAGAACTCGTGCCAGATGAAACTGTAGGCGCGGAGCGCGGCGACGTTGAATTCATAGCGATCGATCGCGCTAGTGACTTCCGCGATCGCATTGTCCAGCGACGCGAGGATCCATCGCTCGGCAAGCGCAAGATCGTCAACTTCGGCCGGTGGGAGCGGCTGCGGCGCGCCCTCGAGATTCATCAGCACGAAGCGCGCCGCGTTCCACACCTTGTTGGCGAACGCGCGCGAAGCCGCCAGGCGATCGTCGGACAAAATCAAGTCGCGCCCCTGCACGCTTAACTGCGCCAGCGTAAAACGCACCGCGTCGGTGCCATAGCTCTCCATGATTTGCAGCGGATCGACCACGTTGCCGCGCGACTTCGTCATCTTCTTGCCGAACTGGTCGCGCACCAGCGGCGTGATATAGACGTCGCGAAACGGCACCTCTCCCGTGCACTTGAGCCCCATCATCATCATTCGCGCGACCCAGAAAAAAATGATGTCGAAGCCGGTGATTAGCAGGCTGGTCGGATAGTAGCGTGCGAGCTCGGGCGTTTGGTCGGGCCATCCCAGGGTCGAAAACGGCCACAGCGCCGAGCTGAACCAGGTGTCGAGCACGTCCTCTTCCTGGCGCAGATCGCTGCCGCCGCACTTGACGCATGCCGCCGGCCGCTCGGCAGCGACCATCATCTCGCCGCATCGCTCGCACCAGTAGGCGGGGATACGATGGCCCCACCACAGTTGGCGCGAGATGCACCAGTCGTACACGTTCTCCATCCAGCTGAAGTAGGTGTTCTCCCAGCGCTTCGGATGAAAGGTGGTGCGGCCGTCCCGCACTGCCGCAAGCGCCTCGCCGGCGAGCGGCTTGACACGGACGAACCACTGATACGAGAGCATCGGCTCGACCACCGTCTCGCAGCGCGAGCAGACGCCAATAGCATGCTGATGCGGCTCCATCTTCTCGAGCAGGCCCAGCGCCGTCAGGTCCTCGACCACCTTGCTACGGCACTCCTCGCGCGTCATCCCGCGATATGGGCCGGCCTCGTCGTTCATCCGCCCATGCGTATCCATCACCGAAATCTGCGGAAGATTGTGCCGCCGCCCCATCTGGAAGTCGTTGAAGTCATGCCCCGGCGTGATCTTGACCGCGCCAGTGCCGAAAGCAGGATCGACCGCGGGGTCAGCGATGATCGGAATTTCGCGCCCGATCAGCGGCAGCATGATCTTCTTGCCGACCATCGCCTTGTAGCGCGCGTCATCCGGATGCACCGCCACCGCGGTATCGCCGAGCATCGTTTCCGGCCGCGTCGTCGCCACCGTCACCGCGCCCGAGCCGTCGGCGAGCGGATAGCGGATGTACCACAGATGGCCGGGCGTCTCTTTGTGATCGACTTCGAGATCGCTAAGCGCCGTCTCGCATCGCGGACACCAGTTGATGAGACTCATCGCGCGATAGATCAGACCTTCGCGGTAGAGCCTGACGAAAATTTCGGTCACCGCGCGCGAAAGTCCCGGGTCGAGCGTGAAACGCTCGCGGCTCCAGTCGCATGAGGCGCCGAGGCGGCGCAACTGATTGAGGATGCGGCCGCCGTAGGTCTCCCGCCACTGCCACACGCGCGCGACAAACGCCTCGCGGCCGAGGTCGTGGCGGCTCTTGCCCTCTTTCGCCAGTTCGCGCTCGACCACATTTTGCGTGGCGATCCCGGCGTGGTCGGTGCCCGGCTGCCACAGCGTGTTGTAGCCCTGCATCCGGCGCGTGCGAACGATAACGTCGTGCAGGGTGACGTTGAGGGCGTGACCGAGATGGAGCTGGCCGGTGACGTTGGGCGGCGGAATTACGATCGAGAAGACGGGACCGGAACGGGCCGGGTCGGCCTTGAAATAGCCGAGGTCAATCCAGCGCTGATACCAGTGCTCCTCCGCACTTTTCGGGTCGAAAGTCTTGCCTAGTTCCAAGAGATGTCCATCTTACCGGATATCGCTTTGCGCCGGATATGGGTTGCGCCGGATATCACGTTGCGCTCGACGGTCGAAACTGGTGCGAGAGGGGGGACTTGAACCCCCACGAGCTTGCGCTCACAAGGTCCTGAGCCTTGCGCGTCTGCCGTTCCGCCACTCTCGCACAGGTGTGTGAAAGGGTTTAGTCGGCTCGAAGGGCGAATTCAAGCCGTCAGTCGCCGCTGTGAGCCGCGCTGTTGGTGCTCGCGTTGCGCAAGGATCAGGTGTTTCGGATGCGAATCGCTATTGCGCGTCGCTGGTGACGTTACCCTGCGCGGATTCCTCGCGCACCAAAATGACTTGCGGACCGTTCGCCAGGTAACGCTGGATCTTGCCGCCGACGTATTGCCATCCGTGTGCAGGATCGAACCAGGCATTCCGATGCGGGACCAGGCTGCCTAGAAGATTTCCAAACCATCCGAGCTTCGCCGTCAATTGCACTCGTATCAGAGGTTTTGGATAGCGTGCCCAATATTCATTCTCCTCCCCGCGTTCCGCGATAACGGGAGCCAAGGACGGTCCGGGAGCGCAGTCAAAAGCATAGAAGGCAATATGTTCACGCCCGTCGCGAAATGCCTTTTCCATCGCCACTACCGCTGCTGCGCCGACATAGGTATCCGATGGAAATTCGAGTTTTTTGGACAGTTCATGCTTGCGTCCAGCTTCATAGCTAACGCACGACGCATCACCGGTGCGGGGGTCTGCGCGCGCGATCAGCTTCGGAGAGCCATCCGCGTTGAAGAACGTGTGCTCAAAGTGCTCCATCGTCGGCAAGGCGTCGTTCTGGTTGAGCGCGAGGTCATCACGCTCGATATCATGCTCTCCGTTGTTGTAATGGTTTTCACCCCAAACCATTATGCGGCTATTCAGGTGCTCGATCTTGTATTTCGCGTGACCTATGACTTCGTGGCTGTCCGGGTCGAGGATTGTGAAGCTGACTTGCTCGATTTTAGGACTCTCAGCATTGCCCCGTCCGCGGTCAGTGGCATGGGCGAGTGCGCTGACGATCAGAATGCAAAAGATAATCATTGCGGATCTGATTTGTTTGCCCATAGCTAAGAGATGGGCAAGTTCTGTTCCATCTTTCAGCATTAGGTCCTTGTCGTGATTGGGAGCTTAGTGACAGTTGAAAGTCAGAAACATTTACCAGTGAGGCGCGTCTGGTGGTCGCCCCGGCAACTTTTGCAATGCCTTTTGGAGATTCACTCGGACGCTGTCGAGCAAGAACTAATTTGAAGCTCTCGGTCATGATCGCGACTCACGCGCGTCCCGACTCGCTTGCGCGCGTGCTCGACAGCCTGGCGCCGCAACTCGCCGGCGCCGCCGGAAATGCCTCGCGCGAAATCCTTGTAGCCGAAAACGGCACGCCCGCGCCGTCAATACTCCCCGCGCCGGCGCCGCCACTGGAGCATCTGCACGACCCGCGTCCCGGCAAATGCCGAATCCAGAACGTGGCCATCCGCCATGCCAAAGGCGACATAATCGTATGTCTTGACGATGACCTCGTCGTCGCGCCGAACTATCTCGCCGA
>WNFD01012380.1_pt1 | contig 13781 bp, 11 predicted proteins | sample 5400491 | NCBI WGS metagenome assembly WNFD01 (sample SAMN13153343, study PRJNA577476) | soil metagenome | isolation source: 120 cm saprolite under Douglas fir tree site 2 hole 2 replicate 2 | place: USA:California | collected 2015-04-18
GTAAGCGGTGGAGACCGACCGGGAGCCTCTGTTTGCTTCATCGAGGTCGCTGGCCAACCCCCAGTCCACCACCACCGTCTCGCCGAAGGACCCGATCAGAATGTTCGAGGGCTTCAAGTCTCGATGGATCACCCGCCGCCCATGCGCGTACGCCATTGCGTGGGCGACCGCGATCACGTGCGGGAGCAGGGCAAGGCGCTGCTCCAGCGTCCGGGTTTGCCGGATGACCTCCGCCAGGGAGCGGCCGGGGATCATCCTCATCGTGTAGAAAGGCTTGCCGCCCGGGGTTCTGCCAAGGTCGTGCACCGGGACGATGGATGGGTGCTGGAGACGGGCGGTGATCAAGGCCTCGCGAATGAAGCGCGCTTCCGCTTCGCCGCCCTCCCTGAGGAGCTGTTTCACCGCGACGGGGCGATCCAGAAGCACATCCCGGCCATGGAGGATCCGGCCCAGTCCGCCCCGCGCGTGCTCGCCGGCGAGCTCGTAGCGGCCGGTGTCGAGGGCGATGGATTTCGGGATCGAGAGGACTGTCCGCACGCGCGAACCGAGTCCCAACTCCGGATCTGAGATCGTCTCGTCCTCCGGGTGCATGCTCAGCGTATGAATGGGCGTTGCTCGATTTTCTTTGCTCACCGCGCGTGCCCCGAGGGTGACGGCGACTGTATTCAAAGCGGATCGTCAGTCAATGCGGGCAGCGGGCGTTTCCGACGGCAGCTCGGGAAACTACCTGCTGCGATCTTGATTAGGGTTTTCCTGCATTGACTGGCGCATCCCAGGCACGCCGGGAACACAACTCATCACCAACGCGGTTGCCCGGTCGACATCCCACGAGGTAGCTCGCTTCAGTCGCTGGTGCGAGGGCCAAACATAAGCTGTGCGCTGGTTTCGAGATCAACTCGAATTTCGATCGCGCGACAGACCGGGATTGACGCTCATCGACGTGAAGTTCCCTTCGAGACGTAAGGAAGAACTGCCGCGGTCCGTCAGTTGCGGGTCGGAGCTGACCCCGAGAATCAACGCCCCTTGCGCCGCGCCCGGGGTTGCGCACGAGCGGCACTGGCTCTTTTCCACGCCGGCAGTTTGGTGGCCTCGAACTTGCTTAGCTTGCTCATCGGACCACCCGGAGGAACGGCGTGCGCAAGGAATCGGCAATTCTGGTTATTGACGATGAACCAGGGACTCGAGCGTCCCTGGTGCGCTCATTGGGCAACGCCGGGTTTCGAATCGTCCAGGCGGCGAGCGGCGAGCACGGGTTGTGGGCGATTGAACAGCATCAGTTCAGCTGCGTGTTGGCGGAATTTCGATTGCCCGACAGGACCCGAAGACAGCATGGATGCCGCACAGTGCCTGCGAGAGGGCGCCGTGAGTTGGCTGTCCAAGCCTTTCTCGCCCACCAACGCCTGCGTGATGGTCTGTCAGGCGATCGAGAAGAACGCTCTGAAGGCGAAGTGTCGGGTGGCTGGCCAGATCCTGACCTCGTAGCGCCGGGCGGTGCGCCATGCCGCTGTAGTACCTGACAATGGCTTTCGACGCGCAAACGACCGCTAGATCGGCTGCGGAATGCCTTTCGGGGCTTGGCCGAAACGGGTGCGGATGGCGGCCCCGAAGGCCAAGACCATGAGAACCATGATCGCCAGGGAGCCGAGATACGGCACTTGGGCAACCAACAAGAGCACTCCCGTCCCCACCGCTAGAACCAGGGCCTGAGTCTTCCTTCCTCGGAAGAACGGCAGCTTCATCCCGATCTCATTGGCGACTGCAGACATGCCCATAGCGACGCCCAGGCAGGCAAGGAAGAGGACCACTGGAACGACGAGAAGGCCGACCACCGTGATGGCGAGCATGATCAAGAGGGGAATCAAGGCGATGAATCCCACCAGCCCGGCAAGGCCGCACTTGAGCGGCTCGCTCTTGAGGTCGGTTTCGATCTGATGCATTCGGTTCGGAGCGAACACCATCAGCATGAGGCCAACGGCAAAGAAAAAGGCGAACCAGATGAGGAAGCTTGGGAAACTGAAGCTCGAGCCGTGAGACCACCGTCGAGGGCTCGCGCCTTCTCCGTCATTCGAACCCCGTGGCAAATCTCGGAGTGAGGCCATCAGTTTGTCGAACCGGATGCCGGCGATGGCGCTCGACGAGCCGCCGCCGATCTCTGCGCCTTCGTCCTTGGTGACATCTCCGCCGATCGCGACGACATCGTTTTCAACCACTGCGTTCGGACCGAGGTGAACGCTTCCCCCGATGGCCGTCGCACCGCCGGACACGTGTCCGTTCACCGTCACCGATCCTCCGAGCGCCGCCGCATCACCGGTCACGGTTCCGTTCACGACGAGGCTCCCACCGAACGCGGTGGCGTTGCGGACAGTTTCGCCTTCGCCGATGACCAGGGAGCCGTTGGCGACGCGGTCGTTGCTACCCGGATGACGGTGGCGCTGTTTGATATCCTTGATCGTTTTCTTGAGAAGCTTCGGGTTGACTGGCCTTGGGGGTTCGGCATGGGATTTAGCAATCGCTTCGGCTGCATCGCGCATCGCTCGTTCGGACGCCGGTGACTCTTCCTTGTCCGGGCTGCCGTTGGGCTCGGGAGGCGTGGACTCCGCCTCGCGCGGCGCGGGCGGTGAGGGTGGGGTGGGCGCAGGTGGAGCGAGCCGCTCCTCGTCCGTCATTGGCCGCAATGTCCAGATGCTCCCGCTTTGGTCGATCTTGAGGTGGTAGGCGGTGGCAACCGTCCTCAGGGCTTCCTCGGGGCTGACGCCCTTCAGGTACACTTCTGCGTCTTGATTCAAATCGCCGCTGGCGACGAGGTTGATGCCACCCTCGGCAGCGATCTTCTTCAGCGCGTCGTTGAGTCGACCGCGGTATTGGATCGAAATCCGCTTCGAAGAGCTTGCAACTGCCACCGGAGCTTGCAACCCCATGCTGGCCAGGGCAACCACCCATGTGAGTTGAACCCACTTCATCCAGAAATCCTCGCCTCGCTGAACGCGCGTCCGTCGCGAACGAGGTGCCTGAGCGCGAAGATGCAGATCAAAAGAACGATCACCAGCGATACCGCCATCGGGAGAGCCTGGGCTTCCCACAGCACTGAGACACCTTTCTGGGTTCCAACCCAGAAGCTCTTGGCGGTGATCAGCGCCGAGCCAGCCAGACTTCCGATTGTGCTCACCCCGACTCCCGAGGAGATCAGCGTGAAGATGCCGAGCCCGAACGCGGTCATCGCGATGGCCAGGCCGAGCGCAATGTTGACTCGCATCGGCGCGTGTTGCGCCGCCACTCGGGCCATGACCTGCTGGGTGAAGTCGGGCGGTGGCAGCGGGTCAACCAACCGGAAGAGGTCTTTTTCGATCTGCCGATGCTCTTCCAGAATTGCCGAGCAGTGTTTGCATTGAGTGGCGTGCTCAAGCAGCGGGCCTGTGCCCTCCGCCGCTTCGGCGAACAACAACTCGATGTCCGGGCATTGCTCGCTCACGCCAGCTCCTTCCCAACGATCATCTGTTTGCGCAGCTTCTCTCGCGCGCGAAACAGGCGAGCCATGATGGTTCCCGGTGCAACTCCGATCACCTGAGCAATCTCCTTGGTAGTGCGCTTCTGCACATAATAGAGGGCCAGAACCTCCCGGTCTTCAGTGGACAGCGTGGAGAGGGCGCTCTCCAAGGATAGTCGCTCCTCGCGGTCGATCGCACCCTGCTCCTGGGATTTTGCCCCCGAAGGAAGCGTCTCCCGCATTTCATCGACATCTTCCGACTTCATCCGGGTCCGCCGGCGCAGCAGGTCCAGGCAGAGATTCCTGGCGATCGCCATGACCCACAGATCGAAGGGCCTGTTCTCATCGTACCTGTGCAGGTGTTGGTACGCTCGCAAGAAAGCTTCCTGGGCGACCTCGGAAGCCTCCGCCTCTGAGCGGAGCAGGCGAAGGCAGAGGCCGTAGACTGCCCGTTGGATGCTGCGCACCAATGAGGCAAAGGCGGACTGATCGCCCCGCCTCGCAGCGATGACATCCGCCTTCCACGGCTGCGACTTGGCTTCGTCCGCAAGCATCGATTGGATGGCGATGGAAGACGGCATCAGGGAATCAGCAAACGCGGCGCTCGTCACGCAATTGATACGCGACATCTTTGCGGACTATTGCCCCGCCTCTAAAAGTCTCGCCGTTTCCCGTCTTTCCTTCGGAATCTCAATCGGTTACCTGGCGCCGAAGGTCGGTGGGTGGAAGCGGCCGGAGGCTGGATTTCCCGAGGCTGTAAGATCGTGGTGGGGGTTGCCTGGATTTCCGCTCGGGTGTCCTCGCGGTAACAGAAGTGGAAAAGGCGCCTGATGACCAAGGTCGCGTAAGAGCCCGGCGGCAAGGTGAATGCGACGTTGAGTTTGAGCAGTCCCCGGTTGAGCTCATCCGCGGACGACTTACCGATAACCAGTTTCTCCGGATAGACGAGCAAAGGCCGATCCTCGTGCCTGAAGAAAAGCTGGTGCGGCGCCTCCTTGATTTGAATCTCAGGGAGCGTCAGCTTCTCCTTCGCCAGCGACCACTCGACGGCCTTGTGCACCGTCTCATCGGTGAAGTGGCTGTCGGGCGCCAGCAAGGGAAATTGCAGAGGCCGAAGATACTCAAGCGTTTTGGCGTCGGCATCCCGGTGAAAAAGCAGCGTGCCGGCCTGGTAGGGATGGGGAAAAAGAGACTCGCGGGGCAGAGATAGCTGCAAAAGTCGCCTGACCCCTTCGTTCCAGAGGTAGCTCTGGTAGGTAAAGAGGATTAATGCCCGATAATTGCGATCGATCTGAAGGAATGCCCTGACGAAGTTCTTGGGTTCCGCCCGCAACGCGCTGAGGATCCGATCGTATTTCCGGCTTGCGGCGAAAGGACTGCGCCGGTTCCAGTGGCCCCAGTTCTGTTGCCAGAACGCCTTGACCTTTGCGTCCTCGGATCGGTCCAGGTCCGAGGGCTTGGCCATGTAGTTTCGAAGCGCGGCTTCGAAGTCGCCCCGGAGAAGGTCTTTGGCAATGAAACCCTGGCCATGCTTGAGCGAGCCGAAGCGCTGGCTGTCGAAATAGTTCACCACCCCGAGGCGCTTGACTTCGGCGACCGATGCATTGAGCTGCGCGAGATCCTCGCCGCGCAGCGCGCGAACGGTGACCGCGAACCGATTCGATGCGGTGTTCTCCGCGGACAGTGGCGAGTCGCTCCGGCCCAGGAATTTCAGCCGCAAGCGAGGCTCCTGCAGCGCGATGTCCATCCCGTCGACTGCCACCACCTGCTCGGTGGTTCCCTGCTTGTCCTTCAGACCGCAGAAGGAGATGGCGCCGGGTTTGAGCCCGAACTGCCGGCGAATGTGCTCGACCGCCTCGAAAGTAGAGAGCTTCTGCTTGGTCATCAGATAGACCCAGTACCTTCCGGTCCTCGAGGGTAGGAAACGGAAGGACTCTTTGACCGAAAAGTCTTCGGGCCTCTGCTTGATTCTCACCTGCGCACCTTTAGCAACTTTTGCGCTATCTTTCGTCGGCCGATGCCGTTTGCTAGGCTCGATCAGGAATTTCTTCGGAATCGGGCAATTGAATGCAGCCTGCGGTCTGTCCCCGTTGCCGGAATCCGACCCCGGCGCCGGTACCTAGCAACTGCGCGACCTGCGGCGAGCCGTTGAAAGCGGCGGTGATTCCGCTCGCGACGGTGCTCCGCGGGCCCCGGCTGTCCGGTCGCCTACCTGACGGTAGGGTCGGTGACTTTGATCTCGCCGAGAAAAATACGCTCGGTCGCCACGCCAATAACACGCTGCGCCTGGTTGACCGCGAGGTTTCCAAGGAGCACGCCAGCATTGAGCGGATGCCCGCCGGCGGATTCTTGCTGCGCGACCTCGGTTCTTCCAATGGAACCTTCGTGAATGGCCGGCGCGTCAAGGAGCTGAACCTGCGCGAGGGCGACGAAATCTCACTCGGCAATTCCCGGCTCGTCTTTCATGAAGGCCAACGGGGGGGCTCCAACTCACCGAACGTCACCGTGGTGGCGAGCGACCAGTCGATGCCCGCCTTCCTGGCCCAGATCGAGCATGTCGAGGAAGATGAATTCCGGCCGGCGGAAAAGCTCACCGACATCGGGGTTCTGCGGCTCGACTACGAAAAGCTGCGCATCGCCCATGAGTTTCACCGCCAGGTAGGGCTTGAACGCGATCAAAGGAGCCTTCTCGACAAGATCATCAACGTCGCTTTTCAACTTCTCGCTGCGGACAATGCGGTGCTCTTCCTCGTCGATCAGCGCACTGGCGCGCTGGTGCCTCAAATGGTCCGCAATCGGCGCAAAGACAGCGAAGAGGTCATCCTCTCCGAGACGGTGCTCAAGCGCGTCATCGAGACGCGACAGGCCGTCCTTACCGCGGATGCCATTATCGACTCTCGATTTAAGTCCTCGGAGAGCATCGTGGCGCAAGGGATCCGGTCGGCGATGGCTGTCCCCCTCCTGACCAAAGGCGATCTCAAAGGCGTCTTGTTCCTCGACACGCGCGAGCGGACGAACGCTTTCTCCGAAAAGGATCTCAAAATCCTTTCCGGGATTGCGTCCCAGGCAGCGATCGCGCTCGAAAACGCGGACCTCGCGCGGAAGATTGAAACCGAAGCAGTGACGCGGGCGGAGCTGTCGCGCTTTCTATCCCCCGCGGTGGCGGAGATGGTGGTGAAGGGGCAAGTGGAGTTGCTTCGCGCCGGTCGTCTCGCCGAGGTGAGCGTGCTTTTTGCCGACATCCGCGGCTTTACCACGATGGCGGAAAGCGAGAGCCCGCAAGAGACGGTCTTGATGTTGAACGGTTTCTTCACCGCAATGGCCCAGGTCATTTTTCGCAACGAGGGCAATCTCGACAAGTTCATCGGGGACTGCGTGATGGCTGTTTGGGGTTCGCCCTCCTCTCATCCCGACGATGCTGCACGCGCTCTGCGCGCGGCGATGGAGATGCAAGTCGAAATCGAAGCCCTGAACCGGACGCGAACCGCGGCGGGGCAGCGGCCAATTTCGATCGGGGTGGGCGTCAATACCGGACAGGCGGTGGTGGGTTACATGGGCTCCAGTGAACGCCACGAATACACCGCGATCGGGGATTCGGTAAATATCGCGGCCCGGCTCTGTGGTATGGCAAAGCCCGGCGAAGTGTTGGCGACCGAGTCGTCGGTGAAAATGGCCGGCCGCGGCTTCGAGGCGACCGCGCTCCCCGCCGCGCAGGTGAAGGGTAAGGAAAAGGGTGTGGTGATCTACAAGGTCACCGGCGTCGAGGCCAGCAACACCGGCGAATGACGTCTACTGGGAACTCGACAGTCCAAGGGCATCGGGCAAATTGGAGGCGAAGCCATCTCCCACCGGGGTCTATTGTGGGCTGGCGTGCATTTCCTTGGGGACCTCGATGATCAAGGCCGGGCTCGATTCGTGGGTGGCAACGGGGTTCGCGGCGGTCAGCAATACGAGCTCTCTGCGTAGGGGACTGATTTGATCGGAGTCCTCGCAGACAGTCGAGGAGACCTCGAGGCCTTCGGAGCCGCCTACGAGCTGCTTTCGAGACGTGGCGCGGAGCGCTTCTTTTTCGCGGGCGGATGGTACAGCGACCTGGACAATTGGATTGCCCGGAAGAGACACACCGCTTCCCTGGTCTCCGAGGCCCAGGCCCTGCTTCGCCTGGAGGACAAGTTCGTCCGGACCCCGGACCGCGACAGCCCAAACTACGACGATCCCAAGGTGGGAAAAAAAGCCCTGGACATGTTGGGCGAGGTGCTCTGTTGCATCGTGCACGACAAGAATGATCTCGACCGGGAGGATCTCCTCAATGCGACGGTGTTCTTTCACGGAAAGGGAGCAGAGCCGAAGGTGGTGCAGATCGGGCCGCGGTTTTTCGTCACTCCCGGACAGCTGTCAGGTGCGGCTCAGGCAACCTGCGGCCTGGTCGAGCGCGTAGATCGGGGTCTGGTCTTCTCCGCGTTCACGCTGGACGGCAATCCGGTCGGCGAGCCGCAGCCGCTGGCGATTTCGAAGCGGTCGAAGTTGTCGATCAAATGAGCTCCGAACCGGTCAGGGTGGCGTTGTTGGGTGGCTCATTCAATCCGCCTCATGTTGGCCATTTGATCGCCGCCCAGTATGTCAAGGCGACCCAGGAGATCGACGAGGTTTGGCTCTTGCCTTCGTTTCGTCATCCCTTCGGCAAGCAGCTCACCCCTTTCGAGCATCGGGCGAGGATGTGCCGGGCGATGTGTGCCGACGCTTCGGGATGGCTTCAGGTTTGCGAGGTCGAGCAGCAGCTGGGAGGCGACGGGCGAACGGTGAATACCCTCAAACACCTGCGGGGCAATTTCCCCGATCATCGGTTCTCGCTGGTGATCGGGTCGGACATCGTCAAGGACCTCCCTCACTGGAAGGATTTCGACGAAATCGAGAGATTGGCCCGGGTGATTGTCCTCCACCGACCGGGACATCAAAGCCCGAAGGCGATTGGGCCCCCCCTGGCGGCGGTCTCTTCCACCGAAGTGCGTGAGCTGCTTGAGCGCGGACAGCTCCCCCGAGAGCTCGTCCCTCGCGCAGTGCTCGACTACGCTCAAGACCATCATCTCTACGGCCTTTGAAGAAGCGCGCTTGGGGTCCGCGCTCACCAGCGACAAAGGATGGTCACCGCCATCCTTTCAAGGTATTCGAGGCAAAGGGAGAATTCGCAAATGTTGGCACCAGAGTCTCAGATCGCCCCTCCGCACATCGCCTCTGCGCTTGAGCAGATCAAGTCCGCCATCCGCTCGGTGGATGGTCGCAGCATTGATGAGCTGACCACGCCATGGGCGGAGATCGAAAAATCAATCATCAAGCTGCTCGGCGGGGCTTTCCGGATCGATCGGGCGGATCATCAGACCGTCGCTCTCGGGCTTGCCGGGATGTATGCAGCGCGCCTGATCGAGCAGCACCAGGCGTTCTGGTTTCCCAATCGCGAGGCGTTGGAGGGAGCAGCCCTCGGCTTTCCGGAAGCGCTCCTCGTCGTTTCCCCTTTTGGGGCGGTGGCCGAGGCTCTCTCGCGTGGCGATCTGGCGAAGCTCGACGCGTTCGCGAGCGAGATCGCCGCTTCCCTTGCTCAGGCGCGATTTTCGGCAACCGGGAGTAGCGCCCTCACCAAGCTCGGCCCCGACGACTACCAACGCATCTTCGATCCGAGCTTCGTCCAATTCGTCGCCGTCGATCCCACCAAGGCCAAAGCCGTATGGGACGCAAACGTCGCGCGGCTGATCACCGATCTTCGGGATGCCCTCTCCCGCGCCGGGGCACGCTTTCCCAAGGAGGCGCGGACGTTGGTGGAGGCGCGGATCATCACCGTCCTCCAGCGCCTGGATCCGGCCAGGAAACTGCGCGAACAGGCCGAGAAGGCGCCCCGCGTCTTCGAGCTGATGACGCACCTTTTCGCCACTGTCGACGCATCGGGGCTCGCGCCCGAAGAATTCTGGGCCGGGGTTGTATTCCCGCTCTTGCACATCGGCGCTCCGGCGGAGTTTCCGCCCGTCGAAGACGAAGATCTCAAGGCGTTTGGAAAAGGGATGGACGCATTGCTGCTTTTCGTGGACCTGATTCCCTATCAAACGAGCGCTCCGGAAGACGGTGCGCTGGGAGCGTTTGGTGCGGGAGAGGTTTCGCTGCTCGATCCGTCGATGCCTCCGTCTTCCGCGGCCCGCTTGGTGAAGGTTGATCCCAAGCGGCTCGCCCCCCTGCTCAATGCGCTACAGCCGGGCCCGATTCGAGAGGCGGTCAACAAGTTCACCAGGTACCTGGAGCAAAAGGGCAATGCGGGGCCGGTCCAGTCGGGCGGATCACCGTTGCTCGAGCCTGCGCTGAATCTGCTCGAAGATCTCAAGAAGCTGTGGAGCGTCCAAGGTGGCCCGGTGGTAGGGATGCGCCACGTCACCGAAGCGGAAGCATCGATGGAGCCGGCCTTGGCCGAGCTTCGAAAAGTACTACAGGGACCGCGCATCATCCTGCTGTGATGTTCAGCCCCTGCTCCACCGCAATCCGGGTCTCTTTGGGAAGCTGGCTACGGACAAGCCACAGGGCGCGCAAAGCGAGGTCGCGGTAGAGTCCGCGCAGCTCCGTGGGGAGTGCGTCCAGGTGACTTCGAATCACCGAGACGTCCCCTCGGATGATCGGTCCGGTGAGCGCCCGTGAGAGCCCCCGTCGCTCGATGCCCAGGAGCGCTGAGCGCATCAGCGGAAGTAGCGCCGCAATTCCAGTGGGTTCATCGATCCCTGCCTGCGCAAAGGCCGCGGCTGCAGCTGAAGCGAGCGCGACGACCCCGGCCGCAGCCAGCACTGCCCCCGCGTGGTAGGCGGCGCGCCCCGATTCGGGTACCTCGAGCGGGGAAAGCCCAAGCTCTTGAGCCATCGCCAACAGCACCCCGTGCAGATGATCGGTGGTAGCGCTCAGCGCGACCGCGTGACCGGAAAGGTCGTCCTCCGGATCGGAAATCGCGACCAGGGGGTGGAATGAGCCGCGCGGTCGCTCGAGAATCCCTGGCTCCGAGCCAAATGCGGAAAGATCCAGCGCGCCGGAACAATGGACCAATGCCGTCTGCGGTCCCAGATCCGCCTGCATCATCTTTGCCGCGATCGGCACGGCGTTGTCCGGCACGGCGAGGATGCAAATGTCCGCCTGATTCAACGCCTCGTGGTCGGCCAGTGGAAGCCGGAAAGCAGCCGCGCGCCGGGTCGATTCGCCAGAGCGGGGAAAGATTCGCACCGGCCAACCCGCCCGCTGCAGGCCACGGGCCAGAGCGCCTCCGGTCCGGCCAAAGCCGACGATCACCAGCGGTCGATGGCCGCGGGGGGACGCACGCCGACCGCGCCCGGAGGAGGGCGCGGCCCGCTTGGATCGGGAAGTGCGTCTCGCCATTGCGGTCAACCGCGGCGTGCCCGTTCGAAGGTCAAGTCACCCGACCTTACGCCGACCCGGATTTCATCTCCCGCAGAAAACTCACCCGCCAGAATTCTCTCTGCCAGCGGCGCTTCAACCTCTCGCTGCACCAGCTGGCGGAGCGGTCTCGCGCCCAGGCTCGAATCGAGCGATCCAGGGCGCGTCAGGTGCTCGATCACCGCGTCCGCGACGGCGTATCGAATCCCCTTTTCCACCGAGAGTCGCTTGCTGCTCTCCGCCAACAAAAGCCTGGCGATTCGAGCCATTTCCGGGCCGTTCAGCGGGCGCAGCACCAATCGCTCATCGAAGCGATTCCACAGCTCAGGTGGAAGGGCTTCCCGCACGACGCGTTCGACCGATTCCAGAGATGAATTCTCGGCGGCGCGCGACGCGCCAAAGCCAAGCGCCTTGGTCTTTTCCATGAAGAGCTCGGCCCCCAGGTTGCTGGTCGCCACGAGGATGGCATTGGAGAAGTCGATGTGGCGTCCCTTGCCGTCGGTCAAGCGGCCTTCCTCGAGCGTCTGCAGAAGCAGCATCTGGACGTCGCGATGCGCTTTTTCGATCTCGTCGAGCAAGACCACGCTCGAAGGTCGCCGCCGTACCGGCTCGGTGAGCTGGCCGCCTTCCCCATAACCCACGTACCCGGCGGGAGAACCAATCAGACGCGAAACGCCGTGAGCCTCCGACAGCTCGCTCATGTCCAACCTGAGCAGCGCGTCCGGGTTGCCAAAGAGCACCTCAGCCAGGGCTCGCGCCAGCTCGGTCTTGCCCACTCCGGTGGGGCCGATGAGCAGAAACGACCCCATCGGCCGTCGGCTCGAGAATCCAGCGTAGTTCCGGCGAACCACCTGCGCCATCCGCGCCACGGCATCGGCATGGCCAACGATTCGCTCCGCCAGCTGTTTTTCGAGCGCGAGCAGCCTCACCGAATCAGTCATCAGCAGCCGCTCTTCAGGAATGCCGGCCAGGTTTGCCACCACCCTGGCTACATCCGCGGGCTCGACCAGGTCCTTACCCTCGCGCCGGCAGCGAGAGCCGGCCAGGTCGGCGATGGAGATCGCCTTGTCGGGAAGGAAGCGGTCGCTGACGTACTTGGCAGCCATGGATGCCGCCGCTTCCAGTGCCTGGGGCGAATAGCGCAACCGGTGATGGGCTTCGTACCGGGGAATGACGCCGATGAGGATTTGCACCGTTTCCGGAACCGAGGGTTCGTTGACCACTACCGGCGTGAACCGGCGTTCGAGGGCCGGATCGGAGGAGATGTACTTGCGGAATTCGTCGTGCGTGGTGGCTCCGATACAGGGGAACTCGCCGCGGGACATTGCGCTCTTGAGCTCGTTGGCTGCGTCCTGGGCTCCGTCTCCCGCCGCTCCGGCGCCGACCAGGGTGTGCAACTCGTCGATGAACACCACCACGCGGCCCTGCGCCTTGCGGACCTCGTCCTTGAGATGGTTCAACTTTTCGGAAAACGAGCCGCGAAGCTGCGTTCCGGCGGTCAGACCGGCCATGTCCACTTCGATGATCGCACGCTCCGCTGATCCGCTGGCCGCCATCCTCAGGCGCTGGGCCACGCCCTCGACGACCGCGGTCTTCCCCACGCCCGGCTCGCCGACCAGGCAAGGGTTGTTCGTGCGCCGCTTCCCGAGGATATCGATGACCTCGTCGATCTCTCGACCGCGCCCGACGACGGGATCGAGTTTTCCCTCTTCTGCAAGCAGGGTCAGATTTCTTCCCAGCGACGCCAGGAGCGGAAACGCGCCGGGATCCAGAACCGGGTCGTCGTTGTCCCAGCGCAGCATTGGCGTGTCTGAGTCTGGCGCCGGCGGAGGTGGAACCCGAACGGGCGAAGGCAATGGCTCCGGCGTCACCAGCGCGGCAACTCGCGGCGCGGAGGCCGCACCTGTTTTCGGCGCGAGGGGGGTCGCCGCTCGAGGCACCCGGCTGAGCTGCAGCTTCCGGGGCATTCGTCCACTCAGGTAGTAGGAGAGCGCGGTATTCCGGGTGCCGTTGAGGTCCAGTCCGGAACGCACCAGCAGATCCTGCGCGGCGCACCGGACCCGGGTGGCGCCAATCAGCCAGTGGAGGCAGTCGGTCTCGGTGGACCCACAGCTTCGCGCAATTTGCCGACCTCGCTCGCTCAGGTCGGCGAGGAGGGCTTCATCTTCCTGCGGAACGCAGGACATCGTGGCCAGCAGGCGGTCTTCGTCGATGCCGCGCTCCCGGAGCAAGACTTGCGCTCGGTTCTCGACGGTGAAGAGCGCCAGCAGAACGTGGGCGGTGGTTAGCTTCTGACCCACGCTTTGGGCGATGTCGTCGGCTTCCGCGAGAACCTGAGCAAAATCGGTAGCGTCGACCATCTTGGCTCCCGGCTGGAGAACGCGAGGAAGATCGTCTACACCCATAGAACGAACCGGGCAAAATATCGACTACAGGCCGCTACAAGGGACGGCTTCGGGGGACGTTGGCGGCCGCAGAGGAAATTCCATCAAACCCACGTTGTTGCTCAGCAATCATTTACTCAGGTGGCCGTAGAGCGGCCGCGAGGGAGCGTCGAACATATGGTGTCGGTTTTTCGGCCCGCGAGGGCAATCGTGGATCCGGTGGACGGTATTTCCGCCTCCGTCGATTCCGGCAGTTGGTTCTTGCCGCTGCTGTTCCTGGTGATCGCAGTGAGTTTTTCCGGAGCGGCGTTTGCGCTGCGCTTGAATGCGACGCCGATGGTCACCCAGCAACTTCAGATGACCGGTGAATTGCAGAACACCACCGAGCAGGATCTGATGCAGCAGGTCGTCACCGCGCAGCGGATTCGGCTGGTGACCGGGGTGGCTCAAGGAGTGTTCGCGATGCCTTTGCTGGTGCTCGCCGTGGCGGCGGTTCTCAA
>WNFD01006502.1_pt1 | contig 13778 bp, 17 predicted proteins | sample 5400491 | NCBI WGS metagenome assembly WNFD01 (sample SAMN13153343, study PRJNA577476) | soil metagenome | isolation source: 120 cm saprolite under Douglas fir tree site 2 hole 2 replicate 2 | place: USA:California | collected 2015-04-18
CAGAACGACGGTCAACTCACGGTCAGGTGATCTTGCAGGCCATCTCAGACTGATCAGAAGAACCGTCTGACCTGCTACTTTGCGGAGCCCCCTTACGGAATCGAACCGTAGACCTTCTCCTTACCATGGATCACTGTTGAGTTCTGTAACCGCAGGTAGAGACCCTGACCTGCGAGAACACGAGCACAGGCCAGCACCCACAAGCGCTGGATGAGCCCTCGCAAGCGCCATTTGCCACTCAATCTGCCACTCACTTTGATCTTGCTTCTGACCAACCGTCCTCGGCGAGCCAACCATCCAAACACCCGATCGAAAAGGGTCGACGAGGTCAGTCAGTTCACGCATCCCCGACGCAGTACATGCAGTGGCGTCGACCGAGCAGCTCAGAAAAGGCTGTCTTCGGGCGGGGGACTGTCCTCCTCGTCGGGTAGCCAGTCGGCCGGAAGGTCCGGCATGTTGCCGGTAGCGGGCTTGGCCCGACTGGTCGCTGTGATCCACTTCCGCGTTCCCCCTTGCTCCCAAGGACGCGGATCCGTTGTCCAGCCACCATCGCCGAGGATCTCTTTGAGAGCCCGTACAACAAGGCCCTGATCGCGAACCCACTCGAAACGGTCGCTGATCGTCGCTGGCAGGTATTCGGCCAGCATCCTTTGGACCGCGCCCCATCGGATTCCCTGCTCACTCCGGGCCTGTTCCTGGAATTGGGAGTCCTGCGCAAGCCGCCTTATCGCGGCTAGCTTGATCGTCTCGGTTGCGTCCTCTACGCCGGCAACCGTTACAGGTCTCCCGCCAACGGCCTCGACGGCGGCATCTAGCGCGCCGGTCAGCTGGTCCCTCAGCCTCGACGCGTAGCATTCGATGCCCGGGCGGTTGTAGCGAGGATCCAGGGGCCCGTAGGCAGCCTCAAATAGCAGAGCCCGGAACGGGATAGGATATGGGCTGGCGCCCGAACTCGACCAAAAGACACCGTGCCCGGGAATTGGCTCGTTGAGCAGGGACGACAGCAGGTCGTCGGAGAAGTGCGCGTTCGCCTTCTTGACGGCGCGCAGGTCCCCTTCGGAGAGCAGGTGGAACACAAACCAGTTGTCCCCCTGGGACAGGATTTCTTGCGGGATGCTGCTGGGCTGCTGCGTAATGAGGACCGCCCCGAGGTCGTACTTACGTCCCTCCTTCACCCACTCTACGAACGGCCCTTCCCCGTGCCCAGCGGAAGTGCCGAGAACGGACTGGGCCTCCTCGACGACTGCGATGACAGGGACGCTCCGCGGCTCCTTCTTAGTGAATTCTGCCTGGTTGTACTCGAAGAGCTTTTGTAGGATCACGCCGGCTAGCGCGAGTCCTTGCGTCCCTCGCATCTGTGAGATATCCACCACGCACAGCTTGCCGTCCTCCAGGGCACGCTCAAGCCCGCGCAGGAGCTGACTGGATGGATCGTGGAGCATATTCACTACGCGGACCATGTTGGACCGAGCGGCGAGCGCCTCGTTGTCCTGCTTGCCCTCCTCGAGCTTCAGCGCCTCGTAGAAGATGGCGAGGTCCGTCCCGCCCTTGTCCCGGTATACAGCATCAACGAGCTCCCGCCACGCCGGTTCCCGCAAGCCCTTCAGCTTGACGACATTCTGATTGTCCTGGCGTTCGGACGGAATAACCAGCGAGATCACCTTGCTGGGATCCAACTCCCGGATGTCAAGCTTCACCTTATCTACCACGAAGGACTGGTAGAAACCGCTCGGTCCTTCTTTGTAGGTGAACACCGCGAGCCGTTCATGTAGCTCTGGCACATCACACAACGCAGGTCGGCCCTTATTGTCTGGCCAGTAATACTCGCCATCGGGGTCGAAGATGATAGTGCCAACCGGGACCGTTGCTCCGCCCCGCTTCTCCACGACTGGCCCCTCGATGCCGCCATACAGGTTCGCGAACAGCAGCTTGACCAGGTTCGACTTCCCGAAACCAGCTCGGGCGAAGACGAAGGACCGGCGGCTGACCAACTGCCGGATGTCGAACCGTGGCACTACGGACGGATTCTGGATCTGCAATCGTTCGTCATCGCCTACCCGCTCGTCCTGCCCTGCATAGACGAACTCACCGAAGGCCAGGAACCCGATCTCCGCTGCGCTCGGCCCGTCTGCCATGGCACCCGATACTTGCTTCAGCAGTTCATCGGACAGGAATGCCACCTTGGCCCCGACATGGGGCAAGCGCCGGTGCGACGCGACAAAAACCGGCTCCTTGCCGTCGGCACGCCTGCGCAGAACGCCGAGAATCCTGATGTCGACGCGATACTTCAGGAACTGGTCCCGCAAGTCCTCCGGAACGGGCCGATTCTCTCTCTGCTGCCGGATTGCGTAATCTTCTCCCGCTGCCGAGACCAGCCGGCCTTGGGCTGCGATCGTCGTGATTCGCCCCAAGACTGCCTCATCGTCGTTCTCCAGGGCCACCAGTACGAATTGACCGTGCATCGGCAGGGACTGGAAGTCGTTCCGGTATGGCAGGATCAGGTCGGCATGGAATTCCAGCCCCCCCTCGGAGAAGCCTAGGAACGTGCCGGCAACCTGGGCGTTCTCAAAGAGAGTCATTGATACCTCACGGCGGCAGGATCGGCTACGGACAAGACTTGAGCATCGAAGACGGGACGACGGTCGGCCGAAACCTGCTCACGAACCGCTTGCTCTAGTTCGTGTTGCAGAACGGCGAGATCCAGGTCGACCACCTGGGCGTGCCGATCCGCTTCCTGCAGGCAGTGCGGATAGCACGGAACCGGAAAGCCCTGCTCCGCGTCCGACAGCAGCGAGCCGAAAATCTGCTGTGCCTTCGGCGCCTGGAAATGCAACAGGTCAACGGTCCACACCGGATCAGCCGACATCTTGCCGAACCGCACCACATACATGGCCCCCATGTTGAACTTCGGCTTTTCCACGTCCGCCGCATCGTCTTCAGGCGACCGCACATATTCCGGCCAGGTGTCGTAAACCTTGCGCTGGATGCCTTCCGGGAGGGCGACGTAGCGCGGGTGCCCGGGCTGAAACACGTCCGCAATCGCCATCGCCAGCCGGTAACGCTCGATCACCCGGGAGTGCTTCGCGATTCCCACCAGGAAGATGTCCCGGTACCGCTCACAGCGAGTGCGTTCAATCGCTTCCTTGAACAGGTTGTAGAGCTTGATGAACAGCGGTTCCTGGCGCGTCCCGTCCCCCGCGAAGATCTTCGTTCGGAGCAGGCCATCTCGGATGATAAGGGTGTCGCTGCCCCACTTCTGGTGGCAGATAAGGTCGTACAGCACCGCCCACTCGCACAGGTCCCTGTAGACCAGCGGCCAACTCCGGGACTTGTTCTTCTCTGGGATCATCGGGCTCAGGTCCGCGAGGCGTGATACTCCGAGATCGCGCATGAGCTTCCCGAGCGGAGTGTCCCGGTCCAGGTGCCGCTGGCCGAGCGCGACAGTGTCCGTCGACGGGGAGATCACATCGAGGAAGAGCTCCTGGCCGAATGTGTCAACCACCCTGACCACCTGCAGCGAGAAGGGGTTGAACACCAGGCGGTTGTTGCCTCCATCGGATGCCACCAGTGAGATCGAATTGATGTTGCGTGGCTGGATCGTTGTGACCGGTCGCAGAGATGTAACCTCGCGCAGCACGTCATCGAGCAGCCCAGAGTCGCTTTGAGTTGCTTCGCGGACCAGACGCTTCAGTTCAGGGAGCTGGTCAGGGTCGAACACATGGCCCTCCTGGGCGAGAGTAACCAGGTAAGCACAGATTGTACATTCCTCGCGGGTCCTCTGCGGCTAGCGGCGACGATGTACAGGCACGAGTTCGGCCATGACGTCGATCTCATCCACTGCCCGTCCGATGACAATCCGGTCACCATTGAACTGTTCCGCCTGGCGACGGCTAGAAGCTGGCACCCCTACCGGACGAACATCGCGGACCAACCAGCCCACCGCAGCCTCGCGCAAGGACGCAACAATTAGCCTCTCCGGCGACGCCTTTACTGAGGGCAGGGCGCCGAATCGTATCACCAGGCGGGCGTCTGGGTTGCACTTCGCCGCCACCGCACGCCATACGGCCGCAAGTGCGGACACGAACGCCGCCTGGTTCGGCTGATGGGCGAGTTGCTCTTGGCTGCCGTAGGGAACCTCAGGCGGACCGCCCACGAACCAGTGACGTAGCCACTGATCAGACACGTAGGTGCGCATGCCGTAGTACGGCGGCGACGTAATCACTAGATCGAATCGTCCGCGAAGCCTCGATACAGTACGGGCCGCGTCGCCGAGCAGAACCCGGCCCGGCCTCCGCGGCGGACAGTCCGCCAATATGTAGTTCGCTTTTCGCCGGATCACGCCGATCGTGTCGACACGGACCGGAGTCAGGTCGCGCTTGCGCCAGTACTGCACTGAATACGCTGGCTTAGATGAATATGTACGCGGCATCTGATTGGACAGGTACGACGGCAGCCCTTTATTCCGTGGCCCATGCAAAGCACCAAGCACGATCGCACGCAGCAAGTGCGCGGTCGGCGTATCTTTGCATGACCGTAGCCCTTCGCGTAGAGCCACTACCTCTCGAAGAGTATCGGGATGGAACCCCCAGTCCCAGAACTCTCCCTGCGGTACTACCACTCCATCTGAGTCTCGCATGATCCGTTCTGCAAGCTGAACGACCGAATCGGGCGCGACCTGAGTTACCTTTGCCCGCGCAATGGCGAATGCAACCGCATTGATATCTACTCCAACCGCCTCCCGGCCGACCAATCGCGCGGCGTAGAGCGTCGTCCCACGCCCACAAAATGGGTCAAGCACTCGCCGGGCATCCGGACAGAGTCCGAGCTGACTCAGCGGGAAATCCAAGGGAAACATCGTGTAATACGGGCACACCGAATTGAGCCTAAGCCACCCATTAGGCCACTCGCGCATCTCTCTCGTGCCTGGCACGATCGAAGCGTACCTGGGTATGCGCCCGAGATCGACCGAAAATAGAGGGACTCGGAGTGCAGAATGATACTGGGCACCCCAGGCAGGATCCGAAGGGCTTCGGAGTCAGTCAGGTCGGTAACATCGGCGATGAGTCCGATCATGCCGTCAACCAGAGCCGGAAGATCGGCCGAAATCCCGCCGGACTGAGCGGAGCTGGGTGCGTGTCAGAGGCCGAGTCTCGCCGGGTGACACCCAGCCCAGCGGCCCAATCGTCATACGCCTTCCTGGCTGGCCGGACACTGCGCCCCGCGGTGTTCGCCACCTAGACAGGCAGCCGCGGTCGAGAAGAACCGGCTCAAGGGCATCCAGTGATCCCGTCTTGCCGGACGATCCGCCTCAGGGCCCCGTCAAAGTCGCGTGATGCCCGTTTGGTGTCGTTGACGCTGGTGGCGGCGTGTTGAGTATGGAACAGGCACGGTTCCCAAGATCATGTGATTGTCCAGATCCCATGATCACAGCGGGAGGCCGTGCCTGCCGTGTCATGGCTGGCAGAGGGATCCTGGCTCCGCCATCTTCCTTAGCTCCGATTGTCCAGCTCGCGGCCACCGCGTCTAGGGCGGCCCTCCGAGCCGTCACTCCGTGATGGCCTCGCCAGCCTAGACCCGCGTCCGCTCACCAGGAAATTGTCGCCTGCGACTAAGACGGGGGAAATCAGGCGCCGGAACTTGGCCGCGACCATGACGTGGCGATCACAGTAACGAGCGTGACCGGAGGCCAATGAATGACACGGCTGCCAGAATCTACTGCACGTCGTTACGGCAAGGACCGAAAGCCCTGGCCGAGGTGCTGATCGATCGTGCCACTCGGCGCGAGCAGATCACCGAGAGGACCAGGTAGATCACATGACAACTAGCTCTTGCCTGAAGCGGTGAGTCACCGGGCGCGGGGGACTCGCACCACCGGACGCGTCCGTGTGTGAGCCAGAAGTGGCACCGTCGCTCGGCCCTTACGTCGACCGACGGCTCCAAGCTGGGTTGCTGCCTGTCATCGAATTCGACAGTCCAGCGCGGCCGTCCGGCGTTTAGCAGATTGAGCTGAATATCGTGCCCTCGTCCGCACGGGCAGCGAAGTATCGCCCATTTGGGGGGAGAGCCGACAAGGTACACGCGCCGTGGGAGCAGTGTGGGTGGTAGTGCGCCTCGGTGCTCGACCCTGATCGCCCGCCGGACCGCTGGATGAGCGGTGATGCGAAGGCGGCGCCAGAACTCAACGAGACCTGTGATCACGTCGGCCACAACAAGTCGAGGTATGGGGCTTCTAGGCCACGTGCGAGGAATGTCTTGTCAGCGCAGAAGCAGCCCTCCCTCTGCGGTACCCGGTTAAGGCGCAGTTCTCGGTCCTGGATGCGTGCGAGCAGTTCAGTAGGCGCGGAGTCCGCCAAGCCGAATAGCCGTTGCAGCAACTCTGTTGTGGCAAGCGAGGCGATGAGGCTCGTCAACGTCACCACGGCAGGCTGCGCCGTCTCGGCCTCTCGCGCGTATCCTTCGCCTGCAAGCCGCTTGCGCTCATCCGGACGCAGCATCTCAGCGTAGGCGAGAGCAGGGTCGACGCGACCGCGGCAGAGGAGACATGCAGCGCCTGGACTCAGCCAAGTGACACGCCCGTCGATGCCACCAATGCGTCCGTCCCCGGCGCTCACCAGAACGGCACTGTCGAGGACTGGCGCAAGGTGTGCGTACGCCCAACGGTTGAGCACCAGGCGGGCTCCGTGCCCGTCGACACAACAGAGAACGACATCAGCGTGCTGGATTGAATCGCAGGCGTGGAGATCCTGCATCGGCCGCGTGACGACATTGACCTGGGTGCCGAGCCCGATGCGTCGCAGATGATCCGCCAGCACTTCGGCCTTTGGGCGGCCGATGTCTGGCACGGTCATGCCGTAGCCGCGGGTCGGGGTGGCCTCTGTCACAATGTCGTCGTCAACGAGTGTGAGCGAGCCGACGCCAAGCCTGGCCAGTTGCTCGGCAGCCGCCGAGCCGGTGCCCCCAGCCCCGACAACCGCGACCTGCAGCGCAGCCAGAACCTGCTGCCCGAGCGGCCCGAAGACCCGGATTTGACGGTCGAACGTTTCAAGATCGGGAGTGGCGGCTGATCCGCCGAGTAGTACTTGCATACGGTCACCTACGACCCGGAACTTGTCGACCATGACTGGAGGCCCAGCCATCGGGTAGACACGACCCGCCGGGCGCGGCTGCCGCGGCGACCCAGCCACGACGAACGACGCATAGCGGCCTGCGGCACCGAACCCGGTGAAGGTCTCCAGCAAGCTCGCGTCAACACGATCGTCATGGGCTGAGAACGACGGTTCGCCGTTCGGATGGGTGTGCACGAAGATCGCCACGCAGCCGTCCGCGATCGCGGCGCGTGCGGCGGGCAGCCATCCAGTCGAGCGCAGGGACAAGCCGTCAGGAGCGCGATCGACATATGCCTCGGCAGGTGCCCACGCGAGCTCGCGCCCGAGCAATGTAAGACTCCCCGATCCTTCCACGGCACGGGCTGACAGCACCCCGGCGACCTCGCGGGAGTCAGCCAAAGCCGTGCGCAACTGCCCCCACACATCGTCGGTAATTGCAAGCGTCACAGTCATGGGCGGCCTCCGGCGCGGTCTAGGCACCGGCGGACGTAGGCGAGATAGGTCGCCAGGTTGTCAATCCCCGGACGCCACTGCCCCTGAATGTGCCGGCTCCACCGCTGCCAGCTTCGCCCGAGGTGGATCTCTCGGGTTTCCGTGCCGGGAATGGTCACCCCGACAGCGGTTGTCAGGGCCGGGTCGAACCAGAACATGTCTGGCGTGGCGTCTGGAAAGCCGGGTGGCAGCCGCAGGAGCAGGGTGGACCGCTGCGGTGCCAGCCCGGCGCCCACCGGGTAATCCGTGACCTCGACGAGCGTGAATCCCGCTTCCGCCGCCAGCGCATACGGCAGGCAAAGATCGTCGAGAGCGGAGGCGTCGGCGGTTCGCAGCATCAGCCGCCGCCGGGGTTGATCACCTTCGGTACGGTGAAGAACCGCATCTCGGGGCGGAGCTCGACTGGCTCGCTGTCGCCGATAATTCGGTCCAACCCACCGTCGACGTCGAGCCAGAGGTCTCGGTCCGCGCCGATTGGCGGAGTCGTCAGATCTCTTAGCTGCGCGCCGGTCATCGTCCGGTGCGGGGCGATGTATCGGTTCCCGTCTATGAAGATCGGCACCTTGCCCGGAGCCTCACCCGGCGGCGCCTGAGGAGCAGTGGTCATCGCGGTCCCTTCCGTTGGTAGATGCCATCGAGCATACATGAATACAAACGACTTGCAAGCTAAGTATCGTGTTGGTATGCTGACAGGGCCTGGGAGGAGCTACAGACATGACTGAGACCCGCATCACCACGATTCGACAACCCGTAGAACAGGCGGATGAGGTCGAGTTCGCGGCCCGCGTGGACGGCGTCCCGGTCTCCGAGTTCATCCGTGAGGCCATCGCCGCCCACTTGGAAGGCCGCCGTTCGGATCCCGATTTCCAGGCGCGCCTGCGTGAGCGGATGAAGGCTGACCAGCACATTTTGCGCCGGTTGGCTGAATAGGAGGCGATCGTGATCCAGTACCTCGGACTCGCGGACTACCTCGTTATCGCGGAGGCGGTCCTGGATATCCCTGCCGAGGTGCTGGCTCTCACGACTGACCTGGCGCTGGCCGATTCTGCGCTCAACGCCCCCGCGGCGAGCTTCGGAGGGGCAGAGTTCTACCCGGAGTTCGCGATGAAGGCAGCAGTGCTCTGCAGTCGGTTGTGCCGCAACCACCCTCTAGTCGACGGCAACAAGCGGGTGGCCTACGAGTCACTTCGCGAGTTCGTCGGCCGCAACGGCCTCGGTTGGACGGATCCCGAGGCAGATGAACCCGACGGCGATGAGACCGTGAAGATGATGTGGGACCTGGCCGCAAGCCGGGTATCCGAGACCGACCTGGCTGTTTGGATCGCTCAGCGGATTGGCGCAGGTCAATGACTACCGAACAGGCGGAGCCGGTCGCGGTTCAGCTCATCGCTACGCCACGGGTCTACCTCGCGTCCCCGCTCACTAACCTCTCGTATGGCCAAAGGCGATGCCTCGGGAGCGAAATCGCGCTGGTGAAGGCGTGCATCGAGCAATTCACCATCGGCGATAGAGTCGAAGGGGAAAGGTGGCCCGTTGGGCTCTACGTGCCCTTCGATAACACCGCTCCTTGGAAGAAGGACGGTCTTGGCGCAAGCCAAGTCTACGAGCGTAACCTAGCTGAGCTACTCGACTCCGACGCGTTGATCGTGCTGGCGGACAGGGCGGCGAGCGCGGGAGTCGGTCAAGAGATCGAATGGGCTGCCCGCGCAGGTATGCCCGTCCTCTATCTGTCGGGCTCGGAATCGATCAGCCGTCAGATCCAGGGAATCCCCGCATCCATCACATGCGTCGCCTATGGGCACGACAGCGACACATTGACCGCCCAGCTCGCCAACTTCCTCCGCCAGTGGCGGACACGCATCCAGGACGGACCGCGGCGCCGAGCGTCGCGACGGCTTCGCTATGAGTCACTAACATCTCGGCTGCGCGCCGCATGGACAACTGCCAGCGACCCGACCGGAATCGCCGCTAGGTGCAGCCTGCATCCAAACTTGATCCACATGACCCTCGCCGACCCGGCCCGGGTTGCACTCATGCCGATAGACACGGCCAGCATGCTCTGCGCGGAGCTGGGCGTTCGGCTGCCAGCATCGTCGGCTCAGCTGAGCATCAAGGCAACGCGTGCGCTCATCCTGACGGCGATCGAAGAGTCGTGGCCGGATGAAACGATCGAGCGGATACGCATCCACGGGCTGGCTGCAACGGCGCGGGAGCCGGGAATTGACCTGGACACCCTCGACGCCTGGCGAGACCTGCGCGCTCAGGTCTCCAGCCACTTACGCTTGCGGCGTTACTCCGGCACTTGAGACGCGCACGGCTTTGGATTCTGTCCGGTCCCTCACGCTCTTCGGGCTAGGACCACCGGCCTCCATAGTTACGAATACTGGCTCGAGGATCCCGCGAACTCTATCCTCCGCCGGACTGCCGAAGGATCCGAGGGCTGCCAGCGAGCGGAGGGCTCACCAATGCGGGTCCAAGCTCTTGCCGTGGCCCTGCGGACAGCGACCGAACCCGGTCTCGGAGACACGCCAGTGCCCGTAGCAGTACGCGGCGTCACACAGCTCACAGAAGCCCGCATCGTCATAGAACCCTGCGGGATGGACTTGCGCGTACGTGTATGGCTCCTGGAAGGCGACCGCGATCCGGTCCGCCCTCGCCGCCTCGATAGCGTCGCCGACCCAGCCGTTCCCGGCTGCGACCCCCTCGAACAGCAGGTACCACCTGCGGGAGTCGCGGTACTCCTCGAAGACCTGCCTGCGCTCGGCCTTCCACTGCTCCCACTCCGCGGGCAGCTGCCCAGGAGCGATGATCTCGACCCGGGTCGCGGGAGAGCCGCATACCGCGTACTGCGGAGCCGCCACCATCCCCATCGCCATGGAAGCAATTGTGGTCTCGCCCGAGACGCTGCGTACCCCGGCGAGTCCAGTCGAGTGTGCTTTTGTCTCCCGATGCCACCTGCCGAGTGCCGCGCTCGGGGCCAGATCCCGCGGACGAACCGCGGACTAACGATCAAGAAGGCCACCGGCGCAGGTCGGTGCTGGTCCGGATGACCCCGGATGGGCGGAAGCTGGCAACGACGCGGATCGATATCGTCCCGGCAGGCCCTCGCGGCCGAGGTCGCGAAGGCCGGCCCTGCGCCGAAGGTGGTCCTGGAAGCAACGTACGGCTGGTACTGGGCCGCTGAACCCTGGAGGCGGCCGGCGCCGAGGTGCACCTGGCGCATCCACTCGGGGTCAAGGCCTTCAGCTACCAGCGGGTCAAGAACGACGAGAAAGACGCCGCTGATCTCGCTGATCTGCTGCGGATGGGCCGGCTGCCCGAAGCATGGATCGCCCCGCCCGAGATCCGCGAGCTGCGGGAGCTGACCCGCTACCGGATCAAGCTGGTCAGCTCGCGGACCAGCTGCAAAGACCAGGTCCACGCGGTGCTGGCCAAGCTCGGCGTGCAGGTCACCTGCTCCGACATCTTCGGGGTCTGGGGCAGCACCTGGCTCGATGAGCTGCCGCTGCCGCAGCCGTATGCGGGGAAACTGGCCTCCCTGTGGGGCCTGGCCGCCCAGCTGGCCACCGAGATCACCCTGCTGGACACGGTGATCGCGGACCTGCTGGCCCGCCACGACGCCTACCGGGCGCTCCAGCAGCTGCCCGGCATCGGCAAGATCCTGGCCGCGGTGATCGTCGCCGAGATCGGGGACATCAGCCGGTTCCCCGGCCCCGCCCGCTTGTGCTCGTGGGCGGGGCTGACCCCCGCCACCGGGAATCCGACCTCAAGGTCAGCCGCGGGCACGTCACCAAGATGGCATGTGCGAGCGGAATGGATCCGCCGAGGCAACAAGCGGGTGTCTCCCGCACGTTCCTCTACACCAACCCCGAAGCCAGAACTGCGGTGGCCGATGCCGCAGCCGCCAGCGGCCTCCAGCGAGCAGCGGACCTGACAGCACAAGACACCGAGCAGGAAGCGACCTGGCGGGAACGCGCACTCAACGCCGAACATGCCCTGAAGGCCGCCCACACCGAGATCGTCACGCAGCGCACCCGCATCGGAGATCTCCTGGCTCAGGTCCGGGACCTGGAAGCCGAATGGACCAAGGAGACGCAGACCCCTCCGCCGCGACCTGACCGCACGATGCATGGCCGCCATCCGGTGGCCAGGGCCATCGGGTATTCCAGCCAGCCTGCACGTCCCGGATCCGGCGATTCCAGCGAAACCCCCCGCTCCCCATCGAGAACATGTAAGCTACGTATCAGCGCAGGTCAGAGGCCATTTGAGACTCCCTGCGGTCGGTAAAGTGGACGAGATCCACAACCTCCAGCTCGCCACCCGCAACGGCGCCGAGGTATCGGACACCTTGAAGTACTTCTCCGAGCGCATCCCTGCCACGTTCGTCTACGCCGGCATCGATGTCGAACGCGAGGGCCTGTTCTCCGGCACCCGCGGAAGCCAGATCGCGGGCCGGTTCACCCTCATCCCCGCCCTCCCGTTCCCGCTAGCCGCCGAATGGCAGGGCCTGGTCGCCACGCTCGAAGACGCGCTGCGCCTGCACCGCCACCCGCCCGGCACGCTGGCCGGGCTCCACGAGTACCTGCACCACCGCACAGGCGGCATGATCGGCAGCCTGTCCCACCTCATCCGCGGCGCCGTCATCGAGGCGATCCTGGACGGCAGCGAACAGGTCACCCGCAAGCTCCTGGACACCATCGAAATCGACCATGCCGCACAGAGCGGTACCACCCGCCGGCCCCGCAGGCAGCCATGACCACGGCTGCCCCAGGCGACGGCAGCAGTCCCCGCCCGCTGCCTGTCCGGCCCCGGCCCGTGCCCGGGGAAAGCACCGGCTCCTATATCCGCCGGCTGGCCCGCGCGAACCATCTCCGCCCCGCTTACCTGCGCCGGTACCTCGCCAGTCCGAAGGACGGGACGATCCGCATCGAGCTGCTGGCAGCCATGGCGGGCAGGTCACCGGCCGCGCTGGAGCATGCCCTCGCCGAGCTCGGGCGGCAGCAAGGCACGCTCCAGCACCGGGGGCCGCGCGCCAGCCCGGACCGGATCGCGGCCAGGTCCGCGATCTTCACCGCCATCCGCCGCGACGCCACCGAGCATGGCCTGTCCCATCGCGCCCTGGCCGACCGCTACGGCGTCCACCGCCGGACAGTACTGCAAGCCCTGCAATCGCCGGTCCCTGCCCCGCGCAAGCCACTGCCACCGCGCAAGTCCCGGCTCGATCCCTTCAAGGACCTGATCCGTGACATGGTCCAGGCAGACCACGACGGCCAGCGCACCGTGACCAGCATCATGCGCACGCTGGCCACCGACCACGGGATGACCGGCATCTCCTACTCCACAGTCCGCGGCTACATGGTCAGCCTCCGCGGGACCAGCCGGCAACCACGCCGCGCCAGGCCCGGTACCGTGACCTCAGCGCTCCCGCCGACCCCGATCCGGAGGACTCCCGCCATGACATGGTCGCCCGCTCACCTCGCGGTTGAGCAGGAAGACCTGCTGCGGCTGAGGGACCTACTCGACGCCGGGCACGACGTCGAGGACGACGACGGCCATGGGTGGACCCTGCTCCGCCACGCGATCGATGTCGAGCACGATGGCCACATCCAGACCGGCGGGCCGCTGCACGCCGACGTCACCGCGTTCCTCCTCGCCCGGGGCGCCGACCCGCTCCGCACCTGCAACGGCATGACCGTCATCACCGAGGCCGAGACCCGCGGGCACTGGCTGGCCACCGAGATCATGCGGGCATGGATCGGGCCGACAAGAGCGAAGCCCGGGCAGTAATGGGCCGGAATCACTGAGACAGGCCCGGCTTACCGGAGACGGGACAGCTGTCGTGAGCTGGCAGGGCATACTCGACGAGTGACCGCTTCGGCTGCAGGTGCCCTGATTACCCCACGGCTGCGCTGCGGCATCGTGCTCCGTTCCGAGGAGGATGCGTGCCAGGTCCTGGCCCCGGGGGCAGGTTGCCTCCGTCCGGTACGCATCGCAGTTCCCGGCGCCGCGGCGGGAGCGGGTACTGCCATGTCACCTGGTAGCCATCGCTGAAGCATCAGGTGCCGCCGCCGTGGTGATATGGCGCTGGTACGACGCCGTTGTGCTTGGCAGCGACGCGGGCTCTGTCCGGCTCTGGGAGCCGGCCCACGGCGAAGTTGCCGCTCAGCGACGCCGACCGCA
>WNFD01004635.1_pt1 | contig 13777 bp, 9 predicted proteins | sample 5400491 | NCBI WGS metagenome assembly WNFD01 (sample SAMN13153343, study PRJNA577476) | soil metagenome | isolation source: 120 cm saprolite under Douglas fir tree site 2 hole 2 replicate 2 | place: USA:California | collected 2015-04-18
GAATCAGCCAGGTTATGAAGTTTTCTCGATGCTGGGTGCGGCGGCGGCAAAAAGGAAACGCGGCAGTCGAGGCTGCCGCGTTTCGGAAGAGGTTGCGGCCGGATCAGAACAAGAATCGGAAGCCGATCTGGATTTGGCGGCTGGAATAGGCAAAGTTGCTGTTGCCGCTGGTCGGAGTGGCGAATGGAGAATTAAAGTTCAGGCAGGGCAAATTGGGGGAAGCCACGGTCCCCAATCCACACGATACGGTTCCAGTGGCGGTCGTAATAGTGCCCGTCGTCACAATCCTGTATGCGAGTGTCTGGGCTCCGGTAATGTTTGTGTGATTGAACAGGTTGAAGCCCTCGCCGAGCACTTCTATTTTGTAGTTTTCACCGAAGCTAAATTTCTTGGAGATCCGGAGGTCGACGACCTGGGTTCTTGGGAGCTGGAAGGAGTTGCGACCGATGATATCTATACCCTTGCGTCCGTTCGAGCCGTTCACGCCCGAACTCACACCTCCGGGAGCATTTCCGGTGGTGACGAGGGAGAAGGGCAAGCCATTCTGGACCTGATAAATAGGAGCAATCTCCCAGCCGCTCACCAGGTAGTTCGTCCAACCCTTGGTCTTCCATGGGGACTCTGCAACAGCACTGAAGACGAAGCGATTGGGAACGTTGAAGTTGGAGTTTCCATATTCTTTTTTGAGATTGGAAGGCTCCAAGAGGTCGTTTGTGTCCGTAAAGGTGCTTTCGTTCTGGCCGAAATCCAAGGAATGCGACCAGGTGTAATTGGCGTTAAATTGCAGGCTGCGGCTCATGCGGCGATTCAACTGGATAGTCATTGCGTTGTACTTGGAGTTGACGCCACTGAAAATCTTGGTCATCGCACCAAATCCTGTGTTTGGCCGAGACGCGAACAGCGGAGTCGCGTAGGTTGCTGACTTGAGTGGTCCGCCGGGAATGACAGTGTAGGTGATCGTAGACGAGGAGGGGTTGAGGTTGGTATCCACGAAGTCCGGCAATTCTCGTCCAAAGCTTCCCAAGTAGCTAACGGAAAGGACCGTGTTCGATCCGAGCTGGCGTTCGAGAGTCAAATCCGTTTCATGAATTTGCGGCGCCTGGAAGTTCGGATCAAAGAACACGATATTCAGGCCGGCATTAGGAGGAGGCGGAGTCGAAGGGGAAATGATTTGAGGAAACGAAGGGGCAGCGGGATTAGGAACAGTTGAGGTGCCCACCTTGATGGTGGGCGATATGGTGAACGACAATTGGCCGTTAGTGTTTCCGGTATTGATGAGGGCATTGTAGATGGCCGAATTGATGATGCGGCCGTAGTAGATGCCATAGCCACCCCGAAGAGAAGTCTTCCCAGAACCGAAGATATCCCAGGCGAAGCCAATGCGGGGCCCAAAGTTGTTCTTATCGCTGGGGAATGATCCGGTCTGGGGCACAGCCGAATTGATAAGGCTGCTGAAAGGGCTGGGCAGCTTTTCGTAGTCATAGCGCAGGCCGATATTTAGTGTGAAGCGCGGCAATAACCGCCAACTGTCCTCGGCAAAGAAGGCGAAATCATCGGTGCTGAAGGAAAAGCCCAAGGGGCCGAAAGCCTGCTGAAAGGTCGAGAAGCAAGCGGTGTTGAAATTGGTGCCGCAACTCTTCGGGCGGTAGAAGTCGGAGAAGTAATCCAGCAGGCTACTGTAGCTGAAAGACCCGTATTGGATGCGAAGGTTCTTACTCAGATCACTTGTGTGCACGATGTCGAAACCAAACTTGAGAGTGTGTTTGCCATGGGACCACGAGACGGTGTCTGCGTACTGGGTTCGTCGCTCGTCGGGGAATGCCGGGCGCTGCAGGAAAGTGGGGACGCCGATGTCCAGTGAATTGAAGAAATTGACGTCAGGCGCTAGTCCGAGGGGATTGGTATAGCCGGAGGGGGTGATAAAATTTGCCGATTCGTATTGGGATGGCGGCTGCGAGAATTCGAATTCAAAATCCCGGCCGTACTGAAAGCGCACCTCGTTGGAAAGGGAGGAAGTGAAAAAGGTGTAGAGCTTGGCCACGCCCCAGGTATCGCGGACGTAGTCGTTACCGAAACTGGCGATTCCGAAAGTGTTGGTGGCTTGGGTCTGGATACCTGCGGGCGACGCCCAACGCATGCGGTTGGCCTCAAAAGAGAGGCGGTTCCTGGAATTAATCTGCCAGTCGACCTTGGGGAAGAAGATGGTTTGTTCGCCTTTGCGGGGTACGGGGCCTAACTCTCCCTGCAATGCGGCCAGGCCATTGGTGTAGTCGGTTTGGGCTTGTGCCGTCTGCGCGGGGGTTGGGGTAGTTGTAGCAAAGAGACGCTGCGCGAGGGTATTGACGGTCGCGGTGCTTGGCGCTGCGAAGAATGGGCCTGGGTTGCTGGGAATGGCGGTGCCTGGGAAATTCCTTGTGTAACGATCAAAAGCAAAGAAGAAAAAGAGTTTGTCTTTCAAGATAGGGCCGCCGATACCGCCGCCCCACATCTTGCGAACGTCGACCGGCTTGTAAGGAGTAAAGACGCCCGGCGAAGTTGTAGAGGCGAGTTTTGTGAAGGGGTTGGTGGCGCCCCAGTCGTTGTCGCGGTCGTAGAAGTAGGCCTCGCCGTGATACTGATTAGTGCCGCTCTTGGTGACCGTATTGATGACCGCACCGGCGGCGCGGCCGTATTCGGCGGAATAATTGGAGGTATTGACCTGGAACTCTTGCACAGCCGCCTTCGCGGAGGAATATCCCGCGCGGGTGCGACCACGCTCCTCGCTGAAAAATGCCTGGTTGTTGTCGGCGCCATCAACGGTGTTGTTGTTGAGCAGCGTGCTGATTCCGCGGAAACTCAATAGTCCGAATCCGCTGGAGTTATTGACGACTGCCGGAGTGAGAAGGGCGAAATCGGACCAGCGACCGCCGTTGATGGGCAAATTGCTTATGGCGGTTTGGTCGAGGGTCGGAGCAAATTCGGGGGAGTTGGTGTTGATCTGGGGCAGTTCGCCGCTGACGACGATAGTTGCGCCTGCTGAGGCCACATTTAGACGAGCGGAAATGCCGGTGACGCTGCCAACCTGCACGATCACCTTTTCAGCCTTGAACAGGGCGAAACCCTGCGCGTCGACGGAGACGGAATACGTTGCAGGCTGAAGTTTTCCGACGCGGAAATAGCCGGTGTCATCGGTCATCACGATCTCTTCGGCGTTTGTGCCGGTGTTCTTGACCGTAACTTTGGCATTCGGCACGGCAGCGCCGCTCGTATCCAGCACGGTGCCGCCGATGGCGCCGTCGGTGGTGGACTGCGCGAATGCGCCGCAAGCGAATAACACGATGACCATCAGGGCGAGGCAACACCGCACTATGGAACTTCCCATTTCACTCGTTCTCATTGAAGTTTCTCTCTTTCTTTTATTGCCGACGCTTCGCGCACTCGCGCGCGGACCTGAAAGCCTCCGGGGTGGATTGGAAGGCTTGCCTCATTTTGAGGACAGATCAAAGTGGCCGCAAACGCCGACTCCCGACAGCACCCAACATCCAAATTAGTGCCTATCTTCTATCACAGGAATTACACGTATTAAAGTAAAACTCTGTGGAAAACTTCGGCGCGCCCAAAGCAATAATTTCAATGCACGCCAGCACCAAAACACTATCTAAATGCCAACTCAATCGCTTGCCTGAAGTTAAGCAACGCAGATTGAAGCCGTATAAACCCTCCAATAATGGTGCGTTACAAGTGTGACTTGCCCCGCAGGACGCGCGTGCGTTAGAGTTTCGCTGCCACGATCGAGGAACAGGATGCCGAAACGCAAAAAAGCCGGGCAGGAAATTAGTAGGACGCCGCAGGAGCGCGTCAGAGTGTTGATTACGGGCGCCCGGATTCAAAGGCGCATTCAGGCGCTGGCTCAGGAAATCCGAAAGGATTTTCCGGGCGAACCGCTGCATCTGGTCAGCGTTTTGAAGGGCGGGGTTTTTTTTCTGACCGACCTGGCGAGAAATATTCCGGGGGAAGTTTCTTTTGATTTCATCGCGGTGTCGAGCTACGGACAAAAGACGCACTCGTCGGGGCAAGTGCGGTTGACGCGGGACCTAGACTCCAGCATCGAGGGAAAAACGGTCATCGTTGTCGAAGACATCCTGGATACGGGAATGACGCTGCAATACCTGCTGCGGCTGTTCCAGCAGCGCAAGCCGAAGCATTTGCGCGTCGCGGTGCTCCTGGACAAGCCGGAACGGCGCATCGCCGCGGTTCACGCCGACTACATCGGATTTTCCATTCCCAACGAATTTGTAGTCGGCTACGGGCTGGATTATGCGGAGCGCTACAGAAACCTGCCTTATGTTGGCGTGCTATTGCTCGGTCCCGGTTTGAAGAAAAAGCCCGCGGAAGATTAAGATCGCGCTGAACAAATCATTCCTAAGAGGACGAGAAAAGTGACTTCGAGAAGTGAGTTGCCGTGGCTGGTGAAAAGCCTCCAATCATTAAGCGAATGATGCATTTGAAGTTGGGATTCTTTCCGGCAGGAGCCGGAATCTTCGATCGGGCATCCTCGCCGGATGCCCTCAGAATGACACGTAGTATTTCTCCGCAGCCTACGAAGGCCACATCCGATTTGCCGGCGCTCCCGAATCCGCGCGCGATGAGAACAATTGTGAAAATTCGATGGGATGCGCGACCGCCGCAGGGCTCGCCTTTCGCTGCCTGCTATAATAGACAGACTTCATGAATCCAATGGATGAACATACGACAGCAACTGCCTTGAATGGGGGCGCGGAGGTTTCCGCCGAAGTCCTTTCCACGCTGACGGAAATCGGCGAGGAAGTGAACGCTTCGCTGGATCTGGACGAGGTTTTGGCGCGAACGGCGGCTTTGATCAAAAGGCACATCGACTATGAGATTTTTGGCGTGCTGATGATCGAAGGGGATGGAAGTTATCTGCGGCACCGCTTTGCCATCGGATATCCGCGCGAGCTGGCGGACAATTTGCGGATTCCCCTGGGGCAGGGAATTACCGGGAGCGCGGCTGCGACGGGCCACTCCGTGCGAGTCAGCGATACTTCCAAGGACGCACGGTACATCAATGCCATCGACAGCGTGCGCTCCGAGCTGGCCGTGCCGTTGATGCTGCAAGGAAAGTGCGTCGGCGTGCTGGATATTCAGAGCCGCCACCTCGATTACTTTACGCCCGACCAACAGAATATTTTGACGCTGCTGGCCAGCCGGCTGGCGGTGGCGATTGAAAACGCGCGGCTGTTTCAGAAAGTGCGGACGCAGGCGGACACGCTCTTACTGTTGAGCGAAGTCGGCCGGGAGACTGGCGCGATCCTGGAGGTCGAAGAGCTTCTGCGCCGCGCAGCAGAACAGACCAAGCGAGTGATTGATTACCAGATACTGAGCATCATGCTTTATGACGAAGAGCAAAAGATTTTCCGCCACCGGGTGGACGTGAAGCATGGCCATCACGTGCAGGGAAAACTGAGGGCGAGCTCGAACGACGGCATCGTTGGCGCGGCAGCCACATTGAAAGAGCCGGTTCTCGTTCCGGATGTGACCGTTGATCCGCGCTACCTGATGGTGAACCCAGAGACGCGCTCGGAACTGGCGATTCCCATGATGCACAAGGGAAAAGTGATTGGCGTGCTGGATTTGGAAAGCCCGCAATTGAACTATTTCACCGAGGATCACGTACAGACGCTTTCGATTCTGGCGGCGAATCTTGCTGTCTCGCTGGAAAACGCGCGCCTTTACGAGCAACTGGCGCGCGACGAAGCGCGGCTGGAGCGGGATTTGCAGGCAGCGAAGAGAATTCAAGGCGCGCTGCTGCGGCCGGTTCCCACGGAAGATTACGGCTTGGAGATGGCCGCGCGGTATCTTTCCGCACGAGAAGTGTGCGGCGACCTCTACGAGTTTCTGCGCTACGGACCGCAGCAACTGGGAATTGCGCTGGGAGACGTGAGCGGCAAGGGAACGGCGGCCGCGCTTTATGGAGCGGTGTCCATAGGAATCATGCGGAGTCTGGCCCCGCAAAAACTGCAACCTGCGGAAATGCTGAAGCAAATGAACCAACTGGTGGGCGAACGGCGCATCGAGGGGCGATTCATGACGGCGTGCTTTGCCACGTGGCAGAAGGGCCGCCAGAAGCTGCGAGTGGCAAACGCCGGGCAGTCGCAGCCGCTGCTTTACAAAGAGGGACGCTGCGGCAAGATTGAATTGACGGGTTTTCCGCTGGGCATTTTCGAAGAAGTGACCTACGACGAATGGTCGGTGACGCTGGAGTCCGGAAATATTCTTGTTTTTCACTCGGACGGAATCGCGGAGACCATGAACAGCGAAGGACAGTTCTTCGGTACGACACGGCTTATGAAGCTGATCGAACAGCACCATGAAGAGTCCGCGACGGAGATTGCCGACCTGATTCTGCGGGAAGTGGATTGGTTCACACAGAGCGCTCCGCTTGCCGATGACCGGACCCTAGTGGTGGCAAAAGTCCGATGAGCCAATCGATGGATTCATCTTCGCGCAAGCTTCAATATGTGGATCCCGCTTCCTTCACGCCGCATTTCGCGTGGGAAAAGAGCGGGGCGCGGAGTGCGAGCAGCGAAGAAGTGGTGTGCGAAAGAGTGCCACTGGATTCGGTCGCGCAGAAGTTCAGTACGCCCACCTACGTATATAGCGGCGCTGCAATTGATGGCGCCTACGAGGAACTGCACAAGGGGCTTGGCGCGCTGCCGCACACTTTGTGTTTTGCGGTAAAGTCCAACGGGAATCTGTCCATCCTGAATCATCTTGCCAAGCTGGGCAGCGGTTTTGACATTGTATCCGGGGGGGAGCTTCACCACTTGCAGCACATCGGCGTGCGCGGCGATCGCATCGTTTTCTCCGGGGTCGGCAAGGACCGGCATGAAATTCGTGAAGCGCTGAACTATCGAGCGCATGAGCGAGGCGGGCGCGCGGGAATTTTGCTTTTCAACGCCGAATCCGAAGCGGAACTCGACATTTTGGTAGAGGAGGCGGCGCGACTGGCCGGACGGGGAGGCCGGGCACCTGCGGCGGCGATTCGAGTGAATCCCGATGTGCAAGCCGGCGGCCACCCACACATTGCAACCGGGCGTCACGAACACAAATTTGGCTTGGACTGGTCTGAGGCGAAACGACTTTACCTTGCGCATCGTGATTCGAAATGGATCCGCTGGCAGGGGATCAGCGCGCATATCGGCTCGCAGATTACAACGCTCGTTCCGTTTCGCCGCGCCTTGGGGCGGCTGGCTGGATTTGTCGGAGAGCTGCGGCGCGCGGGAATTGACCTGCGCTACCTGGATGTTGGGGGCGGGTTGGGAGTGCGCTATTCCGATCAGAAGCCTCCGACACGAACGGAGTACTCGCGGCTGGTGGCAAAAATGGTGCGCAAACTTGGCGTGCAACTCTTGCTGGAGCCAGGGCGTTCGATTATCGCGCCGGCCGGTGTTCTCTTGACGCGCGTCGTCTATACGAAAACGAATCGGGGCAAGACATTTGTGGTCGTAGACTCGGCGATGAACGACTTGATGCGGCCGGCTCTCTACGGGGCGATTCACCCCATTACGAAAATTGAGCGGGAAGGGAAGGAAAATGACGCTCGTCGCCAACGAGTCGACATTGTCGGGCCGGTTTGCGAGACGGGCGATTGCTTTTTGCGGGATTGGCCCCTGGGGGAAGTGAAGGCCGGCGACCTGCTCGCGATTTGGGTTACCGGGGCGTATGGAATGTCGCAAGCGTCGAATTACAATGCGCGATGCCGCCCCGCTGAGGTCTTGGTCGAAGGGAAGCGCTTCCGGCTGATTCGCCGGCGAGAAACGCAGAACGATTTGCTGCGCACGGACGTTCTGGCAGGTTGATCCACGTTTAAGAAGTCCGCTCTAGGCTTCGCCCCATTTCAGCTTGCTGCGCAAAATCTCGAAATAGGATTTCTTTGGCGGCTGGATGAGCTTCAACAGCTCTTTCGCGCGGGAGACGCGGACGAGATCCGTTGGTTGCAATGGGATACCGCGCTGACCGTCGAGGGTCAGGAAAACCGACTCGGTGTTCCCGGAGAGTTTCATCTCGATGGAAGAAGAGTCGCGGACGACGAGTGGGCGGTCACTCAGGGTGTGCGGACAGATGGGAGTGATCACGAAGGATTCCACGGCGGGGTGAACGATCGGTCCGCCGGCGGAGAGGGAATAGGCGGTAGAGCCGGTGGGGCTGGCCACGATCAGGCCGTCGGCGCGATAGCGGCAGACAAAATCGGCGTCAATGGTAAGCTCCAGCTCGATCATGCGAGCGAGCGCGCCTTTATTGATCACCACTTCGTTCAGAACGCGCTGATTCTCGATCACCTTGCCCGAGCGCTCGAGTTCCACGCTGATCATGACGCGTTCGCTGAGCGAATAACGGCCCTCCAGTGTGTCATCGAGCGCCGGGTGGAGCTCTTCCAGAGTAAAACTAGTAAGGAAGCCCAGGCTGCCCATATTGATGGGCAGGATCGGAATCCCGCGTGGCGCGGCCAGACGCGCGGCGGCAAGCATGGTGCCGTCACCCCCAAGCACGAGCAGAAGTTGCGACGCGTCTGCCACGCGCTGGCGAGTCTGACCTTTCGAACCATCCGGCAAAGAGTTAGCTGTCTCTTCGTCAAAGAAAGTTTGTATGCCCTGCGCTTCGAGCCATTTCAGCAATGGCGGAACAACTACGGCGAGATTCGAACGGCGAGGGCGAGAAATGATGCCTATGGTTTGAAAAGTTTGTCCGGGGCGCATGTGCGTCTGCGATTCTACTCCAGGGCCTTTTTGCGTGCGTGGAGAAAATACTCCTGATTGCCTTCGGCCCCCAGGAGGCGACTCGGGCGTACTCCGAGGTATTCCAGACCGACGGATTCAACGCATTCACGTACAGTTAGTATCGCCTTATCATGCAGCACTTTGTCTCTCACGATGCCACCGGGGCCAATCTCCTCGCGGCGCAATTCGAATTGCGGTTTGATGAGGATGAGAAAGCCGGCGCGGGGTTTTGCCGCTGCTATTGCGGGCGCAATTACCTTCCGGACCGAGATGAAAGAAACATCAATCACCACGATGTCGACGCTTTCGGGAAGGTCTTCAACCCGCAGTTCGCGCGCATTACGCTCGATGGGAATAACGCGAGGATTCTGCCGCAGCTTCCAGTCAAGCTGTTCCACGTTTACGTCGACAGCGTAGACGCGCGCTGCGCCGTGCTGCAGCAGGCAATCCGTGAAACCGCCGTTCGAAGCGCCGATATCCAGGCAAACGCACGCCGCTGGCTCAATCGCAAAGTCTTCCAGCGCGCCTTCGAGTTTTGTTCCACCGCGGCTGGCGAACTTCTGCAGCCGGCTGGTGATTTCGATCCGCGCGTCTTCCGCGACGGGCATGCCTGCCTTTTCCACTCGTTTGCCGTCCACCTGAACTTCACCGGCGAGAATCATGGCCATGGCTTTCTGAGGAGAGTCGGCGCAGCCTCGCTCGACGAGAAGAAGATCGAGGCGTTTGCGGCCTGCCTTTGGTTTCATGAGGCGTTCGAACAATCAAGCGCGGCGAAGCACCAGGAATTCCGCGATATCGCGGAGGCGCGCGGCACGTTCCGCGTACGGAGCAAGCTCGGCAATGGCCTTGGTCGCCAGATCGTTGGCAATCTGGTGAGAGCGCTCCAGCCCGTAAACCGCGGGATAGGTTGCCTTTTGCTGCGCCATGTCTTTTCCTGCCGTCTTGCCGAGCGCGGCGGAGGATTCCTCGACGTCAAGAATGTCGTCCGTAACCTGGAAAGCCCAGCCGATAGTCTCGCCGAATCGCCGCAGGCGCGCGACATCTTCGGAGCTGGCGCCTGCGCATATGGCACCGGCTGTGATCGAGGCGCGGATCAGCGCAGCGGTTTTCGAACGGTGAATGTACTCCAGCATTTGCGGATCGATGGGCTTGCCTTCGGCTTCGATGTCAGCGACCTGGCCACCGACCATTCCATTGATAGTGCCGGCGGCGGCTGCAACTTCCGTGAGGATGGAGGCGCGGTGCTCCGCGGCGGCGGGTGCCGCACCGATGGTTTCGAACGCGAGGGTTAAGAGAGCGTCGCCCGCGAGGATGGCAATGGCTTCGCCGAATTTCTTGTGGCAAGTCGGTTTGCCTCGGCGGAGGTCATCGTTGTCCAGCGCCGGCAAATCATCGTGAATCAAGGAGTAGGTGTGGATGAATTCGATGGCGCAAGCGGGGTGAAGCGCGGGTGTGACATCGCTGGCGAAGATGCGCGCCGTCTCGAGACAGAGGATGGGGCGGATTCGCTTTCCACCGGCGAATACGCTGTAGCGCATTGCCGTATGAATGGAAGAGGGTTGTGCAGTTTCGGCCGGCATTAGCCGCCCAAGAGCAGCATCGACGGTCAGGCGGTCTTCTTCGAAGAATGGGGGAAGTTTCATCGCGGCAGGGAATGGGCGCGCAGCGGGCTGCCTTGGCGCGTCACGATTCAGTCTCCCGCTCGGGATCGAACGGCTCGGCGGCAAGCTTGCCATCGGCTTTCTTCAGGAGGATTTCCACTCGCCCCTCCGCCTCTTCCAGTTGCTTCTGGCACTCGCGCGAAAGCGCGACGCCCTCCTCAAACAGTTTCATTGCGTCGTCCAAAGAGAGTTGCGGGCTTTCCAGGCGCCGGACGACTTCCTCAAGACGGGCGAGCGAGCGCTCAAAATCGGGCTTTTTCGGTGGTTCGGGTTTCTTGGGAGCAGGTGAATTCACGCGATATGCCCGTGTCCTTTGGAGGCGCCTATTTCTGACAGCGCCCGCAATAATAAGTTGACCGGCCGCCCTGCGCAATGCGCCGGATCGGCTCTCCGCAGCGGCGGCAGGGTTTCCCCTCGCGTCCATAGGCGCGAAGAATACTTTCCAACCCCTGGAACCACCACTCCGGATCGCGAAAGTCGGGCGCCGGATGCAAACAGCATTCTAAGGCACGCGCGAGAACGGACACAATTGCTTTGTGCAAGAGGCGCGATTCCTGCGGTTTCAACGCATTGGCGCGGCGGCGAGGGTCGAGGCGAGCGTGCCATAACGATTCGCAAGAGTAGATGTTGCCAAGACCGGCAACGCGCGCTTGATCCAGCAGGAAGTCCTTCAAGGGACGCTTTGACGCGGAGAGCAGTTCAGCAAAGCGGCGGGAGGTGAAATCGCGCGACAGGGCGTCGATGCCCAGCATGCTGAGCCCAGGGCAGTCACTAGCGGATTCCCAGGCGTGAACGCGGCCGAAGTGGCGGCGATCGGCGAAACCGAGGACGCCTTTGTCCAATTCCAGGGCAACATCGACGTGCACTCCCTTTTCACCCTTGTTGGCACTTTCCAGCAGTTCTTTGCCATTTGAAAACCAAAGGAGTTGGCCATCGAGGCGAAAATGCATCGTCAGCAGCCCGCGGTCCAAAGCTACAAGGACATACTTGCCTTTGCGATCGACGGTGCGAATGCGGCGCCCGTGGGCATGGCGGGCGACCCGCGAAGCGGCTTGGGGCTTCGTGGCGATAGGGTGAAAGACGTGAACGCAACGGATTCGCCGACCCTGGACGAGGGGACGGAGCGTGCGGACGACAGCTTCGACTTCAGGCAGTTCCGGCATGAGAGCGGAAGGGAATCAGGAGCCCGGTTTGAGAGTCAGAGTGTGCTTGCGCGCGTTTGCCTCGGCCGCGTCGCTGAAGGGCGCCAAGATGGGTTTGCCTTCGTACCAGTAGGAGAATTGATCGGCGTAGTGGCTGCTACCGGGCTGGCCGGATTCGCCAGAAGGTATGAGCAGGATGGATTCATCCCAGTTTCCGGGGTTTGCCACGAAGCGCATAGCAGGGCCGTGGGTTTTGGTGGCGGCGCGAACGCTGTAAAGAGTGCCCGATTGGGGTTTGTCCGTGATACTGAGGAATCGCTTCAACAGCCCCTCGCGCCCCATGGGATGGAACATGTCCAGGGAGTCAAAGCGCTTCCAGGCCCAATCTTCGACGCGATCGCTCTTGCTCTGCCCGGCCAAATTGGTTACGGCAAGGTCGGCAGCTGCGGCGAGCAATTCGTCAAAATTTTTATAAGGAGCGGGAAGCCACTTCGCGGGCCGATCGGTGAGGATTTTTTGCAGAAACGTGGTGCTCCGCCACTGATAAAGACTCGTGTCTTTTCCAAGGAACGGCTCGAGGAGTAGGTCGATGGCCGCCCGACGCGCTACGTGCAGAAAAGAAACTTCCGGGGAGTCCGCGTCGGCGATTCCGTTCCAATCCTTCAGGCCTTCGATGAGCTTTTGGGCGCGTGGGTCTTTGGGCTTCACTGTTTTCGCGGCCCCCAATAATTGATCCGCGAGGAAGACGTGGGGATAGCTGTACGTGTCGGTTTGGACTTTCAGCATGTCCTCGGGCCGCAAATCGTGGCGGTCATGCAGTAGATCGTAAATGCGCGCGGTGCGATACGGCTCTTCCCAGCGATCCGTGAGATACGGTTTGTAGTCTGGCCCCACGACACGCGCATTGGCGGTGACAATCAATCCGCTCTCCGGGTTGAGCGCCTGCGGGAGCTGGTCAAACGGGATGTAGCCTGTCCATTCGTAGTCGTCCGTGTCTCCGGGAAGGGGTACTTCGCCGCGGCCCTTCTTTCGAATCGGCACGCGCGCGGCCATCACGTATCCGATATTGCCTTCGACATCCGCGTAGACCGCGTTCTGCCCCGGGCCCCAGACGCGCTTCATGATTTCGCGGAATTCTTTCCAATTGCGCGCCTTGCACAGCCAGTTGTAGCTATTGGCCAGGCCACCCGGTTCCGTGGCGGTCCAGCGCAGTGCGTAGGCTTTGTTTCCCTCGCGATGAACGACCGGGCCGTGGCGCGTCACGGTAACCTTCAGGTGTTCGTCCGGCTGGCCCTTGATGTGGATCGCCTCGTCGATGATTTGCGCCTTTGTCCACGCGCCCTTTACCCGGTACTCATCCGGCGAGTCCGGATTGAAGGTTTCGACGTAAAGATCCTGAACGTCGGCGCCGTTATTGGTGAAGCCCCAGGCGATGCGGTCGTTGTGGCCGATGACGATCATCGGCGCGCCGGGCAACGTAAAGCCTTTGACGTTCCAGCCGGGTGCGGTGAGGTGAATCTCGTACCAGATTGACGGGATGGAGAGTTCGAGATGGGTGTCATTGGCGAGCAAGGGCTTCCCAGTGGCGGTGTGAGCGCCACTCACGACCCAGTTGTTGCTGCCAAGGCCCTGGCGAATCTCGTTCTTTGATTCCTGGAGAAATTCTTGAACGGACTGCGAGAGAGCAGCGGTTAGGTCTGGGCCGCTTTCCTGCGTGAGGACTCCGGTCGAAGGCCCGCGGCTGGCTTTCAGCACGGTATCGGGTTGCATGTCGTCGTCATCATCGTCATCGTCGGAGTCTGCTGCGGAACGTTGCGAGCCGTCATCGATAACCTTGGGATCGCCGACGACGAAATGATCCATCGCGGCCTCTTCCGAGAAGAGATCCTTCGCGCGATCTGCCCCGGCGCGTTCCGCGACTTTGGCGCGATTCAATTCTCTTTCCCATGTGTCCGTCAGAGTTCGATACATGTAGCCGGAAATAGCCAATGTGTCGGACGGCTGCCAGGGCTTGGGCTCGTAGCGTAGGAGCGAAAATTCCAGTGGGAGACTCTTCTTGTGCTGCTCAATAAATTGGTTCACGCCGCGGGCATACGCTTCCATCACCTTGCGAGACTCGGGATCGAGGAGCGTGGCGTCGCGCTCTGCGGCGCGGCCCAAGCCGTTCGTGCGAAACTCTTGATCGATGAGAAGCGTC
>WNFD01004925.1_pt1 | contig 13776 bp, 10 predicted proteins | sample 5400491 | NCBI WGS metagenome assembly WNFD01 (sample SAMN13153343, study PRJNA577476) | soil metagenome | isolation source: 120 cm saprolite under Douglas fir tree site 2 hole 2 replicate 2 | place: USA:California | collected 2015-04-18
GGATGACGGGACTTATGACGGCGCCGGGCTGGATGGGTTTGCTCAAGCCACCCGAAGAAGGAGTGGCGGCGCTTTTCTCGGGGCTGGTCTCAGCGGACATAAGTGGATTTTAGCACGAGGAGGTCTTCCGCCCATAACGGGTGGGCGGCATCCGCGGCATCCCGGGAATACAAAGGACGCATCATTTAAGGATGAGAGAGGGCAATCCGGCGAATAGGTCAAGGGAGAGCAGGGCGCAGGATAAACAACGCCCGCAAGGAATTTAGAGAAAGCCGCGCTGCTCTTGTTAGAATGAAGTCCTTGGCGCCTTCCTGACAGGGGTCAAGCAAGCCACGGACAAGTTAGAGAGACGCTGGGCCTAAGGGATGTGCTCTTGCGTCTCGTGAGGTGCGAAGTGCGGGACGGCGCAGGATAGGAAAACATGGATCGCAGGCTGCGAAATCGGATTTTGCTCTACCTGGCCCTGGCAGGAGTGCTGGCGTACGCGGGGATAAGGTTGAGCGGGCGAAAGCCGGTGCCGAAGGTTTCGGCGGTGACGCCGGTGCGCGAGAACCTGGTTTCGTCCATCAGCAGCAACGGAAAGGTGGAGCCCATTTCGCCTTACGTGATGCGAGCGGAACTAGATACGTTTGTGGAAAAGGTGCGCGCGACAGAGGGACAGACGGTCAAGAAAGGCCAAGTGATCCTGGAATTGGATGTAAAGGATGCGGCGGCGCGGCTCTCCGAAGCCAAGAGCAAACTCCTCAAGGCGGAAGATGATTTGCTGGCGGCCAAGGCCGGCGGGAGACCGGACGACGCGGCAAGAGTTGCAGTGGCAACCCTGGCAAAGATGCAAGCCGAGCGCGACCGGCTGCAGAAGAATCACGAGGTGCTGCAGCGGCTGATCGCGCAGCAAGCGGCGACACCGGAAGAGCTTGCGGCAAACGACTTGGCCTTGACGAAAGCGCAAGCGGAAGTGACGCGGCTGGCGGCGGCGAAGCAGGAGTTTGAACGAAGCGTGAAGCTGGAAACGGACCAGGCGGCGCTACACGTGCAGCAGATTCAAGACGAAGTCGCCGCGCTGAATGAAAAGGTGCGGCAAGGGCGAATCACCGCTCCCGCGGATGGAACGCTCTACTCATTGCCAGTGAAAGCGGGAGATTACGTAAAGCTCGGGGATCTTCTGGCGGAAATGGTGGACCTGCACAAGGTTCGCGTGCGGGCGTTCATCGATGAGCCGGAGCTCGGGGCGCTGGAAGTGAACGAGCCGGTGAAGATCACCTGGGACGCGCTGCCGAGCAGGACGTGGGTGGGGAAAACTGAGAACATTCCGAAACAAGTGGTGCCGCACCAGAACCGCAGCGTAGGCGAGCTACTCTGCGCAGTGAACAACGACAAACTGGAGCTACTGCCGAATATCAATGTGAATGTGCGAATCAATTCGCGGGAACGAATCGGTGTTTTGTCCGTGCCGCGGGGCGCGGTGGCGGCTGAGGGCGGAAGGCGGTACGTGTTTGTGGTGAGACAGAACCAGCTGGGCGTCGGCAAGTCCACCCTGGAGAAGCGGGAGATTCACGTAGGTATAGCAGACGCCACGAACTACGAAGTGGTGAGCGGGCTTAAAGAAGATGATCTAGTGGCGCTTCCCGGAGAAGTCGATTTGCGAGACGGCATGACCGTAACCGTCCTTACGACGGAAGTTTTGATTTTCCCGGAACGATGGAATGGTTAGGCGGATGAAGTGGCTGCTCGCCGTCCTGTGCGTTGCGAATTGGACGGTTGCGGCGACAAATGTGAAGCAGGAAGCCGGTCTCGAAGCGGGGCGGCGTGCCTACGAAGCCAGCGATTATGTGAAGGCCATTCAAACGCTGCAGGCGGCCGCGGCCCAGGAGCCACAGAATGGGGACGTGCAATTGCTACTGGCGAAGAGCTACCTGGAGCTGCAGCAACACGACCCGGCAATCAAGAGTGCGGAGAAGGCCGTGGCGATCGACCCGCAGAATTCGGTCTACCACGAGTGGTTAGGCAGAGCGTACGGAGAAAAAGCCGACCATGCGGGCTGGTTTTCGGCCATATCGCTGGCGAAGAAAACGCGCAAGGAATTCGAAACCGCGGTACAACTCGACGCGAGGAATTATTCGGCGCGGCAAGTGCTGATCGAGTTCGATTGCAGCGCTCCCGGCCTGGTGGGAGGCGGCGAAGAGAAGGCGTTACCGCAGATCAAGCAATTGGCGGCGATGGACGCGGCCGAAGGACATTTCGCGGCAGGGAATTGCAGGCGTCAGAAGAAAGATTTTGCGGTTGCGGACGAGGAATTCACGAAAGCGCTCGAAAGCAATCCAAAATCTGCGGAATTGATCTACGACATCGGGGATTATGCCGTCAAGCGCAGCCAGCCGGAACGGCTGCTGACGGTCGCGGACACCGGAGAACAGGTAGCGCCCGCCGATCCGCGAGGGAAGTTTTATCGCGGGGTAGCGCTGGTTTTGAAGAAGGAAAATCCCGGAGAAGCGGAAGGGCTGCTGAGGGCGTACTCGAAGATGGCGCCAATGCGAACGGGATATCCGCGACCCGCCGCAGCGCATGCCTGGCTGGGGCGACTCTTCGAAGAGCAGAACAAAACGGAAGAGGCCACGAATGAATTTGAGAGCGCTCTGAAATTGGATCCAAAAAACAAAATGGCCCAAGAAGCGATGAAACGGCTAAAGAAGAGCTGAAAGCATCGTATTAGCTGCTGGAATCATCCGGGCAAAGGTCAACGATGGATATTCGCGAGACGGTATCGGTGGCGATCGATGCGCTGCGGGCGAACAAACTGCGCGCGATCCTGACGTCGCTGGGCGTGATTATCGGGAGCGCCTCCATCGTTCTGGTTGTCACCGTAGCCCTGACCAGCAGGAAGTTCGTGCTTTCTCAGATCGAAGCGGTAGGCTCCAACCTGGTTCAGGCGGAGCTGGTTCAGAGGCCGGACAAGCCCCAACCACTCAGCTATGAAATAACACTGGAAGACTTGGAGGCCGCCAAGTCACTTCCCAATGTAGTTGAGGTAGCAGGAAACCGCGAACTACCCATGACCGTGGTTGCCGACGGCGTGGAGCGCGTCGTGAATCTTGTTGGAGTGACGGAGGGTTACCAGGCGATTCGACGGCTTCTCGTTTTGCGCGGGCGCTTCCTCGATGCCGGGGATATGGAGATGCGCAGCAAAGTCTGCTTGATCACCACGCAGCTTGCCGACAAGACTTTCGGGCAAGACAATCCGGTCGGGAGAACGATTCGGATGGGAGAATTGACATTTACCGTGATCGGCGTGTTCCGCGAACGAGTCGAGACGTTCGGCCTTTCGGACATTCACGAGAACACTGTCATTCTCCCCTTCACGCTCATGAAGTATTACACCGGCACGGAAGTAGTGGGTCTGCTTAGCGCGCAAGCGGCCCGCGCTGAAGACGTGTCATCCGTCGAGCGGCAGGTAGGTCAGCTGCTGCGGGCGCGCCATCCGGCGGGAGCAGAGTACAAGGTGCTAACGCTAACAGCGATTCTGAACGCCGCGAGGAATATCTCCATGGCGTTGACCATCGTGCTGATCATTATTGCGTTCATTGCGCTGCTGATCAGCGGAGTCGGAATCATGAACATCATGCTGGTGACGGTGACAGAACGAACCCGGGAGATCGGCATCCGCAAGGCCATAGGAGCAGCGAGGAGCGAGATCATGTATCAGTTCCTGATCGAGGCGTTCATTATCAGCGGAGGCGGGGCGGTGATGGGCATCTTGATCGGGATTGCCATACCAGTGGCCATTCAAACCTTCTTGCCGGGAAATCTGCGGGTGCCGGTGTCGAGTCTAAGCGTGGTGATCGCGTTTGTGGTGTCGTGTTCCACGGGGCTTTTCTTCGGCTACCTGCCGGCGAACCAGGCGGCGAGCCTGCAGCCGGTCGAGTCGTTGAGATATGAGTGAGCGGAGAGTGGATTGGGGCTAGGGATTGGGGGATAGGCACGGAGTCTGGACTGGGCGTCATTGGCAGCCCTTTTTATTTTTCGAGCTACTGAGTTTGGCCTAGGGCCCAAGGATTTGTGATGCGGGACTCTGCAAAATATTGTTGAAGCATGCCGTCGAAAATCGAGAGACGACGAAGGAGTATGAAAATGCAATTACTGGGACGAGTTGCGGGAATGACTGCCCTGCTGCTGTTGTGTGGTAGCGCCGCATGCGCGCAAGAGCCGTCCGCGCGGCAGGCAAGTCAGCCTGCAGCACAGGAATCGCCAAAGGATGGAGCGCCCGTGGCGCTGACATTGAAACGCGCGATCGAGCTGGCACTGCAGAACAGTAAAGAGATTCAAGTGGCGAAGATTCAGGCCAGCGTGGCGGATCGCGCCGCGCAGATCACCAAGGCACAGTTCATGCCAAATCTCTACGCGGGCTCCGGGGCGGGGTACACCAACGGCATACCGGAAACGCCGGGTGGACGCGCACCTTCGATCTTCAACGTGTCGTACACGGAACAGGTTTTCAACGAGCCGTTACGGGGCCAGGCGAAAGAGATGCAGGAGCAGTCCAAAGCCCAGAAAATTCTGCTCGAGGATGCGAAGAACAGCGTAATCTCGCGGACCGCGATGGCCTATCTGGAATTGGGAAAGGTGCGACATTCCCTTGAGCTATTGCGAAAAGAACAAGAGAGCGCGGAGAAGATCCTGCAAGTGACGCAGGAGCGGCAGGGAGAAGGATACGAACTGCCAGTGGAAGTGACGAAGGCACAGCTTACGAAGGCACAGGTGGTCCAGCGAATTTTGCAGCTCGAGGGAAGGGAAGATGAGCTGGAAGTTTTTCTGAGAAACCAACTGGGATTTTCGGAGGCGCAGGCCATTGAGGTTACGCCTGAGGAGCTGCCCGGGGAAGCCGAACAGGCGGGAGACAATCTCGTGGCGATGGCGATGACTCACAACGCCGGCATGCAACTTGCCGAGTCCGACGTCCGCGCGAAAGAGTTCCGGCTGAAGGGGGAAAGGCGAGGCTATTTCCCGACGCTGGAACTGGTCAGCGTGTACAGCGTGCTGGCGAAGTTCAACAATTACACGCAGTTTTTCCGGACGTTTCAGCGGAACAATTTCAATGCCGGAATCGACATGCATATTCCGATTTTCAGCGCGAAGATAAGAGCAGACATAGGATTGGCGCGGATCAACCTGGAAGCGGCCAAGGTCAACCTGACGAACAAGAAAACCGAATTGACGGCGGATGTGAGGCAAAAGACGCGGCGAGTGCGCGAAAGGGATGCGGCCAAAGAGGTAGCGCGGCTGGAATTGCAACTCGCGCAGCAAAACGTTGCGGTGTTTCAATCGCAGTTTGCCGAGGGGAAGTTGAATCTCCGCGAAGTCGAAAAAGCGCGTCTGGAAGAGAATGAAAAGTGGATGGCGTACCTGGATGCAAACTTTCAGAAACAGCAGGCGCAGCTGGAATTGCTAAAGACGGCGGGGCAATTGGACAAGGTGTGGCAGTAAGAAGAGATGGGATGGGGAGTAGGGAATAGGCAGAAGGGAATCGCGGCTAAGGACTGGGGATGCTGGATCAAAAGAGTCTGGAGCTGCTCATTCAGGCGGTGAAGAGGTTGGACACCGGATTCTCCGGGTTGCCGGCGCACCAAAGTCAGGCGCCAGGAATTGAGCGGCTTGCGGAGGCGCTTAACGCCACGGCAGAGCGGCTTCAAGATAATTATCCGTATTTTCATCCTCTCTACGCTGGGCAGATGCTGAAGCCGCCACACCCCGTGGCACGGCTGGCGTATGCGCTGGCGATGTGGATCAATCCAAACAATCACGCGATGGATGGCGGGCGGGCGACGTCAGCGATGGAAAAAGAGGCGGTTGGGGAGATCGCCGCCATGTTTGGCTGGCAGGGTTTTCTGGGACATCTTTGCGGGGGCGGAACCATGGCGAATCTCGAGGCACTATGGGTTGCGGGACAATTGCAGCCAGGAAAGAAAATTCTCGCCAGCGAACAGGCTCATCATACGCACGGGCGGGTCTCCGGGGTTCTGCAGTTACCATTCGAAACGGTGCCGTGCGATTCGCGGGGCCGCATGGACGCAAGCGCGCTGGCGAAGCGGACGCAGCGCGGTGGCGTTGGAACCGTGGTGGCGACAATGGGTACCACGGCTACGGGCTCGGTGGATCCGCTCCCGGAGATTCTTGAGCTCGGCGAAAAACATAGATTTCGCGTGCATGCGGATGCGGCGTACGGCGGGTATTTTGTACTCACGGAAACGCTTGGAGAAGATGCTGCGCGGGCGTTCGCGCGGATTGGAGAGGCGGACTCCATCGTGATCGATCCACACAAGCACGGCTTGCAGCCGTACGGGTGCGGCTGCGTGCTCTTTCGCGACCCTGGAGTCGGCCGATTGTATAAGCACGATTCGCCGTACACCTATTTCAGCTCCGCGGAGCTACACCTGGGCGAAATCAGCCTGGAGTGTTCGCGGCCGGGGGCGGCCGCGGCGGCGTTGTGGGCGACACAGCGATTGTTGCCGCTGAAAAAGGGAGGCGAATTTGCGCGTGGGTTGGAATGCGGAAGGAAGGCGGCGATGGCGCTGTTCGAGAGGCTGGACGCGGATGCACGATTCTTGACTGCCTTTGCGCCGGAGTTGGACATTGTCGCATTTGCGCCAAAAGCCGCGAGCGTCAGCGATGCTTCCGTCCGGAGCCGAAAAATATTCGAAGCGGCAGCGAAACGCGATCTGCACTTGGCAGTGGCGGAATTGCCGGTTCGTTTTTTGGAGAGGAATCTGGGACCCATGAAACGTGACCGCGATACGATGACTTGCCTGCGATCGGTGCTCATGAAACCGGAGCACTTCGATTGGGTGAACCGTATTTGGGACTTGCTCTGCTCTGCGGCGGATGAAGTGATCAGGGTTTGCCACTAATTCCCCGGCGAATGCCCGTAAACCCCTTTCAATGCTGCATATTGCCGTTCGCTGCCTGATAACACTAATGGCAGAAAGGTTTGGGGGATGCAACGAAGTCAGGTAGAATGGACGTATAGATGGGGGGCTCCAGTCCGCGAGCTTGCGCGATCCTTCCATTTCACAGGCTGTCCGCGAGAACCGGGAGTTAGGGCGGACCATTTTTGCGCGAAGGCTGAGGGTGAAGAATGCCGGATGTAATGAAAACATTGTTGATGAATCCGCCGAGTTTCGAGAATTTCGACGGTGGTGCGAGTTCGCGTTGGCCTGCGACACGGGAGATTGAATCCTACTGGTACCCGGTTTGGCTGACGTACCCCGCGGGGATGATCCCGGGTAGCAGGCTGCTGGACGCCTCTCCTCACAAAATCAATTGGCAACAAACCATCCAGATCTGTAAAGACTACGAATTTTTGATCCTCTTCACGTCCACCGTTGGTTTGGAAAGCGACGTCAAGCTTATCCGGAAAATCAAGGAAGCCAACCCGAGCCTGAAGATCGCTTTCGTCGGACCACATGGCCATATCAAGCCCGATGAGACGCTGAATGCCAGCGCGGACATCGATTTTGTGACGCGCGGAGAGTTCGACCACTCGGTGGTGGAATACGCGCACGGGAAACCGCTGAGCGAAATTCTGGGCGTGAGCTACCGCAAAGACGGAAAGATCGTGCACAACGCGGAACGCCCACAACTGCACACCGAAGAACTGGACGCGCTGCCGTTCGCCACGGACATCTACAAGCGTGACCTGGAAATCGAACGCTACAACGTGCCGTTCCTGCTGCATCCTTACGTATCGTTCTACACCACGCGCGGATGCCCGGCGCTCTGCACCTTCTGCATGTGGCCGCAGACGATTTCGGGACATGCCTGGCGGACACGTTCCACGGAAAACGTGGCGCGGGAAGTGAAGCAGGCGCTCGGCTATTTCCCGCAGATGAAAGAGATTTTCTTCGACGACGATACTTTTAATATCCGCAAGGACCGCGTACTTGATCTTTGCGCGAAGTTCAAGCCGCTGAAGTTTCAGTGGTCTTCCACGGCGCGCGTGCACAGCGACTACGAAACCGTGAAAGCGATGGCCGATGGCGGGGCGCGGCTCTTTATCGTGGGCTTCGAATCCGGCGAACCGCAAATCCTGAAGAACATCAAAAAGGGAGCCACGGTCGAAATGGCGCGCGCGTTCATGAAGAACTGCCGCAAAGTTGGAATCCGGGTACACGGCGACTTCATCATCGGCCTGCCGGGCGAGACGAAAGAATCGATTCAAAAGACCATCGATTTCGCGAAGGAATTGGATTGCGAGACCATCCAGGTTTCGCTGGCCCACGCCATGCCGGGAACCGAATTGCACGATACCATGGCGCAGCAAGGATTCCTGAAAGTGGAAGCACTGGCCGATTCCGGCGGCCATCAACTGCCGCACATTGAGTACCCGCACCTGTCCAAGGCGGAGATGATGGCGGGTGTGAACCGCTTCTACGATGAATATTATTTCCGGCCCAAGGTCGTTTGGCGCATCGTGAAGGAAGCGCTGTGGGACGGCCATGAGCGCAAGCGCCTGTATGCGGAAGCCACGGAATTCCTAAAACTACGCGCCGAGCGCCTAAAGTGGGCGCGCAAAGGCGGCGAGGATTACAAGAAGCCGATGATCTCCGTGCCGGAATCGCCTTCGGCTTCCGGAAACGGCTAACCCCCGCAAAATGGCAAGCGAGAGAAGACTGCGAATCAAGACGCTCATTATGGTCTTGGCGATGGTGGTGTGCGCCAACGCGGGGGACCTAATGCTGAAGCGCGGAATGTCGCAGATTGGCGCGGTCCAGTTGACGGCTTCGGGACTCACGCAAGCGCTTCGGCTGACGGTGGCCAGCGGGACAATCTGGGTCGCGATCTTCTTTCTGACTGGCTTCATGCTCAGTTACATGACCGTGCTCAGCTGGGCGGACTATAGTTACGTGATGCCGGCAGGCGCGTTTGGATATGCTTTACTCACGTTCCTGGCGGTTGTTTTCTTGCACGAATCGGTTTCGCCGCGGCGATGGTTTGGGGTTGTACTGATCTGCGTGGGTGTACTGTTGGTGGGGCAAACGAAACCACGGACGACCGTGGTGACCGGCGAGGCCGTGGCGTGATGCGCGTCATTGTGGCACTCGCGGTTCTGATTCTTGGCAGCACCGGGGGCGAGATCGCCATAACCCACGGAATGAAGGCAACAGGTGAACCCACCCGTTTGCGGCCGCTGGAGTTGCTTCAATTCCTGGGCCGGGCAATGCGCAATGGGTGGTTCTGGGCGGGGGTGCCGCTGATGGCGCTTTCGTTTTATTCGTTGCTGATATTGCTCTCCTGGGAGCCCATCAGTTTGGTGATTCCCGCATCGGCACTGAGCTACGTGGTTGGTACCCTTGGTGCCAAGTATATTCTGGTTGAACAGATCAGCCCGGCGCGGTGGGCCGGTGTCCTGCTGGTTTGCGCAGGCGTTGCGCTCGTCGCAGCGGGTTAATGCTCAAAAGATTGCGACGGCCATCCCGAGGCGGCGTCCGAGTGCGGCAACGATTTTCCATGGGCAGGCATCGCATGTGTATTAGTATGCCGTTATTCCAGGTGCCGTCAGGCAGGACTCCTCTCAAGCAAGCAATGTTTGTCTGGCGAGCGGTAGAAGTGAAAGAGGAATTTGCCGGTCCGAACCTGGATTGGCTGATTCATTGTAATTCCGCCAATTTGCATGTGGCAGGCGACTAGCGATCGGACATGATAAAGATACTCCTCATTTTCGGTCTGTTCGGAATTCTTACCTCCTCCGTGTATCTTTTGCTGGTGGCCATCGCAGGTCTTCGATTTCGCCGACGGCGAAAATCATCAGCACGTTTTACTCCGCCGGTCAGCCTCTTGAAGCCGTTGCAGGGCGCCGAACCGGGCTTGAGAGAATACCTGGAGGGATTCTTCAAACTAGATTATCCCGAGTACGAGATTCTTTTCTGTGCGCGAAAGGAGTCCGACGAAGGACTGGCAATCGCGCGCGAACTTGCTGCGAGATATCCGCATATTCCAGTGCGCTTCCTCACATCAGGAGCGTCCCCCTGGCCAAACGCGAAGTGCTATTCGCTCAATGAAATGAAGGCAGCGTCGCAGCACGAGATTCTGGTCATCACCGACAGCGATGTGCGAGTGACGCCGGATTACTTGCGCGCCGTAGTGGGACCCTTCCGTGACGAGAAGACAGGACTGGTCACCAGCTTGTATCGAGGCGTGGCCGCGCAAGGCGGCTTCTGGGCCCGGCTGGAAGGGCTAGGCATGTCCGTGGAAATGACCTCAGGAGTGCTGGTGGCAGAGATGCTGGAAGGGATGCGGTTCGCCCTCGGGCCATCAATGCTGGTGCGGAAAAGGTGCGTCGATCAAATTGGCGGCTTCGAGAAACTCGGGCACTATCACGCGGACGATTTTATGCTCGGCAATCTCGTGGCCGAACAGGGCTATAGAGTGGTTCTCTCCCATCATGTGATCGAACACTGCATCGTAAACACCAAGTTTGAGAAGTCCCTGGCTCACCAGTGGACGTGGATGAAGAGCACGAGATTTTCGCGGCCAGTCGGACATTTGGGAACTGGGCTCACCTTCGGAGTGCCTTTCGGGATTCTCGTATTCTTGACGGCAATGCTGCTCGGTGTGCCCTGGCTTGGTTTTGCAGCCCTGGGGTGGACGATGATTGCGCGCGTGTTGCAGGCTGTGTTGATCGGCTGGTTTGTGGTCAGAGATAAAGCCGCAGTCCGGCTGGCGTGCGTTTATCCATTGCGTGATTTCATCGGGGCGGTACTCTGGATCGCAAGCTATGGCAGCCGCCGATTCGGCTGGCGCGGCGGCCTCTTCGAATTCACCGGAGATGGCGTAATACGCCTGGTGGGTTCCGATGGGCCGCGAGCAAGCGTGAATCAATAGTTGCCGCCGATGACCTGCAAATCCGCATGAATGATCTTGCTTCAGTGTGGCGGTATGCAATTCTGCTGCTGGCGGCCGCCCCGCTGGTTTACTACGCGCTGGCAATGCTGGCCGCTTTGCGCTTCTTCAAGCGGGAGCGCGCGCGAGTTCTGCCGAATTACGCTCCTCCCGTTAGCGTGCTCAAACCCGTGCGTGGTGTGGATTTTGGTTCTTATGAGAATTTCGCCAGTTTTGCCCGGCAGGATTACCCGGATTACGAGATTTTGTTCGCCGTGAATGACGATGCGGACCCTGCGGTGCCGTTGATCCGCCGCATCATCGAGGAATTTCCCGAGCGGCGCATTCGCCTGCTGGTGGGCGCGGAGCGTCTTGGCGCAAACCGCAAGGTAAACAAGCTGGCGCGGCTCGCACGTGAAGCGCAGAACGAAGTATTGGTCTTGGCTGATGGCGACGTGCGCGTTGGGTCGCAATTTTTGCGTGAAGTCGTGGCGCAGCTGGCCGATAACAAGATCGGCGCAGTCACGTGTTTTTACCGTGGCATCGCGGAGAAGAATCTCGGGGCGGAAATCGAAGCCGTCGGTGCTTCCAGCGATTTTTTCGCTGGCGTGCTGATGGCTGAGTGGACGGAAGGAATTACTTTCGCCCTCGGAGCTTCCATCGCCACGACCAAAGAATCGCTCGGGAAGATCGGCGGCTTTGAAGCTATTGCCGGGACCCTTGCCGACGACTATGAACTCGGCAATCGCATCGCCAAAGCGGGTGGCGAAGTCGTCCTCTCCCGCGAAACCGTCTGGACCATGTATCCCGCGCAGACCCTTCGCGGCCTTTGGCACCATCAAGTGCGCTGGGCGCGGACGGTACGCTTGTGCAGGCCTTTGTCCTACGTCGGGCTTCTCTTCACGCAAGGCCTGCCTTGGGCAGTGTTTGCCGCGCTCGCCGCACCGGCAAAATGGATCGCGGCCGGCTACGTGCTTGCTTACTTGATCCTGCGATTTGCGATGGCTTGGACGGTGGGGATTTGGGGCGTCGGAGACGAACTGTTGCGCCGAAAGATCTGGTTGGTGCCGTTGCGGGATGCCATTCACTTCGTGGTCTGGTTCGCGAGTTTTGGCTCAAATCGTATTCGCTGGGCCAATGTCGAATATGCGATTCGCCAGGGGCGAATGGTGCCCGTTGCGGGCAGTGGAAGCGCGGCGGCAAAACCCGCGGAAAACCCACGTTGATCGCAGATTGGCGCTCATCTGCGCGCGGTCAGTTGACGACTGCGGAAAACCCCATTAAATTAGATAGGTAGAATCGTGGCTGTCCCGATCATCGGGAACGCGCTGCGATTCGTTTTTTCCCTCGCAACGGATGGGAGATCGTCCAATGGTAGGACTCCAGATTCTGGATCTGGCTATCTAGGTTCGAATCCTAGTCTCCCAGCCAATTTTCTGAGTCACGGCCTCAGATGCCTGACGAATTGCAAGGCTCGCCTTACGCTCTTGCTTGAGAATACGAATTAACTACTCGAAAGCGCAGCGCGTGAAACTCTCGCGCTCGGCATGTACATCATCGCCGCGCAACTCGCGCAAGGCGTAGGTGACGAACTCGGCTGTCACCCTCTTACGCCACGTCATGTTGAAGTCGGTATTGTCGAGAGGTTTGGCGATGCGAGCCGCGAGCGCGGCGGCTTCTTCGATGGCCTGCTGATTCAGGTGGCGGCCGAGGAGCGATTTTGCTGCATCGACAGCAGCCAGGGGGCGACAGGCGGTTGAGCCGACGACGATGCGAGCGTCCTCGACCACATTATCTTTGGCGAGGCGCGCCGCTGCGGCGACGGACAGTACGGGAAAGTCGAACGAGCCGCGGCGGCGGAGTTTCCAGTAGGTGCTCTTCCATCCGTGCAACGGATCCAGTAATACTTCCGCCAGAATCTCGTCGGGCCTACGCTTGATGTAGTCGATCCCGTCGTTATTGTAAAGATCGGAAAGAAGGACTTCGCGTTCTCCGGAGCGCGACACCAGACGGACTCGCGCCCCAAGAGCCATCAAAGCCGGGCCCGTGTCCGTCGAGGACACCGCCATGCACTTCGAGCTTCCCGGTGCGACCCAGCAGATCGTGCCGTCCTTTTTCAGGCAGAAATCGATCGACTTTCTCCACTCGTAGCTTTGATCGTAGTAATTGCAGCGCGTGTCCAGACAGATGTTTCCGCCGAGCGTGGCCATGTTGCGGATTTGCGGAGTAGCCACCAGAGAAGCAGCTTGCGCCAACGCCGTCAATCCATTTCGAAAGCGCGGATCTGCCGCGATTTCAGAGAGCGTGAGGCAAGCGCCGAGTCGGGAACCGGAATCGTTCAGGGCGACGCGGTTCAAGCTTTCGATGTGGCGCAAGCTCATCAGTGTGCGCGGAACTTGTTGCCGCCGTTTCATATTCGGCAGCAGGTCCGTGCCGCCCGCGAGCGGCATCGCGTTTGCTCGCTCGCCGTCCAGAATTCGCGCTGCTTCTTCGAGCGTGCGCGGTGCGCGGAATCGCCGTGGAACGTCATTCACTGCGTTGCCGTCGCCGCCTTCCCAGGGTGGGGGAACGCGCAAGGCTTCCGGCCAATTGACATGCGGGAAGTGGTCCGGTCCAAAGCGCGGGTCACGCCCCGCTTTCTTTTCGGCAAGTGCCTTCATAACTTTTTCCGGAGTGACGGGGATTTCATCGATGCGCACTCCGACGGCATCGTATACGGCGTTGGCGACCGCGGGCATGATCGGCAAGAGCGGGCCTTGGCCGACTTCCTTTGCGCCAAATGGACCGCGAGGATCGGGCTCTTCAATCAGTTCGGTGATTACTTCGGGCATGTCGAGCGAGGTCGGGCTCTTGTATTCGAGGATGGAAGGGAATTTGTGCACGAGAGCATTAGAAAGTTTTTTCGGA
>WNFD01048272.1_pt1 | contig 13771 bp, 9 predicted proteins | sample 5400491 | NCBI WGS metagenome assembly WNFD01 (sample SAMN13153343, study PRJNA577476) | soil metagenome | isolation source: 120 cm saprolite under Douglas fir tree site 2 hole 2 replicate 2 | place: USA:California | collected 2015-04-18
GGCTTTGTTCTGTCCATAACACACCCAGATCAACAGGAAACCGTGTTCGACCTCAATCTGTTGGATGTGAAGGATCAACACCATCTTCTTTCCATGCTGCACAAGTACTGGCTTGATGCTGAACACCCCTGGAATCCTCGTTTAGGTGAAGAGATCGAAGCTGTAATAAAGGAAGCGGATCACTTTACAATGCTGGTATAATGAAAGTTGCGGATTCTAGAAAAAAGGCCTAAAGAACTATTGACAAGCTGTTATGGAAGTAGTATACTACATCATGTCGGATTGTCTGTAGTGTTGTATGTGATATAGCACATGACTCATGACCTGATAAAGAACCAAAGGTAAACAAAACACTTAACGATACATCATTCCCCACTACCTATATACATATAAGGGTACTGCACGTGTTAAGGATGCCACGTAAACCCGCAAGAAATTTAGTCCTTCTTTGGCGACAGCAACAGGCTATGGCAATTGTGTAGGCTATCAGCCTAAAAGATTTGGTAGGGAGACATTAGTACCACAATATAGGAAAACTGTAGGGTGTTTTGTTATTATACATGGAATACGCTTTTGTTTAAATATGTGGGGATGTGTACGTGGATGACCTGAAAATAACGAGTACTTGTAGGGACGTAGGAGTAACCGCTTGTGAAAGCACAGAGCGGTTACTTTTTATTGGCGATTATTATTCTATCTTCTTCAGTTTACATTTTCATTAAAGGAGGGCACAAAGGGGACTGCAAGAGTTACCTTTGTTACCACGTGAGCGAGTGTCTGCAAGATACATCGCCTCTATCGTATCCTCCTGGGTACCCTGGTGGGAGGGCGCGACCTTGCTATCCACTACCGCAACGACGCTGGTGATCTTTGAAAACCATCTTGCCAACGGAGTTTTACTCCTGGTCTGTTGTTCAGGCAAGATGTAGAGAAGTATCTACTCTGCATGCCGGTGTTAAAAGGTAGTACCGCAAGGGATAGCCCCTATAGTGAGAGGAGAACACTACCTATGTCAGTAAGCAGCAGGGCCGTGGCATTTCCTGAGCGCGTATCATTTGCGCGTATTCCGGATATACGGCCAATGCCGGGCCTGATTCAGATCCAACTTGATTCTTTTGAATGGTTTAAGAAAGAAGGTCTACACGAACTTTTTGACGAAATCTCTCCCATCGAAGATTTTACCGGAAAAAATCTGAAACTCGAATTTATCGTTCCCCCCGAGCCTTTTGGTAAGCCGAAGTACTCTGAAGATGAGTGTCGTGACCGCGATACCACGTATTCGGCACCCTTAACTGTCAAGGCTCGACTGACTAACAAAGAGACAGGCGAAATCATCGAGAAGGATATCTTCATGGGTGATTTCCCACTCATGACCAAAGAGGGTACCTTTATAATCAATGGTGCGGAGCGTGTTGTGGTAAGCCAACTAGTGCGTTCGCCAGGTGTTTACTATACCGCCGACGAAGATGCTACTACTGGCCGTAAACTCTTTGCCGCCAAGCTCATCCCTGGGCGTGGCGCCTGGTTAGAGTTTGAGACAAGCAATAAGAACTTACTGACGGTGAAGATTGACCGTAAGCGTAAGTTGCCTGTCACGACGTTGCTGCGCGCAATTGCAAATCTGTCGAAAGAGCAGTGGCACGGTGAGGAGCTTGATCTCTCAACTGATCAAGGTATTCTCGATGCATTCCGTGAGGTAGATAACGATGTTAACATACGTTACATGCAGGCAACATTGGATCGCGACCCCGTTAAGAAAGAGGAAGAGGCTCTACTCGAACTCTACAAGAAGATGCGCCCCGGTGATCCGGCTACCATTGATAACGCTCGTTCGCTTGTCAAAAACATGTTTTTCAATGCACGTCGTTATGATCTTGGCAGCGTCGGGCGATACAAGCTCAATAGGAAGCTTGATCTCTCTATACCGCAGAGCCAGCGTAACTTAACGCAGGATGACCTGGTCAATATCGTTCGTCGCTTGATTCAATTAAATAATGGCCATGGGCGCAAAGATGATATCGACCATCTGGGAAATCGTCGTGTACGCTGTGTTGGCGAGCTGATTCAGACGCAGTTTCGCGTTGGGTTGTTGCGCATGGAGCGCGTGGTCAAAGAGCGCATGAGCATTCAAGAGCCAGGACAGGCGACACCCAATGCGCTCATCAACATACGCCCTGTCGTCGCCGCAATGAAAGAATTCTTCGGCGGTAGTCAGCTTTCGCAATTTATGGATCAGACCAATGCCCTTGCTGAAATTGGGCATAAACGGCGTCTGTCGGCACTTGGGCCTGGAGGATTATCACGAGAACGAGCGGGATTTGATGTACGTGACGTGCATCGTTCGCATTATGGCCGTATCTGCCCGATTGAAACTCCAGAAGGTCCGAACATTGGTCTAATCGGTAACCTGGCGACGTATGGTCAGATTAACCCTTACGGTTTTATCGAGACCCCCTATCGCAAGGTCTACAAACGCGTGCGAGCTAACGACCCAACTTTGATAGGTCGCGAATTTCGAGGGGTTGTTGGTCACGAATATGAAGATGTGAAATCCGCCGACGATGAGGTACTTGTTAAAGCACGGACGAGTGTGCGAGTTGACGAAGCGTTGTTTGAGAGTTTGTCGAAGGCGTTGGGTGACACTGAGGTAAGGATCAAGCCTTTTGTTACCGAACAGGTGGACTATCGCACTGCCGACGACGAAGAAAACTTCTGGATCGCACAGGCAAATGCGAAGCTGGACAATAAAGGTGAATTCACAGAGGATCGAGTTCTTGCGCGTTATCAAGGTGAGTTTGTCATGGAGAACGCCGATACTATGGACTACATGGACGTATCACCACGGCAGATTGTTAGCGTCGCAACTGCGCTCATCCCATTCCTGGAGCATGACGACGTAAACCGGGCTTTGATGGGTGCGAACATGCAGCGCCAGGCTGTGCCGCTCCTGCGCCCGCAATCGCCAATTTGCGGCACGGGTATTGAGCGCCAGGTAGCAATTGATTCTGGACAGGTGGCAGTGAGCACAGTAAGCGGCGAAGTTGTCGGTTCATCATCTCGTCAGATTCAGATTGTAGATGACCAGGGTGAAGTGAATACCTTCCGTTTACGCAAGTTCGTACGTTCCAACGCTGGAACTTGTATCAATCAGCGACCAATTGTACGCAAAGGGGATTATGTCACCGCCGGTCAGGTAATTGCTGATGGTTCATCGACAGAAGATGGAGAACTGGCGCTTGGGCAAAACATACTCGTTGCTTTTATGAGTTGGGAAGGTGGCAACTACGAAGATGCCATTCTCATTAGCGAACGTATAGTACGTGAAGACCTCTTCACCTCAATACACATCGAAAAGTACGAGATCGACGCACGCGATACGAAACTTGGACCTGAGGAGATTACACGGGATATTCCAAATGTAGGTGAAGAAGGACTGCGAAACCTTGATGAGCGCGGCATCATCTACGTAGGCGCCGAAGTGGGGCCACAAGATATCCTTGTTGGCAAGATCACACCGAAGGGCGAGACCGAACTCACTGCTGAGGAAAAGCTCCTGCGAGCCATCTTTGGTGAAAAAGCCCGTGAGGTTAAAGATACTTCACTGCGTGTACCGCATGGTGAGCGCGGCAAAGTTGTTGAAGTGAAAGTATTCTCGCGAGAGCAAAGTGATGAACTGCCGCCAGGCGTTAATCAACTGGTGCGTGTTAGTATTGCCCAGAAGCGAAAAATCGGCGCTGGCGACAAAATGGCCGGACGTCATGGCAACAAGGGCGTCATATCGCGGGTATTGCCGATTGAGGATATGCCATTCTTGCCCGACGGTACACCAGTGGATATTATCCTGAACCCGTTGGGTGTGCCACACCGTATGAATATCGGGCAAATCATGGAAACGCACCTGGGCTGGGCCGCTGACGCGCTGGGCATTAAGATTGCTACACCAGTCTTTGATGGAGCTACAGAAGAAGACATCGAAGAATACTTGCGTCGTGCCAATCTGCCAGATACAGGCAAGATACAGCTGTTCGATGGAAGAACTGGCGAGCCATTCGATCATCCGATCACTGTTGGCTACACCTATATGTTGAAGCTGGCGCACCTTGTCGAGGACAAAGTCCATGCTCGTTCAACGGGTCCATACAGCTTGATAACGCAGCAGCCGCTTGGTGGTAAGGCACAGTTTGGTGGTCAGCGTTTCGGTGAAATGGAAGTACGAGGCTATCGTCAAGGGCGAAAATATTATGGAACCAGGAGTGCCGGAATCCTTTAAGGTCTTAGTCAAAGAATTGCAAAGCCTGGGTATTAACGTAGAGGTTCTCAACGAAGATGAACAGAAGATTCAGTTTGTCGAAGATACCTCGAATGACGTAATGCCAGAGTTGGGCATTAATATATCCGGTTTCGAAGGGGATCAGTAACACCAGGAGGCATCATGCTCGAAGTAAACGATTTTAATGCAATACGTATCAGCCTTGCCAGCCCTGAGCAGATTCGTGGTTGGAGTTATGGTGAGGTAACGAAACCGGAAACCATCAACTACCGCACACTCAAGCCGGAGAAGGATGGCTTATTCTGCGAGCGCATCTTCGGCCCAACCAAGGACTGGGAATGCTACTGCGGAAAATACAAGCGTGTGCGCTTTAAAGGTATTGTGTGTGACAAATGCGGCGTCGAAGTGGCTCGCTCAAAAGTACGCCGTGAGCGTATGGGACATATCGAACTCGCCTCCCCGGTAAGTCATATCTGGTACTTCAAGGGGACGCCGAGCCGCATTGGTCTCTTACTGGACCTCTCGCCACGTAATCTGGAGCGCATTCTCTACTTTGCCCTTTATGTCGTCACACATATTGACGAAGAAGCCCGGCAGCAGGAATTGATGCGTATAGATGAAGATCTCATCAAACTCGATCAAAATCTGGATGAGAAGGTCGTCGAACGCATCGATAGCTTGAAAGAGAAGCGTGAAAGCGAAATTCAAAACGCGCTCAATCGCATCACTGTAGATCAGCAGGAGATTGAGACGCGACGTGAGCAAGAACTGGAAGCGGCCAGGCAGGGCGAAAGCGACACACTCGCCGAGTTACGCGCAGCGATGGGCCATGAAGCAGAATTTGACATTGTCTTTGCGACGACGGATGGGGTGATTGTCAAGCAAGGTGACATAGTTACAACGAAAGACATTGAAACGCTAGAACGGGTCGCAGAGACTCGCCGTAACGATATCGCCGAAAATGCGCACCGTGAGATCGATAGTATAAAGGTAGATAGCAGCCGAGAAGCGGAGCGCTTGAAGGTAAATTATCAGGGGCAAATCGACTCGGCACAGACACAGTTAGAGACGCAACGTGTCGACAGGAAGCAGCGCCTGGAGCAACTGCGGCGTGATCTGGAGGGGCTCAAGAAAATGGACCTCATTCAGGAGAACCGTTATCGTGAATTGCGTGATTCCTTGGGTCCCACTGTATTCCGGGCGGGCATGGGCGCAGAAGCGGTACGCGAACTGATCAGTGCGCTGGATATGGATAAACTGGCTACCGATATGCGCAAAGAGATCGGCTCTACCGTTGGTCAGCGGCGCAAGAAGGCAACGAAGCGATTAAAGGTCGTAGAGGCATTTCGCAAGTCAAACACTTCGCCAGAATGGATGATCATGACAGTCTTACCTGTCTTGCCGCCAGATCTACGGCCAATGGTGCAGCTCGACGGCGGGCGCTTTGCGACATCAGATTTGAACGATCTCTACCGGCGTGTGATTAACCGCAATAATCGGCTCAAGCGCTTGCTAGATCTGGGCGCGCCAGAGATCATTATTCGCAACGAAAAACGTATGTTACAGGAGGCTTGTGATGCCTTGATCGACAATGGTCGACGTGGTCGTGCTGTGGCTGGTTCCGGTAATCACAAGCTGAAGAGCCTCTCCGATATGCTCAAGGGTAAACAAGGCCGCTTCAGACAGAATCTGCTGGGTAAGCGCGTTGATTACTCGGGTCGTTCAGTAATTGTGGTTGGGCCAGATCTCAAATTGAATCAGTGTGGCTTACCCAAAAAGATGGCTCTGGAACTCTTCAAGCCATTTGTTATGCGTAAGCTGGTAGAGCAAAACTTCGCACACAACATTAAGAGTGCGAAACGTTTTGTGGAGCGTGTCAAGCCGGAAGTATGGGACGTACTTGAAGAAGTGATTAAAGATCATCCTGTATTGTTGAATCGCGCACCAACGCTGCACCGACTGGGTATCCAGGCATTTGAAGCTGTACTGGTTGAAGGTAGTGCGATCCAACTACATCCGCTTGTCTGTTCAGCCTTTAACGCTGACTTTGACGGAGATCAGATGGCGGTTCATGTGCCACTTTCCGATAAAGCTCAGGACGAGGCGCGTCGACTCATGCTCTCAACCTCTCTCCGGCAACGGGCGAGCCGTCCATTGGCGCAAGCCAGGACATGGTGTTGGGATGTTTCTACCTGACACAATATCGTCCCGGTTTGAAAGGTGAGGGGCGTGTTTTTACTGATACCACCGAAGCCATGATCGCCTATCAACATGGGGTAGTTGACCTGCAAACGTTGATCAAAGTACGTCTCGGCGATACGGATATATATGATGTGCCACCGCCTGCAAAGGCTACAATGCACGCAGACGGGAAGTTGGTGGAGACAACCGTAGGACGTCTCATTTTGAATGACGCATTACCGGAGCGACTGCGCTTCAAGAACTACGCGATGAAGAAAGAGAACCTCAAGCAGATTATTGGCGAGTGCTTCAAGGAATACGGGCGGGCTAAGACTGCTGAACTGGCTGACGAAATTAAACGTCTCGGTTTCTCTTATGCTACGAAGGCTGGTACGACCATTGCTATCAGCGATGTCAAAGTGCCGATAGGGAAGCAAGAGGAACTTGCAAGGGCCGATGCCAAAATTGTCGAACTCGAAGATCAGTACCGCGATGGTCTTATCACCGAGAATGAGAGATATCAGCAGACGGTTGATGCCTGGAACGAAGCTACCGAGAATGTCACGAAGATGGTAGAGTCAACCCTTGACCCATATGGATCGATTTATACGATTGCGAAGTCAGGGGCAACTAAGGCGAAGTTCCAGCAGATTCGACAGTTATCAGGTATGCGCGGCTTGATGGCAAGCCCATCAGGCAAGATTATCGACATCCCAATCCGTGGTAATTTCCGCGAGGGCCTGAGTGTGCTTGAGTACTTTATCAGTAGTCACGGCGCTCGTAAAGGCTTAGCTGATACCGCACTACGAACCGCTGAGTCTGGCTACTTGACCAGACGTCTGATTGACGTAGCGCAGGATGTGATTGTGTCTGAAGAGGACTGTGGCACCACAGAAGGAACCCTGATTACTGAAGCAGACAGCAAAGAAATGATGCTGCCGAGTATACGAGATCGCCTGATTGGCCGTGTTCTGGCCGACCCCATTCCGGGCTTTGATTCGGTAGAGGTCGGAGACGAATTGACCGATGAGGTAGTCGATCAAATCGTCGCTGCGGGAGTTAAGGCTGTGCGTGTACGTTCAGTGCTCGGATGCCTGGCGCCCCGGGGGGTCTGCCGCAAGTGTTATGGACGTGATCTTGCTGCGAATGCCCTTGTTGGTATTGGTGCAGCAGTAGGAATTATTGCCGCGCAATCGATTGGTGAGCCTGGCACGCAGTTAACGATGCGTACCTTCCATACTGGTGGTATCGCAGGAGCGCAAGGAGACATCACACAAGGCTTGCCGCGTGTCGAGGAACTGTTTGAAGCGCGTATACCGAAAGATAAGGCTGAGATAAGCGAAATTGATGGAGTAGTAGAAATCGTCAAAGACGAGAATACAGGCGTCCGTACAATTCGCGTCGTCTCCAGCAATGTCTTCTTCGATGAGTATCATCTACCCGAAGGTAGCCAGGTACATGTCAACGACCAGAACAAAGTGCTGAAAGACCAGGTTATTGCCTTGATGCCTGCCGAAAATGGCAATGAGCCTGTACCTGTGCTGGCTCGTACCGAGGGTGAAGCATTGATAAATCCTGATGGCCTGCTCTCAATTCGCTTTGAGGAGCGAGAAGAACGTTCGTATCCAATCCCGGCTGCGCGTAACATCGTGGTGAATCAGGGCCAGAAGATCCAGGCAGGTACGCCAATCACTGCTGGCCAGCGTGGCCCGCAGGATGTGTTGCGTATCCAGGGACGCGAGGCAGTACAGATGTATGTGGTCAAGGAAGTGCAACGCGTCTATCGCAATACAGGTGTGTATATCAATGACAAACACATCGAGGTAATTATTCGCCAGATGCTACGGCGTGTAAAGGTGGACGAGCCAGGCGATACCGAGATGTTGCCAGATGACCTGGTGGATCGTTTCGTCTATGCAGATACCAATGCTCACGTGTTAGCAGAGGGTGGCGAGCCTGCAACTGCGCAAACGGTACTGCTTGGTGTCACGAAGGCTTCACTCAATACCGATAGTTTCCTGGCGGCTGCATCTTTCCAGGAGACCACACGTGTGCTAACGGAGGCTGCGATTGAAGCACAGACAGACCACCTGGTAGGACTCAAAGAGAATGTGATTATAGGTAAGCTCATTCCGGCTGGCTCAGGCATTGCGCAACGGCGTCGTGAACAGATTGCTCGCCAGCAGCAGGCAGCGGCGCGGCTGACGACATCGACGACTCTTGAGAGTGTTGGAGTTGGAGCGGGCGCGGGCGCAAGTGCTGTAGGAAGCATAGTACTTGACAGCCTGGAGAATGAGTGATAGTATATGACTCCGCACACACGTGAAATACCGGGCGCGGTTTGTTGCGCCCAATAAATTGATAGGGAGAATCTTCCATTGCCGACGATCAATCAATTGATCCGAAAGGGTCGTTCGAGGAAAAAAGAGAAGGTAAAGGCTCCAGCGTTACGTTATTCATTTAATGCGCTGAAAAACCGAACTTCGTCCCTGCGTGGGTCGCCACAGAAACGTGGAGTCTGCACCCAGGTGCGTACTATGACGCCCAAGAAGCCGAACTCGGCAATGCGTAAGATTGCCCGCGTTCGGTTGAGTAACCGGATGGAAGTAACTGCTTACATTCCAGGTGAAGGGCATAATCTGCAAGAGCACTCGGTTGTACTTATTCGTGGTGGCCGAGTAAAGGATTTACCGAGCGTACGCTATCACATTGTGCGAGGTACGCTGGACAGTGACGGAGTTTCGAAGCGTCGCCGTGGTCGCTCCAAGTATGGAGCCAAACGGCCAAAACCAGGGCAAGCTGCCGCCTCAAAAGGGCGGTAGGAAGTAGTAGGGGCGTGATAGGTTTCGCCCCGGAGGTATACTACCCGATACCACCTGAACGCCTCAGGTAGGTCGGCAAATCACACGTCATCGCGAATACTCAAAAGGAAGTGGTTTACAGGCATTTTCTTTAGTTGTGATGATAGTCGAGTGTTCTCCACAAGGTGGATAGGCACTTGCGTGTAGGCGTCTGTTGAGATTGTAGAGGGTCTCCTTTACAGGTACCCACTCAATCGAATCGGCGCCTTTTCTGGTGTTTAGCAGGAGGAGGCAAACCTTGCCAAGACGTAAAAGAGTGGTGCATCGGCCGGATGTACCGGATGCAAAGTTTAAGAACCGGAATGTGGCCCGCTTTATCGGTAAGTTAATGTTAGACGGGAAACGTAGTCTTGCTGAGCGTATCACCTACGATGCGTTTGACATTATTGAGGCCAAGCAGAAGCGCCCCCCGCTCGATGTATTTGAGCAGGCGCTGAAGAATGCGACGCCTTCACTGGAAGTGAAGCCCCGACGTGTTGGTGGTTCGACTTACCAGGTGCCGGTCGATATACGCAGGGAGCGCGGCAATGCGTTGGCAATGCGCTGGCTCATTCGTGCTTCTCGTGCCCGTACAGGAAAGTCAATGTCAGAGAAACTTGCCAGCGAACTGATGGATGCGGCAGCGGGGCAAGGTGCGACAATTAAGAAACGTGAGGAGACCCATAAAATGGCGGAGTCTAATAAAGCCTTCGCTCATTATCGCTGGTAGAGCCTCTTGCCCGTTCGGGTAACACCGCAAGGCGGCCAAGGTGCTCTACGAGCACGCGGCCCGAACGAGAGGAACAACAATAGATATGTCTAGAGAATTTCCACTGGAAAAAACCCGAAATATTGGTATTATTGCTCATATAGATGCTGGTAAAACGACCACGACAGAGCGTGTGCTCTTCTACACCAAGAAAATTCACCGTATGGGTGAGGTGCATGAAGGTGCGGCTACAATGGACTGGATGCCCCAGGAGCAGGAACGCGGCATTACGATTACATCGGCAGCGACAACTTGTTTCTGGTTGGATCATCGCATGTCTTTGACGCGGTTGCGGGCGTAGAGCCACAATCCGAGACAGTATGGCGTCAAGCGAATAAGTATAATGTCCCTCGTATCTGTTTTGTAAATAAGATGGATCGCATTGGCGCTGATTTCTGGCGTACAGTGGAAATGATTCGTGAACGCCTGGGTGCTCTGCCTGTTCCAATTCAGATTCCGATTGGACAGGAAAGCAATTTTAAGGGTTTTATAGATCTGATCGAGCAGCAGGCGGTTATCTTTACTGATGATCTTGGCACGAAGTCTGATCACACACAGGTGCCTACGAGCATGGAGGCTGAATTCAAGCAGCAGCGGGAGTTGCTGATTGAACGAGTTGCTGAAACGGATGAGGAGTTGACCCTCAAATATCTTGAGGGTGAGGAAATTAGCAAAGAGGAACTGATTGCCGCGCTCCGCCGAGCGACAATAGCCGGCACACTGGTGCCAGTGCTTTGTGGTTCAGCCTTGAAAAATAAGGGTGTGCAGGCAATGCTGGATGCTGTGATTACCTATCTGCCTTCTCCGCTAGATATTCCTGCTCCGACTGGTATAGATCCCGACACAAATGAGGCTGTTACTCGTGAGGTAGACGATTCAGCGCCTTTTAGCGCATTGGTTTTCAAGATTGTTTCCGATCCCTTTGTGGGTCGCCTGTCGTACCTGCGTGTTTATTCGGGTACGCTTGCGAAAGGTGCGGCTGCTGAAAATAGTACCAAGGACAAAACAGAACGAATTGGGCGCCTGCTGCGTATGCATGCCAATCACCGTGAAGATATCGATGAAATCCGAGCGGGTGATATCTGCGCTGCTGTGGGTCTGCGTAACACTTTCACTGGTGATACGTTGAGTGATGCCCATCACCCGATCGTACTAGAGTCTATCACTTTCCCACAGCCTGTGATTTCGATTGCTATCGAACCAAGAACCCGCGCTGATCAAGATAAAATGGCAATTGCTCTGAATAAATTGGCGGAGGAGGACCCGACTTTCCAGTTACATACCGATACAGAAAGCGGCCAGACCATCATCAGTGGGATGGGCGAGTTGCATCTCGAAGTGATTGTGGATCGGCTCTTCCGTGAATTTAAGGTTGAGGCAAACGTAGGGCGACCGCAGGTTGCCTTTCGCGAGACGATTACGCGTGAGGCCACTGCCCAGGGCAAGCATGTCAGGCAGACTGGTGGACATGGACAGTATGGTGATGTGTGGATTAGAGTGGCGCCAAACGAACGTGGCAAAGGCTTTGAGTTTATCAATGCCGTTTTTGGTGGCGCGGTGCCCAGGGAATATGTTAAGCCCGTCGAGAATGGCATTCGTGAAACATTGGAAAATGGTATTATTGCCGGTTATCCGATGATCGATGTCAAAGCTACACTCTACGATGGGTCCTATCATGAAGTAGACTCGAACGAAATGGCCTTTAAGACCGCCGGTTCGCTGGCGATCAAGGAGGCGGCACGAAAAGCTGCCCCTATTCTACTCGAACCAGTAATGTTGGTAGAAGTGATCACTTCCGAGGAATTCTATGGCGATGTAATTGGCGATCTAAACCGACGCCGTGGAACTATTATGGGCATGGAAAGCCGTGGGGCGATGGTTGTGGTGCGGGGCCATGTTCCCCTCGCCGAGATGTTCGGCTATGTGAACGACCTCCGTTCGATGACTAGCGGTCGCGCTAATTACTCAATGGAATTTGCGCATTACGATCCTGTGCCGAAAAACATTGCTGAGACAATTGTCGCAAAGGCAACTCGCTAAGGGCAGGGTGAAATGTGGACAGTGCACGATGTAGGGAACAGGCAAATGTTTTTCCTGCATTGCGATCCCAAGGAAGCATCGGAGCCGAAAACAGGGGAGAGGCCTACCGAGCATTGGAACATCCGCAAGGGATATTCCTACAATCACAGTGTAATCTTTATTAATTAATAAGGTGCTATCGCAAAGGTGCAGTCCCTGACGCACATATGTTTGCACTGAGCACTGATGGAGGATGAGGAAAACTTATGGCAAAGAAGAAATTTGAGCGAACGAAGCCGCACGTGAACGTGGGAACGATCGGACACATCGACCACGGCAAGACCACGCTGACCGCGGCGATCACCAAAGTGCTGGCCAAAGCCAGCGCCAGCACGAAGTACATTGCCTTTGACCAGATCGACAAAGCGCCCGAGGAGCGCGAGCGCGGCATCACGATTGCGACATCAAGAACATGATCACCGGAGCCGCGCAGATGGACGGCGCGATCCTGGTGGTGAGCGCGCCTGATGGGCCGATGCCCCAGACACGCGAGCACATCCTGCTGGCGCGGCAGGTGGAAGTCCCAGCCATGGTCGTGTTTTTGAACAAAGTCGACATGCTGGACGACGAAGAGTTGCTGGAACTGGTCGAGTTGGAAGTGCGCGAACTGTTGAGCAAGTACGAGTTTCCCGGAGACGAGGTGCCGGTGATCCGCGGGTCAGCGCTGCACGCCTTGGAGAGCACGGGGGATCTCTCGCGCAGCGATGCGAACGCCGTGTGCATCTGGGAGTTGATGGATGCGGTGGACACCTACATTCCGACGCCCGAGCGCGCCACAGACAAGCCGTTTTTGATGCCGGTGGAAGACGTGTTTGGCATCAAAGGGCGAGGGACGGTGGCCACCGGGCGGATCGAGCGCGGCATCGTCAAGACGGGAGAGTCGATCGAGATCGTAGGCATGAAGGACGAGACGCGCACCGTGGTGGTGACGGGAGTGGAGATGTTCCAGAAGACGCTGGATCAGGGCATGGCGGGAGATAACGTGGGGTGTTTGTTACGAGGGGTAGAGCGAGCGGAGATTGAGCGCGGGCAGGTGTTAGCCAAGCCCGGGTCGATCAAGCCGCACAAGCGGTTTCAGGCGCAGGTGTACGTGTTATCGAAAGAAGAGGGAGGGCGGCACACGCCGTTTTTCAACGGGTACCGGCCGCAGTTCTACATCCGCACGACGGACGTGACGGGAGCGATCAAGCTGCCGGAGGGGGTAGAGATGGTGATGCCAGGGGACAACATCGAGATGACGGTGGAGTTGATCCAGCCGATCGCGATGGAAGAGGGCGTGCATTTTGCCATCCGCGAGGGTGGACGCACCGTGGGTGCTGGCGTCTGTGTCAAGGTCGAGAATTAAGTAGGAGCCAATTTATTGCGCCCACTTTGTCGTTTGGGTTTGTAGCGATCAGATTGCTTGTACCCGCAAACTTAAACGACAAATAACAGGCGCTTATCAGGAGAAGAAAATGGCGAGTAAAGGTAAGGAGAACCGCACCGTTACGACGTTGGCTTGCACAGTCTGCGGGCAGCGGAACTACAGTACCTCAAAGAACAAAAAAAACAACCCTGAGCGCCTTGAGCTAAGGAAGTTTTGTCCTACCGACCGTGTGCATACTGTCCACCGCGAAACCAAGTAGATACCAG
>WNFD01004642.1_pt1 | contig 13768 bp, 14 predicted proteins | sample 5400491 | NCBI WGS metagenome assembly WNFD01 (sample SAMN13153343, study PRJNA577476) | soil metagenome | isolation source: 120 cm saprolite under Douglas fir tree site 2 hole 2 replicate 2 | place: USA:California | collected 2015-04-18
GCGCGTGGCGGAGGGCTCGGGGGCAACGCGGTTTTCGTAGATGAGCATCAGGGCCGTGATCAGCTCGCGCTGGGCGTTCAGCAGGTGCACCTGCGCGGCGGGAGGAACGACGTCGGACAGCACGTTGCCCACGCGAGAGCCGAGCTCGTTAAGCAGCTCGATGACACGCTCGCCGTCGCGACTCATGACTTCGTTTTTCCTACCGCGGGTCGGGCAAAGCGGACATGGAGCTCGCCGTCCTCGATGGTGGCCCCAGCCGTCTCCCTCCGCGCGAGCACGCGCGGCAGCGAGATCTCGCGACGGTAGTTGCCGACCGTGACGAAGAGCTCGCCATTGTGGCGGCTCAGGTCAACGGCGGATTTGTCCACGAAGGGCACCTTCAGGCTCAGCACGTAGTCCGTTCCGTCCTTGTCGATCCGCTGCATGTTCGAGGTGGCGAATCGACGCGCGGGGTCTTCGTCTCCATAGATCGCCTGGGCCATGCGCGAGAGCATCTTCTCGCCCACGACCTCGCTATCGAACAGGGGCACGTTGAAGATGGGGATTCCGGCGAAGGACTGCTCGACCTCGACCTGGTAGCGGTGGTGGATGCGCTGCCACTTCTGGAACAGCTCGTCATGGAGCTCGTCCGGCAGCAGCCGGTTCACGATGACGGCGTCCGTCACGTAACCGAAGAGGCTCAAGTACGTGTACGCGCGCTTGGCCTCCTTGACGACCATCTTCTCCAGGTTCAGCACGATGCGCACCGTCGTGACCTCGGGGTCGGTGAGGACCCTGCGCATGCCGTCGAGGTCCATCAGCAGGTCCTTCAACGACGCATAGACCTCGTCCGACGGCAGGGGCATCCCCATCATCGGCTGCAGCACCGGGCGTGCCACTCGCATCGCCCGGCGGGACCATGGGTAGATCTTGTCGAGCCACCATTTGGCCGCGTCGGGGAACGTCAGCAGCTGGAGGGTCTCGCCGGTCGGGGCGCAGTCGACGATCAGCACGTCGTGCTCCGCGCGCTGGGCGTAGTGCTTGATCCACATCAGAGATGCGACCTCGTCCATGCCCGGAGGGTTCGCCACCTCGTCGGCCAGCACCTCGTCGAGGCCCTGGGTCGAGAAGACCTCGACCGCGTACTCGTGCAGCTTCACCCAGTGCCGCTGCATCTCGTGCAGGGACGAAACCTCGTGCGCCCACAGGTTTGGCCCGACCTTGGTGGCGTCCGCGCCCAGCTCGATGTCGAACGAGTCGCCGAGCGAGTGCGCCGGGTCGGTGCTCATGATGACCGTGCGATACCCAGCGGCGGCGCATCGAACGGCGGTGGCGGCAGCGACCGACGTCTTGCCCACGCCGCCTTTTCCCGTGAAGAGAACGACCCTCACGCGGAGAGTCTACGTGCGGTCTGTCGACTCCTGCGCCGCACCCCGGATCGAAGCCTCCGCGTCGTCTGCGAGGTGCGCGTCGAGCTGTACCTGAAGGTGCTTGATGATCGAAAGCGTCAGCTCGGTGTTCCTCTGCGTCATCTCGGTGTCCTTGAGGATGGCCTTCAGGATCTGCACGTTCTGTTCGTCCGCCTTGTCGGCCTCGTGCGCCGCGTGCTCGAGGGTGAGGCGGTCCTTCTGCGCCTGGCGGTTGCCGGCGAGCAGCAGAACAGGCCCCGTGTATGCAGCCTGGATCGAGAACAGCAGGTTCAGCAGGATAAAGGGCTTCGGGTCGAAGTTGAAGAAGAGGATCGCGTTCCCGACCATCCAGGCGGCAACCGCAACGGTCTGGACGATGAGAAATGGCCACGACCCGATGCCTGACGAGATCTTGTCGGCGAGTCGCTCGCCAAGCGTCGCTTCTTCGTGATGGACGACGTTGACGGGGTGCTTGTGCTGGTCCGGCTGGAGTTTGCGGCGGTGCAGGATCTCTTTCAGCGCGTTGTGACCGGTGTCGCTCGTGTGCACTGACATGGCGAAGCGAAACTCTAGGGTTTGGGCCGGGCGGTGTCTATGAATTACTTGACGAGCTGCGGGATGGTGATCGAACCCACCGCGAGCAGGACGATCATCGCCGCGCCGACGACGAGCAGCCTCACCAGATCCTTGGTGAAGTAGGGCACGCGGTCGAGAGGGATGGAGGGGTCCTTCGACTCGACGGTGAACCGGCCGCTGCGTCCTTTGACGATCTGGTTTCGCGAGCCGAGGGACATCTCGACGGCTCGGACCAGCGCCTGGTCGCCGCCGACGCGCGCCTGGGAGACGCTCCGCGTCACGCCTGCGGTCTGGGCGCCGGCTCCCGATACGCCAGTACTCGGCGTCAGCGGCCCGGCCGGCCGCATCGGCTGGCGGAATTTACCCTTCGCTCGCTTCTTACCCTTGCGACTCATCGATCTGCAAGTCTAAGAGAGCAATGAATGTGCGCCGCGGCGGGTTCGGGACAGGCAGGCGGTTGGGGGAGCTGTTGCTGGGTCGTGGGGTGCGACTCGGGATGGGTTCCGCCTGCCTGTCGTTGGGCCGTGGGACTCAACCGGCTGTGATGTGGGCTACGATATGTTGTGTCCCGGTCGAAGTTATAACCCCGAATGTAGTTGTTGTCAAGGGATTTGCCAAAAAACCTTGAACACCCCGCGGCAGCCTGCCCAGCCTGCGCCAAACCGTTACCTGCGGTGGCTGCCCTTTTTCTTCGCCGCGGGTGGAATCTTCTGGCTCGTCCAGCTGACCCAGGCCGCCGCGCTGGCCGCTGCGCCCGTTGGACGCGACCAGATGATCCACTACCTGGTGAACGCCGGCTTCACGCGCGACACGACCTCGGCCCTGACCGTGTACTTCGTCATGGTCTTCTTCTTCGAGATCGCCGCCGTGGTGCTGCACGGCACCGCTTACTACGGCTTGAAGCGGATACGCATCTGGGGGTGGGTCGCCGCGGTCATCGCGGCGGCCGCGTGGTCACTGGTGCTGATCGGGATCCCGGTGCTCGTCTTCCTGCTGCAGCGGCAGACCAGGCAGGCGTACGGGATCTCCTGAAGACACGGCCGCGGTGGCACACCCTTCCTACCGGCCGATGCGGAAGAAGATCACGTCGCCGTCCTTGACCCGGTAGTCGCGGCCTTCGACGCGCAGCTTGCCCGCGGCGCGGAGCGCATCCATCGATCCCGCCGCCACGAGCTCGTCGACAGACGTCACCTCGGCGCGGATGAAGTGCTTCTCGAAGTCGGTGTGGATCTTCGACGCGGCCACCGGAGCGAGCGCGTCGCGCTCGCACGGCCAGGCCCTTACCTCGGGCTCGCCCGCGGTGAAGTAGGTGATCAGGCCGCCCACCTCCCACACCGCACGCGCCATCCGGCCAAGTCCTGATTCGTCGATGCCATAGCCGGCGCGCATCTCGGCCTGCTCCGACGGATCCAGCTCGGCGAGCTCGGCCTCGAGCCGCGCGGATAGAACCAGCGACGGCGCGCTCTCCGCCTCACCAAGCTGCTTGACCTTCGCCGCCGCGTCACCTCCGCCGGGCAGCAACTCCTCCGCGACGTTGGCCACGTACACCGCGGGCTTCAAGGTCACTGGAAAGATGCCGAGCAGCATGGCGAGCTGTTCCGGCTCGAGCGCGAGGGTGCGCAGCTGCCGGCCGGCATCGAGGTGCTGCTTGGCTGCCGCGAGCACTTCCGTCTCTGCCTGCGCGTCCTTCTTTCCTGCGCGCGCCTCTTTGGCCACGACTTCCAGGCGCTTCTCCACCGAGGCGAGGTCGGCGAGCACCAGGTCGAGGGCGAACTCCTCGAGCTCGGCGGCGGGCTGCGGTTCTGGGCCGAAGCAGCGGGCGACCTTGAGCAGCACGTCCGCCTGGCGGGCGAACGCGACGCGCTGGGCGCGGCTTCCCGGCGGAGAGTCCTCGACCCGGACCTGGGCCGGCGTGACCTTGGCCGGCTTGACCGCTTCGGCCAGCCGCGTCAGGCGCTCGTCGGGAACGTCGACCATGCCGACACCGTCGGCCCCGCGACCTTCTATCAGTGCGTTGAAGAGCGTCGTCTTGCCGGCCCCCGCCGGGCCGACGATCGCGACATTTACAGGCAACTAGAGGCGGGGCCGGAGGGCCGGCCGAGAGATTCGGTGGCCAGGTGGTCCGGCTGCTAGGCGCGCCCGAGCACCGGAGCGAGCGCACCTGTCGGTGCGTGAGCGAGGAGCGCAGGCCGCAACGACGCAGACGGGCCGCATGGGCGCCGAAGATCCGGCTGGCAGCTCTGGCCCCACCTCTAGGCCTGATCCAGCTCGAAGGCGTGGTGCAGGATCCGCACTCCTTTGTCGACCTGGTCGCGCGCGACGAGACAGGTGATGCGGATCTCGGACGTGCTGATCATCTCGATGTTTATCCCGGCCTCGGCCAGGGCGCGAAACATGCGGGCCGCGATGCCCGGCGTGCCGAGCATGCCCGTGCCCACGATCGAGAGCTTTGCGATTCCTCCGGCGGACGAGACGCGCTGCGCGCCCACAGCCTTGGCCGCGGTCTTGACCAACTTCTCGGCGGCCTTCAGGTCGGACTCGGCGACAGAGAACGTGAGGTCGGTGTGGCCGGACCGACCGATGTTCTGCACGATGACGTCAACCGAGATGCCCGCATCTGCGAGGGGCTCGAAGATCGTCGCCGCGACGCCAGGACGGTCCCGCACGCCGACGACGGTGATCTTCGCGACGTTCGTCTCTTGCGCGATGCCGCGCACGCGCTGGCGATCTTCCACTGGTACGTGAGCGACGATCATCGTACCGACGCGCTCGTGGAAGCTCGATCGCACGTGGATCGGAACTCCATACAGCTCGCCGATCTCGACCGCGCGCGGATGGAGCACGCGCGCTCCCACGGCGGCCAGCTCGAGCATCTCGTCGTACTGGATGTGGGTGAGCTTCTTGGCCTTCTTCACCACGCGCGGATCCGCGGTGAAGATGCCGTCGACGTCGGTGTAGATCTCGCACGACTCCGCATGCAGCGCGGCGGCGAGCGCGACCGCGGTGGTGTCCGAACCGCCGCGGCCGAGCGTCGTGATCTCGAGCTCCTCAGTCACGCCCTGAAAGCCGGCGATCACGGGGACCTGGTCATGGGCCAGGGCTTCGACGATACGGTCTGGCTTGATGTCGCGGATGCGAGCCCTCGAGTGGTGCTCGCTGGTATGCACTCCAGCCTGCGCCCCCGAAAGCGAGACGGCGGGCACGCCCATGCCCTGCAGGCACATCGCGACGAGGGGCGCCGTGATGGTCTCGCCGTTGGCGACGAGCATGTCCAGCTCTCGAGCGGGGGGCTCGGGGTTGACGCTTTCCGCGAGCGCGATCAGCCGGTCCGTCGTGTGCCCCATCGCGGACACGACGGCCACCACCTGGTGCCCGCCGGCCACGGTGTTGGCGATGCGGCGGCTGACGCGGCGGATGCGGGCGGCCGAGCTGACGGACGTGCCCCCGTACTTCTGGACGATCACAAGGTGCGGAACATGCCCTTGTCGGTGATCCTCGTCACCAGGGCGCGGCCGCGCAGCGGATGCGAATCCTCCATCGCCTTCGCGATCCTCGCGGCTTGCGACGGCGCGCAAAACGCGAACACGCTCGGACCCGCGCCGCAGATCGCCGCGCCGTAGGCGCCCGCGGCCTCGGCGACGTGGATCACCTCTTCCACCCATGGATAAAGGTGGAGCCGGTGCGGCTGGTGCAGGCGGTCGCGCAGCGCCTCGCCGAGCAGCGCGGGGCGCTTCGACATGATCGCGCGCACCAGCAGCGCCGTCCGCGACGCGTTGAACGTCGCGTCGCCGAGAGACACGGAGTCGGGCAGGACCTGCCGCGCCTTCTCTGTCGGCAGCGGCTGATGGGCGATGAAGAGAGCGAGCCCCCAGCCCGGGTTGGGGAGCTTCTCATCGACCTTTTCGGACACGATGCGGATGCCGCCCGCGGCCGACGCGGCCACGTTGTCGTAATGGCCTTCGTCGGCGCCCGCGTCGACGACGTGGCTCTTCACGTCCCACGGGCTCATGAGCGCCGACGCCGCGAGCCTGGCCGCCGCGCTGCTCCCCAGGCCGACCCCCAGCGGGATCTCGCTGCGGACGCGTCCCCGCATGCTCAGCCGGGTGAAGGGATTTTCGTGGGCGTAGAGGTAGTCGGCGCCCTCGCCCTCGTAATCCCAGGCGGGCCGATCCGATTCATTGGCCACCACCTCGAGCCACAGGTCGATCGCCATGGCCATGCAGTCGAAGCCGGGACCGATGTTCGCGATCGACGCCGGGACCTTTATGCGCATGACGTCACAGCTTCAAGACCTTAGCGAGTGTGCGGGCGTCTCCGTCGAGCTCGATGGGCGGTTCGACGTTCTGCAGCGCAGCGTCGGGGTCCTTGAGGCCCGAACCGGTCAGGACGACCACCGTCGTCGAGTCCTTCTCGACCTTGCCGTCGCGCACGAGCCGGAAGAGGAGGGCGAGCGGAGCCGCCGATGCCGGCTCGGCAAACAGCCCTTCGCTGCTGGCCAGCCGGACCTGGGCGGAGAGGATCTCGGTGTCGGTCACGGCCCCGATGGTTCCGCCAGACTCGTCGCGCGCCGACGTGGCGCCCTCCCACGAAGCGGGGTTGCCGATCCGGATCGCCGAGGCGACGGTCCTGGGGTTTGCGACCGGCGTGCCGTTGACGATCGGCGCGGCGCCTTCCGCTTGCGCCCCCACCATCCGCGGCAGCCGCGTCGCACGACCCGCGGCGTGGTACTCGCGGAATCCTTTCCAGTACGCGGTGATGTTGCCGGCGTTGCCCACCGGCAGGACGAGGTAGTCGGGCGCGTCGCCGAGGTCATCGACGATCTCAAACGCCGCGGTCTTCTGGCCCTCGATCCGATTCGGGTTGACCGAGTTCATCAGCGCGACCGGGTAGCGGCTGGTGAGGTCGCGGACCGTCTCCAGCGCCTGGTCGAAGTTCGCCTTCAGCGCGACGACCTTCGCGCCGTACATCAGGGCCTGAGACAACTTGTTGAGAGCGATCTCACCCGAGGGGACGACGACGATCGCCCGGGCGCCGGTCCGAGCCGCGTAAGCGGCCATCGAGGCCGACGTGTTGCCGGTCGAGGCGCACATGAACACGCGGCTCCCCGCCTCCAGTGCCTTCGCGACCGCCACCACCATGCCGCGGTCCTTGAACGAGCCGGTCGGGTTGAGGCCTTCGTACTTGAAAAAGAGCCGCCGCAAGCCGAGAGAGCGGCCGATGTTGTGGCTTTGGATCAGCGGGGTCGAGCCTTCGTCGAGGTCGACCTCGGGGGTGTTCGGTCCGATCGGCAGGCGTTCGCGATAGCGAGCGATGACACCCACCGTGCACTACCTAAAAGACGCGAAGGAATGACGAGACCGCCCGCACCGGATCGAGCTGCGCCATCCTCTCCCGGGCCTTCTGCAGGCTCGCGTCCAGCGACGGATGCGTCGTCACCACCATCTCGGCGGTCTGGTCGTGGGACCACGCGTCCTTCTGGATGAAGCTGGAGATGCTCACCCCCTCCTCGGCGAAGACCTGGCCGATCGCGGCCAGGACGCCGGCCCGGTCGTCGACGCGGATCCGGTAGTAGGCGCGCGTCTTCACCTCACCGATCGGGATGACGCCGATCCGGTCGTCGAAGCTGAACGACGGCCGGCTCTGCACGCCGCGGCGGATCGAGCGCGCCAGGTCGATGAGGTCGCCGACGACCGCCGACGCCGTCGGCCTGCCCCCCGCCCCCTGGCCCACGAGCAGCACCTGGCCGACCAGGTCGCCTTCCACGAACACGGCGTTCTCCGCGCCTTCGACACGCGCCAGTGGATGCTCGAGCGGGATCATCGCCGGGTGCACCCGGGCCTCCACCCTGCCCGGGTGGCGCTGGGTGTGCGCGATGAGCTTGATCGCGTAACCGAGCTCGCGCGCGTACCGGAAGTCGACGGGCTCCACGCCCTCGATGCCCTCGCGAAAGATGTCGTCGGGGCGGACTTTGATCTCGTACGCGATCGAGCCCAGGATGGCGAGCTTGTAGGTCGCGTCGTAGCCGCCGATGTCCTCTGTGGGATCGGCCTCGGCGTAGCCGGCCTCCTGCGCCTCGCGGATCGCGTCGGTCATCGTGCTGCCGGAGTCCATGCGGCCGAGCACGTAGTTCGTCGTGCCGTTGATCACGGCCGAGACGCGCTCGATCCGATTGGCCTGGAGGTCGGTGCGGAACGCGCTGATCAGCGGAATCCCGCCCCCCACCGCGGCCTCGAAGTAGACGTCCACGTTTTTCTCGGCGGCCGCATCCAGCAGCTCCGGACCGTGCTTGGCCATCACCACCTTGTTCGCCGTGATCACGTGCTTGCCCACCTGGATCGCGCGCTCGATGTAGGAGCGCATCGGCTCGTCGCCGCCGGCAACCTCGATCAAGACCTCGATCGAAGCGTCGTCCAGGATCGTCGAGGCGTCAGTGGTGAGCAGGTCGGGCGAGATCTCGATCGAGCGGCGCTTGGTGACGTCGCGCACCAGCACGCGCTTCAGGCAGAGCTCGACCCCGGCGCGCCGGGAGAGCTGCGGGCCCCACGAGAGCATCCGCTCGGCAACCTGCGAGCCGACGGTGCCGAGGCCGATCAAGCCGACGTTAAGCGGGCGGGCTGCTGACACGTGAGGCCGCTATTCTCCCTGCGATGGCCCTGATCCTGCGTGAGAGTGACGTTCAAGGCCTGATCGAGATGGACGACCTCATCGCCGCGCTCGAATCCGCGATGCGCGAGCTGGGCGAGGACGAGGCCGAAAACGAGCCGCGACGCCGGGTCTTCGCCCCGGGCGGCCTGCTGAACGTGATGTTTGCGGCGTGGCCGGGCGGGAAATGCACCGGTCTGAAGGGCTACACCGTTGCCAACGGCCGGGTGCGGTTCATGGTCGCCCTCTTCGGCCTGGATGGGGCGCTCGAGGCGCTGGTCGAGTCGGACTTCATGGGCGCTTACCGCACAGGCGCCGCGACTGCGGTGGCCGCGAAGGCGCTCGGTGTGGCTGGGACCGCGACAGTGGCCCTGGTCGGCACCGGATGGCAAGCAGCTACCCAGGCCCTCGCCCTGTCGCGCGTGCTGGAGATCAAGGAGCTCCGCGTGTTCAGCCGCAACTCCGAGCGCCGCGCCGCTTTCGCCGCCGAGCAGGCGGAACAGCTCGGTGTGAACACCGTCGACGCGACCACGCCCGATGCCGCCGTCCGGGGAGCCGACATCGTGGTCACCTGCACGACGAGCCACCAGCCCGTCATCGAAGCCGAGTGGGTCGAGCCCCATGCCCTGGTGGCGGCCATCGGTTCCAACTACCGGAATCGCGCCGAGGTGCCCGCCGAGCTGGTCGAGCGCGCTCAGACGGTGGTCGTGGACCAGCTTGCCGCGGCCCAGCTGGAGAGCGGCGACCTGATCCAGGCCCACGAGGCCGGTAAGTTCGAGTGGAGCCAGGCGGTCGAGCTGGGTGCAGTCGTGGCCGGCAGGTGGGAGCGGCCCGACCGGCCGGGGATCACGCTGTTCGAGTCGCATGGCATCGCGCTGTGGGACATTGCCGCGGCCTCGGTGGTGGTGGCCGAGGCCAGGCGCCGAGGCGGCTACGAGGAGATCGAGTTCCTGGCCTAGTGGGGGAAGTGGGTGTTGATCGGCTGGGGCGCCAGGGCGCCGATCTGGAGCCATGACCCGACCAGGAAGGCGGTGATCAGGATCACGACCAGCGCAGCGCTTGCGGTCGTATAGATCACCCACGGCGAAGGCCCGGCGGCGGCAAGACGGATCATCATGTCCGACCAGTCCGGGCCACGCCGGGGTTTCCAGGTTTCGACCTCAGCCCGGATCATCCGGCTGACGTCCGATTCGGAGGGCGTGCTCGCCCCGCCTGAAGTGGGTTTATCTTCCACGTACGGCACCTTCACTTCTCGAACGCGTGGAGTCGGATTGGTGGTCGCTTCCGATGGTCTTTCGCATGATCGCCACCGCCTTCGCGATCCTGGAGGCGACCGTACCGGCCGGCACTCCCAGCACATCGGCGATCTCCTCGCGCGTCAATCCCTCGTAGTAATGAAGGACGACGGCCGCGCGGAGCTTGGGGCTGAGCTCGGCCATCGCCTTCTCGACCACGTCCCTCGCCTCGGCGCGGTCGTAATCGCGGCGGTCGGGGGCCACGTAGAGGCGCGCGGGCAGGAAGCGCGCCAGCTTCTGGCGCCGGAGGTGGGAGATCGCGAGGTTGATGCCGATGCGGCGCAGCCAGGCGCCGGGTGGCGCGGTGGGGGTGTAGCGGGCGCGCGCCCGGTAGGCGCGGACGAAGGTCTCCTGGGTGAGGTCCTCGGCCGCCGCGGAGTCGAGCACGACCGCCCGAATCGCGCGGTAGACGGAGTGGAACTCCTGGTCGTAGAGCTGGCGGAACTGGGTCTTCGGGTCTAGGGGCTCGCCGTCGGGCACCCGATTAGTTTGACGGTCTTGCGCGCCTGATCCTCGGCCATGCGACGACTGAGCCGTGTCTGCGGCCGGGTGGGCCCAGGTGGTTTTGATGCGATCGGGTCGGATGCGACCAAATGGGCCCAAAGGCCGGATGCGATGGGCGCCGATGCGACCAAATGGGCCCAAATCGTCGATCGCCAGTCGGACGTGGTCCGTAGGTTCCGCAACAAGAACAGACCTTGCATAGTGGGAACAAAGCCCGCCGGCTAGTCCAGTCGCATCGCGACGATCGCGAGCACGAACGCCACGAGGATCAGCGCCACCCCGGCGACGCTCCTGGCGACAAGCAGCACGAGAGCCGAGAGAAAGGCAACCCCAAAGAGCACCCAAACAATCCTCCCCCGCGCTTGAGTGTTCGTCCAGGCCGCTCGTGGACTGACCACTTGCCCTCTACCGTCGTAAGAGGTGTCATCCGATTGCCAGTTGTTCTGAGCCGCTAGCCGGGTGAACAGGACCAGGCTTCCTGCCATCACGACGAACGCGATCGTGAGGGCAACGCCACCCGCAGTGGCGCCGGTGACAAGCAGCCACGCTGCAAGAGCGCCCAGGTAGACGGTCACGAGGAGGTGCAGGACGAACGCCACCTTCGGATGCGTATCCCAGAGCCGGCCAAGGGCTACCCCGACCATCGGCTCAGCATCATAGGCGGAATCACAGTGCTGTCGCACACGTGCTACGCTGTCCCCATGGCAAAGGTCATCACCCAGCGGACGCTTCGAAACGAGAGCGGCGAAATCATGCGCGGGCTCGACCGCGGCGAGTCCTACATCGTCACACGCAATGGCGTGCCGGTCGGGGAACTCATGCCCGTCCGGCGCCGTGAGGCCGTTCCGGCTGAGGTGCTTCTGGCTGCGTTAGCTGGCGCACCGCGAATTGATCCGATCAGGTTCCGGAAGGATGTTGACGAACTGATCGATCAGGATCCACGACCGCGTGCATGAGCCGCGACGGGCGCGGGGAATGGTCGATACATCAGTCTTGATCGACCCTCCGCCTGAGAGAGCCATGCCAGAGGAGGCGAGCATCGCCGCCGTTACCCTCGCCGAGCTGGTCGCGGGCGTCCACGCTACGCGCAATCCAAATGAGCGGGCTGCACGGCAGGATCGCCTACAACGAGTCCAGGCGACCTTGGAAGCGCTACCGTTCGATGCTGATGCGGCGCGAGCTTATGGAAGGGTCTTCGCCGCAATCACAGGCGCGGGACGGAAGGCGCGAGGCAAGCGAGCGATCGATCTCCTGATCGCAGCCACCGCTCTTTCCGTCGGCCTGCCGCTGTACACACGCAACATCGACGACTTCAGCGGACTCGAGGGCGTTGTTGACATCGTCGAAGTCCGCGCCTGAATTCAAGGGTTCGCGTTATGTAAAGCGCGCCGAATCGGTGGTGGGCCGTAGTTTCCGTAACGCGAACCAGGTAGCAATCGCAGGAAAGCCGATCTCCCTCTGAACCGTCCTCAGTCCAGTTTCGCTAAGAAGGCCCTATCGCAAGGGGACCTGAAGATATGCGGATAGTTTGAGCAATTCACCCCGGGGTAGCGTTGCTCCTATCGGTACATTCAGAAGAACATTGCCGTCGGCTCCCAGGAAAGCCACGTTTAGAGGCAGTGGCGTGCTGAATGCGATAGCAGCTATCTGCGCCCGTCTGACCTCCTGCGGATTTAGCCCGCCGCGGAACGCAACCACGTCGGTATCTGCATAGATGTGCAACCGCCATAACTGGATCGCAAAGAAAGCGATTATCACAGCCACGCAGACATCCACGATGGCGAGATCGGGATTCGCGACGATAAAGACGATTGGAAGTATTGCCAGAGCGGACATCAAAAGCCTGCCGGACAACGCGGGCCGCACCGTCAATGCGCTCTCGGCCACCCAACCACTCTGTTTGCCGGCGCGCTATCGCTCATCTAGGTTGCCTATGGAAAGGTTATCCGGCTCCTCCGTGCGCCAGCCTTTCATCCCAGTACCGTCCCTCCGGAGGATCGGGAGGTTGGTACTCGCCCTTGGCTCTGCACAGGCGAGACGCCGTTCGTGGATGCCTATGCATATTGATGCCAACCTTGGTCACGGCGATGATGCCCGCGAAGATGCTGGCCAGAACCGCCGCCACCACAACCGCGATCCAATCCACGCCGTTAGTCTGCGCCGGCGGAGAGGCATAGCTCCCCTGGGTTAGCCTAGATCGGAAAGTGGGTGACTATGGCTCTGTTGTGGCTAGCTTCCGCCCTACAGCGACCACGGTGGGCGGCCTGGACCGTGAGAGCGCTCGCAGAGTGCTCTTCATCGGGGTACCGATCGCGGTCCTCCTTGTTGTGCTTAGCCGTCTAGCAACCTCATCGTGGGAGCTGCCTATCGGTTTGCTGCTGGTCGCGATTCTGGGGGCAGCGACAGTCGGATGGATTTGGCTCTATCTAACGAACTCCTCCATTGCTTTGACTGCGGAGCACCTCCGGGTCACAGACTGGCGTGGTTCCACGACCGTTATCGCTCGGGGCGATGTCTCGAGACTCATCCGGATCGGAGTCAGGCCGTTTGAAGGGCCACCCAAGCAGGCGGTAATCGGAGTAGACGTCGCAAACCGGAGTCTGTTTGCCTTGGGTGTTGCATATGATGCAGCCGCCATTGCAGGGGCTCTGTCGGTCCCGTTAAACGGTAGCTTTGACGATGTGCTGTCTCTCCGTGAGGTCAGCAGAAAATACCCTGGTGCCGCTCGGGGCCCAGTCGCGAATCCTCAACGCGTATTCGTGTTTTCAGCGGTGGGTACGGTAGTCATAGGCGTGATCGCCTTCATCGTGTGGGCAGCCCTACGTTCGTGAGCAGTTGGTAACCGGAGCTGGCCTGCCGCCCTCGGCGCTTCGGTTCGCGTTATGGAAAGACGAGACCCGACGATTATTTCGCGAAGGGGGTCGCAGTGGGGGTCGCAGTGAATTCCGAGAAACCCCGAAAACGAGTTCAAAATCCCGCCGCTGCTTCCGGACTATCTCCGTAAACACACACGTGCACTACCGGCACAGATTACGCGTGTGCGCGCGACTCAACGTCGTGTTTCAGACCACGTGAGAAGGTCGCTGCGTCGTCATCGTCTAGACAGACATCCATAATCTGGAGAGTCCAGTTCGACGTCGACCGAGCAGCTGATCGGAACCAGCATCCCAACCGATCGATCCGTCTGTTCGAGGGACCCTCATTTCCCGTTTAGAGCGCGTCGGCGGGGTGGCCAGCGTCGGCGGGGAACTCCGCCCGCGGATTGAGACTCCTCACGGCGCGCAGCCAGCGCCTCGGCCTTCGCGTGTGCCTTGTCTAGTCGAACGAGCGCGCGGCGCAGAGCGATGAATACGCTCGCGCCAG
>WNFD01009192.1_pt1 | contig 13767 bp, 10 predicted proteins | sample 5400491 | NCBI WGS metagenome assembly WNFD01 (sample SAMN13153343, study PRJNA577476) | soil metagenome | isolation source: 120 cm saprolite under Douglas fir tree site 2 hole 2 replicate 2 | place: USA:California | collected 2015-04-18
ACGATCATCACATCGCCGGGAATCTCCGATCTCGGCGCGTGGCTCGAACAGTTGATCGCTGAATCCACCGGGAAAATCGGCAAAGGCATTATTCCCGTGGATCGCGAGCGGCTCGCCAAACCCGCGATCTATGGCAACGACAGGGTTTTCGCTTATCTTCGCCTGGCGTCAAGGCCTAACAAGGCTCAGGATGCCGCGGTTGCCGCGATCGAAAAGGCCGGGCACCCGGTCGTGCACATCTCGCTGCAAAATGTTTACAACCTCGGGCAAGAATTTTTCCGCTGGGAAATCGCCACCGCCGTCGCCGGTTCCATCATCGGGATCAATGCCTTCAATCAGCCCGACGTGGAAGCGAGCAAGATCGAGACCCGGAAGCTGACGAGCGAATATGAAACGTCAGGCCATCTGCCGCCGGAAGTGCCATTTTTCGAAGCAAGCGGCCTCAAATTGTTTGCCGACGAAAAGAATGTAGCTGCGGTGCATGGCCCAAAGCTTGCCGATGTTCTGAAGGCCCATCTTTCGAGGCTCCGCGGAGGCGATTATTTTGGCGTCCTCGGCTACATCGCGATGAATCCGGAAAACGAAAAAGCATTGCAGGGCATCCGGCATGCGGTCCGCAACAAGAAAAAAGTGGCCACGGTTCTGGGCTTTGGCCCGCGCTTCCTGCATTCCACCGGGCAAGCCTACAAGGGCGGCCCCAATAGCGGTGTTTTCCTGCAGATCACTTGCGACGATGCCAAGGATTTGCCGGTCCCCGGACAGAAATACACTTTTGGTGTGGTGAAAGCTGCGCAGGCCCGTGGAGATTTCGCTATTCTTGCCGAACGCGGCCGCCGCGCCTTGCGCGTCCATTTGGGAAAGAATCTAAGGCCGGGACTCGCGGCGCTTTCCAAAGCGGTGCAAAAAGCGCTCGCGTAAGACTGCAACCAAACTTTCTACGACACCAGGCAAACTGAGGAGCGGAGACGATGCAACTTGGCATGATCGGTTTGGGCAGAATGGGCGCCAACATGGTTCGGCGCCTGCAAAAAAACGGTCACAAGTGCGTTGTGTACGACCGCAGCGCCGACTCAGTGAAACAACTGGCAAGCGAAGGCGCTACCGGCGCGAGTTCCCTCAGCGATTTCGTCAAGAAACTTAAGAAGCCTCGCGCCGTTTGGCTCATGGTGCCGGCGGCGGTGGTTGATGCCACTCTGCATGATCTTGTTAGCAAGCTTGAAAAGAACGACGTCGTGATCGACGGTGGAAACTCTTATTACATCGATGACATTCGCCGTGCCAAAGAACTGTCCGCTAAAGGAATCCATTATTGCGACGTCGGAACAAGCGGGGGCGTCTGGGGCTTAGAGCGTGGCTATTGCCAGATGATTGGCGGCGAGACCCCTGTCGTGAAGCGCCTGGATCCGATTTTCAAAACGCTGGCGCCCGGACGCGGCAATGTCGATCGCACTCCGGGCCGCGAAAAGGTAGCGGGCACGGCCGAGGAAGGCTACCTACACTGTGGCCCTTCCGGCGCCGGCCACTTTGTCAAAATGGTCCACAACGGGATCGAGTACGGCTTGATGGCCGCATACGCCGAGGGCTTGAACATTCTCAAACATGCCAACGCAGGCAAATCTCGCCGCGAGGCAGACGCCGAAACCACGCCGCTGCGGAATCCGGAACACTATCAATACGACTTCAATCTTGCGGACATCACGGAAGTATGGCGCAGGGGCAGCGTCGTGGCATCGTGGCTGCTCGATCTGACCGCCATTTCGCTGCTCGATCAACCCACACTCGAACGTTTCTCCGGTCGCGTCTCCGATTCCGGCGAAGGCCGCTGGACCATCCTCGCGGCGATCGAGTCCACCGCCCCCGCGCCCGTACTGACCGCCTCTCTGTTTCAGAGGTTTACATCGCGCGGTGAAGATGACTTCGCGGCGAAAGTATTGTCGGCGATGCGCTTCCAATTCGGCGGGCACATCGAAAAGAAATCCGGGCATTAGCGATTACGGAAACAGTAGGGCACTCAAAGACAGGAAGTTGCAGCCATGATCCCGAACCATCTTGATTCGAATCCCACCGCCGCGCCCTGCGTGATGGTTATTTTCGGCGCAAGCGGCGATTTGACCAAACGCAAACTGCTTCCGGCGCTTTGCAATCTCGCTCAAGACAATCTTCTCCCAGAGCAATTCGCGATTGTGGGCTTCGCCACCAACGATTACACCACGGAGAGCTTTCGCAAGATGCTGGGCGAGGAAATCCCCAAGTATGCTCCAGCACCGGTGGACTTGAAATTCTGGGACGGGATCGCCGAGCGAATTTACTATGTGCGGGGCGATTTCCAGGACACCGAAGCGTACAAGCGGCTGAAAGAACAAATTGATCAAGCGGACAAGCTTCATAATACGCTGGGAAACAGATTCTTCTATTTGGCGGTCGCACCGAGATTTTTCTCTCCGATTGTCAAGAAGCTGGGCCAATGCGGCCTGACAAAGGAAGAAAACGGCCGATGGGCAAGAGTGATCGTCGAAAAGCCATTTGGCCATGACCTGGAATCGGCCAAGCAACTCAACCAGGACCTGAAGCAGGTTCTGACGGAAAACCAGATTTACCGCATCGACCACTATCTCGGCAAAGAGACGGTGCAAAACGTGATGGTGTTTCGCTTTTCGAACAACATCATCGAGCCGCTGTGGAATCGCAACTATGTGGACCACGTGCAAATCACCGCGGCGGAAACCGTGGGCGTCGAGCATCGCGGCGGATTTTATGAGACCGCCGGCGCCCTGCGCGACATGGTGCCCAACCACTTGTTCCAATTGCTGACCATGACCGCGATGGAGCCGCCGATTTCCTTCGATGCGGATCAAGTCCGCAATAAACAAGCGGAAGTGCTCCACGCCATCCAGCCGTTTAATCCTGAAGATGTGCTCAAAAACATGGTGCGTGGACAGTACGGTGGAGGCACCGTAGACGGCCAGCGCGTGGTTGGCTATCGCAGTGAACCGGATGTCGCGCCCGATTCGAACACGGAAACTTATGTCGCTCTGAAACTGCAAATTGACAACTGGCGCTGGGCGGGCGTGCCGTTCTACTTGCGCACGGGAAAACGCCTCGCGCAACGCACGACGGAAATCGTGATCCAGTTTCGCCGCACACCATTCGTCCTGTTCCGCAACACCTCAGTCAAGAATCTCGAAACCAACCGCCTGGTCATCCATATTCAGCCCGAGGAAGGCATCTCGCTTAGCTTCGGCGCCAAGGTTCCTGGCTCGGTCATGAAGCTCGGCCTCGTGAACATGGATTTCGATTACACCACTTATTTTGGATTGGAGCACAGCACTGGATACGAACGGCTCCTGCGCGATTGCATGGCCGGCGATGCCACGCTCTTTCAGCGATCGGACATGGTCGAAGCCGGATGGAGTGTGATTCAGCCCATCCTCGACGTGTGGCACGCCCTGCCTGCCCGCGGTTTCCCGAACTATGCAGCAGGCTCGTGGGGGCCTATCGAGGCAGACGACTTGCTCGAACGCGATGGCCGCTCGTGGCGGCGCATCGGTGAAGAGGAAGTCGACAAACGCGGCAGGATCGCCGTCCCGGACAAAACAGGAATTATCACCTGAGAGGAGCGCGCGTGGAGCGGGAGATTCGAATCCTGGCGGACAGCGCAGCCATCGCCAAGCGCGCCGCGCAGGAGTTCGTTCAAGCCGCGGCGGAAGCAGTACGCGAGAAGGGTTCGTTCAACGTAACGCTGGCAGGGGGATCAACACCGAAAGCACTTTACAACCTGCTCATAACTGATCCGACGCTGCGTGCGCAGGTTCCATGGGATAAAATGCATTTGTTCTTCGGCGACGAGCGCCATGTGCCGCCGGACCATCCGGACAGCAACTTTCGCATGGCTACAGAGGCCATGATTGCGAAATCGCCACTGAAGCCGGAGCAGGTCACACGGATCAAGGGCGAATACCCTGACACGGAGAAAGCCGCGCTAGAATACGAAAAGGCTCTGCGCGAATATTTCAAACTGAAGGATGGGGAGTATCCGCGCTTCGATCTGCTATTCGCAGGAATGGGGAACGAGGGCCACACGCTGTCGCTTTTCCCGGGAACGAAAGCGTTACATGCCGACGGGCGGTTAGTTGTGCGAAACTGGATCGGGAAGTTGTACACGGAACGCATCACGCTTACTGCCCCGGCGGCCAGCCATGCAGCTCGTATTATTTTCATGGTGACGGGCACCGACAAGGGGCCTGCCCTGAAAGCCGTACTGGAAGGACCGTTTGAGCCAGAACAATTGCCAGCGCAACTACTCCAGCCGCAAAATGGAAAACTGCTTTGGCTGGTGGATGCGGCCGCCGGCAGTATGCTTTCGATAGGAGTCCGGGGACCGATTCCCTGCTGGGATTCAAGTCACCCAAAATCGCCAAGGAGCGCCTGCATCTTCCCGGCCCGGATTTTGTCGACCGCATTTACGCCGCGACGGACCGCAATCTTCGCGTGCTCACAAATTTGCAGAGGATGTTTGGCCACGGCCGGCTCAGAGGCACCGGCTATCTCTCCATCCTGCCGGTCGACCAGGGCATCGAGCATTCCGGCGGCGCGAGCTTCGCGAAGAATCCCGATTATTTCGACGGCGGGAACATCGTCAAGCTGGCTATCGAAGGCGGCTGCAACGCCGTGGCTTCCACCTTTGGCGTGCTCGGCTCCGTCGCGCGCAAGTACGCCCACAAAATCCCGTTCATCGTGAAGATCAATCATAACGAGTTGCTGACGTTTCCTAACAAAGCCGATCAAATTTTCTTCGGCACCGTGCAGCAAGCCTATGATCTTGGCGCTGCCGCCGTTGGCGCCACCATTTATTTCGGCTCCGATCAGAGCGGCCGCCAGATCGTGGAAATCAGTCAGGCCTTCGCCCATGCGCACCAACTCGGCATGGCCACCGTCCTCTGGTGCTATCTCCGCAACAACGCTTTCAAGAAGGACAAGGACTACCACCTCTCCGCCGACCTCACCGGCCAAGCCAACCATCTTGGCGTAACCATCGAGGCCGACATCATCAAGCAAAAGCTCCCGGAGAATAACGGCGGCTATCAAGCGCTCAACATGGGCGATTCCAGCTACGGCAAGTTTGACAAGCGCATCTACACCGACCTCTGCAGCGATCACCCCATCGATCTGACCCGCTACCAGGTCGCGAATTGTTACATGGGGCGCGCAGGCTTGATCAATAGCGGCGGCGCTTCAGGGGCCAACGACTTCGAAGAAGCGGTGGCCACTGCTGTCATCAACAAGCGCGCCGGCGGTACCGGCCTCATCTCCGGCCGCAAAGCCTTCCAGCGCCCCATGAAAGAAGGCATCCAACTCCTCAACGCCATCCAGGACGTTTACCTCAGCCCCGAAGTCACAGTGGTTTAGCGTCTGCCCTTTTCTTCGTAGGGGAACAGCATGCTGTGCCCCTCTCCGCCCCTAGCACGCAAATCCTAAGTCATTCATTCTAAATAACTTAATAGAATAGAGCGCAACCCTTCTTCCCGAAAGGGGTTCTATACACAAGAGCGGCGGTAAGTGGCGATCAGCCGCTCGGAGTAAGTCTCAAGAACGCCCAGCGAACGCCAGAAAGGTGAGAACCATGCGTATCGCTCGCTTCATTTGTTCGTTGTTCCTCGCCGTTGGATTACTGGCCATCCCGGCTCAATCCCGAGCACAAGTTGCTGTGGGGATTTCAGTGCGGGTTGGGCCTCCCGTGTTGCCAATCTACGCACAGCCCATCTGCCCAGGGCCGGGCTATATCTGGACTCCCGGCTACTGGGCTTATGGTGACGACGACTACTTCTGGGTTCCCGGCACGTGGGTGGAGCCGCCGGAAGTCGGTCTTCTCTGGACCCCAGGGTATTGGGGATGGGCAGACGACGCCTACCTATGGTACCCGGGCTACTGGGGACCCGAAGTTGGCTTCTATGGTGGCATTAACTACGGGTTCGGCTACACCGGAGTGGGCTTTTTCGGTGGCTACTGGAGAGGTGGCAGCTACTACTACAACCGCTCGGTGACCAACGTGGACGTCACGGTCGTGCGCAATACCTACAACACGACCGTCATTAACAACAACACTACGATCAACCGCGTCAGTTTCAACGGGGGCCGGGGCGGAACAACCGCTCGTCCGACGTCTCACGAACTGGAAGCGGCTCGCCAGCATCATTTCCAGATGACCTCAGAGCAAACGCAGCATCAACAAGCTGCCAGAGGCAACCGGTCTCTGTTGGCTTCGGTGAATCATGGTCGGCCAGACATTGCCGCGACTCCTCGGCCTGGCCAATTCAAAGGTCGCGGGGCAGTGAACACTGGCAGACCTGAGACCTCGAACCACTCTCTCGAAAACCCGAGAGAAACAAATCGTCCGGGAAAGCCACCCGCGAATAACGAGCGCACCTTCGAAGACCGCCCTGCCGAAAGTCGCAAGGAGACAAATCGTCCGGGGAAACCACCCGCAAGTAACGGGCGTATCTCCGAAGATCGTCCTCCCTCTTCGCGGGCCTCGAATACTTCGCGGGTCAATCCTGGGCTGGAGCAGAAGCAGCAGAAAGAAATGGATAAGATGCGCCAGCAACAGGACGCGGAGCGCCAGAAGGTGCAGCAGCGGCACACACAGGAGCAGCAGAAAATGGAACGACAGCGGCCGAGTCAACAGCAGCATGACCAGCTCCAGCGCCGTCAGCAACAGCAACAGGACCAAATGCAGCAGAAGCACGCTCAACAAACGCAAAAGCTGCAAGAGCACCAGCAGAGGGAAGTGCAGAGGCAGCAACCAAAACCGCCTAAGGACAGCCGGCCCCCGAAGCAACAACAATAACAACTGCGCAGGAAGGCCGGGCCTCCGGGTCCGGCTTTCCACTCGCCTCCCTGTCATTTCAACATTTGGTCAGACGCCTCCGGCACCTGTAACTTCCGACGAATGTGAGAAGACTCTCTTCGCTTAGGTCCGAACGGTCCTACTGAGCCGAACGGTTGGGGCAGCATCCCCTTCTCTGCTAGCATTCGTGTCGGCATCTTTTCCGTTCCGTCGAGGTTACTGCATATCCTGTTGCACTGGCGCTTGCGCCGCTGCCTCCCACTTCAATCCCCAGAGGGCGGAGCGCGACCTGCGTCGCTATCGACGCCGCGGCGCGGACGCAACTACACGAATCCTTCTGTCACAACTCCGCCGCTGGCCTCTTCAGGTAAGATTCAGAGGGTCCGATATCGACCTTTCCTTGAAACTATAACCAGCCACGGGCATCACACTCACAAACACACAACGAAATGTAAGGAGAACATCGTGGCAAACAGGCTGGATGGAAAAGTGGCGGCAATCACGGGTGGAAGCCAGGGCATCGGCTTGGCCATAGCGCAGCGCTTCGCGCAGGAAGGCGCGGACGTGGCGTTTTGCTACCGCTCCAACAAGTCGGGCGCCGAGGAAGTAGCGGCAGGAATTCAGAAACTGGGGCGCAAGGCTGCAGGATTCCAATACGACGTTGGCCGCGTTGAAGATGGGCAGAGGTTCATCGGTGACACCGTGGCGCAGTTCGGCAAGATTGATATCCTCGTCAACAACGCGGGCCTCGAACGTCACGCCGATTTCTGGGACGCCACCGAAGCCGACTACGACGCAGTCTTGAACGTCAATTTAAAAGGCGTTTTCTTCATTACGCAGGCATTTGTGAAGCACCGCATGCAGGCCAAGGCTGGCGGCAAGGTCATCAACATAAGCTCCGTGCATGAGGAGCTTCCCTTCCCACACTTCACTTCCTATTGCGCAAGTAAAGGCGGCGTGAAAATGCTGACGCGCAATTTGTCGATTGAGCTGGCACCGCTGGGAATCACCATCAACAACATTGCTCCGGGGGCCATCGAAACGCCCATCAACACAAAGTTGCTGAATGACCCGGCCAAGCTGAACGCCCTGTTGGCGAACATTCCGCTGAAGCGGCTGGGCAAGCCGGAAGATGTGGCGTCCATGGCCGTGTTTTTGGCGTCCTCGGACTCCGATTACGCCACCGGCACGACATTTTTCGTGGATGGCGGGCTGACGTGGAATTATCAGGAACAGTAAGACCAAAAAGCGGGCCGTCGTATGGAAAGTGAACTTCTTGCCCGCGCTGGTGGTTTCAAGCGCGGGTGAGCGTTGCAGAGCGCGCTGCTTCCAGAAGTTTTCTTGCGTTTGCGCGAATGTCACCTTTGCCGAAGACTGCGTTGCCGGCTACCAGCAACTCGGCTCCAGCGCGAACGACGTCGCCCACGGTATCGAGCGCCACGCCGCCATCCACTTCGATGCGGAACGATAGTCCTAGAGATTCGCGCACTTCAGCCAGTGTCTTGATTTTCTGGAGCGCGCCGAGAATAAATTTTTGCGCACCGAATCCCGGATTCACGGACATCACCAGAATGTGGTGAACCATATCCATAACTTCATCCACCATGTACACCGGCGTTGCCGGATTCAGGACCACGCCCGATTTGCAGCCATGCGACTCAATGAGCTGCAGCGTGCGATGAAGGTGAACGCAAGCTTCCTGATGGACGGAGATCCAGCTGGCCCCTGCCTCCGCAAACGCTGGAACATAATTGTCGGGATTCTCGATCATCAGGTGGCAGTCGAGAATGGCATTGGGAAGAGCTTTCCTCAGCGATGCCACCACCAGCGGGCCAATCGTGATATTTGGCACAAAGTGGCCGTCCATCACGTCAACATGCAGCACGGTGCCGCCGCCCTCCAGCGCGGCTTTTGCCTCTTCGGCCAAGAGAGCAAAGTTCGCGGAAAGAATCGATGGCGCCAGTTCGACAGTCATAGGCAGAGGGCCGCTCCTTCGCTTTCCAGAGAAATCAGATTATACGCGGAACTTTCTCAGTGTTTCTGTGAAAAGTGCAATCGGACGAGAATTTGCGTGTCCCACGAAATTGTGCGCTTCGCGCTACTCGCGCGCCATCTGCCTGGCGCGGCGGGCATAGACCCTAAATGCAAACACCGTCAGAACAAGAGAATTGCAACTGGGCTTTGACTGACGTAAATTTTGGAGCGGAGGAAATAAGTCAAAATGCGTCTTTGGCAAGTTCGACCCATTCTCGTTCTTTGCGCGGGCCTCATTTTCATGCCGTGGGGCAGACTCATGGCTGCCGATTCGCCGGAAGTTCCTGTTGTGGACGCCGGCCTCGGTTCGTGCGGCGCGGATTTCACTGTGAAAGACAGCTCAGGCAAACCCATTTTCAACGCCAAGATTAGCGTCACCATCAAATATGGATTCCACAGCCTGCGCAAGACGCAGCTCGAAGTCGGCACCAATAGCGACGGCAAGGCCCGCGTCACCGGGCTGCCTAATCTCCCGAAAAAGCCGCTGGAATTTCTCATCAAGAGCGGCACAGTGTCGACGACCGTCACCGACGATCCTGAAACCAATTGCAATGCGGTCTTCGACGTCACTCTGACAGTTCATTAAAGAGCTGATTGTCCGCGTCTTCCACAAACGGTTTCCATGAGGCCGAAACTTAAGCAGCTGGCGGCTGCATTTGCGCCTGGGTCAAGCCATCGGCCAAATTCTTAAATGACTCCGGAATCCCACGGAAGGGTGCATCGACGCTCGCTGCTCGCGCGCGCCAATTCAAGCATGCGCATGACGTCCAGCGCATATTCGGGAGTCACCGCCGGCGCGGCGCGTCCTAAGAGTGCGTCGCGCACATTCGCATAATAATCCCGATAATCGCAGGCCGCCGAGGGAATGCGTCGCAACTCGAAAGACTCTCCTGCCGGAACGGTCAAGACGCCCCAATTCTCCTCGGGTTCGGCGCCCCACGGCGTGTCCACGGGAACAATCCCGCGGCGAAGGTTGTTCTCTTGTGGATCGAAAGCTTGTTTCACGAAGCTGCCCCGCGTGCCGAAGAGGACGAATCGCGGGCGTGGCGTGGCCGCAAGAATACTCGAGCGAAGAACGGCGCGCATGCCGTTCGAATGGTGGAGCGTAATATCGAAGGCATCATCGGCGACGGCGTTTTCGCGCTCGATTCGAACGTCGGCAGTCACGGCTTCCGGGAGGCCAAAGAGCACCAGAGCGTGATCGATCAAGTGTGGTGCGATGTCGAACAAGATTCCGCTGCCGGGTCGCCGCGTTTCACGCCAGGCATCCGGCTTGAGTTGCGGACGGAAGCGGTCGTAGCTCGTTTCGAATCGCACGATGCGGCCCAGTGTCCCGTCTGCGACCAGCTTTCGGATGGCCTGGAAATCGCCGTCGTAGCGGCGGTTTTGGTATACGGTCAGCAATCGGCCGGTATCTTTTGCAAGTTGAACGAGCGCGACAGCTTCTGCGAGAGTTGTCGTGAATGGTTTGTCGACGACCACATCCCGGCCAGCCTCGAGGCATAGCCGCGCGAACGCATAGTGCGTGTCGTTCGGCGTGGCAATCACGATCAGCCGAATTTCCCGTATCGAAAGCAATTCTTCCAGGCTCCGGACGATTCGAACGTCCGGATATTTCTCCGCCGCTTCCGTGCCACTCCGCTGTACGATGGCGGCAAGATGCAAACCCGGCACAGCGCGTATCACCGGCGCGTGGAACGCCCGGCCCGCAAGACCGAATCCAACTAGGCCGACTTCAATCATTTGCGTTTGCTTCTCCCCATCTCCTGCGCGACAGCGTCGTTGCGCGAACAGCTTCGCTCCGGCAAAATGCCATGATGTCCTCGAAAACGCAAACCTTAGCAATAGCCTCCCCTTCTTCACAGAGCATGATTTTTTATCTGCTCTGTGCGGGCTTCGTCGTCAACGGGATTGTCATCTCCTTCATCGGGCCCGTCCTTCCCATGTTCATGGCCAAATGGGGACTGAACGATAGCCGCGCCGGGCTGTTTTCGCTCGTGCAATTCTCCGGTTCCTTCGTCGGCGTTCTGACTTCCAGCGTTCTTATTTCCGCAAAGGGATTCAAACCTGCCATCACGCTGGGCGTAGCGTTGCTGGGGCTTGGCTTTGCTTTGCTGAACGCTCCGACGTTTACGCTTGCCCTTGCGGCAAGCGGCATCTACGGGCTCGGCTACGGCTTTGCCACTCCGGGAACGAACTTATGGGTAGGCGAATCGTATGGAGAGCGCCGCGCCTCCGCCTTGAATATCATGAATTTGGCTTGGGGCGTTGGCGCGATTTCCTCTTCCCCGCTGGCCATGCTAACCATGCGTACTTCGCTCGTCACGCCTCTTCTTTATTTCGTTGGAGCAATTTGCGCTGCGCTGGCGCTTGTGCTGTTGCGTATGTCCTTCGGCAGACCACCTCACGAAGAGGAGTCGGTTCCTGCTGCAAAGAATGCTGGCATTGCCGGGAATGGCGTCGCGGTTCTCTTGGGGGTTTTGTTTTTCGTATACGTAGGGACTGAGGTCGGGACGTCCTATTGGGCTCCCGCGCACGCGCAGCGAGCGGCGGCATGGAGCAGCAACACTTGGGCGCTGGCCCCCATGTTTTTCTTCGCCGGGCTCCTCGGGGGCCGCGGAGCCGCTGCGGCGATTCTTCTCCATTTGAAGGAAGTGACCGTTGCCATCGGAGGACTGTTGCTTGCCGGCACGGGGGAGTTCGTCTTTCTTGTGGCGCATTCCCCAATCACACTCTTTGGCGGCGCTTTTCTCGCAGGACTCGGCCTCGCCAGTATTTTCCCGATTCTTATTGCGTGGCTTTCCAAATGGTACGGTATGCGTTCGCGAAAAGTGGGCGGCGTGATGTTCGCACTGGCGGCACTGGGGAGTTCACTTATGCCTCCGCTTGTCGGTGTAGTTTCGCGGTACGGGGGGAGCCTGCGCATCGGGCTCCTGGTGCCACTCACGGGTTGCGCTGTCATGTTGTTGGTGATCGCGATACTTCGCCCGAACACGCGAGGCTGACTGCCCGGCTCACACGCGGTTGCTGGCGCCGCAGATCTTAGCGACGATCCTATTTGCCTTAGACTTCTCCTGCGTCGGCAAACCGCAGCGTGAGGTATTCTTACTCCGTGAAGAATGCCGCATCCGCGCAACGCTCGCCTACGAACGGATTGCTGCTTGGCCTGGTGATCACTCTGGTCGCCGTGCTGGCCTACGCTTTCTACATCACCGTGCAGCTCACCGGTCTTCGAAAACTTCAGAGCGAGATGGTGGATCGCAACCGCAAAGACTCGCTGCAACTGTTGCGCGTCCAGAACGATCTCAATTCCATCGCGCTGGCCATGCGCGACATGCTGGACACGACCGAACCCTACCCGCTCACGGCCTGGACCGCCCAATTCGAACGCATTCACCAGGACTTGGACGCCGGCTTGAAGCTCGAAGAGAGCCTGGCCGGGGCGAACCGCACGCCAGATCAGCAGCAGTACCTGACGCAATCGGTGGCGCAGTTTTGGAACGCCGTAAGCCGGATGTTCGCTCTAGCCCACAATGGAAAGGATGCGGAAGCGCGAGAACAGATTCGATTGTCGCTTCAAGCGCGGCAGCAAGCCCTCAGCACCGCCGTTTCGCGGCTGCTTGTTGGGAACAATGAAGGCGAGGAGCAGGCCGCCGCGCGCATCGCGCAAATCTATGATGCTGTGCAACGCCAGCTCTATATTTTTCTGGCAGCCACTCTCATTGCCATTGTTCTGACAAGCTTGTATCTGATTCGCAGCAACCGCCAGGTTTTTGCGCGCCTGGCGGAGCTTTCCGAGCAGCGCAGCGATCTGGCGCAGAAACTCATCTCCACACAGGAATCGACTCTGCGGCATATCTCCCGCGAACTCCACGATGAGTTCGGTCAGGTGCTCACCGCCATCGGATCAATGCTTGGCCGCGCGGGCAAGCACGCCCCGGAAGGTTCGCCCCTACGCGAGGATCTGAAAGAGACGCAGGAGATTGCGCAATCAACTCTAGACAATATTCGAACGCTCTCCCAGGCACTTCATCCCGTGCTCCTCGAAGAGGCCGGGTTAGAAAGCACTCTTGACTGGTATATTCCCACCGTGGGGCGCCAAACGGGCCTCGCACTGCATTACGAAAAGACCGGACAGTCATTTCCTGTGGAGACGAGCGCCGGCGTTCATATCTACCGCGTGCTGCAGGAAGCGCTTAATAACGTGAGCCGCCATTCCGGCGCCCGCGATGCGTGGATTTCGCTGAGGTTTTCGCCTGATTCACTGGAACTTGAAGTGGAAGATCACGGCTCGGGTTTTGTCGCGGAAAAAATGCCGCGCGGGATTGGCTTGGTGGCCATGCGCGAACGCGCTGAGTTGATTGGCGGCACGCTGGCAGTCTCGCCGCGCCCGCAAGGCGGCACCAAAATCCGTCTTCAGATTCCCCGGGAAAAAGTGGACGCCAATGGCGCATAAAATAACCGTTCTGCTGGCCGACGATCACGCTTTGGTGCGTCGCGGATTCCGCCGTATGCTGGAAGACGACCCGGAAATCTCCGTCGTGGGAGAAGCCAGCGACGGCAAAGAAGCTGCCCGCCTCGCCTGCGAGCTTCGGCCCACGGTTACCATAATGGACTGCGCGATGCCTGGACTTAGCGGCATCGAAGCAACACGAAAAATTCTCGAGAAATTTCCCGAAGCAGGAATACTGATGCTGAGCATGCACTCCGAAGAAACGCTGGTAAGCCAGGCCCTCGCGGCCGGCGCGCGCGGCTACATCCTGAAAAATGCCATGGACCTCGACCTGGTCAGCGCCGTCAAGAGCATCGCAGCGGGCAAGACCGTGCTCGATCCGCAAATTTCTCTCCCGGAAAACCTCAAAGGAGAGCGCAGCGGAGGATTGACTCCT
>WNFD01004645.1_pt1 | contig 13764 bp, 9 predicted proteins | sample 5400491 | NCBI WGS metagenome assembly WNFD01 (sample SAMN13153343, study PRJNA577476) | soil metagenome | isolation source: 120 cm saprolite under Douglas fir tree site 2 hole 2 replicate 2 | place: USA:California | collected 2015-04-18
TTCGCGATCACGCTGGAACGGCGTACGCGCCGAACGGAAGGGCGCGGGATAGACACGGGTCAAAAGGAGATCGTCCGGATCTCCAACGACCGCGCATCGATGAAGATCGATTGCCATAGTCAGATTTAAGTGTAAAGGCAGACACCTTCACGGCATCCTGGCCGGTGGAGAGAACCGTCACTGTTTGCCTGGAGTTCCAGCCACTTTCGCAAGCTTTACCCGAGCATTCTCCAGCTTGTGCTGGACCTTGGCAACATCGATAGGATCGGCATCCGCAGGCAGCGAACTCGCGTACTCTGTCATCGACCGCTCCCATTGCGCCACAGCCATCTTCAGGTTGCCGGTCTTCTCGTAGACCTCTCCCAGATGATCGTGAACGGTGGGGTCAGAATTGCTCCGCTCATTCGCCTTGCGCAGGTTTTCTTCAGCCAGAGTGTATTGACCGGACTTGAAGTACACCCACCCGAGCGAGTCGAGAAATGCGTAGTTCTGCGGATCGAGTTCGACCGCCTTGCGGATCAGGGTGAGTGCTTCAGGCAGCCGCACGCCACGGTCGGCAAACATGTAGCCAAGATAGTTCAACACGGTGGGGTTCTGTGGATCGATGGCCAGAGCCTTCCGGAACTGCGCCTCCGCATCGTCGTACAGCTTCTGACGATCGTAGAGCGAACCCCGCAGAAAATACACATACAGCTTCTCGTCGGGTTTGGTCGCCAGAGCCTCGGCGCTGTTCAACTCGGTCGAGGCTTCCTGCCAGCGCTTCAGGCGCGTGTAGATCGTCGCAAGAGCAAGATGCGCGTCCCGTTCATCGGGCGTACCCATCGCCACTGTAAGCTGAGCCTTTGCCAGCGCGATACCCTGGTCGACCTGGCCAGTATCCGCAAGCTGACCGGCATACATCAACTGAATCGCGTGGTCGTTCGGCATCGCCTTCGCCACTTGAGCAGCAACGGCTGTAGCATCTTTCCATTGATGCGCATCGCGGTAGGCGTCGATCTGGCCGGAATAGCCGCTCTTGACGTAGTCGCCGCCCAGCGCGATCAGCTGCTTATAGGTAGCGACGGCCTCCGCGGTCTTGTTCTCCTCGCGGTAGATGATGGCCAGTCGATCGAGGAAGATCGAGCGATTCGCCTTTTCCCCGTCCGAGTACTTGCCATCCGCCCGTTCGGTGTCGGACACCAGTTTGGTGAGCACACCGATCGCGTCGTCGTAGCGGCCCAGCGAATCATAGATGAGGGCTTCGTTGTAGGTCAGTTCGAGCGAGTCCGGTGCCAGCGGCTTGGCCTTCTCCAGCGTCTTCAGCGCTTCGTCGTAATGTCCCTGGCGCCGCTGAATCTCGGAGATGTGAACCTGCGATTGCGCATCCTGTGGTTCCGCCGCAACGATACCGGTCAGCACCTTCAGCGCTTCGTCCAGCTGTCCGTCCGCAAGCAGCGCGTTGGCGAGGCCGCGTTCCGTGTCCAGATTGTCGGGCTCGAGGTCGAGCGCGCGATGATAGGCAGCGATCGCGTCTTTGTTCTTCTTCAACTGCTCGTAGCTGGCGCCGAGGGCGAACTCGATACGAGGCGAGCGGTCATCAACCGGAATGGCGTTGAGCACCTCGGCTGCGCGCTTGGGATCACCTTGCTCGCTGTAGAGTCGCGCCATGTTCAGCGCAACCTCCTCCGAGTTTGCGTCGATCCCCTGTGCCAGTTTGAACTGCGCCTCCGCCTTCGCCGAGTCATGGTTCAGGCCATACAGCTGCCCGAGCAGAAGATGAGTCTCCACATCGTTGGGCTTCAGTTGTGCAAGCTTCTCGTACTCTCCAATGGCGAGTTGCAGCATCTGGCCCGACTGCGTACTTTGCATGTCTCCGAGCGAACGCAGATAGACCTTGCCCAGCAGCGTGTGCGCCTCAATGTCGTTGGGATTCTTGCTGACCTGGTCCTGCGCGGCCGTGACTGCTTCACGGATGCGGCCGATCTTGAAGTAGAGATCCGCTAGACCATCCTGCAGCAGGCGCGAGTTCGGATCGGCGTCCAGAGCCAGCTTGTACTGCTCCACCGCCTGGGTCGCATAGTCCGACCGGCCAGCGTTCACCGCCATATCTTCGTAGAGGCGCGCCAGCCCGTAGTGGTAATAGGAAGAGGCACGATCAGGTACTGCAGCCGGGGCAGCAGGTTTCGTCGCAGCAGCCGGAGCCTTAGTCTGCGCAACCATCGTGTGCGCCGCCAAGAGCAGGGCGGCCGCCGGAACCAAACGCAGATGACGAAGAGAGGAGGCACGCAAAAGCAAAGTCATGAGTTGTAATTTCCTGTGCCGACGGAATGGGGCCTAGAACGATACACAGCTAGTCAACCGTTAGACGATACCGCCAGCAGTTTGGATGCAGGCGGCACAGGCTCACCGTTTGCACAGCATAAGTGAGATTATATCCGTCATTTTCCCAAAAAACGCAGTATTTTATCCGTGCCGGAAGTGCCTGACGCCCGTAAACGCCATCGCTACGCCAAGCCGGTCGGCAGCCTCGATGACCTCGGCGTCGCGCACCGAGCCACCCGGCTGAATAACTGCCGTGGCGCCGGCCTGCGCGATGGCCTCCAGGCCGTCGGGGAACGGAAAGAAGGCGTCGGAGGCGGCGACGGTGCCCTTGAGCGGAAGAATTGCCTTCATTGCGCCAAACCGTGCGGCATCCACCCGGCTCATCTGCCCTGCGCCAACCCCTACCGTCTGGCCGTGACCCTCGCTGAAGCGGGCATAGACGATCGCGTTCGATTTGACGTGCTTGCACACCCTCCAGGCGAAGAGCAGCGCACGCGTCTCCTCCACCGTGGGCTTGCGTTGGGTAACGATCCGAAGCTCGGCCTCGCTGATGCGCAGACGATCCGCGTCCTGCACCAGCAGCCCGCCGGACACCTGTTTGAGTATCCGTGGAGTCTCCGCCGGGGAGATCTCGATCAGTCGCAGATTCTTCTTGGCCGCGAAGCGCTCCAACGCCTCCGGCGTAAACGAGGGCGCCGCAATGGCCTCGACGAAGAGCTTTGCGATCTCCTCCGCGGCCGCGGCGTCAACCTCCCGATTAATGCCGATGACGCCCCCAAAGGCCGAGACCGGGTCCGACTCCAGCGCGCGCCGATAGGCCTCAACCACGGTTGCGCCGGTCGAAGCTCCGCACGGATTGGTGTGCTTGACAATGACCACAGCCGTCTCATCGAACTCGCTGACCAACTCCCAGCAGGCGTCCAGATCGACGATGTTGTTGTAACTCAATTCCTTACCCTGCAACTGCCGGGAGTTGGCGACGCCTTTGCCGCTGCCGTCCGTATACAAGGCAGCCTTCTGATGCGGATTCTCCCCATAACGCAGCGGCTGCAACAGGGGGTCTATGACGCGAATCGTCGGCGGCAGCCGTTCCCGCGAAAAAACCGCCTCACCGCTTGGCGCTTCGATGCTTTCGAGCGTCGTCGCAATACCCGCATCGTAAGCAGCGGTAATGGCGAACGCCGCTTTTGCCAGCCGCCACCGAGTGGCCCGGCTCAGGCTTCCTGAGTTCGCGGTCATCTCGTCCGCCAGCAAGGAATAGTCGGCCACTGAGGTCACGATCGCCACATCCGAGAAGTTTTTTGCCGCGGACCGCACCATCGAAGGGCCGCCGATATCGATATTTTCAATGACATCGGCAAAGGAGACGCCGGGGCGCTGTGCCGTCTTTTCGAAGGCATACAGATTCACCACCACCATGTCGATCGGCTCGATCGCATGCTCTTCGACCGAAGCCATGTGCTCGGCATTATCGCGAATGTGCAGGATGCCGCCGTGGACCTTGGGATGAAGCGTCTTCACACGTCCATCGAGCATCTCGGGAAATCCCGTCAGGTCGCTGATGTCGCGCACCGGCAGACCCGCCTCCCGCAACGTGCGGGATGTGCCACCGGTCGAAACCAGGTCCACACCGAAGGACGCAAGCACACGGGCAAAGTCGACCAAGCCTATCTTATCGGTAACGGAAAGTAGCGCGCGGCGAATGGGACGAAGGTCTGTGGGAGGGGCTGAGGCATCAATGCTGTGTTCAATCATCACTACTTATTCTAAGCCAGCAGAGCGACTCGAAAGCGCTCTCGTCCCCAGAGCAGTTCAGAGCAGCGCCGACCCGGTGAGCGAGCTGACCTGCGCCACATCGTGCGCTGCACACCACCGCTTCAACCCGTTTGCAATGTTCTCCACCGCCCGCGGATCGGCATAGCTCGCCGTCCCCACCTGCACCGCCGTCGCGCCCACCATCATGAACTCCGCCGCGTCCTCGGCCCGCAGAATTCCACCCATTCCGACAACGGGAATCTTCACCACCTTTGAAACCTCATGCACCATGCGCACAGCGATAGGCTTAATCGCCGGCCCGGAGAGCCCGCCAGTGATATTGGCGATGCGCGAGCGCCGCGTCTCCACGTCGATGGCCAGAGAGACGAAGGTGTTCACCAGCGAAACCGCATCCGCCCCGCCATCCTCTGCCACCCGCGCCATCAAACCAATATCCGTGACATTCGGCGAAAGCTTGACCATCAGAGGACGTCGTGCGGCTCCCTTGCAGCGAGCCACCAACTCCCAGAGCTGCGGCGGATCGGTCCCGAACACCATGCCCCCATGACTCGTATTGGGGCAACTCGCATTCAGCTCATACATGGCGATGCCCGCCGCATCGTTGAGTGCCTGGATCACCTCGAGGCAGTCCCCGATGGTGAAGCCAAAGACATTCGCAATCACCACCGTGCCGTTCAGTCCGTGGAGCTTCGGAAGCTTCTCCGCGATGAACGCATGGACGCCCATATTCTGCAACCCGATCGCATTGATCATCCCCGCAGCCGTCTCGATGATGCGCGGAGAAGGATTGCCCACCATCGGCTCACGCGAGAGCCCCTTGGTCACAAACCCGCCGATGCGATCGAGCGACACAACGTCCTCGAACTCGACCCCATAGCCAAAGGTTCCGCTGGCCGCAATCACAGGCGAGCGGAACTCGACGCCCGCAACCGTAACCCGCATGTCCGGGCCCTTACCGCCTGGGGTTTTTGTGTGTGCCTGCGCTTTCACTGTCCCGCTTTCCTTCTCATCCGTACAGTGTAGCGGCTCCTCAGTGCGTACCTGTTCCATTGGCCCGACGGACACAGCGCCGCAGTGAACAGTCCGCATTTCCCGGGGGAAGACGCTAAAATGCAAAGTAATGATCGATTTAGCATTTGTACGGGGCAATCTGGCCCTAGTTGAAGAAAAACTGCGCGCCCGGGGAGTAGACCCCACCACCGCGTTGGGTGACTTTGCCGCAGTGGACCGCGAACGGCGTGAGGCCATCACGCAGGTTGAGACCCTGAAGGCCCACCGCAACAAATTGACCGAAGAGATCGCGAAACTCCGCCGCGAAGGCGCAGACACGACCACGCAAACGGAGCAAACGCGCACACTCAAGACTCAAGTGGAATCGCTCGAAGCAGCGGCGGCCACAGCCGACGAACGTCTGCGCGAGATCATGCAGACACTGCCCAACCTGCCGCAGGACAGCGTGCCCGTAGGCGAAGACGAACACGGCAACCGCGAAGAAAAAGTCTGGGGCGAACAACCAAAGTTCGACTTCACTCCCAAACCCCACTGGGAGCTGGGCGAAGCCCTGGGCATCCTCGACTTCAACCGTGCAGCAAAGATCTCCGGCTCGCGCTTCGTCGTCCACTTCGGCCAGGGAGCACGCCTCGAACGCGCCCTCGCCAACTTCATGCTCGACCTCCACACCCGTCCTGTGGAAGAGAAGGGTCACGGCTACACCGAGGTCCTCCCGCCCTACATGGTCAACTCGAAGTCCCTCTTCGGCACTGGCCAACTCCCCAAGTTCGCCGAAGATTTGTTCCACTGCGACGACAAAGGCCCTTACCAACCCGGCGTCTATCAGGACAGCGATCACTGGCTCATCCCCACCGCAGAGGTCCCCGTCACCAACCTCTTCCGCGATGAGACCCTCGACGAATCCCAGCTCCCCCTCTCCTACTGCGCCTACACTCCATGCTTCCGCTCCGAGGCCGGCTCCTATGGCAAAGACGTCCGCGGCATGATCCGCCAGCACCAGTTCCAGAAGGTCGAACTGGTCAAGTTCACCACACCCGAAGACTCAAACGCCGAACACGAAGCCCTAACCCGCCACGCCGAGAGAGTCCTCGAAAAACTTGGCCTCCCCTATCGCCGCATGCTCCTCTGCACCGGCGACATGGGCTTCGCCTCCGCCAAGACCTACGATCTCGAAGTCTGGCTGCCCGGTCAGCAACTCTACCGCGAGATATCCTCATGCTCGAACTTCGAGGCATTCCAGGCCCGCCGCGGCAACATCCGTTACCGCCCCGCAGGCGCCAAAAAATCCGAGTTTCTTCACACGCTCAACGGCAGCGGCCTCGCCGTTGGCCGCACCTATCTCGCAATATTAGAGAACTACCAGCAGGCCGACGGCACCATCAGAGTTCCAGACGTCCTGGTGCCGTACATGAACGGCGACACCATCATCGACAAGCAATCGGGCAGGAGTTAAAGCATGTTCAAACTACTTGGCAGTTACATCTTCTGGGCCTACGAACGCGGCAGCGTTCAGTACGACATCATGGTGACGGCGATCCTTCTCTTCATGTTCGTCTCGCCGCACATCATCGCCTACAAGGACAAGCCGGTCGAGACCGTAGCCCTGCACGCCAGCGAAGTTCTCGTGCGGGAGGCCGGCACCTTCGGCGGAGGCAGCCGCTTCATCTACCAGGTCCGCGCCGAAGACATGGGTCGACCGGCAACCGATGCGGAACGCCGCGCCGCCATCCTGCGCGTGGTGGAACCGATCTCCGGCGAGGTCACGATCGAGCACTACGAACCCGTCTACGACGCTCAGGGCAAGGTAATCGCGTACAACGCCTGGGTGCTCCGATGACACCGGCCTGACAACCAGCATCCAACCAACGGGAGCACTCGACTTTATGATCAACCTCCGCCGCATCGCTGCATCGCTTCTATTCTCAGCCGTAGCTTTGGTCACAACACCAGCCTGTTTGCCTGCGCAGCCCAAGCCCGGTCATCTTGACGAGGTGCTGCGCCAGATGGATGCGGCAAGCCTCAAATTTCAGTCCGCAGAAGCCGACTTCCGGTGGGATCTTTACGAGCGCGTCGTGAAGCAGACGACCACGCAGACAGGCACCATCTATTTCAAGAAACAGGGAGCGACCACGGTGATGGGCGCGAAGGTCGTGTCGCCCTCAAGCAAAATCATCGAGTTTCGGAATGGAGTAGTTCGCCTCTTTGACCCTGGCACCGATCATCTGACGATCATCGACGCCACGAAAAACAAGGCGCAATTTGAGAGCTTCCTGACAGTGGGCTTCGGTGGCAGCGGGAAGGACCTGGCGAAGGCGTGGACGATTTCGGACCTCGGCGATGAAATGATCGATGGCGTGCAGACGGCCAAGCTGGACCTGGTCGCGAAAGATCCTGCCGTTCGCAACAACTGCACGCACATGACAATCTGGGTGGATCCTGTACGCGGTGTACAACTGAAACAAAGTCTCTATATGCCCTCAGAGGACTATCGAACCGCCGTTTACGCCAACATCAAATACAACCAGAAGGTTGATGAGAAACCGTATCAGATCAACACAAACAGCAAGACAACGCGCGACGAGCACTAATCTCCGGAGCGAAATACAAAACTCCCCCACACGATCAGCAAGGGAAAAAACTCCAGCGTATAGCGTGGCTCCGAATTGTCGAGGGTCAGCAGCAGCGCGCAGCGCAGGGCGACAAAACCCATCATTGCTCCCGCCAGGGCAAGGTGCTGCCCCCAGCCGCTTCGTCGCCATCGCCACAAGCCAACGCCCCCCAGGACAAAATATCCAAGATTGAGCACGGCCAATCCCGCGGCGAGCAGGGTCATCTGCCGATGTTCGCGCCACCTCCACCATTCAAGCGGGACCTCCAGCATCTCCACCCGGGGACGGAAGACCATGTTCAACAGTCGGGCGACGGGCAGGGCGACATAGTAGCGGACCGGGTCGTCGTGAATGCGCTCCTCGGCCAGGGCTTCGAAGCGGGCATCAAGCGCCGGTGTTGCGCTGTAGTTCTCGTTGTAGGTTCTCAGGACCGCTTCGGTCCGCGTGTACTGATCGTCGGAGTCGAAGGCGCGGGCAGGCAGGTCGCCGATCCAGATGGGAGCGCTGTCGTAGTTCCAGTAGACCTCCTCGGTCGAGGCAAAGTCGATCGCCCAGGTGCGATACCAGCGCTGGAACCCGAGCGGGATCTCTTCACCGGGGTCGGTCGCATAGCGCGGCGCGAGCGGCTGGAGGACATGAAAGGTTCGCCAGTTCCGCACCGCCCAGGGCGCCAGCGGAAGCACCACGCAAAGCGCGGCGAGCCCGACCGGCAGAACGATCTTCAGCAAAGGGCGGCGCGGCTCCGGCGTATGCCAGACCATCCACAGCATCGCCGGGATGACCGTGGCGGCGAGCATTCCCTGCTCCGGCCGCAGCAGAACCGCGTAGGCCATCGCGATGGCCGTCACCCAGAGCCACCGGTTGAAGCCGAGCCCCGCACTTCGCCAGCGCTCCAGGCCATAGAAGGTAAGAGCGATGCACGTCAGGGTAAGGACTTCGGTGAGCGGCGCGGCGGTGTAGTTCGCCATAAACGGGCACAGCGCAGAGAGCCAGAGCGCGGCCATCGCGGCACGCCGCCCAAACAGCCTTCCCGCCAGCGCTGCGATCATCAGGCAGGTGCAAAGGTCGATCACGCACTGGACGTACATCACGGCGGTATAGTGCTCGACGCCGAAGATCCGGAAACATGCCATGAGGAAGAGCGGATAGCCAGGGAGACGGATCAGGGTAGGCACCGGAACGCCAGACGGCGAGGCGAAGCTGTAGACACCGTGCTGCATCCAGTTGCGCGCGATGTTTCCATAAACCAGCGTGTCGCCGCCGACGCGGGCGTGATGGGCGACAAACCAGAGACGCAGCGCGAGGCCGGCCGCGAGTGCGAGCGCGGCGTAGGTGCCTGTTTTCAACTGTCGTCCGGTCATGTCTTTGCATCATACTGCGGAGACAGCAAGGCTCTGGCGTCTCGCGTTGACTCTGACCAGTCGGCTGCATACGATGGGACATAGCCGCATGCGCCGAGTCGCCCGTATTTCCCGATGAACCAACAAGTCTTCTACGACCCACAACGCAAGCGCTGGAAGCGGCTGCGCCGCATCTTCGACCTGCTTGCCTTGCTTGGACTTTTGCTGGGCAGCGTCTTTGTTGTCGGTCTGGTTCGGATGAAGCCGCTGCCGGAGCTGTTCCTGAAGGCCCAGAAGCGAAACTACCGCGCGCTGGCAAATCAGTCGGCGGCCGCATTCAAGCTGCGCCGGTCTGCCCATCGCAGAACAGACGTAAAGCCGGGCGACGTTCCCCTGAACTCGGGTGAAGGTCTGCGCGCCGCGTACTACGTCGAAGACGATCCGGCGAGCTACTCGTCGTTGAAGCAGCACATCAGCCAGGTCGACCTGCTGTTTCCGGAGTGGCTGCACGTCATCACGCCGGACGGCAAAATAAAGGCCTACGCCACCGACAACACTCCCTATCCGCTCATCGACCATGGCACGGTCCATCAGGTCGATCGCGAGGCCAAGGTCGCCCGCACCGTCGCGGCCAGCCACGTCAACCTCGATATCTTTCCGCTGGTGGATAACCTTGACCCGAGGAAAGGTCTCTGGATACCCGAGATCGGGAACTTTCTCTCTGATCAAGCACTACGGACCAGCTTTATCCAACAGGTAGATACGTTTCTTGCCGCCAATCCCAGCTATCGCGGACTGACCATCCATTTCGAGGAGATTCCGTCAGAGGCGCAACCGGGCTTCAAGGCCTTGATCGCATCCCTGTACGACGATCTTCATCCCCGCGGTTTGCGCCTGTATGTGAACACGCCAGTGGGCGACCCAGACTGGGATCTGAAGTTCATCGCGGACCACTCCGACGGCTTGCTGCTGATGAACTACGACGAGCACAACGGTGACGAGCCGGGACCGGTCGCCTCGCAGGACTGGTTTGTGGACAATCTGAAGGAGGTGTTGAAGACCGTACCCAAAGAGAAGGTGATCTGCTCGCTGGGCAGCTACGGCTACGACTGGACGACGACTCTGCCGCCTGAACTTCCAGCCGGGAAGAAGCCGGCCAGGACGAGAAAGACGCCACCCGAAAAAGTATTGTCGTCGCAATATCTGTCGACCCAGGAGGCGTGGCAGGCGGCATCGGAATCCGAATCGCAGATCGACCTGGACGACGACTCCTTGAACGTTCATTTTGCGTACGACGACGTCGATGCCCACGAACGCCATCAGGTCTGGTTCCTTGACGCCGTTACGATTCTGAACCAGATGAGGGCGGCGCGCACACTGGGCATCCAGACCTATGCCCTGTGGAAGCTCGGCTCGGAAGACAATTCGATGTGGAAGATCTGGGACCACCCCATGACGTCGGACCCGGTAAAGGAACTGGCGCAGGTTGCGCCGGGGTACGACGTGGAAACCGAAGGCGAAGGGGACATCCTGCGAGTCACGCGCAATCCGCAGAACGGCAGACGCATCGTCACGATGGATGATGACGACTCCGTGCCGGTGGACTATCGCATGATCACGCAGGAGTCGATGGAATCCTATCCGCTCTCCTACACGGTCGAACAGTATGGCTACCATCCGAAGAAGGTGGCGCTGAGCTTCGACGACGGACCCGACCCGGAGTGGACGCCGCAGATTCTGGACATCCTGAAGAGATACAACGTCAAAGGCACGTTCTTCATGATCGGCGAACTAGCCGAAGAGAACATCGGGGTGTTGCGGCAGGTCTATCGCGAAGGCCACGAGGTCGGCAACCACACCTGGACCCATCCCGACATCAGCGATATCTCGAACCGGCAGGTGGACCTGGAGTTGAACCTGACGGAACGGCTATTTGCGTCCGAGCTTGGAGTGCAGCCGCTTTACTTCCGTCCCCCGTATTCGATCGACCAGGAACCTGATACGAACGATCAGGCCGCTCCGGTAGCGCGCATCCAGACTCTGGGTTACGTCATCATCGGCAACAAGATCGATACCAACGACTGGGATGAGCATCCGCGCAAAACTCCTAAGGAGATTACCGACAGCGTCTTTCAGCAGATCGCGGATATGCAGAGCCGTCCGTGGAATAAAGGCTCCATCATTCTTCTGCACGACGGAGGTGGGGACCGCTCGGCCACTGTTGCCGCGTTGCCTGTGCTGATTGAGGCGTTGCAATCACGCGGCTACGAGATCGTTCCCGTGTCGGAGCTGGTGGGCAAGACTCGCGCCGAGGTGATGCCGCCGCTGACGCCACGCCAGCGCTGGCAGGCACGCGCCGACTCGATCACCTTCTTCTTCTACAGCTTCTTCCACTACTTTGTGGTAGGCGTATTCTTTGTCGGCGACGTGCTGATGAGTGGGCGGCTGATCATCATCGGCATCTTCGCCATCATCGACCGGTTGCGCACGAGAAAGAACTACGCGACGCCGGAGTATCAGCCGAGGGTCGCAGTCCTGATTCCTGCGTACAACGAGGAGAAGGTGATTGTGCGGACGATCCGCTCCGTGATGATGTCGAACTACAAGAACATTCGCATCATCGTCATCGACGACGGATCGAAGGACCGGACGTATGAAGTGGCGCGCGAGGCCTACCCGGCCGATATCGCCTCCGGCAGGCTCACAGTGCTGACCAAGCCCAACGGAGGCAAGGCGGATGCGCTGAACTACGCGCTGGAGAGAATCGACGAGGAGCTGTATGTCGGGATCGATGCGGATGGTGTGATCGCGCACGATGCGATTACAAACCTGGTGCCGCACTTTGCAAACCCGAAGATCGGCGCGGTCGCTGGGAATGCTAAGGTCGGCAACCGGGTGAATCTGTGGACCCGCTGGCAGGCGCTCGAATACATCACGAGCCAGAATTTCGAACGGCGTGCTTTGGACCTCTTCGACGTGGTGATGGTGGTGCCAGGAGCGATTGGCGCGTGGCGGACGGCTGCGGTCAAGATCGGCGGAGGCTACCACTCGAACACAGTGGCCGAAGATGCCGACCTGACGATGAACCTGCTGGAGCAGGGCTATAGCGTGATCTACGAAGACCAGGCGCTCGCCTTTACCGAGGCGCCGGTCAATGCGGATGGCCTGATCCGGCAACGCTTCCGCTGGTCCTTCGGCATTCTGCAGGCGATCTTCAAACACAAGGGCGCCATCAGCAAACACCGCGCCATGGGCCTGTTTGCGCTGCCGAATATTCTGATCTTCCAGATATTGCTTCCACTGGTTTCGCCACTGATCGACGTGATGTTTGTCGCCGGCGTGATTCACTACGTGATCGATAAACATTTTCATCCCGAGACCGCATCGGCGGATAGTTTCTACAAGCTGCTGACCTTCTTCATTGCGTTTCTGGTGATCGACTTCGCCGCGTCTGCGCTGGCGTTTGCTCTCGAGCGGAAACACCCGGCAAGCAAAGGCGATGGCTGGCTCCTGTTCCACATCTGGATCCAGCGGTTCACCTACCGACAGCTGTTCTCGGTTGTCCTCTTCAAGACAGTCAAGCGCGCCGTTGACGGTAAGCCGTTCAATTGGGACAAGCTGGAACGCACCGCCACGATGTCGAAGGAGACGGAGAAGCTGACCGTGGGCGATTAGCCTCAGGAAGACACACGCGTCAGAGCCTTAATCTCCTCCACAAACTCCGGCCATCCCGCACTCAACTCCGCCCTCTCGCCAGTCTCATAATCCTCAAACTCAAATCCAGGACTCACTGTGCATCCCAGCAACGCCCATCGCCCACCCTTCACCAATCGAGATCCCTGCCACACTCCGCGTTCTACCACCGCCTGCGGCCTTTGTCCCCGCAGCAGATCGTTCCCAATCACAATCGTCGCTCCCCTTCCACCCTCCTTCAACTGCACCATCTCCACCGCATCGCCCGCATAAAAATGAAACACCTCATCCGATTGCAGCCGATGCATCTCGCTGAACGTCTCCGGCTCCAGAAGATAATAGATCGCCGTCCCCGTCCGCCTCCCGCCCGCATAGCGCCCGTCCGCAAACGCCTCGGCAGCCACCAGCTCCGCGGCCTCATACGTCCGCACATACCATCCACCCTCGCGAGGATGCGGCTCCAACCCAAGTAATTTCTTCACATCCTCCGCAGTCATCAAAGCCCCCTCAAGCTATGCTGTACACACCCCACTCATTCTAGCCAAGCCAAAGGAGCCTGACCTGACACCGACCCGCACCCGCCCCGAGCGACGATTCGCACAACGATCTGCCCAGCGACTTGCCCACTACTTCGACTTCGCCGGTCACGCCACCGACTGGCGCACCGAAATCCTCGCCGGCCTCACCACCTTCATCACGATGGCCTACATCATCTTCGTCAACCCAGCCATCCTCTCCGAAACCGGCATGCCCCTCGCCGCCGTCACCGCCGCCACCTGTCTCTGCGCGGCCTTCGGCAGCATCCTCATGGGAGCACTCGCCAACTATCCGCTCGCCCTCGCCCCCGGCATGGGCCTCAACGCCTACTTCACCTACACCGTCGTCAAAGCCATGCACGTCCCCTGGCAGACCGCGTTAGGCGCCGTCTTCCTCTCCGGAGTAATCTTTCTCGCGCTGACCTTCTCCGGCATCCGCCAACGCCTCGTCGCCGCCATCCCCCACCAGCTTCATGCCGCAGTCGGCGGAGGCATCGG
>WNFD01004649.1_pt1 | contig 13762 bp, 11 predicted proteins | sample 5400491 | NCBI WGS metagenome assembly WNFD01 (sample SAMN13153343, study PRJNA577476) | soil metagenome | isolation source: 120 cm saprolite under Douglas fir tree site 2 hole 2 replicate 2 | place: USA:California | collected 2015-04-18
ATGCTGGTGCCGCTGAACTGGCGCCTCGCCGTCGCTGAGCAGTTGTTCATCCTGTCGGACGCCTCGGTAAAGGTGCTGGTGCTCGAACAGGCCTTTGCGGAGATTCTGGCGGAGCTTGAAAAAAGCCTGCCCGACACCGGCATCGTGGGACTGGATTTTGTACCTGCCAAAGGAAGCGCATTCGACGCGTTGCTGACACGCGCGCGCGGAGATGGCCGCAATCCGCATATCGATCTGTCGTGTCCGCTGCTGATCGTCTACACATCGGGCACAACCGGAAGGCCCAAGGGGGCGGTGCTTCGGCAGGAGGCGCTGCTGTGGAACGCCGTCATGAGCCAGCACATGCACGGCCTCACCTCGAGCGATCATGTACTGACCGTGCTGCCTTTCTTCCACGTCGGCGGCCTTAACATCCAGACCACGCCGGCGCTGCAGCATGGCGCGACCGTGACGATCCATCCGCGCTTCACGCCGGAGGCAACGCTGGCTGCAATCGGGCGCGATCGCCCGACATTGACGGTGCTGGTGCCTGCGACCATTCAGGCGGTGACCGAGCATCCCGATTGGACCTCGACCGATCTGTCCTCGCTAAAGGCGGTCTCGACCGGATCGACCATCGTGCCGCCGCATCTGATCGACCGTTTTGTCGCCCGCGGCGTGCCGGTGCTTCAGGTCTACGGCTCGACCGAAACCTGTCCGGTCGCGATTTATACCCGCCTTGGCGGCGATCTTTCGCGCGTCGGCTCGACTGGCCTCCCCGGCCTGTGCTGCGAGGCGGCCGTGATCGACGATTCCGGCGCCGAGCTGCCGCCGGGCACGGTCGGGGAAATCGCGGTGCGCGGCCCTAATGTCTTCTACGAATATTGGGGCAATGAGGACGCGACCCGGGAGGCGCTGCACGACGGCTGGTATCGCACCGGCGACATTGGCCGGCGCGACGCCGATGGCTATTTCTGGGTGCACGACCGCAAGAAGAACCTGATTATTTCCGGCGGGGAAAACATCTACCCGGCGGAAGTCGAGCGCGTGCTGCTGGAGCATCCCGATGTCGTGGAATGCGGCGTGATCGGCCGGCCCGATCCCAGATGGGATGAGGTGCCGGTCGCCTATGTGATCAGGCGGGCGGGGTGTTTGATCGAGGCGGAAAGTTTGAAAGCGCATGTGCTGACGCAACTCGCCCGCTTCAAGGTACCGCGCGACATCGTCTTCGTCGATGACCTGCCGCGAACTGCTCTGGGCAAGGTCCAGCATTTCATGCTGAGGCAGCTTTACGAGCCCACGCTAGGAGAGGCGCCTTGAAGGTCGCGGTGCTCGGCGGCGGCAATGGCTCGTTTGCGGCCGCGGGCGATTTTGCGCGGCAAGAACACGATGTCCGGCTGTGGCGGCGCGATGCAGCACAGGTAGCGGCCCATCGCGCGGCGGGCTCGCGCATTATCGTGAAAGACGCCAACGGTCAACACACCGCGCAACTGGCGTTGGTGACATCAGACATTGCCGAGGCTGCGGGCGGAGCCGAGCTGATCCTGTGCCCTGCCCCGGCTTTCGCGCAGCACGATATCGCTGGTCAGCTCGCGCCGCATCTCACCGATGGGCAAGTGGTGTTCCTGCCGCCAGCGACGTTCGGCTCGATGATCTTCGCGAAAGCTGCGCGTGACGCCGGCAATCGCGCAAGCGTAAGCTTTGCAGAGACCGGCACGCTGCCATGGCTGACGCGCAAGCACGGCCCATTCGAGGTCGCCATCACCATCCGCGCCAAACGGCTGCCGGTCGGGGTATTTCCGCTTGACGCTGCCGATCATGCACTCGATGTGATCGGGCGCGCGTTTCCCGGCGTAATTGAGCCGTGCGGCGACGCGCTATCGGCAGCGCTGATGAATGCCGGGCCGATCATCCATCCACCGCTGATCGTGATGAATGCCGGCCCGATCGAACATTTCGAACGATGGGATATTCACAAGGAAGGCACGCAAGCCGCGATCCGCGCCGTCACCGACGCGCTCGATGCGGAACGCATCGCGGTACGTGAAGGATACGGCTATCGCGGCCCGCATTTTCCACTGGCGCATCATTACGCATCCGAGGGCGAGCAGTGGATGTATGGCCGCGGTTCGCATGATCGCCTGACCGATTCCGGCGACTGGCGCGAGCGCATCATACTGTCAGAGCATCGCTATATGCGGGAAGATTTACGCCTCGGCCTGTCGTTTCTGGTTTCGGTTGCTGAACTGGCCGGAGTTGCGACGCCGCTGGCGCAAGCTTTTCTGGCCATCGGCGGCGCGATCTGCGACGAGGATTTCATGAAGAGCGGGCGCACGCTCGCAAGCCTCGGTCTCGGCCACCTCGATCGCGACCAACTGCAAACCCTGTTGCGCGAGGGATTTCAGGGATGACCACCGCTCGCCCCGCCATCGCCTGTCTCGGCGCCGGCCGCATGGGACGCGGCATCGCCGTAGCGTTCGCCTATGCCGGCCACGCCGTCGCCATGATCGACGTCAAGGCGCGCGCCGCGGATCAATTTGCGATACTCGAGGCCGAGGCGCTCGGCGAAGGCAGAAAAACCCTGGCAAGTCTGGCGCGATTCGGATTGCTGACGGATGGTGACGCCGAGGCCGTGGCCGCCCGGGTCTCCGTGGTGCCTGCGCAAGGTACTGCTGCCGCGCTCGCCGGCGCCGGCATCGTGTTCGAAGGCGTCCCGGAAGTGGTCGACCTCAAGCGCGAGATACTGGCGGCGGCCTCGAAATGCGTCGGACCTGACGTCATCATCGCCTCGACCACATCGACGATTCTGGTCGACGATCTCTCGGGCGCAGTCGAGCATCCCCAGCGCTTTCTCAATGTGCACTGGCTAAACCCGGCCTATCTGATCCCGCTGGTGGAGATTTCGCCGGGCGCTGCGACCGATCCGGCCGTCATCGCGCGGGTGAAAGCGCTACTGGAAGGCATCGGCAAGGTGCCGGTGGTGTGCGCGGCCACGCCCGGCTTCATCGTGCCGCGTATCCAGGCCCTCGCCATGAACGAGGCGGCGCGGATGGTGGAAGAAGGCGTCGCCAGCGCCGAGGACATCGACAAGGCGATCCGATACGGCTTCGGTTTCCGCTACGCGGTGCTGGGTCTGCTGGAGTTCATCGACTGGGGCGGCGGCGACATTCTCTATTACGCGAGCCGCTATCTCGAGGAAGCGCTTGGCAGCGACCGCTATCGCGCGCCCGACGTGGTTTTAAACAACATGCGCGACGGCCGCATTGGCTTGCGTACCGGCGCCGGCTTTCTCGATTATTCCGGCCTCGATGTCGATGCCTATCGCGAGCAACGGCTTGCGGCGCTGGTCGATTTGCTCAGACATTTCGGTCTGGCACGACCGCCGGTGCTCTAACCAAACACGTCCTGCAGCACGCCTTCCCGGACCACCGCGACGCCGTCGAGTTCGATCGTGGTACCCATCATCGGAAGATCGAAATGCCCGGCGGTATAGCGCCCGGCGAACTCGTTGGCGCCGGTGGAAAACAGGAAGTTGCCGGCGACCGCGCGGAGCTCGGTGCCGTTGGTATCGCGCTGGTCGTACATCGTCAGCGCTTCGTAGCGCGCGCCGGGATTCATGCCGAACCCGACATGGGACACCGCATAGGCTTCGCGGTCGCCCCACGCCGCCAGATAGGCGCGCATCATCATCGCGTCGGCGCCCTCGCCCTCGAGATCGGTGACGTAATCGTTTTTTAGCGTCATCCGGACCGGCGACGTCAGATAGCGTTTGAAGGTGAGATTGATGTCGCCGGCCGCCATCACCAGCGTCCCGTTGACGGTGCCGCTCCTTGGAAAGCTGACGACGATGCCGCCGGGCCAATGCGCCAGCGTGCCCGGTTTGTCGGTCCAGCCCCAGACACCGACAGTGGAAGCGCCGACCATGTCGACGTCGAGCTCGGTCCCCGCCCTGGAGGTCACGCGCATCCGCTTGGCTCCGCGCAGCATTTTCGCCGCCGCGCGAACGCGCTTTTCCAACGCCGTATCAGGCACCATGCGCTCGAGCGCTTCGGGATGCTCGTTGGAAATAACCAGGATGCGCGCCCCGGCTTTGAGTATTTCCGGCGTCTCTGCCGCGTGCATCAGGCCTTCGATGGTGCAATCGACCACAAAACCTGCCTGCTGTAGTGCAGTGACGACAGGCGCAAGCCGCTGGATCGCCTCGCTGGCGCCGGTGGAGCGGACCGGCACGATCTGCCGGTTGCGCGGCGTCGGAACGATGATGTGAAACGGTTTGGCGCCCATCCGCAACAAAGCGAGTTCAGCCAGGTGAACATTGAGCGCGCGCGACTGCGTCTCCGAAAGTATCGCGGCAGTGTCGCCGGACTTGACCGCGCAGCGCTCGAAAATCTCGCAGAACGCGTCGATCCATTTCGCTTCGATGCGATCCGCCAGCATCCTTTATCTCCACTTCAAACGTTGCATCAGACTTCGGGGAACCCTCGCAGCAGATAGGAGCGCGCCGCCTGCAACAGGCCGTTTAGAATCAGTCCCAGCAGCGAAATCGTGATCAGCGGAACGAACATGTCGACGGCCTGAAAGGTGCGGGCGGCCGTCACCAGCAGATGGCCTAGGCCATCGGTCGAGGTTATCATCTCGGCGAGGAACACCACGATGCATGAAATCACAAGCCCAATGCGGCAGCCGGTGAGGATCGACGGCACCGCGGCCGGCAGCACCACCTTGAACAGGATCTGACGGCGCGGCGTACCCGCCGCCATCGCCGACCAGATCAGCTTCTGCTCCACCATCGAGGCGCCGTAATAGGTCGAAAGCAGGATCGGAAACAACGCGTCCGCGGCAACCAGCATGATCTTCGATTGGTGACCGAACCCAAGCAACAACAGCAGCGCCGGATACAGCGCGACCTTGGGCAACGGCGCCAGCACCCGCACGATGGGACGTACCACGGCGTTGACGGCCGGACTGGCGGCGGCCGCAAGACCGATGGTGACGCCCAGAATCACAGCGATCGAGAATCCCGCGAACAGCCTAAATAATGTGGCGCCAATCTCCTGCTGAAACGTGCCGGTGAGGAGTTGCTGGGCAAGCCGCATGAACACGAGACCGGGCGGCGGCAACAGCGTCGCCGGCGCATATCCGAACGACGCAATCGCCTGCCACAGCGCAACCAGCAGCGCGATCGGAACGATCCCGAGCAGAACATCTGATGTCACGGCGCGTGCGTTCATGCGAAGCTCAACGGAATGTCGAAGCCCGGCTCGGACCATCTTACCAGCCTGGCGCGCAGCTTCTCGAAGATGGCATCGAGGCCGATACCCATCGCGCCGATGATAATAATCATCGCGTACACGGTGTCGTACTGGCCCATATCGAGCGAATTGAACAGGATATTTCCGGCGCCGGACTGCCGCGCGATCATCTCGCTGGTGACCATGGTGATCAGCGCGAGCACGAGCCCGGTGCGGCAGCCCGTGAGAATCTCCGGCAATGCCGCCGGCAGCACGATCCGGATCATACGCTGCGCCGCCGACAGGCCCATCGCGGCGCCCGACCACAGCATCTTTTCCTCGACCGCCTTCGCGCCCTGGAAACTGTGATAGATCACGGGAAGGCTGACGCCGAGAAAGATCACCAGTATCTTTGCGATTTCGCCGACGCCGAGCCAAAGCATGATGATCGGCATCAGCGCCGCCTTCGGCACCGGATAGGTCACCATCAGCAGCGGATTGAAGAACGACGCCACGACGCGGCTGCGGCCCATCATCAGTCCGAGCGGGATCGAAACGATGACGGCAAGGCTGAAGCCGATGGCCATGCGGCGGAGCGATGCAAGAATGTTGATCAGGGATTCCTTATCGCCAAGGATGGAGGGGATCGCGCGGATGGCTTCCATCGCGGTCGGAAAACTGTCGGTGTTCAGGACCAGCGCCGCCGTCTGCCAGATACCGAGCAGGCCGAGGCAGGCGAGCAGCGGCGCCGAGCGTGCGACGAGGGCGTGACCTGAAATCATGGCCGCAACCCGTCTTCGCTGGTGTCATCGATCATGCGCTCGATATCGACAACATATTTCTGGTAACTGACATCGAGCAGCAGCTCCGCCCGGCGGCGCGGACGCGGCAGATCGATATCGACGATCTGCTTGATGCGGCCCGGCGAACGCGTCATCACCACGACCTTGTCAGAGAGAAATACCGCCTCATCGACCGAATGGGTGACGAACAGCACCGTCTTGCGGTCGCGTTCCCAGATGTTGAGCAGATCGTTCTGCAGCCGAGTGCGCGTATGCGCATCGAGCGCGCCAAATGGCTCGTCCATCAAGAGCACCGCGGGGTGATAGGCCAGCGTGCGCGCCAGCGCGACGCGCTGCTTCATGCCGCCGGACAATTCCTTCGGGTAAAAGCTCTCAAAGCCCTTGAGGCCGACCATCTCGATCAGCCGGCGGCTTTGCGCTTCGGCTTCCGAATGCTTCACGCCCTGCTGCCGCGGACCATACATCACATTGCCGAGCACGCTCTTCCAGGGAAACAGCGCGAACTCCTGAAACACCGGCCCACGATCCGGACCGGGCCCGGCGATCGCCTTGCCCTTCATCTTCGCCACGCCTTGCGTCGGATTGACAAAGCCGCCGACGATATAGAGCAGCGTCGATTTTCCGCAGCCGGAGGGGCCGAGTATGGAAACGAAGGCGCCATCCTCGATTGTCAGCGAGATCTCCGACAACGCCAGATGGTCTTGACGGCCGGAAGTGCGAAAAACCTGCGAGACCCGATCAATCTCGATCATGGCAGCCGCCTGCTTGCGCGCCGGTGCAGATTCAGCCTGAATATCCGGCCGCGATGGCAATACCTTCATTCCCGCTTTTCTTCCCGGCACACAGCTGCCTTCCCGAATTTCTTCGGCCAACGACAGAGCATAGCGGAAACTCGCGGGGCTTGGCGATGCTGTTTCGAGGCCGGCCGACGGGAACCGGGCGGTATGGGCTGGAAGCAGGACGGTAAGTTTATCCTAGCGCGAGCGCGGTGGCCCAGCTGAAATCATAATGCGCGCTCATTGCCTTCATCATGACCGTTGCGGCCAGGACAAAGACGATCTGTACCAGCGTTTTCGTCGTAAAGATTTTTGCAAACAGCGTCATGATGATGCTCCCCGATGGCGGTCGTATACGGCACTGTAGTCCCGCAATCAACAAGCACCGCCCTTCCCGGCGCAGGAACTTCAGGCGTCACGCTTCGAACAGCTGAGCCACACAACCGCTAATCGAACCACGGCCATTCCGCCGCGCCGTCATGCGTGACCGCGCCGCCGGGCGCCTGCCCGACCAGACGGGCGTATTTGGCCAGCGTTCCCGCCCGATGCCGCGGCGGCCGCTGCTTCCATGCCTGCCGCCGTTTCGCCAGTTCATCGTCGCCAATCAGCAGATCCATGCGGCGCGCCCCGGCATCGATCCTGATACGGTCGCCTTCGCGCACCAGCGCCAGCGGGCCACCGATAAAGGATTCCGGCGAGACATAGCCGATGCACATCCCTCGCGTCGCTCCGGAAAAGCGCCCGTCGGTGATGAGGGCGACCTTCTCACCCATCCCCTGCCCGTAAATCAGCGCGGTGACGCCCAGCATTTCGCGCATGCCGGGACCGCCGACCGGGCCTTCGTTGCGGATGACGAGAACGTCGCCGGCCGCGTATTTGCGGTTGCGGACGGCATCGACGCATTGTTCCTCGTCTTCGAACACCCGCGCGCTTCCTTCGAATACCAGGTTCTTGAGACCGGCAATTTTGATGACGGCGCCATCGGGGCAGAGATTGCCTTTCAAAACCGCCACGCCACCATCAGCCATGATCGGCGTGCGCGTAGAGTGGATAATTTCGCCGTCCGGGGCATTCGCTTCTCCATATTCCTGCGCGATCGTCCTTCCGGTTATCGTCAGGCAACGGCCGTCGATGTAACCGCTTTCGACCAGCGCGCGGATCACGACGGCGGTGCCGCCGATGTCGTAGACGTCTTTCGCAGTATATTTCCCGCCCGGACGCAAATTGCCGATCAGGGGTGTTCGCGCAAAAACTTCGCCGACATCGTCTAGCGTGAAGGAAATGCCGGCTTCGTTGGCAAGCGCCGGCAGATGCAGCGCGGCGTTGGTCGACCCGCCGGTAGCGGCGACGATGGCCGCGCCGTTTTCCAGCGACTTTCGCGTGACGATTTCACGAGGCAATGGCCCGCCTCGCTGCAGCATCTGCATCACCAGGCGCCCGGCCCGGCGTGCAATCTGCGCGCGCTCGGCGTAAACCCCGGGAATCATCGACACGTTGGGCATCGTCAGCCCCATCGCCTCGGACACCATCGCCATGGTGTTGGCGGTAAACTGCCCGGCGCAGGCGCCGATCGTAGGCAGGCACGCCCGCTCGATGCCGGCAAGCGTCGCCTCGTCGATCTCGCCGGTCATGAAGCCGCCGACAGCCTCGTAGGAATCCAGCACGGTGAGGGTTTTTCCCTCGAACCGTCCGGGAAGCGCGCTGCCGCCATAGATGAAGATCGACGGCACATTGCAGCGGATCATTCCCATCATCACGCCGGGAAGCGTCTTGTCGCAACCGCCGAAACCGATCAAGGCGTCATAGGCAAGGCCGTGAACCACAGCTTCGATCGAATCGGCAATCAACTCGCGCGAAACCAGGGAGAATTTCATTCCCTCATGGTTCATGCTGATGCCGTCGGAAACCGAAATGGTGGTGAATTCCCGCGGCGTGCCGCCAGCTTCCGCGATTCCGGCCTTGGCGGCATCGACCTGGAAATCGTGGGTCATGTTGCAGGGCGTCTGTTCGCCCTTCATGCTGACGACCCCGATCATCGGCCGGGCGAGCGCCTCGTCGTCGAGCCCCATCGCTCGCATGAAGGCGCGGTGCGGCGCACGATCGAGGCCATCGGTCGTCACGCGGGATCGCCACTTCTTCATGCGCAGGTCTCTCTACAGGTCGTCCCGGCGAACGCCGGGACCCATAACCACCGGCGCCTGTTGTGACCGAAGGCCTCGACCACAATGCCCGAACGACAGGGCACGGCGTATGGGTCCCGGCGTTCGCCGGGACGACTCACGAATAAAATTCTCTCTACTGCAGCGGCGCGACGATGGTCGGGTGCTTGAACTGCGCGACGTCCATCTTCGGCAGCATTCCCGTCGCAGCGTAGATGTCGAGCATCTTCTGGATCGCCTCGAAGTTTGGCGCGGCACCGGGGTCACGGCCGAAGTCATTGTCCTTGAGCAGATAGGTGTCCAGCACGGGTATCGGCGCCTTCAGCTGTTCGGAAACGACCTTGAGCGTCTCCTCACGATTGGCGAGCGCCTTCTTCATGCCGGAGGTGATGTCGCGCACATAGGCCTTAACCAGGTCCGGATTCTTGTCGACGAAATCGGCGCGGCAGGCTTCCAGAATGTGAACGATGTTCGGCATTTCCTCGGACAGAGAAAACAATTTGCGCGTGCCGCCCTTGGCCTCGGCGCGCGCGGCGAAAGGCTGGTTCATGTTCACGGCATCCACGCGGCCCTGGCGCAGCGCGTCCTCGGAAACCGCAAAACCGACCTCGACCAGCTTGATGTCTTTCTTGGGGTCCACGCCGTTCTTCTGCAGCAGCATCGCGAATGGCCCATAGGTGCCGCCGCCGATCACGGAGATGCCGACGGTCTTGTCCTTGAGGTCGGCAATCTTCTTGATCGGGGAATCGTCCATCACGGCCCAATAGACCGAGAAGCCGCCGGGCTTTTCGAAGACGTGCTGCGCCACGATGTAGGCTTTCAGATTTCCGCCGACCACGCCGTTGGCGAGCGACAACGGCGCCTGCGTGGCGCAGTCGAGCGCGCCGGCGGCGAGCGCCTGCGTCATCGGCGCGGTACCCTGGAACTGCGTCCATTCGACATTGTAGGTCTTGCCGAGATTGGGAAATTCCGCCGGCCTGCGCATCATCCAGTATTTCGATTCCTCGGCCGGAATGGTCCAGCCGACGCGGATCGTCTGTTGCGCGTGCGATGAGCTCACGCCGGCAAAAACGGCAGCCGCCGCCCCGGCCGCCAAAATCCATTTCGAAGGTATCCGCATCATGCCCACTCCACTTTCGCGATGCCAACAGGCCCCGTCGCAAATAACATGCGCATAAGCCTTTCATGCTTCAAACGATCAGGCAAGCCGTCAGGACCGCTCGTATTCGTCCGGCAGGACCCGGATGTGGGTAAAGCCCACCCTGGATTGGCGCGGCCCCCGGTAGTGAGCAAAGCGTGGAGCGCGCTAGCGGCGTTAAAATGCATCAGTTGTCAAACTTGATGCGTTGGGTCACACTACAAGCCATGTTACGCATCGGTGGAAAGCCGTTGCAGCGCGTGGATCAATGTGCTGCTCGGCCCCACGATTAAGGCAGCCAAAAGAAAAAATAGAAAAGACCAAACCACAGGGAGAAGACAATTGGCCGACAGCAAAAAAAGCAATGTGACGCGACGCACGCTGCTGAAGGCTGGCGCGGCGATGACCGCAATCCCGGTCCTCGGGATTGCGGCACCCGGCGTACTGGCCCAGGCTCCGTTGAAATCACCGACAAAAGTTCACGACTTCATGACAAACGCCGACGTCGCGAAGGCCGAACAGGAAGGCCAGCTGGTGTTCTATTGTCACGAGAATGAGCCCGGCACCGCCGGCATCATGGAGGGATTTCGCAAGGATTTTCCGAAGATCAACACCAGCTACGTCCGAGCGCAGACCGGTGCGCTCTATAACAAGATCCTGTCCGAACGCTCCGCCGGCCGTTTCGATGTTGACGTCATTCAGCTATCCGACCTGGCGCCGGCTGTCGATTTCCAGAAGAAGGGCGGCTACGAACACTACGTCTCCCCCGAGACGCCGGCTTATAAGGCAGACCATCTGAGTTCGCCGGCCGGCTCGTTTTTCTGGACCGGCGTCGATCCCGCCGGGATCGCCTACAACTCGACCAAGGTCTCCGCCGCGGACGCGCCGAAGACGTGGCAGGACATTCTCGATCCGCGCTGGAAGGGCTCGATCAGCTGCAAGATTTCCGCCTCCGGTTTGCAGTTCGTGCAGTGGTACACATTGCGCAAGCTGTATGGGGCGAGTTTCTGGAAGGAGTTCGCCAAGCAGAATCCGCACGCCTTCGATTCCCGCGTCCAGTTGTTCGACCGGCTCGCCAAGGGCGACGACATGATCACCGCGATCGGGGAATATCCCGCCTACATCCTGTTCAAGGACAAAGGTGCCAAGGTCGAGTTCGTCGCGCCCGCCGATGGGTTGCCGGCTACGCCGTTGATTGTCGGCGCCGTCAGCAAGGCGCCGCATCCGGAAGCGGCCAAGCTGTTCGTCGACTGGGCGATGTCGAAGCGCGGCCAGGCCTGGTATCAGACCAACCCGAATCTCTATTACGGATCGGTGCGCACCGACGCGCCACCAATGCCGACCGGGGTGCGGCTGGGCGATCTCAAGCTGCTCTATCCCGCCGACTGGGACGACTACGCGGCCAACCGCGATATCTTCGCCAAGGAATGGAACGGTATGCTCGGCCTGTGAGCGGAGCGGCCGTGCCATCGGCGAGATCGCTGATCTCCGCGCAGAAAATGGCTGGCTATGGGGTCGCCGCTGTCGCCGCGGTTCTGGTCCTGTACCCGGTGTTCTTTCTGTTGCAGGCAGCGCTCGATGTCGGCGACCCGCAGGTGCGGCCGCCGACCGCGTACGGGTTCGACAATTTCAACGGCATATTCCAGTACCCGCAGATCCTGCTCAATACATTGACGGTGTCAGTTGCCGCCACGGTAATGGCGCTGGTGTTCGGTTTCGTGATGGCGTGGATTCTGACGCGCACCAACGTGCCCGGCCGACATCTGTTCGAGCAACTGATGGCGGTGCCCTATTATCTGACGCCGTTGCTCGGCGCGCTGGCCTGGAGCCTGCTCGGCTCGCCAGAAAGCGGTTTTATCAACCAGATCTGGCGCGCGCTCGGCGGAAACGGCTATCTCATCGATATCAATACCGCATACGGCATCGCCTGGGTCATGGCGCTGTTCGAGGGCTCGGTCGCATTCGTCATGATTGCCGCGGTTATGAAGTCGATGGACCCTGCACTCGAGGAGGCCTCGCAGATCATGGGGGCAAGCCGTATCCGCACCATGCTGCGTATCACCCTGCCTCTGGTGGTGCCCGGCGTCCTCGGCGCCGCCATCTTCGTGTTCGCCGAAATGCTCGGCTCCTTCGCCGCCGCGCTCGTCCTCGGCCTGCCCAGCCGCTATTACGTCATCACCACCGCCATCTACCAACTGGTCCAGCAATATCCGCCGAAGATCCAGATCGCGGCCGCCATGGGCGTGTCGCTGTTCGCGGTAATGTTCTTCATGCTGTTCCTGTACCGGCGCATCGTGATGGCCGGCAGTTACGTGACCATTACCGGTAAGGCGTTCCGGCCGCGGGTGGCCGACATCGGTCCGCTGCGCTACGTGTTGCTCGGCGTCTGCCTGCTCTATCTGTTCGCTGCGGTCGGCTTGCCCCTGGCGACGCTGCTCTATGCGTCGCTGCAGAAGATCGCGGTCGCCTTTCCCACCGCGGGAAACTGGACGTTGGAAAATTTCCGCGTCGCCGTGACAATGAATGCCGTTCGCTCGGCACTCGCCAACAGCCTGCTGCTCGGCTTCGGCACCGCGACCATCGGCGTCATGCTGATGGGACTGCTCGCCTGGCTAATCTACCGCTCGCGGCTACCCGGTAGCGGCTTGATCGAATATGTCGTGATGTTTCCGCAGGCGGTCCCCCGGCTGGTGTTTGCGTTCGGCCTCATGTGGGCCTGGGTGGTTTTTCCGATTCCGATCTACGGGACGCTATGGCTATTGCTGCTCGCCTACCTCACGGTGTTTCTGCCGCTCGGGGTGCGCACCATCGCCGGCGTCATGCTGCAGATCGACAAGAGTCTTGAGGAATGCGCGCAGATGTGCGGCGCGCCCTGGGCGTTCCGGGTGCGGACGGTGACAATTCCGCTGCTCGTGCCGGGTCTGGTCGCCGCCTGGTTGCTGCTGTTTATCGCCAGCATCCGCGAGCTTGGCGCCTCCATCTTGCTGATGGGCCCACATTCCAAAGTGATCACGCCATCGATCGTTGAATCGTGGTTCGGGACCAGTTCGGAGCTCACCGCGGCGCTAGCGCTGATTCAGACGCTGGTGGTCGCCATCGCCATGATCGTGCTTATTGCCGTCACGCGCCGCGTCGGCGCGCACCCCGTCGACTAAGGATGTCAGGAACCGCCATCATGCAAGCGTCGCCGGGAGCGCCAGCATCGTCTTCACTGCCGACACCACACATCGAGGTCGAGCGGCTTGAATTGTATTATGGCAGCGTACCGGCGGTGCGCGGCGTCAGTTTCAACGTCCTGCCCGGCGAACAACTGACGCTGCTTGGGCCCTCCGGCTGTGGCAAGACAACCACATTGCGCGCAATCGCCGGCCTTGAGCAGCCGAGCGCGGGCGAAATTCGGATCGACGGCGTCCCTGTCTATTCGTCGAAACGCGGCATCCACATACGCGCGGAGAAACGCGGCCTGTCGATGGTGTTCCAATCCTATGCCATTTGGCCGCACATGACCGTATTCGAAAACGTAGCCTACGGACTGCGCGTACGACGTACTGGAGCGGCGGAGATCGCGGAAAAGGTGCAACACGCGCTCGAGATGGTGCAAATGGGCAGTTTCGCATCGCGGCGGGCGGCGCAGCTGTCCGGCGGACAGCAGCAGCGGGTAGCGCTGGCGCGCGCC
>WNFD01004770.1_pt1 | contig 13761 bp, 10 predicted proteins | sample 5400491 | NCBI WGS metagenome assembly WNFD01 (sample SAMN13153343, study PRJNA577476) | soil metagenome | isolation source: 120 cm saprolite under Douglas fir tree site 2 hole 2 replicate 2 | place: USA:California | collected 2015-04-18
CGCCGCTCTTCCAGGCTGCTATCCACAATCTCGCGCATGGAACGGAGGGCGCCGACAGGAACATCCTTATCAACGTCCGCGACCAGCCTGGCAATCACCTTCGCCATCTGGGCCGGCTGGGCGCTGGTGTGCATCATCAGGATCGGGCGGCTGACTTGCGATGCGCGGTAAAGGTTGGTTGACGGCTCAGAATCCAGTCCAAAGTCACGCGTATCCTGCGCGACGCCAATCACATGGTAATCGCCATTCCCACCGGTTGTTTTCTTATCGCCCTCAAATGTCATTCTCCGGCCCAACGGGTTTTGTTTAGGCCAAAGCTTGTTTGCAAGCCCTTCACTGACGACAACCGCATGAGACGTCCTACTGATTTCTTGACGAGTGAAGTCGCGGCCGGCAACGATGCGGATTCCCATGGTGCGGAAGTAATCTTCCCTGATCGAGCTCGCATCCGCGCTCTGGGTTTCTTGTCCCCGCTCACCTTCGGCTTTGAAGGTTGAAATTTCTATCATGTCCATGGGAAGAGAGCCGGAAATGGTGGCAGATTCCACGCCGGGCAGTGCCCTCACCTTCTCCAACAACTGGTTATCAAAGCCGGAGATGGAATCATAGTCCTGGTAGCGGGACATAGGCAGGCTGATCGTGGCCGTGAGGAGTTGATCGATCCGGAAACCGGGTTGCACATGGGAAACCACCCACAGAGTTCGCATCATCAATCCGGCCCCGACGAGCAGGACGAGTGCCAGCGCGAGTTCCACCACTACCAGCACGGAACGTGACTTGCTACCGTGTTCGGCCAGAGTACGCGCGGTCTGAAGCAAAGCGTCATGAAGGTCTTGCTTCAGAAGGTGAAACGCTGGTGGCAGTCCGAATAAGATTGACGTCAAGGTGCCGGCCAGCATGGCGAAGAAAAAGACGCGATAATCCAGAACCACCAGGTGGCCCTGAAGAAAATCCGCGGGGGCAATTCCGTTGACGAGGCGGATCAGCCACACCGCGAAGGCCAGTCCCAGGGCTGAGCCGGCAAGGCCGAGGGTCATGCTTTCCGAGAGCAGTTGCAGGAAAAGCCTGCGGCGGCTTGCGCCTATCGCCAGGCGAATGACGATTTCTTTTTTGCGTTGCGAGGAGCGCGCCAGCATCAGGTTGGCGATGTTGGCACAGGCAATCAGCAGGACGAAGCCAACCGCGAATTGAAACAGGCTCAGGATGCGTGGCATCTCCGGAGACCTGTCTTCAGTTTCAAGCGAGAGGACGCTTGCTCCCGTAACATGCGGCAGACCTTTGGGGTCAGATTTTCCGAAGCTTTGGCTCATTACGTTCAGTTCTGACCGGGCCTGCTCAAGTCCCACTCCAGGTTTTAACTTGCCGACCACGTTGACCATTCTGGAAACCAGCTTGTCCGGCGAAGCGGTCAGGCCGGTATCAAAAGGCAGCCAGACAGAAGGACGAAAACGCGTGCCGCCGCCATTGAGATTCGGCAATCGAAAACCGGCAGGCAGCACGCCGATGACGGTGTGCTCCTTACCATCCAAAGTCAGACTCTTCCCCAGAGCCTTTCCTGGTTCGCCAAACCGATCCACGGCGAACGCATGACTGAGGACCACTACCTGATCGGCGCCCGCGTGTGTCTCGTCAGCGGTAAAGCTTCTCCCGATTGGAATGCGCGCGTCCAGCATATCCAGAAGATTGGCTGAGCATCGTACGCCCTCAATCTCTTTCGCTCCGGTATCGTCGGAGAGGCGAGGAGAATCGGAAACAAAGAGCGCAACAGATTCGAGGGTCTGACTTTGGGATTGCAGTGAGCGGAAATCACTCAGGCCGATGGGGAAACGCGTTTCAAGACGCCACTGCATGCCCGTTCGCTTTTCCCATATGACGACCAATCTCTGGGCATCGTGGAAGGGCAACGGTTTGATCAGAAAGGTGCTGAATACGCCGAACATCGCGGCATTCACCCCTACGCCAAGGGCGAGCGTGAGCACGGCCAACACAGCAAAGCCAGGCGACTTACGCAAAACACGAATACCGTAACGGACGTCCTGGAACAGGCTTTCCAATCTGAATCTCCGTTGTAACTGACAGATTTAGCTGGTGCGTACTTCAAATGTTGCAAATGCCGCGCAGGGACAGACTCAGGGGCTGGACTTGCCGCTCCTGAATTTCTCAACCGTTTCCTTCTAGTCGTCTGACTGCGAGTCGCTAGATTTTCGTGGTAGCCCCTGTATCGTGCAACGCGCCCAAAGCCCACGCAGCGTTCTTTCTGGCCTCTGCCACGGGCGAAGTCTTCAGTACATGGATCAGCGGTTCAATGGAAGGATGACCGATATTCACGAGGGCGGCGGCAGCTTCTTCTCCCAGCGTTGGCTTATTCAGCGCGGGGTTTGACCGGTACAACGCAGGATCCACTTCACTCGCATCGCCCAGCAACGTGACCAGATGGTCTACTGCGGCGGCAGCAGCACTGCGCTGTTGTCCAAGCCAATACGCCGCGGCGGCCTTTTGCTGCGGCTTGCCGAACTTGAGCAGGTGGATGTGGCGAGTGATCGCCTCACCTTCACGTGGATGGTCAGTGGTAACGGTCCGCCAGGATGTGAAACCGCTCAAGGACAGCAGAGCGCCGACTAATCCAAGAACTAAAATGGCTCGTCGAGGGGCGACCATAAACAGCTCCTTATCCCGCAGCAAGTAAGCACCAAGCCTCACAAGCGGTCACGGCAGATGAATGGCACTTTTTGTGCCGAAACGATACGCCAGCTAAGTAGATGATAATAAATAGTTTAATTGAAGCTAGCTGGTCTCCGGGTGGGGTCAGGGTGTCCGGTTGCGTAATGCATTGTTCGGAAACGAACACCGGCTACGCCCTTGAGCGAAAAATGTTAGCAGTTTCACAGCCAAATGTTCTGATCGAGACAAGTTCCTTCCTGCTTTACCTTTATCTAACTATCCAGGGCTATATCTTTCTAACGGCTATCTACGGGGCTATACCCTGGGCCACGCCAGCCGTTATGCTTGCGAGTAGCCGTACCAACCAACCGATACACAGCAAAGGAGCCCTGGTGGCCTACCTCCAATTTCTTGGTGCTGCTGAGACCGTAACTGGCTCCAAACATCTGATCAACACGTCAGACGATGCGTCCGGCAGGAACGGACTACAAGTCTTGATTGACTGTGGTCTGTTTCAGGGACCCAAGGAATGGCGTCTAAGAAACTGGGAACCCACCCCGGTCCCTGCCACCCAGATTGATGCGGTGATTCTTACTCACGCACACCTTGATCATTGCGGATGGATTCCGAGGCTGGTGAAAGAAGGCTTTCGCGGGAAGATTTACGCAACGCCGGCGACGATTGATCTCTGCCACGTGGTGCTTCCTGATTCCGGTCATCTTCAGGAAGAAGAAGCGCGCTTTCATAACAAGAAAGGCACCTCAAAACACAAGCCTGCCCTTCCTCTCTATACGCTGGACGAGGCCGAAAACAGTCTGCGCAACTTTGAGCCAGTGAATTTTGGCGAGACCAAACAACTGAACCCAAACTTCTCTTTCCGCTTTGTGCATGCCGGACACATTCTGGGCTCTGCGATGGTGGAAGTCTTTCATCGCCATGGCGGTGAAGATCACAAATATCTTTTTACCGGCGATATTGGCCGTGTTCCCGATCATGTTCCAACGCCGGGGCGAGTGGTGATTCAAGGTCCTGAAAGTCAGGAAGAGGCAGAACTTCTTGTCATGGAATCAACTTACGGAAACCGGTCACACCCGCACGATGATGTTCGCGCACCGTTGGCACAGCTCATCACAGATACCGTGAAGCGCGGTGGCTCAGTGGTGGTGCCCGCCTTCGCCGTGGAACGCACGCAGAAATTTCTCTTTATTCTGAAGGAGCTGATGGAATCCGGACGGATTCCCCGCGTGCCAGTTTTTGTGGACAGCCCCATGGCGATCAAAGCCGTGGAGATCTGCATGAAATACACGGGCGATTTCAATGAAGAGGCGCGGCGCCTGGTCTCCGCGTACGGATCGCCACTGACATGGCAGGGCTTCAACTTCGCCATCAAGCAAGAGGATTCCAAGAAGATTAACCAGGTGCTTTATCCCTGCATCATCCTCTCTTCCAGTGGCATGGTCACGGGAGGGCGCGTCTTACATCACCTTCTTCATCGTCTGTCTGACCCGCGCAATCTCGTCATCTTTATCGGCTTTCAGGCTCCGGGCACGCGCGGGGCGATCATAAAAAGCCGGGCCGATTCAGTGCGCATTTTTTCCGAGGAAGTTCCGATCCGTGCCCAGGTAGCTGCACTGGAGCAATTCAGTGACCATGCCGATACCAGCGAGTTGCTGCGCTGGCTGCGAACATTTACAAAACAGCCGTCAAGCACCTATCTGGTCCACGGAGAAAGCAACGCAGCCGCCTTGTTGCAGAAGACGCTTACAAGCGAGCTGGGCTTGAATGTAAGAATCGCCCGCTGGCTGGAAAAGGTAGCTCTGACTTAGCGTTCGGGCGAACCCGGGTCGGCAGCGGCTGAGACTTTAGGTTGGCTGCGCCGTGCTTTAGACTTGAAGTGCCGCTCCAGCAGGCTGCTATGCCAGAACCAAATCTTCAGGGTGCCATCGTCATTCTTACGTTGTATGACGTGGCTGACGAAATCAATTTGACTGAATTGCAGCCCTTGATCGGGGGCACAAAAGTCACTCCCGGATTTAAACATCCTGCCCCGGAATACGTTCGCTTTGAGAGGCCGCCGGTGATTCAGGCGCTGCCGCCAGTGGTCTTGCCGAGCGGCGAACAATTTGAAGCCACCCTGCAGTATTACGACTACGGCGTGGTGAGCGTTCTATTGCGTTTTGCCTTCACGGGCGACTGGCAACGACTGAAGCAACTGGCAGGCGCATGGATATCCGGCACGACGTTTGACGAACTTTCACGCAATCTGGTGCGCGAGCACGTGCAGACGATCAAACCAGCCCTGGTAAAACCATATTCGTCCTGGTTGAGCGAGGACTACTACATCGTGCACCTTCACAGCGTGCCCGGTGTGGAGACCGGCAGCGCACTGGTGCAGGAGCGCGGCCAGGAAATCAGTCAGATTGTGCGGGGTGAAACCAGTCCCATTTCAGAATTTGAACGCAATGAAGTTTTACAGGGATATATGTCCTATTACCCGAACGATCTCATGGTTGCCGGATGGAATGCCGCTTTTATCTTTGACACACAAAGTGGAGCGGGGCCGACCATACAGGTCCTGGAATACGCCAACTCGCAGCTTCTTCAGTTCCGGCACTATGACGAAATCCTAACGCGTGAACTGGCCGACGCGTATCGCTCACTGGATCGCCGCGGAACCGGCCTTATTCCCGGCTGGCGGATGCGTCCTGCCGCGGCGCGGCTGCGGACCATGCTGCTGGACGTGACAGAGCTGACCGAACGCACTAACAACGCGCTGAAATTTGTAGGCGACATGTTTTCAGCGCGCCTGTACAAGCTGTGCGCCGGCAAAATTGGCGTTACCGATTATCAGTTACTGGTGCAGGAGAAGCTGCGCACGGCTGACGAGCTGTATGACTTCATGATTGAACAGTTTCATCAGGCGAGAGGATTTCTGCTGGAAATTATCGTGGTGCTGATCCTGATCATCGAACTGTTCTTCTTGTTCGCGGGAATCAAATCATGAGCGCGGTTAGACCTCGCGTTCGATATATCTGGCCAGACCAGGATTCAGAACCGGCTGGTCCGATGCATCCGGCGCCGCCGGAAGAGGCGGACGCGGTATGCCGATCATCCTTTGCAGGGCGAAAGCGACGGAGCGACGAAGATCGCCTTTAATCAGGTCGTTATCAATCAACAGATCGCGATGTCCGCTCTGGAACAAAGACAGGGTCCCTATCTCCTGGCCGGTCTCGGTGGCAAGGTCGAGCATGTAGACAATTTTGTCGCGACTTTCATTCCAGGTGACGCCCAGAGTCCTACCCTGCCAGGGTGAAGAGAGTTGACTGGGGCGGCCAAACTTATCCGAGACCACAATCTTGAATCCGTCGAAATCTTCGGCCAGGCAGCCCTGAAGCAATTGCATAATCTCCTGGGAATTGGCTGCATACTGGATGGGGCACGCCGCTTTGCGTAGCGCGATGTTTCGGGCACAGACCGCGCGCTGTTTTCCCAGGCGTTTGCCGACGCGCTCAAACTCGCCGAACTCGTGGTAATTGAGCTTGCGCAAACCGAAAAACAGCGTCATCAGCATAACGGCTCCAACCGGAATCAACGCCACATCGTAAGGTTTCAACAGGAAAAGGCTGAGGACCGCGCACATGGCGGAAATGCCGTAGAGCACCCAGACGACCTGTCGCTGAGTGAGGCCCAGTTCCAGCAGCTTGTGATGGATATGCTCACGATCGGCGCCAAAAAGAGAGCGCCCGCTGAGAAAACGGCGGAGTATGCTGAGGCCGACATCAGTTAAAGGAAGGGCAAAGGCCACGGCCGGAACCACAATGTTATCGAGTGTGGTGGCCCGTTTCTGGGATTCCGCCAGCACAAACGCGCTCAGAATGAATCCCACAAACAAACTGCCGGAATCGCCCAAAAAGATGGAGGCAGGATTAAAGTTCAAGACAAGAAATCCGAATAAGCTGCCACCCAGAATAGCCGTTGCAAAAGCAATATCGGACCGGCTCCCCAGCGCCAGCGTGAAGATAGTGACCATGGAGAACAAAGCAGCTCCGGCCGCCAGACCATCAAGACCGTCAATAAGATTAATGGCGTTGCAAATCAGCACCACCCAGGTAACCGTGAGCGCAAGACAAATGAGCCAGGTGGATGAGCCGGCAAGGTGAGTACCGCAAAAATTAAAGCGGATGTCAGAATAATAAAGGCCCACTCCGCCCGCGACTTGCACCGCCAGCTTGGGCCAGGCGCGCAACCCATACAGGTCGTCAATCAGGCCCACGGCGAAAAGGGCGGCGCCTATGGCCACAATCCGCAGCAACTGCCCCGAACTCACGCCTGACACCCAGCCCTTTGCGGCAAGAAAGGAGCAGGCCAGCAGCAGGAGAGTAAAAGTGAGAAAGACAGCTACCCCGCCCAGACGTGGTATGGGGCCGGCGTGAATATGCCGTCCGGAATCGGGAGCACGCACCATGCCCCGCCTTCTGGCAATATTCCGAACGCACCAGGTCAGGAGTGTGGATGCAAGGATGCTTAATAAGAAACCAGTTAGATATCGCAGCATTGCCAGAAAATACCGCTTCTCCACTTGCGCATTAAACTTTAACTGTAAAAGTTGCTGGAAATCATACACGCTCGGAAAATGTTTACAAAGATAAACTTCAGCAAAGCGCGCCAACCCTAGAAGTTCGCTTAGGTCATCGAGATAGTTTGTGTGCTGTGCCCCCTTAGGCTGTCAATTGATGCTTTATTTTTTTAGATGCTTCCAAGAAGCTGACCATCAGAAGAGCTTGATCATCATCATCACCATAATAGGCCACTCGGGTTCGCAGCACATTTGCGCCAGGGATGCTTACGGCCTCGTTAAAATACTGTCTTGCCGGGGGAGAGTCAAAGCAGCTCGCACATTCACCAGTAATGTACAGCACACCAACCAAAGGTTGTCCATACATCTATAAAATTTCGTTAAGATTATCTCAGGAAAAGAGTAAAGGATTAAGACAGAAACATCATGGATGGTCACAAGCATCCAATGGGGAAGGTTGAAGGAGAAGCCATGAAGACGAAGTGGGCAAGTTCCCTGATTACTGTGCTTTTCTTAGGAGTGCTGAACTTTTCACTGCCGCGGGCAGAAGCCCAATCGCAGGGAACGCAGCGCATGCAGGAAAGGGTCAGCAAAGAGGTTTATCACGAACTCGTAATGCTGCCGCAGCTAAGCATCTTTGACAATCTGGCCTACAGAATTGACTCTCCCGGGAAGGTGACCCTGCTTGGCCAGGTGCGCAACGCAGTCCTGAAAGGCGAGGCTGAGAGTGCGGTGAAGAAGATTGAAGGCGTGGAATCGGTGAACAACCAGATCGAGATTCTGCCACCATCCCCCAGTGATGACCGCATACGCCGGCAGGTGGCGAGAGCTATTTTTAATGACGATAACCTGTTTCCCTACTCCATGGGCTCAGTGCCACCGATTCACATTATCGTGAAGGGCGGCCGTGTTGCGCTTGAGGGCGTGGTGAATAGCCAGGGAGATAAGGACCGCGCCAGTCTGCGAGCCAACGGCGTGCCGGGCGTCTTTGAGGTGCAGAACAACCTGAAAGTGAACCAATCCGCGAAATAATATTGCCACGGCTTAACGGGCTTTTGGCCTTCAGTTGCGGGCGATGCGTCCGGAAGACAGACAGGTGCTTCCCCGGCCATCGTCGGCAGAGCGCAAATTGAGACGATCATCGGAGCAATAAGCTCTTCCCTCGCCATCGATAGGTTCTGCGACAACCTGAAAAGACTTTGACGGCCTTCCGTCACAACCGCGAATGACAAAACGGTAGCCGTTGTAAACGCCTCCGGCAAATTCAGGGTCCACAAATTTATACGGCTCACCCTCATCCAGGCCGTGGCCAACATTCACGAGGTTGGAGATGGCGCAGGTAAACCCCATGTCCGGGTGTTTCTGCGCATAGATATTTTCCGCCAGAGCCATTCTTCTGACCGCGCGCATGGCTGTAATTTTCGGCTTTGGCGGATCGCCCGCCAGGGTATTCCCAAGGTCCCCTGATTTGCCCGCGATCATGGGCGGCATCCACATTGACTTATCGAAGAGCTGCGGGTCGCCAACTGGCAGTCTGGCGCTGATGGTGATGGCATCCAGCCGCCAGATTTCATGTTGCAGCTTCATGCTGAGAACAAAATGCATGTGGACGGGCATGCGTTCTTCCACACCCGCGCGAAAAGAATGCACTGAGACTTCCATCTCATCTTCGTCGCCGCGAAACTCTTCTGAATCCAGATGAAGTTCAATTCTCTGATTGGTTTCCCTGTTATTAACACAGAACAGGATAGGGCCGATATCAAATGCGTCTGCCTGTTGTCCGTTGGCAGTGGCAGCCATGGCCATGGCCTGAATTGGATTGGGTGTCCCTGCGGGCGCGTTTTTCAGCAGCGCCTTGAACTTCTCCTGGACAGGCAGGGTGAGGTGACGATCAAGTTTCTCCGGATTCCCTGAGAGCATTTCGACCAGGGCCTGCCGCGGACTTTGAGCATCGATCAAGGCGTGCCGCGGACTTTGGGCCGTAGCCTGGCCCGAGAATGCCGAACCCGGCACAAAAATGAGTAAAGCCATCAAGGTGGAACAAGCAACTTTCATTCGGACGGGTCCCCCGGAGAGCTGGAGCTACAATCCCCAAGCAATGCAAGAGTGTGCACCCAATGACGTGAGAGGGCAAAGTGACCTTGGGACCACACCCATGTGCTTTGGGACGCTCCCGTTCGGGTGCAACGAACTGACGCGAGAAGTTCTGGGCGAGACGGAGGGTTATCGGTTAGGCGGGCTTCCGGATTTTGATGGAGGAGATGGGTTCAGGGTCAGAGACGTTCATACGCGTTCCGCACTCAGCGCAGAACATGGTGCCCGTATGTTCAAGCACACTAGGGACGGTGGTAAACATACGGGAACAATTGGGACACTTCACGCTGATGATCTTGACCAACGACGGTTCCTGACTAGTTGGATTTGCGAAATTTGAGCTTAACTTTGAGCTTAACAATGTCTGGATTTTCCGTAAACCCGTCAAGGCGGGGTAATTGGGTTTTTTTGAATCGGGGGTGAAATTTGAGTCAGCGACTAATCCCGTTGCTGGCGACGACGCGAGCCACTGCGAGCATGGCGATGGCTTGAGCCGAAGTGTCACGCATCTTCTGTGCCTTTGCCAGAGCATTGATTGAGTTGATCTGGGCAGCGGCTTCACCCACTTCCTGGACCAGGGAGGCGACGTCCACCTGTGGAGTGCGCGCATCCCAGGCCTCATCCGCGGCTGCGAAGGCCATATCAAAATACCTGGCGGCCTGGTCTTTCCTTCCGGATGTGCCGGCGGCGAATCCGTTTGCTGCAGCCTGGCGCGCGCGCTGGGTGGCGGGAAGCTTACGCAAATTCTCACTCTGATCAGAGCCGTTATTGTTCAAGGCCTCAAGCACTGATACCGTTTCTTCCTGCGGCCGTTGAATTTCGCGGTCCTCACCGGCGTTCTGCACAGTGGAGTTTGCCACTACGTCACGCTGCAGGGCCTCCTGAAAACGCTGCTGGCCGAGGGCTTGCTGCATGGATCCTGTGGTGATGCGGATCGCGAGAGTCCGCATGGGGCTGTCCTTTAACGTGCCCAGCCAGACGAGCATTTCAAGTCCGGTCTTGGTGGCGGTATCCTTACTGACCTCCGGCGCCATGCGGGCGTACATCGCGGCAAAATTCTCTGCCTCTGCTGCGTATTGCTCAGCATCAGGAAGCGAGTTGAACATTTTTTCGAAATGGAGCTGTGACCACGGCGTTTTGGCGCCCTGTGCCTCAATCACCGCCATCAGGGCGCGCGAAGGGACAACACCTTTGTCCATGGCGGCGTCCAGCTTGCGTGAAACCGGATCCAGAGTCTGCTTAGGGCAGGAGGTGACAGCGCCAATTAAAGATTGCTCTGCCTCCAGGGCAGACCGTTCAGGTAAGTTCTCTACAAAGCCGAGAGCGGCGGCGCAATCCGCCTGTCCGTCAGCCAGAATAGAAACGGCCGGCTTCTGGCCAACGCGGATCAGCTCAGATTCAATGCGCACGCCTTCACGCCAGAGTCCCCGGGCCATGCGCTTATCAATCGGGGAAACCACAAAGGCCGCGCTGGACAGCACGCGTAGCCGGTCCTGGGGATCTGACTGGGGCAGGGCGACCGCCATCTTCACGGTGTCCACCACAAATTTCTGCTGCACCGTTAGCCTGGTTGGCGCCGCCTGTTGTTTCTTTTCCTGAGCCGGATTGGACCTGGGGAGAGCCGGAGTTGACGGTTCCACAGCCGGCTGCGTGGGCTTCGCGGGTTTCTGTTGCTGCTGCTGCGCCATCGCTGCAGTTACACTGAGCGTAACCGTCCCGACGGCGACCAATATTTTTCTGAACTTCCGCACTAATATTGCTCCAATATCTTTATGAATCTTTGTAACTTTATGATCTTTGTAATTCCAGGTTATCGAATCTCAACGATAAAGGCTGAACCGGAGCCTACCGGAGCATCTATTCTGCTTCAACCGTTAACGTAAATTGCCTTTGGAATTTTGGAGGCTGGAACTAAGTACACCTAGTTCTTCCGAACTGCTGGTTTTTACCGAGCAAGAGAGGAATTCTTAAGAAATCGTGTTGACGATCTAAGGATTCGCGTGGAGCTACGATTCCGAGGCGCGCAATTCCTGGACGATCTCAGCCGCGGCTTTGCGCGCATCATCACCGCGATCAGGGGAAAAGGAGATGGCGCCAACCCTGGCGTGTCCGCCGCCGCCGTAGCGCTCACAGATTTTTGCCAGATTCACCATATTCTGTTTTTTAGTCCACGGATTGGAGCCGACGGACACTTTCACGCGGAAGCTGCTGCTACTCAGGCCAACGCTGTATACGGAATCCGAATGCAGGTAATACGGGATAAATTTGTTGTATCCCTCAAGGTCATGATCTGAGATATCAAAGTAGATGGTGCCCTGCTTGCACTCAGATCGTTCGCGGAGAATCTCAATGGAGCGGCGATGGCGGTCCAGAAGAGGCGGGATCAAGGCGGCGACGAATGGTTCCTGAATGACCTGGGCCAGCGGCTCACGGACCAAATAAGGTATCAGCGCAGGGAGAAAGTCATTGTCATTGGTGGACTCAATTACCATGGTCAGCTTCATGGCTGGCTCTGCCATCTCAACCGCCTGGCCGGGCGACTCGAATTTGGCGCCATCAATAATATCTGCCCAGTGGATCAGCTCTGCCACCGGCTGCGGATCAAAGCCGAACTTTTCCTGGGCAATGTGCGCCATAAACTTGGTGCAGGAAGTGAAATCAGGATCGTAGAACTTTTGCGTCCGGTCGTGGGTGCGATAGGTTTGCGCGTCCTCGGGAGTTAAAAACGCGCTCTGATGATGGTCAAACCACCAGGTTATTTTGGGTGACGGTGAGTACTTGAAATCAACGATGACGTTCTCATCGCCATCAAAGTCATTCTCATCGAACAGCGCGCCGGCCCGGTGCACCAGTCCGGTGAACTGGAAAACCACATCTTTGCGAATGCGCTCGCTGTAGAAACGGGAGAACAGCGCCGCGGATGCAGTTCCATCAAAACATTTTCCGTGGTAAAAAACCCTGACTCTCACTCAGCCTTTTCCCTTTCTCCCACACCGATGCAAAACGAAGCTACAAGGAATGCCATCATTGGCAGCTTCTGTCAAGCAAACCACCTCATTGAGGCGCTTCAGAAGGCCCCACCGTTTCTTCGAATCACTTGTAAATGGAAAACTGGTCCTGCGGCTTCTGCAATTTAATTGTGATGTCCATTTGGGGCCGGCTTACGTCGTAGTCTTCACCAAACGTGCGGTAGCCCCGCGCAATCACCTGTACCCTGACCTTGCCAAAAGGGATGCCGGTGGCGTCGGCCTTCCCGTCATCGTGGGTCTTCAGCTCCAGACCTTCCTGCTTGATCCTGCCTTGTTTGTCCAGAAGATGGAGAACGACTTCAGCGTTCTTTACCGGTTTGCCGTTCGTTTCTCGGACCACCACCATATTCAGAACGGCCATGGAGTCGGTCTGGGGCTGCTGTAACTGCTGACCAGTTGCAGCCAGCAGCAGAAGCGGGACAGCCATGAGTGCACGTTGAACGAGAGTCATAGCGCTATTGTAGCAAGCCGCAACAAAGCTCCGTAGCTGGCGGATAATAAACGAGTTACGGCAGTGACCGCAAGCAGAAGCCCTGAATTTATCATACTTTCGTAATTGTCCCGCAGTTGACTTCGACAACTTTCGTAACTTGGTCGCTATTTAAGCTCCTAAGACAATCGCACTACTTAAGAGCGTGACGAAGCCCAGGCGTTCCAGATGCCGCGATCACATGCTCCAAGGCGGACTAAAAATGATGTCTTGGCATACCCGTTCCAGGCAGATTGCCCTGGCCAGTAACGGACCCGTATTCCGTAATAGCAAACAGAAGGCCACAGGCGTGGTTGGTGGCAGATCCGTATCATCACGTGGTTACAGTCTCATTGAGGCGTTGGTGGTTTGCGCCATCATTCTTATGCTTACCGGCGTTGCCGGGCTGGCCCTGGTACCGATGAGGGATTCGGCGAAGGTGAATACGGCTGTGCAAACGACGATGAGTCAGCTGCGTATGGCGCATGAAGAGGCCATGGCAAAGCGCCTCCAGTACATCGTTACGTTGCAAGCGCCAGGAACGATTCTCACGCAATGGACCAAAGCTGGAATTGGTGTGCAAACTGAGAGGAGTGTGCCTCTCCCCAACGGGGTTCAGTTCACTACCGTAAACGGCATTCCCACGGCGTTTCGAACGCCAGATGGCTTTGGCACCGGCAACCTGGCCATCGACTTCAATCAAGCGACGGGAGGTGGCGGGAACATCATCTACTTCCAGCCTGACGGTACGGCCATCATGGAAACCATGGTAGCCGTGGTCGTCCTTACCGTCGGCCTGCTTTCAGTGGCTACAGTGTTCTCAAGCAGTCTGGAGATCATTGCGCTCGCGCAAGCCGATTCCATTGCCCAGCATCAGGCCCAGCAGATGATCGAAGGTATATTCGCTGCCCGCAACACGGGCGCCATCAGCT
>WNFD01011963.1_pt1 | contig 13761 bp, 9 predicted proteins | sample 5400491 | NCBI WGS metagenome assembly WNFD01 (sample SAMN13153343, study PRJNA577476) | soil metagenome | isolation source: 120 cm saprolite under Douglas fir tree site 2 hole 2 replicate 2 | place: USA:California | collected 2015-04-18
CAATCTGTGCTGCCGACTGCTCCGACTGAGTTTTCAATCGGACGGCTGTTTCCTCCGCCTCTTGGCAAGCGGTTCGCACAGTCTCGGCCGTGGTTTCCATCCGCTGTGCGTACTCGTTGCGCTGGGCTGCAGCTTCTCGCGAGAGACTAGCCGTTAGGTCGCGTGTGAGTTGCTCGAGTTGCGGTGCCAGCCATCGCGGCAATTCCGTGCGCAACGCATCGGCGGCCGCTGCATGGGCCGCCCGTGAATGCTCATCCGCGTCGTGCTGAAACTTTTCAATCGCATGTGCAGTCTCATTCGCGATCTCCGCGCGTCCCGCAGCAAATTTCTGCTCCCATTGTTCAAACGACAGCCGTCGCTCCGCCGACACTGCCAGCGAAGCTGCCTCCCGCATCGCTGCCTGAATTTGCTGCTTGGCATCCGCGACTAACCGGGCAACCTGCCGCGCCAACTGCAGGGACGCATCCGTCGTGCTCGCCGGAGAAGGGAACACCCTTACATTGTCTGCTCCAACTGCCGGCGGAAGCTGGGCTTCGTCCGAATCCGGCGCCGGATCCGCTTCGGCCAAAGATGGCGGCAATTGCGACGTCTCTGGTGGCGCATCCAACTTGATCACAACCTGCCCTAACTCGGGGAACGCCGTCCAGTCTTCCGGCGGAAACCCAATTCCCCAGACGTTGCCGGAAACTTCCAGCTCCAGCGCGACTTGAAATAGTTGCCGCACGGTTCGAGGCCGTTGAATCCATGCCACTCGTCCCCGAACGGTGCGGGGCGGCTGTCCTGTTTCGGCGTGCGGGATCTCCATTGTCACCCACATATTTTTCAGCACGTAATGTTTGGACTGGTAGCGACAGCCATGGCAATTGATGATCAGCGACGACGTTCGTTCCACGAATGGACGCCCCAGCGCGTCGACACCCGTCACCACGAGAGGAACTGCCTGCACGATCCGCGTGCTGCGGCGTTTCCTTAATTCCGCGCTGGCGTTATTAGCACCTTCAGACACCATTTCCATTGTCTCGTCGGCAAAATTGCCGCTTGGTTCGTTCATACAGACCGCCGCCGTCCCTCAGTATTTTAAGATTTCGCGCAGACGATTGAAATCGCTGCATCTACTTCATCGCATCACTTTGCGGAGTACCTTCCGAGGTCGGCCTGCGGTGCGTGCCCGTTAGGAACATCCATGCTTCTTTTGCAACCCAGATTGGCCCAACCAGCAAATAGATCGGTCCTTGGAAAAACGCCGGATGGTTTCCCTCGATCCGGTGGCCGAGAAAGAGAAGCACCCATCCGCCTAGAAAAAAGCCCACTCCCCAAGCCCATTTCATGAAGAGGAGCAGGATAATTCCCGCAAAAATCATCGGGATACCAACGCCATGCAGGAATTTGTTCCAGCCGGATTCGTGCTCGTGATCGTACTGCGCCATGTAGTGCGCCAGGCTCGGCATTAGCGCACCTCCTGTCAGCCATTCCGCAGCTGCCCAAGATTTGGTGGAAGGACAGCCACCGTGGGATTCAAATTCTATACCCAAATGCAAGGATTGGCTAGAGCGTCCTGAGCGTACTAGGAGTTATGCCGCTGTTCGCCTATTGCGGTGGGAAACCAGGCATTCTCAAACCAGGCATTCCCAAGCGAAGCGAGGAGAGTATGTTTCATTGCTGCACCGGAAAGGAACGCTACAAATCCCGCCGACCTTCCATGGCCTTTAGCATGGTCACTTCGTCGGCGTACTCCAGGTCCGCGCCAACGGGAATCCCCACGCCGATTCGCGTGACGCGCACACCCAGCGGCTTCAATAACTTCGAAAGGTAAACCGCTGTGGCTTCGCCTTCGGCCGTGGGATTCGTCGCAATGATGATCTCTTCGACGGCGCCGCCTTTTAGCCGCTCGATTAATGGCTTGATATGAAGTTGATCCGGCCCGCGCCCGGAAAGCGGCGAAAGCGATCCGCCCAGCACGTGGTACATCCCGCTGTACGTCCGTGTCTTTTCAATGGCCATGATGTTGTGCGCTTCTTCGACAACGCAAATCGTCTTTTTGCTGCGCGTCGGGCCCACGCAATACAAGCAAGGATCCGAATCCGTGATATTGTGGCAGACGGAGCACGCGCGGGTTTTTTCCTTAGCGTCGCGGATGGCGTCCGCCAGCGCCAGTGCGTCCTCGGGCGGCACTCGCAGCAAATGAAACGCCAGCCGCTGCGCGGTCTTCTGGCCAATTCCGGGGAGATGTTTCAACTCATCGATAAGTCGTTCGACAGGAGCGGCAAAATCGGGCATGCAGCATGTGTAGCATAGCCGCGCGCATCCGCGCAAACCGCCTTGCGGGTAAACCGCAGCCCCCTGCTTCCTACAGCGGCCGTGAAAATAAGAATTGCAGGGCCTTCGCGAGTCGACCCGCCCACCATTTCTCCGAGTGTGCGGCGCCCTGTTCAACGACGACGCAAAGCCGGTTGTCCCCAAGACCGGCCCGTCTCAATAGGGCCTCCAGTTTTTGAACGTCCTCCACGGGCTCCTGGACAGTGCCTGTTCCGACATAGACACGCCGTGGCCAATCCCGAACAGAGGCGGCATCTCTTAGGAGGTGATCGTTATCAGCGTAGATGGAGGGGCTCTCGAGAAGTAGTCCCGCGAAAGAGCCGGGGTGGTTCATGACCGTGAAAAGAGCAATCCCTGCACCGTAGGAAGAGCCGCCCAGAACGCGGTAATGCGGGCCGGGTAGGACGCGGTACTGTGCTTCAACAAAGGGAACCACCTCGTCGAGGAGAAAGCGGGGGTAGAGCTTACCTTCCGGATGCGGTTCCGGCGGCGACAAAGTCTCGTCTACATACGGCAGATATTCCATTGGACGCAGTTGCCGCCCTCCGTTGTCAATTCCGACCACGATGAGCGGATCAAGTTTGCCGTTTGCCACCAGTTCGCCGACCGTCTCGTCGACGCGCCATTCTTCGCGATTGTAAATGGCCGTGCAAACGTCGAAAAGATTCTGCCCGTCGTTCAGATAGAGGACTGGATAGTGTCGCCCCCGATTTGCCGGAAGGTGGTAGCCGGCCGGCAGAAGGATGCGCAAGCTCCGAGGTGTTGGGAATATTTTGCTCACGAACGGAACGATTTCCAAATCGCCTGTGCTGGTGCATTGGGGAGTCTGCGCAGAGGAAGCAGTCACAACCGAAACAGCGAGGAGCAGGCCGAAGAAGGTGATGCGCGTTCGACTTTTTCTCACTTCGCTGTTCCACCCTTGTTGTGGCCGCCGTAAACCCAAAACGCATTCTGTCATACGATTTGGGATGAGTCACACTCTCCCATTTGTCGCGGCTGGTCGCAAATGCAAGAGGGCCCCCGATCTGATGGGGGCCCTCGTTTCACATCATGACAAGCATGGCTTAGTTTTCGAGCTGCGTCTGGAAAACCTCTCCAGGAAGCACAAATCTCGCTGGCCTCCGAATCGACTCCACGCGAGGCAGATTGACCGGCAGCCGTTCCTGCTTTTCAGGAAGGGAAGCTATCTCATCGGCGCGCAGGCGCTCCATCTTGATGCCGAGCGTGCGCTCCAGTTGGAACAATTCCGACCGCTGCTCTTTCACGAAGAGCGTCGAAGCCACGCCGTGTCCGCCATTGCGTCCCGTTCTCCCAACGCGGTGGATGAAATTTTCCGCCACTTCAGGCAGATCGTAGTTGATGACGTGCGCGATGTCCTGCACGTGAATCCCACGCGAAGCCAGGTCCGTCGCCACCAGCACGCGGAAACGCCCTTGCTGAAACCCAGCAAGCGCCGTCGTCCGTTGCGATTGCGAACGGTCGCCATGAATCATGGCGGCGGAGAAGCCCCTGCGATTCAAGCTCTCGGCAATACGTTCCGTTCCGCGCTTGGTTCGCGCAAACACCAGGCACTTCCCCGTTTCCTTGGCCAGCAAGCGCTGCAGCATTTCCTGCTTGCGGTCCATGGCAACTTCAAAGGCCTGTATGCGGACGTTTTCCGACGGCTTCGATGTCGACCCGAACGAAAGGCGCACGGCGTTGCGAAGATAATCCTTCACGACTCGTGCCATGTCGCCTTCCATCGTCGCGGAGAAGCACATCGTCTGCCGTTCTTTCGGCAGGATCGAAACGATTCGCTTGATCGCCGGAAGAAATCCCATGTCCAGCATACGGTCTGCTTCGTCGAGGATGAGCATGCGCAGCGCATTAAAATGAAAGAGTCTGCGGTCGAGATAATCTTCCAATCGCCCCGGAGTTGCGACAACCAGCCGCGCTCCCTTGCGAATCGCCTGGAGCTGTCCGCCCTCGGACAAGCCCCCGACGACCAGTGCCGCAGGCAGAAGCTGGTTGCCACGCAGCTTGTTAAATTGATCCACGACCTGCATCGCAAGTTCCCGCGTGGGAACCAGCACCAGCGCCGCGATTCCCGGCGTCTTATCCTTGAGCAGCCGCTCGATCACCGGAATCAAGAACGCTAGCGTCTTGCCGGTTCCCGTCTGCGCTGTCGCCAGCACATCTTTGCCTTCCAGCGCTTGCGGTATCGCCGCAGCCTGTACCGGAGTCGGCGCTGTAAATCGCGCCGCGGCCAATCTCTCTTTCACATAAGGAGAAATCAGCATTTCGGAAAATCGCGCTGATGCGCTTTCCGGCAGAGCCTCCGAAGAGCGCTCTGCATTCACTTCTGAAACATTCAACATTCAATATTACTTTCTTGCTGGCAGAAGCCGTCGCGGTGCGCGCACGAATTCTCGGGCGGACCGGCGGCTTGCTTTGCCAGCCTTGTTTTAGATTACGCGTAAAACGTACGGAGGAAACTGGAGGCGGGGAGTCTCAGATCAAGCACTGCACCAGAGGGACCGCACAACACAACCGAGGTATTAAGCGCAGACGAAGTATACCACATTCTGGGTTCATTGTGCTGGGAATTGATTGTATGGCAGCCTTCAGTCCTTCTGTTTCTCCGCCCGCGGTGAAGTGGAATCGCATCGCTAAGTCATTCATTTAACTGCCCTTATCATGAAGTGGTTACTGCCAGGGTAGTCTTGGAAACAAAATGCAAGAATCTGTCCCGCCGCCGTTCTAACATCAGAACAAAGGATCATGCACACCAAGGACGCCCAATGCCCCTTGCCGAGCTGATTTTTGTGCTGTTTGCAATCCTGGCGATCGCCACTCCCTTTATCACCCTCGTTCTGCTCGGGAAGTACAAGAAACTGCGCGACAATTTGGACCAACTTGCGGAAGAGAATTCGAGGCAACACGCTTCTTTCCAGCACGAGGTTGCCGATCTCAAGCGCCAACTCACCGCCGCAACCCACGCCACGCCTGCTGCAGGTGAACCCGTCCACCGACCGGTCGCCCCCGTCGCGCCTGCGGTCAAAGAAGCACCCGCTCCAACACAGCGCGTCGACTTGCCGGCGCAGGTCAAACTGCCCGCGCCGATGTCGTTTCCTCCTTTGGAAAAGAAACCTGAGCCGCAGCCACAAAAGCCAAAAGAACCCGCTCCCGCTCCGCCAGCTCCCGTGCCAATCGCTCCTTTGGGCACGCCCTCGCAAAAACCGCCAACGCCACCAGCACCTGTTGAACCGAGGCTCGTCGTTCCTGCGGCAGCGAAAACCCCGACCGACGTAAAACCATCTGCCCCGGCTGCTCCATCGCAAGCCATTCCGCCATCTGTTCCTTCGTCCCAGCCGCCTTCGCCGCGCATTCCCGCGCCCAAGCCGCATGCGCCGTCGGACATTCCTCCCGCCGTGGCTGCGCGCATTGCCGCGCCACCCCCGCTCTCTGCCTATCGCGTCTCTGCATCGCGACCGACGCTTCAACAACGAATGAAAACTGTCTCCGCGATTGAAGAAACCCTCGGCACAAACTGGCTCAACAAACTTGGCATCATCATTCTGGTCGTGGGTGTCGCCCTATTCGGCATCTACGAACTCGGCGCTCTTGGCCCGCTCGGCAAAGTCGGTATTTCATACCTGGTTTCTACGTTTCTCCTTGTGGGCGGCATATTCCTGGAAAAAAACGAGCGCTATCGCGTCCTCGGCCGGACCGGCATCGGTGGCGGCTGGGCATTACTCTTCTTCAGCACCTTCGGGATTTACCACGTTGAAGCCATGCGCGTACTTTCTCAGAATCCAGGCGCGCTCACTCTCGATTGCGCCCTGATGCTCCTCGTCGCTGTAGGCATGGCGTTCCACACCCTGCGCTATCGCTCGCAATTCGTCACCGGTCTTGCCTTTCTGCTTGGTTATACAACCGTGGCATTGAGTCAGGACACTGTCTACAGCCTTTCTGCCGGCGTGTTTCTCGCCATCGGCCTGGTTTCCATCGTCTTGAAAATGGGCTGGTTCGAGCTCGAAGTCTTCGGCATTCTCTCCAGCTACCTGAATCATCTCTACTGGCTCTACCGCATCCTCGGCATTAACGGCGCGCAGGGCCGCCACTTCAAGGAATACCACGCCAGCTTGCTGCTGCTTTTCATCTACTGGCTGACCTTCCGCGTTTCCTACATTTTCCGCAACATTAAGACCGACTTCGAAGAACACATCTCCACGCTCGCCGCTCTCTTAAACGTCCTCCTGCTTCTCGGCGTCATGAAGTTTCAATCCGTCCAGCCGGAGCTTGCCTATCTTGCCCTCTTTGTCGTTGGAGCATTTGAATTCACTTGCGCCCAACTCCCCATCACCAAACGCCGCCGTCAAGCTTTCGTCGTCCTGAGCGTGGTCGGTGCAACGCTGATGCTTGCCGCCGTTCCATTCCACTATTCCGGCAACAACGTGGCCATCCTCTGGCTTGTGGGCGCGGAGTCCTTCCTGGCGGCTGGAATCATCGCCAAAGAAGTCGTTTTCCGCCGGCTTGGTCTTCTCACAGGCCTTCTTGTAGGCGTGCATCTTTTCGGCGTTGACTTCCGCCACCTCCTCAACTTGCGTCTCGCAAATGAGAACCTCGCGCTGGCCGCCGGTGTCCTCTTCGCTCTCTGCGCTGTCATTTTCTATATCAATGCCCTCGGCGTTGGCGCGCGCTGGAAAGATTCATTTGGCGACTCACCCGATCGCCCTCTGCTGACTATCCATTCTTATCTCGGCGCTTTCGCCTCCGCCTCCGCCGCTTGGGCTCTTTTCTCTCGCGATTGGACCGCGCTTGCTTTCGCCGCCATCATGCTCGTCGTCGCGGCTCTTGGCCGCACTCTTGAATCACCGCACTTGCAGATTCAGTACGCCCTCCTCGGCGCGCTCACCGCCTACCGCGGCATCGTCGTCAACTTGCATCTCGAATCCCCAGAGCACGCTCATGTACGCTTGCGGCTGCTCACTCTCCCCATTCTCGGCGCAGCATTCTATCTCACCGCAAGATTGGCAGCCCTTCGAGATGATCGCGAGCAGCGTACCATTCGCGGCCTCTTCGCCGCCGCGGGCAGCGCTTTCCTAGCCCTTCTCATCTGGTATGAGGCCCCAGAGCTTTGGCAGCCTCTCGCATTCATTGCTTTCGCGGTGATTCTGTCCGAGGCCGCGCGTGCGCTGCGTTATCACGCGCTGGCCTGGCATTCGCATCTTTTCACCGGTCTTGCCGTATTCACGGCGCTCACCGCGGATCAGAGTGGTATCCATACCTGGCACACGATTCATGCACGCGCTTTCAGCGCATTGCCAGTGGTTGTCGGCGCCTATTGGCTCGCCAAGCGCCTCGGCACCACCGACGAACGACATCTCGGCCTTGCACGTGGGGCATACACCTGGGTCGCCGCCGGCATGATGCTCTGGATCCTGCGGGAAGCGCTTCACGCACCCTGGGTTGCTGTTGGTTGGATCGTTTTCGCTGTCGTGCTTGTTTTCTCCACGCGCTGGATTCGTTACCCGCAACTCGCCTGGCAGGCAAACGCCGCTGGTCTTTGCGCCCTAGTCCGCGCGTACTTCTATAACTACAACCTCGATCAAAAATTCTGGGGCCCTATCTCATTGCGCATATTTACGATCTCGCTCGTCGCCGCGGGCTTGTACTTCCTGTCGCGCAAAGCCGCGCCGGAAGAGCGCTATGCCCGCGCTATCGCCTTTCTTCATTCTTTCGCCGCGACCGGACTCCTTGCTCTTCTTGCCTGGTACGAAGCCCCCAACGGGTGGCTGGCCCCGCTCTGGGCCACCTTTGCGCTGGTCCTGGCAATCGTCGATCAGCGCCTCGAGCTCGAAGAATTGCCCTGGCAATCGCACATTCTCGCTGGATTGACGCTGCTTCGCAGCATCAGCGTGAATCTCTACGTCACATCCACGTGGCACGGCATCAGCGTGCGCCTCTTGTCGCTGACCATCGTCGCGGTGATCTTCTACGCGCTCTCACGCCTCATCCGCATGCCAGATGAGTGGCGCCGACGCGACATCCATCACATCTACTCCTGGGCTGCATCCACTATCGGCGGTCTGCTCCTTTGGTATGAATTGCAAACACAGCCCGCCAGCGTCGCCGTGGCACCGCGGATGTACACTATCCTCCCGCTCGTCCTGATTTTCTTCTTCGTCTATGCACAATTGCCCCAGAAAGAAGAAAATACCAGCCGTGACCGCCGCCTGCACTTCGACGTCCTGCTCGCGTACCTGGGCACCGCTACCATCGTGGCGCTTTTCTATTTTCAGTTTCCAATCGAATGGGTCGTTACCTCCTGGGCCGCCGTGGTCTTCGCGCTTCTTGGCGCCGCACTGCTTCTCGACCGCCCGCTCTTCCTTCATCAAGGATTGCTTTTGACGGTCGCCGTTCTCGCTCGTGGCATGGCGCACAATCTTTTCGGCGCCGGCTATTTCGGCGAAGGTGACTGGCAAGGCCGTTACTTCGTGCTTGGTTCAGCCGTCGCCGTTTTGCTGGCGAGCTTGTTCTTTGCTTTCCGTCTCCGCGGGCGCTACAGCATCCCGCAGAATTTGAGCACTTGGATCAGGCCGCTTGCCGTGATTGCCGGCCGTCCGGAACAAGTGGAGTTTTTCATCCCCATCATCCTGCTCACTTGTATGCTCGCTCTGAAAATGCGTGCGGGGATGGTCACCGTGTCTTGGGGCATTGAAGGCGTAATGATTTTTCTGCTGGCGCTCGCTGTCAAGGAGCGCAGCTTCCGCCTCACCGGCCTGGGTATGCTTTTGCTCTGCGTCGCGAAAGTCATGGCGCTCGATGTTTGGGGCCTTCAGCCACGCGATCGCTACGTCACCTTCATTATTGTTGGAGCTGCGCTGGTGCTCGTTTCATTTCTTTACAGCAAGTATCGCGATGCCATTCGCCAATATCTATGAAGCGCTCTGTTGTCTTCGTCGTTTTCTTTCTCATCCTGGGCTTCGCGCTCGCCGGGCTCTATTGGAGCCAGCGTCGCCCCAAGTCCGCTCCCGTCTCGGCCAACGCCATCTTGAATATGGCTGCCGACGCCCAGCGCGATCTCTCCCGCATTCCCATGCACTTCACGCGCCTTTCCGATGAACAAGAAATCTCCATCGGTAGGGAACTTGCCTCTCACTACGCAGTGCAAACGCGCAAGCTCACTCCCGAAGAAGAAGGCCTCGAAAAGTACATTACCCGCGTCGGAAGCTCCGTTGCCGTCCACGCGCACCGCCATCCGCCGTACACCTTCACCGTTCTGCCCGATCACAACATGATCAACGCTTTCTGTCTTCCCGGCGGCCCGGTCTACATCGGCGAAGGCATGCTCGACTTGATGATGAGCGAAGACGAACTCGCCAGCGTCCTGGCCCACGAGATCGAACATATTGACCACTATCACTGCGTCGAGCGCGTGCAATTGGAAGCGAAACTAAAAAATCTCAATCTCGATGTCCTGGGGGCGCTGTTGCAAATCCCGCTCGATCTCTGGCAAGCCGGCTACCACAAGGACGAAGAGTTCGAAGCCGATCGCGAAGGAATGTATCTTGCGGTTCAATCTGGCTATTCTCCGTATGGCGCCGTCGACGTATTCGAACGTTTCGCCAAGTTGCACGAAGAATACGTCATCCACGCGCAAAGCCCGGACCAGGAACTCTCCGAGCTGGCCATTCGGAGTTTGAACGGTTATTTCCGTTCACACCCGCTTCCCTCCGAGCGTCTCGCGCAGGCCAACCGCATTATCGCCGAGCAACATTGGCAAGATCGCAAGGCACAGAAGCCCTTCCGTGTCGAGTACGAAGTCCACAACGGCGAATTCGTGAAGTAGCTGCAACGCGCCGCAGCCGTTAGCTTCATACTCGTCGAAGGAATTCACTATTAAGCCGAGTTGCGGAAAACGCCGCCTGGTTCTGCGTTATAGTGTGGGGGAATCGGGGCACGTCGTGAGCGCAATCAAGTTTTCCAAAATCCTGAAGTGGGTGGGTTATGCGACGGCCATCCTTTCGCTTTTCTTTGGCGTTCGCGAGCTCATCAAGTTGGTTTCGGACCGCTTCGAGTCCCACCGCAAAGTTGACGCCCTCCTGAACTCGGAAGACGTGGAATGGAAAGGCCGGGACTATGCGTCGGCTTGGCGCAGCCTCGAACAGGCCTCTCAGTTGGAACCCAATTCGACTAAGGTTCATCTCGCCCAGGAGAACCTCGCGATGGCTTGGCTGGAAGATGTCCACCTGCGCGAAAATGAAAGTTTCTCCGATATCGCAGTGAAGCTGGAGCCCGTCCTGACGCGCGGTCTCGCCTTCACTAAGGAAACTCAGAGATCGGCCGACCTGCTCGCGCACATCGGATGGTCCTATTTTCTTCGCTCGCGCGAAGGAGCGTTTGGCTTGGATCCAGCCGGCATCTATTCCAAAGCTGCGGCTAAAGATAAGAACAATCCTTACGCAGAGGCCATGTGGGGACACTGGATCCTGTGGAATCACGGCAAGCTGAGCGATGCTTTGCAACACTTCTCGTCCGCTCTGGTTTCTGGACGCCAGCGCGATTTCGTTCGCCGTCTGCAATTCGCCGCTCTCTTCAATTGCCCGAACGGTGATTGTGACGAGGAAATCATTCGCATCGCGAACGACGTCCGCAAGGAACACGGCGCGGTTGATGCGGACGTGATGAATGGAATCTTTTCCAATTATTATGGCAGGATATTTTCGTCCAGTCCCGCCTCCAATCGGTTCCTGAACGTCATCCCGCCCGCCGAACACCTCGCCACTTTCCGTTGGCTGTTTGACTCCATCGATTTCGGCGAGTCGAATAGCCGGCTTCGCACGTGCTACCTCGCCACACTCCAGGAGGCCGCTGGCCTGCGAGAGGAAGCCCTGGCGAACTATCGTGCGGTTCGCGACAAGGTCCCCAAGCACAGTGGCTCGCTTTCCGATGCCGCCGACAATGGCATCAAGCGCCTCTCGTCTGCTCGCTAGCGCGGAACTTTTGCGGAAAGAATGGAGCGGAAGGATTTACGTCTTCTTGGCAGAATCAATACCCGGGACGAAAGTGAAGCAGTTCTTGCAGCGAAAAGCGGTTGTCAGCTAAAAAAGTCCGGGGATCTTTATGCCGGCCATTCCGGGAATGCCGCCGGCGAGGTTTTTCATCTGGTTGGCGAGTTCTTCATCGACGCGCCGCGACGCCTCGTTCACCGCCGCGCGAATCAAATCCTGCAGCATCTCCTGGTCCTTGCCGGCGAAAACGTCCGCTTCAATGCGGATGTCCACGATCTGCTTCTGGCCGTTCATCTTTACCGTGACCATGCCGCCGCCGGCCGAAGCTTCGACCGCTACGGAGTTCACCTGCCGTTGCAGGTCTTCCTGCACTTGCCGCAGCCGAGAAAGCATCTGTTGGATAGCGTTGACTTCCATCAGGATTCCTCTTGGCGCCGCTTCACTTCGGAGATCTTTCCTCCAAAGCGTTGCAGCATCGACCGCACCATCGGGTCGCGCTCGAATTGGGCGCGCAGTTCCTGTGTGCCGGACGCCGCGCGTGACGCCGACGCGGACGCCGCTGCAACTGATTCAAGTCTAGCACAGACCCTTACCGTCCGGCCGAGCACCTTGCTCGAAATGCTACGGATCTTCTCCAGCGACTCGCGTCCCTCGACCAAGTCCGCGAACGTCCTATTCTTCTGTGAAAAATAAAGTCGCAGCTCCGCGCCCTCAAGTTCCCACCGGCTGCTCTGCTCCACCAGCTCGCCCAGGAATTTCTGCTGCGCCTGAATCGCCGTCTTGATTTCCGCCACATGCTCTTGTGAAATTCCGATCGCCTGTGCCACCGCGCCATTGTTCTTCGCAGGAATTGCGGGCTCTTCCACTTCCACTGCCTGCTTGACCTCTGCCGAGGCGGCAATGGCTGCTGCTGGCGCAGACGCCTGCGCAATAAAGGGGGAAGAGATCTGTGTTTTCGTTTCCATCTTCGGCTGCGCGGGAGTCGCCTCCACAAAACCCGCCGCTACGCTCATTGCGGATGTTGTGAACGCTCCAACCGGCGCTGCGCTCCGGCCCACTCCGGTATTCGAGCCGCTGCTCGCCGTCCCGTCCTTCAACTCCGCGAGCAATTCCTCCAGCGGCGCCAGCCGCGACGCGTTAATAAGCCGCAGCAATCCCATCTCAAGGTGCACGCGCGGATCTGGTTTCCGCCGCAGATCATCATCCGTTTGCAGCAGAATCTGGAAAAATCGCGTGAGGTCCTCTTCACTGAACAGCGCAGCCGCCTTCGCCAGCGCTGGACGCTGATCCGGCGTCGCCGCGATCAATTCCGATTCTGCCCCGCACGTCCGCGAGATCAGCAGATTGCGCATGTGCCGGATCGCTTCCCGGCAGAAATGCTGCAGGTTACGGCCTTCTTTCTGGAACGTATGCACCAGCCCCAGTGCGCGGTCCGCTGATCCTTCCACGATTGCCTGAACCAATTCTTCCAGCGCATCATCCGGCACCACGCCCAGCAAGTCGCGCACCTCTTTGTCCGGAATCGTATCCCCGCAATAGGCCCGTGCTTGCTCCAGCAGCGACAGTGCATCGCGCAAACTGCCTTCAGCCATTCTCGCAATCACCGCCATTGCGCCCGGCTCGATCCTCAAACTTTCTTTTTTAGCGATTTCTTCCAGGCGTCCCGCAATTTCCGCAAAGGTCAGCGCGCGAAAATGAAAGTGTTGCGACCGCGACCGGATCGTATCCACTAGGTCTTCCGGCTGCGTCGTGGCCATCACGAAGATCACGCGGTCCGGTGGTTCCTCAAGCGTCTTCAACAATGCGTTTGACGCTTCGCCCGTGAGCATGTGCGCTTCGTCGAGTATCACTATTTTGCTTCTCGAAGCCGCCGGCGCGTACCTCACCATCTCGCGCAACTCGCGGATGTGGTCGATTCCGCGATTCGAAGCCGCGTCGATCTCGATCACGTCCAGCGACGTGCCCGCCGCGATCTCTTTGCAGGAATCGCATTCCCCGCAGGGATTCGGCGTCGGCCCTTTCACGCAATTCAGGGCTTTCGCCAGGATCCTCGCCGCGGTCGTTTTTCCCACGCCCCGCGCTCCCGAAAAAATGTACGCGTGCGCCACGCGGTCATTCTTGATCGCGTTTTTAAGCGTCTCGGTTACGTGTTGTTGACCGACGAGATCGTCAAACGTTTGCGGGCGCCACTTGCGGGCTATGACCTGGTAGCTCATGGGGAAGTTCTCAGTTGTCAGCTCTCAGTGCTCAGTGCAGAAAAAACCTTGCGCATATCTCCGCATTCCTCTCACTGAAAACTGAGAACTGATCACTGAAAACTGTTTCAGTGAGAGGAACTTCGGGTGATCTGCGGCACCCGAGGTGATCCCGGTACCGTTGCTCCCTTCCGGGCCTGGCGGGGTTCGCGGGACCTCGTTGCACAGAGCCCGAAGTTCCACGCTCCGGCACT
>WNFD01069476.1_pt1 | contig 13760 bp, 15 predicted proteins | sample 5400491 | NCBI WGS metagenome assembly WNFD01 (sample SAMN13153343, study PRJNA577476) | soil metagenome | isolation source: 120 cm saprolite under Douglas fir tree site 2 hole 2 replicate 2 | place: USA:California | collected 2015-04-18
GAATTAATCGCCATTTGCCGACGTTATTCCCATGTCAGAAAGCAAGATGATTTCATGCAAGATGCTGAGTTGACCAAGTGATTACCCCCGCGTTATCATCATTCACGCTCTCCCTAACAGTTCGTAAAAGGGTGTTAGAAGCATGCGATCTTGCACTCTCAATGATTGTTGAGGCACGCAAAGGTTCGAGTTTACCATCTGATGATTCCATCAAATCAGCAATTCGGGAGTTGCGTGACTATGAATCGAAGCACCACCTCAAGTAACTGAACTTCTTTCGTGGTGTCAAAAACGGTATCGCTAACTTTAAAATAGCGACGTAAACACCCTCAGATCCGTCACGGAATGCATGGATACAGCGAAGCAGAGGGATAAAGAACGATCGAGGACTTTGAAAGGGAACATCAATAAGATGTTAGGCATGGGAGGAAACGTGAGTTTTTATACGCGTCTCGCTGTCCCTCTCCACGCTGAAATCATCTGCAAACCCAGAAACCAAAAACAAATACCGCAGAGCCGAAAGTGGTCGAATTCCGTCTCGTGGAGTCCCTTACTAGTACCACTAGTACCGAACCTATCACCAATGTTGTGCAACGTGAGCGCACGACCCACCGATGCCGTTTTTGGCATCTGATCTCTATTCCAGTGGAGCTCACCAACAAGTCAAAGACGACCGAAATTCTTTGGAACTTCATCCGTTGTGTCGGAAACCGTCTCACTCTCGCGAAGAACCCTCACTTTTACCGTCGTCTTCCTCCTACATTGCCGAATGCAACCTTTGATGATTTCCCTCTCCCGATTGAGTGTGATTGGCATGAACACCCGATATATGTTCTCTCCAATATCCGGGGTCGGATATTTCTCGAATGTGGTCCTGAACAGTGGGCTTTTGACAATGTCTGGAACATAAACGGGACTCTCATTTTCAAACGTCAGTTTTTTTTACTTTTTTTGCCCTTCTGACATCTTGTCAGGCGTCTGTGGAAGTCTCGGGAGTGAAACCATCGTCGGAGCATCTATTCAGGGCAGGCCCTGTTTCTGGTGTCACGTGGAGCTGCCGCCACCGCCTCAGCCTGCTGATGCCGTGGTTCTTCAGGACCCTACCTGGATACCGGTAGAGGACTGGAGAAAGCCGATCCTCCAAATGATGCCTTCACCATATATCAGGATCCGTATTACGGGATAGACTGAACATACCTATGCAACCTATCCCGCAGACAGCCTTGTACGTCCTCACGAGGGCGGTAACGAAGTCCTTCAAATGCCGTGAAGTTTTTTTCAGAGCGAGAAGCGTTGACGCGAGCGAACAGCGATGCTATACTCTTATCGACAGATATACGACGGGGATTGGATGACTAGTGGAGCAGGACGTTTCCCACCATGTACACCAGATTTGGGCGTCAACAAACCCACCATGTACACCAGATTTGGGCGTCAACAAATTGTACATAAACCAGGGTGCAATATGAAAATCCATTAAATCACACCGACCTTTGATAGGGAGTGTTAATTACTGATGATAATGATCGGGTAGTCAACAAAACCACCGACGGCCAATCAAGAGCAATCCCATCAACAAGAAACACGAGGTAAATGGGGCAAATGGAGGAAAACCCAAACAGTGCGAAGGCAAAGCAACAACGACCAAACCTATACCAGATCAAAATAGAATCTTCCCGCCTTGACAACAGCTACGTCGGACGCCAATACAAGGCCACCAGCGGCGCTGGAGCCAGAGCATAACTTGAGCTAGAGTCACGGTACAGCATCTGGATCTCTCGGCCATATCATGATGCCGCACAGACCGTGTGACTCAGGGAGCGCGTCAGGTGTACCGACAACAGGGCGTCTGTACCATCCCTGTATTGCCGTGCCTGCACAAGATCGGATGCTGACCGTCTGGGTCTATCACGATACTCGTAGCGCCCTGGCTGCCGTTAGCGGGATCACCGCGACTGGCGCTCTTGCTTCCATCACGCTGCGCCAACGCGACGACATGACAAAAGATGGAGGACAAAAGTAGACGAGAATAACCTTGGTCACGAGAGACGGGCCACAACAGCGACAACAGGGAAGACGGAAGTCCGAGAAGGAGAACAGGCGCTCGCCCGGGCCAAGAGAGGGTGCGTCATCGAAACGAGGGAACAAGGCGCGGACCTCTATTTTGCGCGTGACAATTGTTGTTGTCTCAACCACGTCTGTTGCATACTGCGCAGAAAGTGGGAGAAACCTTTACTCCGACGGTTCCGAGTCCTTTATGCGCTCAGAGAGTTGTTACATCAAGTCAGTAGGGTGGCTTCTGAAAGTAAGAGCTTGTGAGTTCCTGGCCAGGGAGATAGCGTAACTATCGGTAGTGTTACACCTCCACTGTAGATGCTCCGGATTATACTACTGTACTGGTGCGCTTCCGGATTATACTACTGTACTGGTGCGCTTCCCAGTCAGTTGGCTTTAGAAGTGCTTAAGCGCTTCTGAGCCACAGCCAGCCACGAGCGCTCCGCACAGTCCGCAGGCTGAATCCGACTCCGACTCCGCTTGAAGCAATTCAACCCTAACATAGGTTTTCCCCGCAGATTTCAACTACACCTCATTTTTCCCTTTCCCCCAAATCGACCAAGACCATTATCATAGAAGTCTCTCAAAAGTATTACGCATGTCGCCCTTGCATCCGGGTTATTTTTTTCTCACCTAAAAGCCTGGGCGAAGGCCTCCCTGGTACGTGGGCTTGGCTCAAATCAACTTGTCGTCAATCTCAGTGTTCCTCTGTACAAGATTTATGACCAAGTCCTAGATATCTAGTAGGTCACCCGTGATATGTCAATAACGATATAATTCCGACACCATCTATGCGCTGTGCAGTTCGATACCTGTTGAGAGCATGTCCCCCGGGTTCACAGACGATCCGTCCAGGACGGACATGTTCATGATCTTTTTCGAGATCTCGACGAAGGCCCAGTTTAATTACTCGAAAAATCATCCGCGATTCAAGGACAATGGCCACGACAGCTCGTCCAGGGCTCTCGCCAAGGGACATTGTAACTTCTCTGTCGCCGTCGAGTAACAGCCTCCTGACACTTCCCATGGCCTCGACCATAGCTCGCGTGAGGAGTACAGTGCAATGACACCATAGCGTCCTATTTGGTCATGCCATCTATGAGACGGCCGAGTACGTGCTCATTACGGTCGCCTGTAAGATCGCTGGAGTATTGGCCCCGGCACGCCGCTCTGGATTTCTGCCATGGATCTCCTCTTAGTGCCCTTACTCCCAAGCCATGATCGATAGAAGAAGGGCGGTGATGTAACTGACTCTCTGCGCGTGGACATCGGCTATCTCCGCATCAGGTATTCGGCAGGGGTAGTTGGGTGATTGGGTCGGGTCGAGAGAATGTCGAGAGGTTGAGCCACCTGCACCTACGAGTTCGCGACTTACCACGTGCCAACGCTGTTATCTTTCTTGCGACGGCAGTCCTTCTGATTGTGGAACTAGTTCACGTTTTCCCCTCCATTGTCTCTCTTCTCTAGCCTCCTATACGACCACTCTAACTGGCTAACTAGCCGAGTCCCTCAGTCCTCTCCCTCAGCGCGTCACCTTCTCATTTTGTTTACACCTTCCCAGTACGACCTTACGTAGACCTCACGCACTAATTACATTGTTTATAGACATTTATCGATTATCGATTATCGATTATCTCCGAAACACAGTCGAGCGCTCGAGCTCAACTCCAAGCGCCTTGAAATTATATAATATCCAAAAATGAGAGGCAGCGCACGGGCCTCCCGCCACATTTTCCCCCGCAGCCGTTATAACAGGCTGTAACTCCCCTTTTCAAAGCCACATTTCTTCTCCCACCTGAATCGATATGAGTAACCAGTTAAGGTTGTCTCCTTTGAAAGTGATTTTCGAGTCTGCCTTGCAGGACTATGAAAACGAAACTGGCATCGCACTGGCACAACACCCGCTCGCCGAGCAGCTCCAAAATTGCCACTCCGTCGAGAGTATCACTGCCCTTCTCCAAGGACAAGCTCAAGCCCTTGGTGAATTCAAAGGAAGCGATAAAATCATGAAATCGCTCAAGAACATCGTATCTGTTATGTTTTCGCTTTCTGCCTCCGCAGCTTTGGGCGACACTGTTGGTCTGGTACGCCAGAAGGGGGCAATGGGGTGTTCAGGATTTCTAATGTTTCCTATACAGGCAATACCCCCTGGTCAAGCAATAAATGCTGGCATTGCTGTCCTACTCGCTGTATGTTCCTTCCTTTAGTTCCTGCGTGCGTGCCTTGGTGACACCCAAGTTTATCAGGCCTCCAAGGGCATAAATTCCAGTTATGACGGCCTCGTCGAGTTGCTCGAGTCCATCGAGTACTTCCTCGGTCGTCTCGATATATATACACGGATCCCTCCTACGCCCGGAATGGACGAGATAATGATCAAGATAATGGTGGAGCTACTCTCCACGCTCGCGTTGACGACGAAAGGGGTTAAGCGGGGACGATCGAGTGAGTCCGTTCTCGATGACGTATTGCCCTGCTCAGCGCAACGCAGTCAAGTTTGCAAAGAAAATTTTAGGAGAGAAGGATGTCGAGGCGGTCTTGCACAGGCTGGACCGACTGACGCACGACGAGGCTCGGGCTTCCGCAGCCCAGACTCTCGAGGTTGTCTATGGTCTCGTCCAGAACATGAGGGGGGTCATGAACGGTGAGCAAACGCACTCGGCTTGCAATCCGCCACTTGTTGAATACCCTTCCTTCTAGACGGAAAAGTACCTGCTACCGGTGTCCAGGAAGCCCTCGGTACGTGTTCTTGGCAACAACCTAGTTCTCTGTCTGACTGAGCGCTAGAAATGCTACATCAAATAACGGGCGAGATGAACAAGTCGGAACGTCAGTCATTTTCTAATGTTGCCATTCTGACAGGAAACGCCGATATCGTATGATAGGTGAAACGCTGAAGAGAGATCTTCGAAGCTGGCTCTCTCCCCCTGATCCATGGACAAATCACAACATCGCCTGTGCATCCCGCCACACAGAAACTGGGGTATGGTTTGTTCAAGGCGACAACTTCTCGGAATGGAAATTGTCTGGACCGAGCTCCCTACTGTGGATCCACGGGAAACGTCAGTCGTCGCCCAACCTTTACGCTTTGTAATGACTGATGGTTTTCCGTTTCGTAGCTGGCGCAGGGAAGAGTGTGCTTTGGTATGTTGGCGGTTTGAAAATTGTGTGTTGAGAGCTTATGGTGCCTGCCAGTTCCGCGATCATTCAAGAGATCGAGACTATGCAAAAGTGTGGGCTCGCCTCCCTGGCATTTTTCTACCATGACTCTAAAGAGGATCAAAAGAACGACCTACGTGGGCTGCTCTCATCTGTGCTTGTCCAGCTCTGCCATCAATCCGACGCCTACTGTGATATCCTTTCCCGGTTCTACCTGAATCACGGCTGTGGTTCTCAACTTCCCAACGACGATGGACTCCTCCGATGTTTGAAAGACGTACTGGGACTTCGAGGACAAGCCCCAACTTTCTGCTATGCCATCCTCCCGCGAGAAAGTCCTAACGCTTGTGGAGGAGCTTATCGAGCTACAACTCCCAAATCTGCGTATATGCGTCTCTAGCCAGACCGACATGGACGTCAAGGCCGTTCTTGAACCTTTAGCATCCCATTGCGTTTCTATACATGATGAGAAGGGACACATAGAGGACATCGAAAACTATATCAAATCTGTCGTTAATTCGGATCCAAGGATTCGAAGGTGGAAAACGGAGCAGAAGCAACTGGTGGTTGACGTCCTCACAGAACATGCTGATGGGATGTAAGTAACCAACACCTATCATGTTAACGACTCTCGCCCATACTCGCAATGTAGGTTCCGCTGGGTGTACTACCAGGTGGTGCATCTTCGGGATTGCCACCCTGGACGTATCCGGCATGCCCTGGACGAATTACCAGAGATGCTCGACGAGACGTATGAACGCATCTTGCGAGGAATTTCAAAGGAAAACTCGGAGTTTACCCACCATCTTTTGCAGTGGGTCGCCGTGGCTGTCCGCCCACTCCGTGTGGATGAACTCGCGGAGATATTCGCATTTGATTTCAATACAGCGCCGATTCCTAAATTTTACGAAGATCGGCGCCTGAAGGATCCCCTGGATGCGGTGCTGTCGACGTGTTCCCCATTGCTCGCCCTCGTCAATGTCGACGACACCCTAATCATAAAATTCTCTCACTTTTCGGTAAAGCAGTTCTTGACCTCTGCTCGCTTTGCCGAAAAACGTGACATCATTTCCCGCCGTTACCACATTTCCATGACACCCGCTCACACCCTTATGGCGCAAGCATGTCTAGGTATTTTACTCCATCTGGACGAAAACGTCACCAGCGACAGCCTTGGGAGATTCCCTCTCGCCGAATACGCTGCCGAGCACTGGATTGACCATGCGCGGTTTGAGGGTGTGTCAAAAATTGTGGAAGATGGCATGAATCAACTCTTTGACCCAAACAAATCCCATCTCGCTGTTTGGATCTGGATGCACGACCCAGAAGGGGTCAACCAGAGATCAACCGATAGACCCGAAAGGCCACTGGCAGTGCCACCCAGAGGAACCCCTTTGCATTACGCCGCTCTTTGTAACCTCCCCAGGGTCATAGAATTCCTGGTCGTTGAGCGCTCACAGGTCGTGAACTCTCGGGCCTTTGATGACGAATCCACTCCATTGCGTTGGGCGTTGTACGGGGGACATGTGGAAGTCGCGCGCTTGCTTATCGCATACGACGCGGACGTAGAAGCAGAGGACAAGGACGAGTCGACTCTTCTGCACCAGGCGGCACGTTCTGGAAGTGTGGAATTCGCCCACTTGCTCGTCGAACATGATGCACACGCGACAGCCCAGGACAAGGACGGGTCGACTCCCTTGCATCAGGTGTCGCGTTCTGGAAGCATCGAACTCGCACGACTCCTCATCGACCATGGCGGGGACGTGACAGCCCGGGACAGACACGTGTCGACTCCCCTGCACCAGGCGTCGAAAATGGGAAGCATAGGACTCGTAAGGTTCCTCCTCGAAAATTTCGCGGACGTGACAGCACGGGATGAACACGAATCGACTCCCCTGCATCAGGCGACACCTTCTGGAAGCGTAGAGCTCGTACGCTTGCTCGTTGAACATGGTGCGGATGTGACAGCCCAGGACGAATTCGGGTCGACTCCCCTGCAGCAGGCGTTCGGAATGGGAAACGTAGAACTCGTATGCTTCCTCCTCGAACGTGTTGCGCATGCGAGAGCCCAGTACACACCCGGGTGGACCCCCCTGCATCAGGCGTCGAAAATGGGAAACGTGGAACTCGTACGCTTCCTCGTCGAACATGGTGCGGACGTGGCGGCCCAGGACGAGCACGGATCGACTCCCCTGCATCAGGCATCGGAAATGGGAAGCATAGAGCTCGCATGCGTCCTCATCGAACACGGCGCAGACGTGACGGCGCGGGACAGTAACGGGTCGACTCCCCTGCATCAGGCATTAAACAAGCAAAAAGCAGAACTCGCGTGTTTCCTCGTTGAACGCGGTGCGGACGTGACAGCCCGCGACAAGCGCGGGTTGACTCCCCTGCATCAGGGGTTGAAAATGTGAAGCGTAGAACTCACACGCTTCCTTTTCTGCCCGGGACGTCGGAATTAGGAAGCACGGGGCTCGCACGCTTGCTCGTTGAGATCCTCATTTTCAAAGGTCAGCGTTTTTCTTTTCTTTGGCTTTCCTCTTTGACGTCTTTTCAGGCTGTGGAAAGCTCGAGTACCGTCGGAACCTCTATTCGCGGTGTCACGTGAGGCACCTACCGTATGAGGATGAGGTTTTGGACCGACTGTGGATCAAGGGATTTACTTGTTATACAGCTCGATGTCCGGGCCTGTCCGGGCCTGGCCCCTGGCCCGAAGTCGCCCGAAAAGCGCCGCATTGGGTCAATAACAGACATGATCATGGTCTTTTGTGAGATCTCGGCCTAGGTCGACTTTCCGCAACGCATCACGGAGAATGGCTACGACTCGTCCAAGGGTTCTCGCTATGAGACCTCCGAGTCCCCGTCGCCATCGAGCAATAGTCTCCTGACATTGCCCAGGGCCTCGACCACGGCTCATTCGGAACACAACGCGAGACACCATCCTGTTTGGCTATGCCACAACAGGACACTCGAGTGCTTTCACTTGCCCACAAGCTCAATGAGTAATCAGCCCCAGCACGCCGCTCCGAATTTCTGTCCCGGCTCTCCCCCCATTCCCAAGCCACGAATGATTACAAGAAAGAGGGCTATACGACTGACCTGCCCGTGGACACCGTCACTATCTCCACACAGCAAAGCATTAGGTGTTCGGCAAGGGGAACTCAAGGATTGGGGCGGGTCACTGTCAGCGCGATAGTTTGAGCCCCGCGCGCTTTTGACGACTTGCCGTTGCCATATCCTAAAGTTCTCATCTCTTCGACTCTCAGTCATCTCTCTTTTTTTTCGAATCCATTTGAGTGCGCCTTGGGTACAGAACCCCTATGTAGCACTTTGTACGTATTAACAATATAAACCGCATTCGTCTCCCCTTCCAGTCATCTCTTACTGTGACTTCGACCGTCTGATCGCGGAATTCGGGTTCATATTTTCTTTGCTTTGTTGTCCTTGTCCTTGCTAATGTAAATAAACGTCCATAACCCTTTTGAAACCACGCCTGTTTGTATCCTTGAGAAAATATCATCCCCAGTTTTTTTTCGCTTCTCCAGCCATTCTATGTAGCTAGCCAACCGGCCTCCACCACTTTCTCCACTAACGTCTCACTTATGCTCCAATCACTGTCGCGCGCTCGGTTACAGTACTGTTCGACTCCAAATACGCCCATTCGTTTAGGGCTTTTTTTTGCAATTACATAATATCGATAAGTGAGACGAGACACTGGTGACGCCGCACCCTCACTCCAACCGTTTCCCACGACTGTAACTCAGTCCTTCCAAAGCCACATCTCTTCCCCTTTACTTGAATCGATATGAGCCTCCAGTCAGGATCGTCTCATTTTGGGGTACTTTTCGAGTCCGCCTTGCAAGATTATCAAAAGCAAACCGGCATGACATTAGCCGAACACCCATTCGCCGAGCAACTCCAGAATTACCAGTCCGTCGAGTCCGTGACCGCGCTTCTCCAAGGGCAAGCTCAAGCCCTCGGTGAATTCAAAGGCAGCGATAGAATCATGAAATCTCTCAAGAGTATCGCATCTGTTCTGTTCTCGCTTTCTGCCTCCACGGCCCTCGGCGGCGCTATCGGTCTGGTACGTCTAAAGGTACTAATACGGTTTTCCGTATCTCTGACGCTTCCTCTACAGCCATTGCCACCTATTAAAGCAATAAATGCTGCAATCGCCGTTTTACTTGGTGTATGTTCCGTTCTTCTGTTCCTATGTGCGTATCTTGTGACAGCCAAGTCTATCAGGCTGCCGCTGCCACGGGCGTAAATTCTGGTTATAATGCACTCGTCGAGCTATTCGAGGCGATTGAGAACTTCCTCAAACACTTCGATATATATAGCAAAAAGACCTCAAACAGGGACGACCGGGTGAGTCCGTTCTTTCTGACGTGTTACTTTACTTAGTGCAACGCAGTGAAAGGTGTAAAGGAGCTCCTTGGAGAGAAGGACGTCGAGGCAGTCCTACAGAGGCTCGATCGACTCACCCTGGACGAGGCTCAGGCGACCCCATTGCAGACTCTGGAGGTCATCTACGGTCTCGTCCGGAATCACAGAATTGTCATGGACGGTGAGCAAACATACTCGCCTCGTCACCTGTAAGCTGTTAAGTATCCTTGCCTTTAGGTGGATTAGCATCGATGAAAAATGTCTGGGATGCCCTTGGTACGTTTTGCTGGATATAAGAAGCTAGTTCCGCGGCTGACTGAGCATCAGAAATCTTACATCGAATGGCAAGCAACATGAACAAATCGAAACGTTCGTCATCTCTGAGCGTTGTCGTTGTTGGCCAGACACGCTGACATTCCGTGACAGGTGACAGTTTGCAGCAAGATATTCGACGATGGCTTTCTCCCCCTGATCCATGGACAAATCATAACATCGCCTGTGCATCTCGCCACCCGGGAACTGGGGCATGGTTTATTCTAGGCGACATTTTCTCGGAATGGAAGGCGTCCGGGCCGAGTTCCCTACTATGGATCCATGGGAAGCGTCAGTCGTCGCCCTGCCCTATCACCTCCGTTTTGGTATGTTAACCGTTCGACAATTCGTCTTGAGAGCTTATGGTGCCCGCCAGTTCTACAATCATTCAAGAGATCGACACTATGCGGAAATCTGGGCTCGCCTCACTGGCGCTTTTCTACCATGATTTCAAGGAACATCAAAAGAAGGACCTGCGTGGACTCCTCTCATCTGTACTACTCCAACTTTGTCGTCAATCCGACTCCTACGGCGATATTCTTTCCAAATTCTTCTCAGAACACGAAAATGGCTCTCACGATCCCAGCGATGATGCACTTGTCCGTTGTTTGAAGGACCTATTGGAACTCCCAGGACAAGCCCCAGTTTTCCTGATCGTGGATGCCTTGGACGATTGTCCAATCACATCCGCGCCATCTTTCCCCCGCGAGAAAGTCCTCATGCTCCTGGGAGACCTTATCAACTCACGACTCCCAAATCTACGCATATGCATCACTAGCCGACCCGAGGTCGACATCAAGCTTGTCCTAGAACCCTTAACTTTCCTTTCTGTTTCCTTACATGACGAGCGTGGTCAAATAGAGGACATCGAGAACTATATCAAGTCTGTCGTGACGAACGAACGATATTTCCGAAGGTGGAAAGCGGAGGACAAGCAACTAGTAATTGACGTCCTGACAAAACGAGCTGGTGGAATGTAAGGCATTAATACATTGATTCTCGATAACTCTCACCTATTGTTGAACTGTAGGTTCCGATGGGTGTTTTGTGAGCTCCAGTATCTCGGTTACTGCTTGCCAGGGCGCATCCAATATGCTCTAGAGGAACTACCAGAGAGCCTCGATGACACATACGAACGTATTTTGCAAGAGATCATACCCACAAACTGGGAATTTGCGCGACGGCTCCTCCAATGAAGCGGTGCTGTCTACGTGCTCCACATTACTCACGGTTTTCGACGCCGGCGCTTCCCCTGTCATAAATTTCTCGCACTTTTCGGTGAAGGAGTTCTTAACTTCTGCGCGCTTTGCCGAAAAATGTGACACTATTTCCCGTCGTTACCATATTTCTTTGGCATCCGCTCACGCCTTCGTCGCGCAAGCATGTCTGGGTATTTTACTCCACCTGGATGAAAACGTCATCAGCGACAGCCTCCAGAGATCCCCTCTCGTTGAATATGCTGCCGAGCATTGGACTGATCATGTGCGGTTCGAGGGCGTGTCGAAAATTGTGGAGGATGGCATGAATGAGTTATTTGACCCGGGCAAAACTCATCTCGCAAATTGGGTCTGGATGCACGACCCAGAAGGGGCCAACGAGAGGTCAACCAAATGGGCCGAAAGGCCATTGCGACTCAGAGGAACCCCTTTGCATTACGCCGCTCTTTGTGGGTTCCCCACAGTTGTCAAATTCCTAGTCGACGAGCGCTCGCAGGATGTGAACTCTCGGGTCTTCGATGACGAATCCACTCCACTACATTGGGCGTTGTCCGGGGGACATGCGGAAGTCGTACGCTTGCTTATCACATACGGCGCAGACGCGACAGCACAGGACAAGAACGGGCGGACTCTTCTGCACCATGCGTCGCGTTCTGGAAATGCGGAATTTGCCCGCCTACTCGTCGAACATGGTGCGGATCCGACAGCCCAAGACAAGCACAGGTCGACTCCCCTGCATCAAGCTTCGCTTTCTGGAAGCGTAGAAATCGCACGGTTCCTCTTCAAACATGGTGCTGACGTGAGAGCCCACGACGAGCAGGGGTGGACTCCCCTGCATCAGGCGTCGCTTTCCGGAAGCGTGGAAGTCGCACGCTTCCTCGTTGAACATGGTGCGGACGCGACATCCCAGGATGCGCATGGGTGGACTCACCTGCATGAGGTGTTGAAAATGCGAAGCGTGGAATTCGCCCGCTTGCTCATCGAACATGGTGCGGACGTGAGAGCGCGGGACGCGAACGGGTGGACTCCCCTGCATCAGGCGTCGAAAATGGGAAGCGTAGAACTTGCAGTCTTGCTCGTCGAACGTGGCGCGGACGTGACAGCCCGGGACACGAACGATTGGACTCCCCTGCATCAGGCATCGAAATCGGGAAGCGTGGAACTCTCACGCTTCCTTATCGAACATGGTGCGGACGTAACAGTCCAGGACGAGCACGGATGGACTCCCCTGCATCAGGCGTCGAATATGGGAAACATAGAACTCGCACGCTTGCTCGTCGAGAATGGTGCGGACGTGACAATCCAGGACAAGCTCGGATCAACTCCCCTGCATCAGGCTTCGAAAATACGAAGCGTAGAACTCGCCCGCTTCCTCATTGAACATGGTGCGGACGTGACAGCCCTGGACAAGCATGGGTCGACTCCCCTGCATCATGCATTGGGGATGGGAAGTGTGGAACTTGCACGCTTAGTGGTCGAATATATGACCGCGGCCAAGAATGGGTGGACTCTCCCGCATCAGGCATCGGAAACGGGGAGTTTAGAATTCGCACGCTTACTTCTCGGACACGTAACCTAGGACAAGGTCGGGTTGACGCCCCTGCATCGGACATCGCAAGAAGGTCATCTAGAAGTTGCTGCTGTGCCATTGCTCAGCTACGGTGCTGACATGCATCCTCTAGAGGCCGATGGCGAGACTGCGCTGCGCCTAGCGGCATATTACAAGCGCCTCCAGGTTACGGAGCTTCTGCTCAAGCATAGTGCGAATATTTATGACCGGAACGAAGAGGACGAAACCCCCATCGACGTAGCATTAGAGGAAGGCCCCTGCGAAGTTATGTAGTTACTTGCTGTAGGAGTCCGAGGCAGGGGATGCAATATTAGTGATAGTGTGTTCGAATCGACCTAGTCATTCTTGTGATTTTGAGGTCGAACGAGCAAGCATGCTGTGCTGTGGGGCGTATATTGCGCCATGAAATCAAAGCCACGTAGAGTCAAATCACGATGCGACTCCAAATGCGCTCGTTTCGGATCGGATCGACAATATCGGAACCCCTTGGCCTCACGTGACCGGTACACACGTGGTTGCGATTATATAATATCGGAAAATAGACGACGCGACGCCTCGCTTGGACCACGACATCGTTCCCCACAGCGGATTACTGTATCCCCTTTTCCAAGGTCACAAATTTCCCCACTTCAACCGATATGAGTCGCCAGTCAGGATCATCCCCGTTTGAAGCGCCTTTCGAGTCTGCCCTGCTGGATTATGAAGACGAAACTGGCAAAACAATAACACTTGCCCTACACCCGCTGACCGTGCAACTCCAGAATTGCAACACCGTCGAGTCCATTAACGCCTTTCTCCAAGGGCAAGCTCAAGCCCTTGGTGAATTCCAAGGAAGCGATAGACTCGTGAAATCGCTCAAGAATGTTGTATCCGTTTTGGTTTCACTTTCTGCCACCCCGGCCCTCCGCGACGTTATTGGTCTAGTACGTCTGAAGGTGTTAATGGAGTGTTCGGGATCTCTGACATTTCTTCTACAGGCGTTGCCACCTGACAAAGCAATAAATGCGGGCCTTGCTATTTTACTTGATGTATGTTCCTTTCTTTAGTCCCTACGTGGGTATCCT
>WNFD01004653.1_pt1 | contig 13753 bp, 14 predicted proteins | sample 5400491 | NCBI WGS metagenome assembly WNFD01 (sample SAMN13153343, study PRJNA577476) | soil metagenome | isolation source: 120 cm saprolite under Douglas fir tree site 2 hole 2 replicate 2 | place: USA:California | collected 2015-04-18
CACTGCAGCGGTATATCGAAGACCCGCTGTCAGAGGCGCTGATCCAGGGAACCTTCACCACACGTCCCGCGTTCATTGAGGTTTACCTCGAGGGCGAACGCCTCTTCTACCGTCAGGTAGGCGAAGGCGCGGAAAACACGGACGGAGTGCTGCTCTACAGCAACTAACGTTTAACGCATAAAACAAAAAAGCCGCCAGCAATTGGCGGCTTTTGTTTTGCAGCACGACGCTCAGCGCTTTTCTAAATACTGAACGGCACGGCGGACTATTTCGCAACGGGCTTCCCACTGGGTGAAGCTTTGGCTGCCAACGAAGATGGCCGGAGTGGAATCGAGCAAAGGAGATAAACCAGCCATTTTGTGAGCCGCTGCACTCACGGCCATCATCTCCGCGCTGATATTAAGCAGTTCGCGGAAAGCGGGCAAATCAAAGTCCGCCGGTATTTCAGGATAACGCTTCAGTAATTGGCTCTGAAGATCGCCGAAACTGCGGCCCCAAAGCGCGGCACCCAGCGTCGAAACGAGCGTCATTCGCCGGCGTAGTTGCGCCTCTGCCTGCTTCGCGTCCTCCGAGCTGAAGGGCCGCGATCAGTAAAAGGCGATGGTGCAAACCGGGTAGCCGCGGAAACCAGGGCGGGACTTGGTATCCCACCACGGCCTGGCGAGCGACTTTTTCTTGCGAAATCTCTGTCTGCCCTTCATTACCGCAAGATACGCGGCCTGCCCCAAATTGTCGAGAACCCTGATACTCTCAAAAAGCCAGGGCTCTGGCGCAAGAAACGCACAGGCAGGAGTGCCTGTGCTCCACAATCTTCTGCGTGGTTTTCGTTCCTGCGTTGCCGCGAGAAAAAGAAAGTCCAACGCCGCGAAAACCATTTCAGCGTTAGTCCAGGCCCTTCCACGCCATGCGATGAAATAAATCGTCCAACTCCTGGGGATCAGTCTTCATTCCTTTGTCGATCCACCAGTCCAGCAATGAAAACATGCTTCCGGCCAACGCGTGTGCCTGCGCGGCCCGCTGAACCGGATGCGCCTGAACGCCCGCCGCTTGTAGTCGCTCCTCAATGGAACGGGCAAAAAATCCGAGGCCCAGTTCACGTACGTCATTCGCTTTGCCGGATGCCACCAGGGCCATGTAGAACTCCCGTACGTCGAGCATATGTGAGAAAAGTTCCTTGATTGGCGCCAGCCGCTTCGGGTTCACCGTGTGGCTTTTAAGCAGCGACGCAGCCATGGTAAAGAAATCTTCCACGTCGCTCATGAACAGGTCTTCTTTATCGCGATAGTGCGCGTAAAAGGTGGCACGCCCTACGCCCGCGCGGTCCAGCACCTGCTGCACCGTGATGTCGTCAAAATTCTTCTCATGCATCAAGGCCACAAGGGCATCGCCCAGGGCATCGCGTGTCTGCAGAATACGGCGGTCTGTCTTCTTCTGCGACTTCGGGTGAGACTTCGTCTTTTTCTTTGTGTTGCCGGCTTTCACAGTTCCCGATTCCTGAACATATCCTGCTCGATTGTTCCGTATCGCGCGGTCGCGTGAGAATACAGTGTCATCAACAGTGGCTTTATGTCTAGAGTGTCAGCATGACTGATGACCGTAAATCCGGAATCGCTCTGATCGCAGGTTCTTTTGGCGGCATTCTCACCATGGCAATTCATCCAACGGCAGCGGGCCACCTCACGCCCGACCATGTGGCGCATCTGGCCGTGGGCTCTGCCATAGCTCACTCTCTGGCCATGGTTAGCTTCGTCGCACTCTTCTTAGGCGCTTGCGGACTCGCGCGGCGCATTGCTGCTGCTGATCGCATCGCTTTCTCCGGTCTTGTCACCTATGGAGTCGCCTGCGTGGCTGTGCTTATCGCTACGGCAGTCAGTGGATTTATTGTCCCGGACATCATGCATCTGATGGCCCGCGATGTTCCTTCTTCCGCGCAGCAATGGAAGATCGTGATCAGCAGCATTTTTCAGATTAATCAAGCCTTTGCGCGAATCTATACCGTGGCTGCTTCAGTGGCCATCATTTTGTGGTCAGTTTCAGCCCTGCGAAATGGAGGACTTGGCCGCAAGGTTGCGAGTTATGGCTGCCTCATTGCTCCGCTCATCATCCTGGGGATTGTCAGCGGCCATCTGCGGCTCGATGTTCATGGTATGGGCGCTGTGGTTTTAGGGCAGGCCATCTGGTTCATCTTGGTAGGAACGCAGATGTATTCATCTGGGGCGGGCGCGCAGGCTTCCGCTGCGTCGTAAATCGTCTATTCCCCCACGCTTCGCCAAAATCGGGCGAAAGGGTGGGCCACCCGGCAGATCAGTCAGGGCTCGAACGGCAACCGCCCGAAAAATCCTTAGCCGGCTGTGCGTTTCTGCAGCTTATCCACCACGCTATCGAGATCGGGATAGCCAGCGCCAAAGCTTCTGGTGAGCCAGTTTCCACCGCGCTCGGCGACGGTTTCGCCGTCGGCGATCACCTCGAATTGACCGGTATTGCCGGCCGTAACCACCGCGTCAATGCCAAGCCGCTTCTTGATCAGGGTCACGAGACTCGCGACCTTCGATTTATTGTTCCCTCAAGTGGGGCAGGAACGTATCTCTATTTTCATTGTGATCTCCATTTGTATGGCGTTCCGTGATTTTTGACTTCGTCCGACGCCAGAAAGACTCTATAAAATTGCGCGCTTGATCCAGCGGAGGTGAATTCTGAAACGCCCGCGAGACGAAACCATAACCGATGGCTTTCAGTAGCAAATCCTCTAAATGTCGCCCCCTTAAAATCAATCATTTGAAGGGTTTAGCGAGCTCATTGACCTCGCAACTTGCTGGAACTGTTACCCAAAAGTTGATAAAATAACTAAGAGGGAGATCAGTGATGAGGGCACTTGCCAGGAACTCTCGAAGAAACCCAGCGTTCTCGAATCACGAAATCGAGCGAATCGCGAAGGGTACATCTACTAGTATCGCCGAGTGGGTACATGCGGTAGCTAGGGAACGAAAGATTTCCGTTCGGACTCTTCGGCGCCCCTCAGACAGATTTGCTCAAGCGGTATCCCGCCTTTCGGATTCCGAAACAAACTTGGATCAAGTTGAAGAGCTTCTCGTAGCTCTTAGGAGATCTCAAGTAATCACTCCCTTCCAGCGGGGTCTACTTCAGGTTCACTACCTTCGCTAAATGGAACTTACAATCCTTGATCCGTTTGGAGATTACCAGACGGAAGGGTATCTTCGCAATTCCTACAAAGAGAAAGATCTAAAGATTGTCGGTCGTCTCGAAACTGGAGCTTTCGAAGACCAGATTCTCGAAACAATCCGTTTTCTGCGAAGGCTACAAGAAATTGGTTACGAGCATATCACTGAAACGCACAGGAGGCTCTTTGAGTCGGTCTACCCATGGGCTGGACAAGATCGATCAGAGAACGCGCCTCACATAGCTATCGTCAAAGCCGGCTACAAAACACTCTTCGCTCATCCAGTTGCGATTCGTATGGCCGCGGAGTACGCGTTAAATCGCGCAAAGGACGTGCGGGATTTGCGCGAACATCCGGGAGAAGTTTTTGGCTATCTAGCGCATGCGCACCCATTTCTTGAAGGTAACGGACGTACTATACTCACTATATATGCCGAGCTATGTCGAAGAAATGGCTTTCACATCGAGTGGGAGGCGATTCAGAAGGAAGCATTTCTTAGCGCTCTTACCGAGGAGTTATTGAAGCCTGGGAGCAGCATGGACAAGTTTCTTTTGCCATACGTACGGACGGGAACTCTATCCCTAAAAAGTTCGGCGGTGCAACTCAGGTCGAATTTTAATCGACCAGAAGATGAATCCAGCGATACCGGATAACTCGGGGCCGAATCCATTGGTAGTGCCATGATTTTATTGTGGCCCCCTCAAACTAGCGCGCCTCCTCTTCAAACCCGGTAATTACCCATCCTAATGGTTCGAGAGCTTCGCGTAACAGTCGCCGCCCATTCCTATCAATTTCTTGCTGTTCACTCTTTTGAATCATCAATAGTCCGCTGGCACACCTTCAATCATGCGCCGTGTTTTACTGCAGAGTCAAATTGGCTCCTTCGACTAATGAAGCTGATCTTAGACCGCACAAACCCCAGTCGGTGCTGCGCTGTGAGCGACTCTGGGGCTCTAAAATCACAATATTTTCCGAAAAAATTGTTTCAGCAGCCACGGGAAATCTGTTGAATGGACAGGTTACCCGCTAAGTGGGCGGTTGGAGTAGCAGCTTGGGCTTAATGAACCGCAGGTATTCAAAACCTAACACTGAGGCGCACAAGCCCTCTCCCGCACAGGATGGATCTATGGCCTCTGAACGTACCCCTTGATGCACGATCTCGTTTCTCAGTTTCCGCAACCGGTTCAGGGCACCTCTTATTACATCTGGAAGCTGCGGCACTTTCAGTTGTCCACAAAGGAACGGCAGCAGCACATTGAGAGCGTGAGAGTAGCTCAGAGAGTTCTTCACAAAATCCTCAGCGTTCTTCTTAGAAGCGTGGTTGCTGAGTGCTGTGCTCACAATCGGCATTACTTCGATTTCCAATGCCGATTGCGCAAAGACTGTTGCCTGAGAATATCTTTTATTCGCAGCGGCTTCGAGTGCATCAACAAGATAGAGCCACGATTCCGATTCCTGCTTTGCAACCCACACAACGGAGCCTACCACCCGACTCTTCTGACCGGCGCCGTCCATCGGATAGCCGATGAGGCCCAACGTAGTCCCAATGATCCTTCGCTGCGGTGTGTTACCGTGCCATTCAATAGGGAAAACACTCCCTCCTTGTGGCCCATAGGTAATCGCTAGAACGGTCGCTCCCGCGGGTATTCCGTGAGTTGTTAGGTCGATTGAACAGAACTTTCCTGCTTCGAGATCAACGGTGAAGTTCGTGATTGCTGCCCCGGCAGCAGTCAGTCCCCATGCTAGCCCAGGCATCGCATTGATGGTTTCCAGTGCGGCCTTCCAGACATCCACCCGTTCTGCACAGTTGCTGCATGCAACAAATCCTTGCTCGAAATATGTGGCGGCGCATTCATCCAATGGCGGCAGGACGAAGCGACATTTTGGACAAGCGCCAGCATACCTTCGTGTAAACGCACTGTCACTGGTATCTGAAGTCGGCCTGTCCATCTTAACGACGTACTTAGCTTCTACCGTGGCTGTCATTCTGTAACTCCCGATCAATCATTGCATCAACGCGTGCTTGGAATGAATTCCTTGCACCAGGCTTTGATCGCGATTCGTGGCTAGAGTGCTCTAACGCCCGTTCTGCTCGCTAACAATCTTCTCGATCTGGCGCAGATGATTCAGATCATGTCCGGCGGTCATCTTCGCCGTGTGATGGATGGTTTCTTTCCCGCGCTCCTGATGCATGCCGTAGTTGTCCCACAGAGTTTTTGGGACAGACTTCAATAAAGCGACGTCAGCCGCCCGTAGGGCGCGAAAGGTGGCGAGCGAAATCTGCGGATCGCGATCAGCGTAATTGAAGGTGGACGCCCAGAGATCCTGATCGTAAGCCTGAATGGCAACTCCATTGGTGCTGAGGATCTGGCGCAGACGCCAGGCGATGGCGAGTTCTGCGTCGGCCAGGTGAGCCAATATCTGGGTGATGCTCCACTTTCCCGGCGCAGGCGCGCTCATAAGCTGTGCGGAGGTACGGTCACGGACCAAGCTGGCAAGCTTATCGGGCGTGCTGCCCAGAATGGTTAAAGGGTCAGAGCCCTCGGAATAACTGAGAAGACGCTGAGTGTATTCAACTACTGTCTCTGGCAAGTTGGCCTCCTGGTTTCAGGTTATCAGTATCAACCAGAGATGTGCGCGCGGGCGGGTTCGATCCAAAAGAATTTGTGAACTATCTTCGCACAGAGAGCAGCAAGATTTTCCCGCAGATACGCGCGGATAATCGCAAATACAACTGCGCGTAGTCAACGGTGGCGGGCAAACTTAAGATTAGTTGTTTTGCTTACGTACATGAGTCATAGTAAGGCAGCCCTCAGGGGTGAAGTGAGAAGTTCTTTGACAAATCGGCAAATGGCAATTGGTGAGCGGTGAATAGCAGACGGCCAAAGCGCGAAAAAACATCCCTTGGGATCAGTTTGTCTAAGTGCTTTGGATTCCTAGTTGACTGATACCCGGGTAGGTTGGTGGGCCGTTCATGGCGCGCCCATCGCCGCATTGACGTCAATTACCAGCAGCAAATGCAATTTGCCGCTGATTAAGGTAGATGAACGCTAGATAAAGCAGCAATTGGCGATTGGCTGCGCAAAGCCAGGGCAAGGAACAGCCACAGCCGAGGGCGGCGGCTGTGCCACACGAGCATCGAGTGGGATATTCCAGAGTAAGTCGTTTAGATCTTGGGATGAACGGGGCGGGGTGGGGCCGACATCTCAGTTCATTCAATTCATCGCGCGGCATTGCCAAGGTCGAAACAAACCTTAACCACAGAGGTCGCAGAGGAACACGGAGGAAAAGTAAAAACCGCCAACGACGGGTGCGGAGTAGTTAAGGCGCAACCATGGCAATTGAAACCGCGCCTTCGCCGGCGGGATAACCTGGTGGGTTCAGCGGCATCAGAGTCTTGTCGCTGCGGATCCTGAATGCATCAATCTGGTTGGTTTTTTTATCAAGCATGTAGGCGAAGGTCCCGGTGGCATCAATCACCGAGCTTTCACCGCCAATACCCGGGGTCTGGCTTGCCCCCGGAGGAAGCAGCAACGCCTTGTTTTGGATGGTGGCGGGAGAGCTGCCGATCGTGCGCATCAGGCCTTTTACCAGGCGATAGCTGGTGGTTTCTCCGTTGACGGTGGAATGAATCACGCCAGTCGCCGGATTGACGGTTACTTCAGGAGAACTCGCGGCGACGGAATCTGTCTGGCGAAGGGCGCCGCTTACTTTGTCGACCTGAAAGACGATGATCGCAGCATTGCCGGCCATGATGAGAGAGTCGCCTGACGAAAGAATTCTGCGCGGCGTGTCGCCGACCTGAAAAGGCGAACCGTTAACCGGCGAAAGCCTGCCATCAGCGGCGATCCTGAACCCCTGCAACGAGCTGGAGTTCTGGTCCGCCACAAATAGAAACTCGGCCACGCGATTGGCATCCGCAGTCGAACCCAGTATCGCGGACATTCCACCGACTGGGGTCGGCGTGGGCGTGGCAGTAGGAGTGGGAGTGGTGCCCGGAATCGGCGTGGGAGTGGGCGTAGTGCCGGGTGACGGAGTCCCGGTGGGTGTTGGCGTGGCCTGGTTGTCCACGATGCGTCGCGGCGAGATGACGCAGCCAGTAAGGCTTAACAGCAATGCAGCCCCGGCAAAATACGCGAAAACGGTCCTCAACGGAGTCTCTCTATATGGGATCACCCTCTGAATGATGCTCTGAGCCTATGGTGCTGTTGGCCGAACCCAGCAGAACCTACAGTGCTTCTGGTTACTTAGCGTCTGGTTACTTAAGTGAAAAACGTGGTTTGCAGAGCTACCCCGGGGATGTGAAAATGTCTCTATATGCAAAAAACAACCTTAACTTCCTGGATTCTAGCCCTGGCCCTGATCGCGACCGCAGGATTCGCGGCAGCGCAAGGCTCATCCGCTCCGAAAACCAATCCTGCGCAAGGCGCAGCTAAGACCAGCGGTTCGCAGGCCCCCTCCGCTTCGCCCACACCGGCTGCGCACCCGGCAGCAACGCCGAACCCGAATTTTAAGTCCGACAAAGAACGCCAGAGCTACGCCGTGGGCATGAACATTGGTGAGAGCCTGCACCGGCAGCCTGTGGAGCTGGATTCGAACTCACTCATTCAGGGTCTCAAAGACTCAATGGCCGGCGGCAAAACACTGATGACGGACGACGAAGCCAAGGCTGCCTTGACAGAGTTGGGCCAGCAGGTAAGAACCAAACAGGAAGAAAAAGTGAAACAAGCTGCAGAAACCAACAAGAAGGAAGGCGACGCCTTTCTGGCCGCGAACAAGACCAAACCAGGCGTAGTGACTACACCCAGCGGCCTCCAGTACAAGATTCTGAAAGAAGGCACCGGTCCCAAACCGACTGCTGCTGACAAAGTGGTTTGCAATTACAAGGGCACGCTCATCAACGGCACTGAGTTTGACAGCTCTTACAAACGCGGACAGCCGGCAACGTTTCCGGTTGGTCAGGTAATCAAGGGCTGGACCGAAGCATTGCAGTTGATGCCGGTGGGCTCCAAGTGGCAGCTGTTCGTTCCTGCGGACCTGGCTTACGCAGATCGCGGCGCCGGCAATGATATTGGCCCCGGCGCAACCCTGATCTTCGAAGTGGAACTGCTCTCCATTGAAGGCAAAGACGCCAACGCTAAATAGTCATCCACAAAATATAGAGAGAGGGCCGAAAGCGGCCCTCTTTTTCAGTTCAGGTGGGCCCTGCCTTCAAGATGTCCTGAGAACGGTGTAACCAATGTCGTGAAACTGTACATCTTCAGGCATGCGCTTATCATTCGCAAACCACTGTTGACAAAGCGGTTAGAATTGAACCTTGAACAGCTCTGAATTCATCCAATACTCAGCCTATGGAATTGACCGTATATTCAGCTCCCTGGTGCCGGGACTGCCACGTTGCAAAACGCTGGTTGTCTGAGCACAAGATCAACTTCAAAGAAATTAACATTGAGGAAATCCCAGGCGCCGCAGAGCAGGTGATCGCCAACACCGGCAAGCGAGCCATTCCCCAATTTGTCCTGAATGGGCAATGGATCCAGCCGTACACGCCGGGCAGCGGTTTCAAGTACGAGGAAATGGCTGCACTTTTCGGCGTCCAGTCCCAGGCTCGGCTCGGTCTCTTTTGATATCAATCTGGCCCCGGCCTCTTTTAGGATCCGTCCAGGCCAGACTTGCGGAAGCGGCTGGGAACTACCGCGCGCCACTGCAGACGCGGCGGTAAGCGCAGTTTAAGCACGCGTTCCCGGCGGTTTTCAGCTTCCATGTTGAGTTCGCGTGCCCGGAGCAGGTCCTGGATGGCAATGATTCCCACCAGCTCCGCACTGTCCCCTCTTTTCACAACGGGAAAGCGAGTGAGCGTTGTGGATGCCATACGGTCGACCACGACTCGCAACAACTCGTCAGGATAGGCAACCACTGGCGCACGCGAGATCTTGTCTTCCAGTCGAATAGTGTCCATTTCAGCAGGCGTAACTTCGTCCCACAGCTTTACCAGATCGCCGCGTGTGACCACGCCGATGACACATCTGCTTTCGTCAATCACCGGATATATGCGCTGCCCACGTTCTGAATCATGTTCCACAGAATCACGCAGCTCAGAGAGCGTCACGTCTGCGGGAAGAGCGGTCACGCTGGTGCGCATCACGTCCTTCACGTCCATGGTTTCCATGGGATCCACAATGTATTCCCTGCTCAGGTGGTAGCCGCGCCGGCTCAGACGTTCCGTCAATATCGAACGCGGCATGGTGATTGAGGTAAACGCATGCGCCGCCATGCAGGCAATCAATAACGGAAAAATGGAATGATAGTCGCTGGTAAGCTCGAACGAAAAGATCACACCCGTGAGCGGCGAACCAAGCGCGCCAGCCAGTAAGGATCCCATGCTGATGAGCGGCCAGAAACCTGGTCCCTGGTTAGGTAGAAAGTGTGATTCCGCTGCGCCGAGTGCGCCGCCCATCATGAGCAGAGGAGCAACCATGCCTCCGGAGGTGCCGGAGCCCAGCGAAATGGCCCAAATAATGGACTTTACGACCAGCACGCCCAGAATCAGATTTACCGCGGCGTTACCACGCAGCAGGTCAGCAATCACGTCATAGCCCACGCCCAGTGCCCGAGGATAAATCAGGCCGCCAACTCCAATCACCGCACCGCCAATGGCCGGCCACCACATCCAGTGTATGGTCTTCAGGTGTTCAAAGGCATCTTCCGCTCCGTAAACTGCATGGCTCAAAATCGCAGCCAGGACCCCGGCGAGTACGCCGCAGAACAGACAGCTGAGCATCACCAACGGCTCAACAGACACACTGTGTGCGGGAACATTGAAGATTGGTCCCGGGCCGAGCAAATGCAGGCGAGCCGCCTGAGCAGCCACACAAGCGAACACCACCGGGATGAAGCTGCGGGGCTTCCACTCAAAAAGCAGCAGCTCAAGGGCGAGCGTAACCGCGGCAAATGGCGTGGCGAAGATAGCAGTCATACCGGCAGTGGCGCCGGCCACCAGCAGAATTTTTCTCTCCGCGGTGGTCACGTGAAAGAACTGAGCGATCAGTGATCCAAAGGCGCCGCCCGTCATGATGATGGGACCTTCAGCGCCGAATGGGCCACCGGAACCAATCGCGATGGCCGCCGACAAGGGCTTCAATATCGCAACGCGCGGCTGGACCCGAGCGCCGCGGATCAGGATGGCTTCGATTGCCTCCGGCATACCGTGACCACGGATCTTTTCCGATCCGTACCGCGCCATCAACCCAACGATCACTCCGCCTACGATGCCGATGGCGATCACCCACACGCCCAGATGGTTTCCGGCCGGAGAAGTAAATTGAGTACTGAATTTTTGATAGAAAAAAAGATTCGTGAAAAAGCCAATCAGCCTAAGCAGGCCAACCGCCACGTAGGCGGCAACTACTCCGATTACCAGAGCGAGTCCGGAGATTGGAAGCACCCGCCAGTTGGTGGAGAAATCCCGGCGCTGACTGACCGGAGGCGCGGGACGAGATGGGGGACGACGAGGTGTTACGGTGTGTGGTTGGTTCATGTACCTGCTTTCTTGATGTTTGCCAGGCGGCCTTTGTGGTCTGTGCCTCCTTTCACCGGACGCTGCTCGCCGGTAACTTTCAGCACTGAGTCAACTAACTGCTGGCCAATACTACGGAGTTCATTGCGGGCCGCGCTGCCCAGTTTTTTCAGCAGGCCTTCTCCCTCGCCAGTGAGTGAGAGCGTAACCTGCCGCCTGTCAGTGCCGGAACGCACGCGCCGGACCAGGCCGCGTTCTTCGCAACGGTCCACCAGCTCCACCATGCTGTTATGGTTGAGCTGCATGCGCTCGGCCAGACAGCTGATGGAAGGTACGTCGTTCTTAGGCAGCCCTTTGATCGCCAGTACCAGTTGATATTGCTGAGGATTGACCTGGAACTGTCTCACTTCTTCTTCCATGTGGCGCACAAACCTGCGCAACTGGAAACGGAACTCCGCCAGTGCCATGTACTCCGCCTCAGTCAGAGGCCTTGAACTCTTCGCCTTAGCCATTTTATCGTCTCACGATACATTTGTCGCGTTCTACTGGATTTGGGCAGGAACCTTCGTCCGCGCGGATTTCGCCGGGAAAAGGCCCCAAACAAGTACCTATATGGCATGCCGGCTTTGGTTCAGAAGTGTCAGTCCAGCAGCCCCCACGTAAACAACTATTGCGCTCAATTATGGTGCACAAGGGCCATTCATGCAAAGCCAAGATTGGCACTCTCGCACTCCTACCAGTTATTATCGGTATTCTACTTCGGCTTTTTACATGAGGAGAGCCTTTGATTCCCCGTTATACCCGCCCCGCGATGGGCAAGATCTGGAGTAATGACAATAAATTCCGGTGCTGGTTACAGGTGGAAATTGCCGCCAGCTTCACCCTGGCCGAAGCCGGCATTGTGCCCCAGGAGGCCGCCAGGGCCATTGCCGAACGAGGCGACTTTGATCTGAAGCGGATCAACGAAGTGGAAGCCGAGGTAAAGCATGATGTGATCGCCTTTACCACCGCCGTGGCGGAAAAAGTTGGCCCGGAGGCCCGCTGGCTGCACTACGGTCTGACCTCAAACGACGTGGTGGATACAGCCCAGGCTCTCCAGATCAAAGAAGCGTCTGCGCTGATCCGTGAGGACCTGGAACGCCTGAAAGAAGTGCTGGCCCGCCGAGCGCACGAATTCAAGCACACGCCCACCATTGGACGTACGCACGGGATCCACGCCGAGCCGACGACCTTTGGCTTGAAACTCGCCAACTGGTACGCCGAAACCGTACGCAACATCGCCCGCTTTGAGCGCAGCGCGGAAGAGATGCGCGTAGGTAAGCTCTCCGGTGCGGTGGGGACCTTCGCACATCTTGAGCCTGAATTTGAAGAGAAAATCTGCAAGCGCCTGGGACTTGAAGCGGCGCCCATTTCGTCGCAGGTCATTCAGCGCGATCGCCATGCTTATTTCGTGGCCACGCTGGCGACCATCGCTGCCACCCTGGACAAGATCGCCACGGAAATCCGCCACCTGCAACGGACTGAAGTCCGCGAAGCTGAAGAGTATTTTAGCGAAAAGCAAAAAGGTTCCTCAGCCATGCCGCACAAGCGGAATCCGATTACCAGCGAACAAATCTGCGGACTGGCCCGTGTGGTACGGTCGAATGCGCAAGCATCGTTCGAAAACGTGGCTCTGTGGCATGAGCGCGACATCTCGCATTCATCCGTGGAACGCGTAATCCTGCCGGATTCAACCATCCTGGTGGATTACCTTCTCAACAAGACCACCAACCTGATCGATACGTTAATGGTCTATCCCAATCGCATGCTCAAGAACCTGGAAAGCACCGGCGGGCTCGTATTCAGCGGTCAGTTGCTTCTGGACCTGGCGGAAAACGGCATGTCACGCGAAGACGCGTATCGTCTGGTGCAGAAGCATGCCATGCGCTCATGGAAAGAAGACCTGAACTTCCGCGAAGAGGTAATGAAGGATGCGGAGATCACTTCGCGCGTGCCCTGCAAACAGATCGAGCATGCGTTCAGCATTCAGCGGCAGTTAAGAAATGTGGATAAGATCTTTCAACGGGTGTTTGGGAAGTAATTCGCCACAGATCAACGATTAGCGCCGGTCCGGAAATGTGTTAGCCGCGAATGAACGCGAAAAAACTCGAATTTATTCTCTTACATTGATGATTCGTGTTGATTCGCAGCAGATTCGCGGCCCGGTTTGCCTGATCAGTGTTATCAGTGAAAATCAGTGGTAAGAACTGTTATACCGTGATCGTAAACGACGTCTCTGTCCGCACCACCGGACGGTACATCGTGTCGCGTTCCACAGGTTCGCGTCCAGCTTCGCGGATGAGCCGCTCAAGGTCGCTGCGCCTCATGCCCTGCGGCGTTGTGGCTCCGGCGTCGTGGTAGATCTTTTCTTCGATCACCGTTCCATCAATGTCATCGGCGCCAAAGCGCAATGAGATCTGCGCGATCTTTGGTCCCAGCATCTGCCAGTAAGCTTTGATATGCGGGAAGTTATCCAGCACAAGGCGGCTGACCGCCATCTGCTTGATGTCAAGCATCCCGGTGGTGGTGAACAGGTGCTCCAGCGGCGTGTTCGCCGGATGAAATGCCAGCGGGATGAAAGTCTGGAAGCCGTGAGTTTCGTCCTGCAGATTTCGCAGGCGAATCAGATGGTCAGCCCGGTCTTCTTCATTTTCAATGTGGCCGTAAAGCATGGTCGCGTTCGACTTCAACCCGACTTTGTGGGCCGTGCGTGCGGTATCCAGCCACTGGTCGCCGTCAATCTTGTGATCGCAGATCACGCGGCGCACCCGCTCATTGAAAATTTCAGCGCCACCGCCGGGCAGTGAATCCAGCCCCGCCGATTTCAATCTCAACAACGTCTCTTCGATGGAAAGCTTGGCCCGTTTGGCCAGAAAGGCAATCTCAACCATGGTCAGGGCCTTGAGATGTACCTGCGGAAAGCGCTGCTTCAAGCCGGAAATCAGGTCCAGGTAATACTGAAAGGGCAGGTCCGGATGCAGCCCGCCGACGATGTGAAATTCCGTCACCGCTTCCGAATA
>WNFD01007069.1_pt1 | contig 13751 bp, 8 predicted proteins | sample 5400491 | NCBI WGS metagenome assembly WNFD01 (sample SAMN13153343, study PRJNA577476) | soil metagenome | isolation source: 120 cm saprolite under Douglas fir tree site 2 hole 2 replicate 2 | place: USA:California | collected 2015-04-18
CCTTGGCACTGTCCGATCCCTCAGTTCAGCAAGCCTTGCAGCGCGAGGGGAAGGCTACCTTCGTCGCCCATGTTCTGCCGCGCGACTATGGGATGATCGGAATGTTTGCCGATGTTGGCACCCAGCACATGACACCTGGAAATATTCGATTGTCACGCTTCGAGTATCTATGCGGATGGCTTCTGCCATTTCTCGACTCTCACATGCGCACCGATCTCATGGGTTCAGATGGCCAGGAATACCAGGTTGTTTTTTCGCGCGTCGATGGTCCGGACGGACAACCCGTCTCTTCTGGCCGGCTGTTCGATCTCAGCGCAAAGATGACGCCAGTTTACGTTGCCAATGTCAATGCGGCTACACGGCAGGTGAGTCGCACCATTGATCCTCCCCGCCGCAGCTTCTGGGGTGATGTCAAGATGCCTATCTTTTGACACAAGTCTTCCTTGGTACACGCTGGCCGGAATTCGTCTGCTTGCTTATCCGGGCTTTCCCGCAGCAGCCGCAAGTGAATGATCATGATTGATGCCCTTTTCGCACCTGGAGGAGATCATGGCCCTCGTGCTCGCCAATTTCCCTCCGGAAACGTGGCCATGGTGGAATTGTGAACTTGCCTTGCAATCGAAAGAGCAAGTGCGATAACCCTCCGCCTACAGCTGGCGCGCCGGATCTCTATCCCAACCGATCCGCTCGGCCTCGAACACTTGGCCGCGTACCTCAACAAACCCCTTGGGTGGTACCGAAGCAGGTTTCCCCAAATTCCGTTTTGCAGGTTGTGCAGATGTATGCCACAGGACTCCCCATTTCTCTGACAGCTCCTGACGAAGTCTACTCACTTCCTCGGTAGAGTGCCCCCACCCACAGGCCAACCCACAACTTTCTGTTCCTGTGGTTCCCTCCAGCGACTTGGCAGCCCCCCGCGATTCTTGTAAGTCGCTGAAAAGCCTAATACCGCAAGATTGACACGGTAGAGGTCTGGGGTTCGAGTCCCCACGTGCCTACCATTTCTTTTCTGTGGGTTAGAGGGAAACTGTCCGAAAAAATTGACCCACAACTTACCCACATCAAGATACCCACATCAAGATACCCATATCAAATTCCCACAGCGTCAACGTAGCGATCCTGGGCCTCGATCAGTGCTTCAAGATCAGAGGTACTGTAGAGGTTAAGGGTCGCCTGGATGCAGCTGTGTCCCAGAATACCCTGCACTGTTTTCGGATTTTCCTTCGCCTTGTTCACTAGCCAATTGCTGAGGCTGTGGCGCAGATTGTGCAACCCGAAACGATACCCGTCAGGAATCTTCGCTCCGGCTTTCAGAGCAGCCGGACGGAGATGATCCTTGTCGAAAGCCAATGAGCTGATTGGCACCCTGCCCTTCATTTTGAGAGACGGAAACACGAAGTCCCTCTCCTTGCCATAGGGGGTTTGCTTTCGCCACTCGATCAGGTAATGAGTCAAGACCTTCCCCATCGCGGCATTACGCTCAGAGGATTCGGTTTTGACGTCACCATCCACACCTGACTTCTTTCGTGCCTTCTCAATCCTGATGAGTCGTCCATCCCAGTCGATGTCCGTCCATCGCAACGCAGCCACTTCGGAACTCCGAGCGCTGTTGCTGCGACCGTGAACACGAATGTGAAGTGAAGCGGATTATCCATCAGTTGCTTCAGGACAGATAGGGTCTGAGCCGGAGTTAGCTTGATCGCCTTATACTTTGACTTGCTACTCGTCTTGACGATTTCAACTGGATTTACCACGACGGTGCCGTAAAGCTTCCCGACGTCGTAGATTTGGTTCATGGTGCCCCGCAGCTTCGAGATCGTGGACCACGAAAGCCCGTCGTTTATCACCCTGCCCGTAACGTCCTTGATCTGAGTTGTGCGGAGAGACACGAGCCACTTCTGAACTTCGAGCGGCTTGATCTCCTCCGCTATCTGATCACCCCACTCCGCAACCAGATCGAAAGAAGTGTTCGGAGCCCCAGCAGACCCCCCATGGCCGGGCCTTGCATTTTCACCCGGAGCGCGCATAATTGCGTCTTCGCCTTCCCCCGACGGAGGCTTAATGCCACTTCTTGCGCACGGCAAACGTTCCGCCCTCGTGTGTCTGGGGGCGACGCATACGTCAACCAAAACACTTTTCTTCTTCGGGATTTTCGGATCACTGCTGCTTGTCACTGCAGCGACCGCACAAAACGCCCAGGCTGCCGGCCCCAACTCAGAGCCTACTTATCAACAGCTCCGCAACCTAATGCTGGGACCGGAAGCGGTCAGCGTCAACAACTTCGAGCTCAAGCGCGACGACGGGACGTTCCATTTGCATTCCGGCACTGTGTGCTTTGTCGCGCCGGTGCAGGGCCGGGTCACAGGAGCGGTCTTTCTGGGAGAGGGCAATTTCATTCTTGATCCGCCACAATCTGAGAAAAGCATGCTGAAGCTGCTCACCAAAGAAAATGAGTTCAGCGAGAAGTTCGAGCATCTGGTCCTGCGCTTCACCGACTCGACCTATGACGACATTAAGAAGGGTGGCAGTGTCGTCTCGGGCGGGTGCGACGCTGGACTGCTGAAGGACAGCCAGCACACCATGCGTCATCGCCTCAAGGACAACCTGGAGGCTCGCATTCTGGAAGATGTGCTGAGCACGGAGCCGGGCGGCCTATTCGTGGCTTTCATCCACGGCAAGCGCTATAACAGCCAGGAACTCTACACCATCGACCCGCGCTGGGGAGGAGATCAGGTCGACTTTAAGACCTATGACGAGAACAAAACTGGAATATGGGCTTCCTTCCCTTTATCCGGCGGGCGAAACACGGGGCCGGTCGGCAAGACAATCCACATTGAGCACCAGCAGCTTGATACGACGATCGAAAAGAACGGCAATCTGACCGGCAAGGCGACGACTACGTTCGTGTCGCGAATCACGGGTATTCGAGTTGTGCCCTTCAACCTTTTCCGGACGCTGCGCGTGCAAGGTGTGACTGCCGATGGACAGCCGCTGTCTTTCATCCAGGAAGACAAGAACGATGACGCCGATTTCGCCGTAGTCTTACCCAAGCCTTTGAGAGCAGGCGAGAAGTACACAATTACGACGACATATGGGGGGAAAGAAGCTGTATTTAACGAAGGCGGAGGGAACTACTATCCAGTCGCGCGTGAGAATTGGTATCCCAATTCCTTCTTCGGTGATTACGTGAGCTATGACATGACCTTCCGCATCCCCAAAGGCATGAAAATCGCTGCCACTGGCGAACTGGTCAGCGATAACACTGATGGCGGGCAAAACGTGTCCGTGTGGAAGAGCGAGATTCCACAGGCCATGGCCGGCTTTCAATTCGGGAAAATGAAAGAAGAAGAGGTCAAGCTGACGTCTCCTGCATTCGTGGTCGCAGCTTACGCAAACGAGGAGCCCCCGGACTGGGCCACTCACATGCAAGGTGGGACGATGGGGAATCTAAGCACAGTCAGCATGATGAAAGGGCCTTTGTCAGAGGCGCAATTCGCCATTGGTTTGTACACAAACTATTTTGGTCCCCTACCTTTCAAGCGCCTCGCGATGACGCAGCAAAGTGCCTGCAACTACGGCCAATCCTGGCCAGAGCTCGTGTGGCTGCCCACCTGTGCATTTTATGACAGTACCGTGCGGCACCAATTGGGACTGGACTGGGGTGATAGGGGCTATTGGAAAGTAGTGGCTGCTCATGAAGTGGCTCATCAGTGGTGGGGCCAACTGGTCGGTTTCGATTCCTATCGCGATCAGTGGATGAGCGAGGGGTTCGCGGATTTCTCGGCTTCTCTCTTCCTCCAAAATGCATACGGGAAGAGAAGTCAGAAGGAATTCCACGACTTCTGGGAGGATGAGCGTAAATCCATCATTGAGAAGAATGCGATGGGGTACCGGGCGATCGACGTTGGGCCGGTCACTATGGGCTACCGACTGAACAACAGCAAGGCTGGATTCAACATCGCCCGTGACCTGATCTATCCCAAGGGCGCCTACATTCTCCACATGGTTCGCATGATGATGTCGGACCGTCAGACCGGAGATCAACGCTTCAAGGAAACGATGCAGGATTTCGTCAAGACCTATACGGGCAAGGCGGCTACGACCGAGGAGTTCAAAGCCATGATCGAGAAGCACATGACTCGGGAGATGGATATGGCAGGCGACCAGAAGATGGACTGGTTCTTTGATGAATACGTTTACGGCATTGCGCTGCCCCTCGAAAAGTTGGATTACTCAACATTCGAGATGGACGCTAGTGGAGACGTGGTCTTGGCCTTTAAGATTACGCAGTCAGGAGTGAGCGATAATTTTCGCATGCTAGTTCCGATCTATCTGGAATTAGCCAACGGCAATACGGTACTCCTAGGGCGGGCAAGGATGACTGGCAATACGTCGGTCGAGCGGAAGGTCCCACTAAAAGGCGTGAAGGAGAAGCCGCGCCACGCCATCATGAATTATTACGACGACGTGCTTGCCTCCGTGAACTGAGTCCCCGACACCGGAATGCATCAAGGAAAAAAGGGGAGCGTTGCTGCTCCCCTTGTGGCTACTCGGCATTCTCTCTGCCTCTACTTACTCGAACCACTCGGTCGCGATTACGCCAGTAATTTGTTACAACTTCAGAGAATCGGATCGGGATGTTAGGGTTTCAAAAGGGGTCGTGGCGCGTCCAGAATCTCAAAACTACGGCGGCTGCCTTGTCACTACAGGCACTTCCGGGAGTGAGGTGCGGGGGTGAGGTTCAGCTGAGGAGGGGATGGCAAGCGAAAAACACTTCTCCATTGAGCCGGAAGCCAGAAGTATTTTCGCGGTATCCAGCCCTCTGCGACATTTTCTCTTTAGCTGCTTGATCGTTTTGGCCTGTCGCGGAGCGGCCCTGTAAGCCGCGGAGTGACGAGGCCGCGATGCTTCTTTTCCGTTCCTGTGGTTTCATGTTCGCCTCATGACGGCGCCATTCGGCTCTCTGAAACTCACAAGCTAACCTGGTTGCAGAGTTGCCAACCATGGTCCTATCGGAGACTCGTGGCCTATAACTTTCTTGGGTTCTGGTCTGAGTGCATGGCTGGGCCCAACTCTCGAACAATCGACATGATGTTTGAGGCGCCTTTAGCAGTCGTACGTGTTCTGATCAATATTCCTGCCTAGCCTCGAATCTGCCGTAGCGCAGCGCGAGTGTGGGTAAGACCATCAGGTTTAATAAAGTCGAGGTCACGAGTCCTCCAAGAATCACGGTGGCCATTGGACCCTCGATTTCACGCCCTGGATCTCCACTGCCGATGGCCAAAGGTAATAGGCCAAGGCCAGTCACCAAGGCCGTCATCAGAATCGGTGCGAGCCTTTCGGAGGCGCCCCGAAGCGCAGTGTCCAATCCCCAGGCCATGCTCTCTACTTCAACCAAGTGCTCGTAGTGTGAAATCAACATAATGGAATTTCGTAGAGTGATTCCGAACAAGGTCACGAAACCGACGAGAGAGCCAAGCGAGAGGTTGCCGCCGGTCAACAATGCTGCGAGCACTCCCCCGACCAGCGCAAATGGCATGTTCGCGAGTACGAGCAATAAATTGCGATGGTTGCCCATCACCACGGACAGGAGGAGGATGATTCCCAAACCTGCCAACAGAGAATCGACTAGCAAGTCGAGTCGCGAGTGAGCCTGTGCCGCGGCTGTGCCGGAAAACTCCACGTACATGCCGGCGGGAAGGGATAGCTGAGAAATGTGCTTCTGCGCTTCATCGACAAACGAGCCCACGGCACGGCCCTGAACACTACAAGTGATGGTCTGTACGCGGCGTGCACCCTGATGCAGGATGACGTAACGTGCGGACGACTCGTTAAGATCGGCAAGCTGCTTCAGAGTGACATAAGTGCCATCAGGACTTCGAAGTGGCAGCGCACCTAGCTCGCTCAGCCTGGGCCGGTCGCCGTGGGCGAGAATGACCGAAACGTCAAAAACTCGATTTCCATCGTAAACCTGCCCCACAATGTCGCCACCATAAGCAGTCCTAACTGCATCGAGAACCTGTAGCGGGTCGAGGCCCCAGCGGACCAGATCGTCCTGGCGAAGTCGGACCACAATCTGGGGCATGCCGGGAGGGGATTGGATCTGGACCTGGGCCGCGCCTCGCACACTTCCAAGCACGCGAACAACTTCCCCTGCCTCTTGGTCCAGCTGGTCTAGGTTGTTGCCGACGACATTGACCACGACGGGAGTTCTGTAACCGGAAAGGGTTTCGTTGATGCGTTCCGTTAGAAAGCTGTTCGACGTTAGTATCGGACCGGGTAGCTGAGAGATGATCTGGCGGATACCAGCCTGTGCCGCCTCCACTTGATTCCCGTTGCGCGCCTTCACGTTCACATCAATTTCACTCTCATGCGTGCCCATGGTGTCGGTGCCAAGTTCTGCTCTTCCCGCTCGTTGGGCAACGGATTGCACAGAAGGGATTTTCAGCAACGCTTCGGTGATGCGGTTCCCGAGTCGCAAGGATTCCTGAAGGGAGCTTCCGGGGAGCGTGGTCATATGTACCGTGATGTTTCCCTCTCGCAACTCGGGCAGGAACGATTCGTTCAAAAGAAACAGAGTGCCAATCCCGAGCGCAACCAGAAGTGCGACCACGGCCATCACTAGCCCTGGTGCTTTCTCAATTCGGAGCAGAAGTCCGTGATATGCGCGCTTCAACCAACGGACAGCGGGCGGTTCCTGAGGTGGGAGATCGCGCTCACCCAGGAGAGCGATGGAAAGAGCAGGTGTGACGGTGAGAGCAACCAGAAGTGAGGCCAGAATTGCCCAGATGTAAGCGATGGCAAGGGGCCCGAAGATCCTTCCAGCCAAGCCGGACATATTCAGAACCGGGAAGAAGACCAGGATCACCGCAAATGTTGCGTAGACAATGGCGTTCCTTACTTCGAGCGAGGCATCGAGGACGACTTGAAATGTTGAGCGCGGGCTTGGCGATGCTCGATTCTCGCGCAGGCGACGATAGATATTCTCGACATCGATCACCGCATCGTCCACGACCTCGCCGATGGCTATCGAAAGACCCCCCAACGTCATCGTGTTCAGGCTCAAGCCCATCTTGTCGAGTGCAATTACTGCTGCGAGCAGAGAGAGCGGAATAGCGGTGCAAGAAATCGCGGCGGTGCGAAGATTGAAGAGAAACAAAAAGAGAATCAAGATCACGAGGACTGCACCGATGAGCAACGAATCGCGAACATTGTGAAGCGCGACATCAATGAAGTCGGCGGCGCGAAACACTTCCGGGTGAGCAAAGACTCCTTGCGCTTCGAGGCTCGCACGCAGCTCTGAGACTGCCTTGTCGATACCGTGCGTGACTTCGAGCGTATTCGAACCGTACGCAGCGTCAACTATCAAGATCACGCCAGGTTTTCCTCTGATCGTGGCGGCACCGATCGGAGGCGCTGGCGCATCTTCTACGCGAGCCACATCACCCAGTAACACGTTCGCACCGTTGTGATGGACCAGAACCGTACGTGCGAGCTGCGCAGTGGTCAGAGACTGACCTTCGGTTTGCAACACGATTCTCTGATTAGGGGTATCGACAAAACCCGCCCCGCGAACCCCAGTGGCTTGTCGAGCCGCAGCGATCACGTCCTCGGCGCCCAATCCATATTGAACGAGCCGTTGCGGATCGAACTGGAACTGAATCTGGCGGACGTCGCCGCCAACGACTTCCACCCCGGTAACACCAGCAACCGCCAACAACCGCGGCTTGACCGTCCAGTCGGCAATCGTTCGCACAGTCATGAGCGATTGTTTGTCTGAAGTGAGACCTACCTCCATGACCCAGGTCGTAGAGGAAGTGAGGGGCGTCATCAAAGGCGGCTGCACCCCGGTCGGAAGTTCGCTCGCGACCGTGGACAGACGCTCGGTCACGGCTTGACGGTCGCGATAAATATCGGTGCTGGGGCGAAAGACCACCGTGATTACAGAAAGGCCCTGAATGGACCGGGAACGCAGGGACTCGATTCCAGCAATGCCGTTGATGGCGTTCTCAATGGGCTGAGTGACGAGAACCTCGACCTGCTCCGGAGAAAGACCCGGTGCCTCTGTTTGAATGGAGACTTCAGGAGGCGCAAACTCCGGGAAAACGTCATAAGGCACGTGGGAAAGAGAAAAGATACCGTAGCCCAGGAGAGCACACGCGAGCGAAATCGCAATACCCCGGAAACGGATTGCGAAGCGGACGATGGCACTTAGCATCGGGCGGACCCTATTTCAATCCACATCGGTTTCGCCTCCGCCCTGGCCATGTAGGAGCAATTCCTCTGAGAGCAGAGCCTGCGCCCCTTGTGTCACGACTCGGTCGCCTGCGGAGAGCCCTTGTGTGACAAAGAAACCTTTTTCGACAGGGGCGTTAGTAGACACGGCACGACGGGTAAAATGGTCGGACGCCGTTTGCTTGTATGCCCAAGCTTTCCCCTCGGACCAAACAACTGCCGACGTAAGTACGATGAGCCCTTTCATCTGACTGCCGACCAAAAGATGTGCGAGCAAGTTCACGCCGGGAGTCAGACCTAAATGAGCCGGAGCGACGTAGAGGAAACTCGTGCCTTGAATTCGCGGATCGACCCTAGGAAAGGTTGAAACAAGACTCGCTTCCGTTCGGGTCCCGCCGGGCATTTCAAGTGAAATGATCTTTGGTGCGCCAAACGTGGCACCGGACAGCATCGTCATTTGCACCAGCACTTCGCGTTGATCGAAAACGCGCTGAAGCTCCGGTGAGCTTTCCACCGCCCATTTCGCTACGACGCTCCCCCACTCCTGCCGAAGAACAGATTCTTGCAGATTCAACTGCTGCCTCCCGGCGTGAACATCGGCCTCATTCGCTTGCAGAGTACCCTCCGCGGATTGGAGCGACTTTTCGGAGATATTCTGATTTTCTTCGAATAAAGACTTCAGGCGTGTGTATTCCTTCCGGGCGACGCCTGCTTCGATCCTTGATTTTTGAAGTTGCGCCTGCGTCGAGACATAGGTATTACGAAAAGTTGCGAGGTCTTGAACGGAAAGAACGACAGCAGGAAGCGTGACCTGCGCACGAGTGAGGGTTGCGGTGAGAGTTGCAACTTCAAGCCCTAGGCGGCTTTGTGTCGGCGTATCGAGGGTAAGGACTGTTTGCCCGTTCTCAACAGAGATTTGGGCCGGTCCTTTCCTCGCCTTAGGCTGGCGGTCAGCATCGTCTTTATCAAAGCGACCTTGGCAGGCTGCCAGGAATGTCAGCGTCAGGAGGGTGACGATGAAAATACCAATCGAGCCGGTGTTCGGAAGTCTGGAGTTGAGTTTCATCGTTTTGACTCCTTGGGCGACTGACTGAGTGCCGGAGACTCGGGACTAACGGAAAACAGATCGTCGGCATCAAGCGACCGTTGGACAGCGTCTTCCAGTTCGCCGAGAGCGCTCTGCGCGTGAGCAAGCGCATCCAATCTCGCCCGAGCCACAACCGAACTCTCGATTTGCACACCGTTGAGGCCCAGCCGATCTTCTTCACCGAGCCGGACTGCCTGTTCCATCATTTGCAGCTGAGCGTCCTGGAGCTTGCGAAGAGATTGGTCGGCTCCGGCCAGTTCCTTTAGCGCTGCGATATAAAGGGCCAGCGCTCGTTCGCTTCCGGCGATGACTTGCGCCTGTTTCTCCAAAAAAGCGGCTGCGGCTTCCTTGCGACGAGCCTCGGCCTCAGCGATGGGGCCTTGATTGCGGTTGAAGATAGGCAATGTGGTCAAGAGCCCAAGTGTGAAAAAGTTATTCTTCTCCTCGTAGGTGTAACCCGGTCCGATTTGAACGTCTGGATATTGCTTGGACACTTCGAGCTGCAAGTCGGCTTCAGCTGCGGCGTATTGGGCGAGAGAGCGACGGACATCTAGTCGATTAAGAACGGCTTCTCGTTGAATCCGTTCTGGCGAGAGGGACTCTGCGCTTGGCGGGGAATCTAGGTCAGACCATGAGAAATCGAACTCCTGAAGGCTCCTCACTGGAATCCCGATGGAAGCAGCCAGGGCTGCCTTCGCTTCGGCGAGCTGGCCCTCGGCAGAGTTGATCGTCAAGTGGGCTTTTGAAAGTTCGATCCGGGCAAGGTCCACTTCCGGTCTTGGTATCTCGCCAACCAAGAACCTTTGCTCCAAGATATTTGCTTGGTCTACGCGAATCTGCTCTTCGGAGCGCACCAAGTCCAACCTTCGAGAAGCGAGAAGGTAATTCAACAGTGCAACGCGAACTCCGCTATGGACCTTCCAAGCGAAATCTGCTAGCTCGAATCGAGCAGCTCGGTCGAGACTACGAGCGGCTTGGATTCGATGCCCGCGCTTCCCAGCCGTTTCAATCGGTACCGAAAGGTCTAAATTGAACAAATACGGACTCGGAAAGCCGGGTGTGACGCTTAGACTGGGATTTGGCCGCGCACCAGCGGTCACAATCGCTGCCTGCGCTTCTTCAACGCGCGCCTTAGCCCCTTCCAGAGAAGGATTGAGATACAAGGCAGCAAGAGAGAGTGTTCCGAGATTCCAGGTCTTCGGCGGCCACGGCGTAACCACGTGACCAACGTTCTTCTCCACAAATGCATGCAAACCTTGGTCACCAAGACTTCGCGTCTCCAGCCTGGAAGCTGTCTCAGTCGGGACGATGGGGACAGGTTGGTATCGCCGGGCGGTGCACCCTGACAAACTCAAGGCTGCAAAAAGATGGAGACCTATTTTTCGAATCGTATACATAAACTTGCTCCGAACAAACAAGGATCGAGAGATGGTCCGATGGCCTTAGCCGGGGCTCTAGTTGAACGAAACAACGATCCCAAAGGACAGAACGGACCAATCTTTCGGGGCGTATTTCGAGAGGAGTCTTTGATGAGTTCTAGATAAGCAGCGGGAGGGGAGGGGGACTTGTCGCGTCAAAAAGCAACACAGTGAAACTGAATGCCGAGGAAAGTAAAGATTTTTGGACGCAGGGAGCGAACACACTCTTTGCAACAAAACCGAGCAGTGCGGATTTGAAGATGAAGCGCGCAAACGAATACGCCACTCCCACGCACAATGCAAGAACAACCAACGCATACTCGGTATCGTTTCCGGTTTGAATCGTGTGATCCCAGGTATCGAAGGTCTCAACGAGCGGACAAATAAGGCAGGTGAGCAGAGCAAACGCAGCAGTTATTCGGAACGCCCGGCTTTCTAACCAGCTGAACTACGCCCCCGCATTCGACGAACGTCCAATTCCTTCTGGTTCCCTCCGATACCCTCTCGCCCCTTCCTGTTCCCTTTTGCCGTGCCGTGACAGTTAGCGGGTTACAAGTACTTTCAAGGACATGGAAGAGCACGGAGGGCACTGCAAGTCATTGGAAGTACGTCGTAAACAACGTTATTGTTTATCGCGGTGTGTATCGCGCGGACTCTGTCAGCCATGCCGGACCTTACCGTGATTATGGAAGGCAGGCCGCATAGCTTACTACTGGGCGGCCAACTTGAACGTGCGTTTGACCAAGGCTGTCGCATCAAATGTGGGCCGGAACTGAGGCATAAAATCCGGAGGGCGAGGGCGAACCGAAAAACCAGGGATGTCGTTGGAGACCCGCTTAAGCAATGCCGGGCAACCAGCGCCAGCGGACTTCCCGCAGATATGTCGGCAAAACCACTCTTTGTTTCCTGACACCCCGGCGCATATCCCGCATCTTCTTGAAGAAAGCGCTCCTCAGCGACGCTTCTGATCATAAGCGGTGCGACAAGAACAGTTGCTACGGTCAGGTTGAGCACCGAAAACCCTCGGAGAACGAATGCTAAAAAAGATACGAACGTACCAGTATAAATTGGATGCCTCACAAAACGACACGCGCCTCGCGTGACAATTTTACGCAGCGTCGGAATGAACCCAATGTTCCTGCCCAGGCTAAGCAATGCGTACACGAGAACAATAACTGACACAACCGCCAATCCATTCCCAACCATCGGAGGAACGAGCGCTACCCCCTGCCCGGCATACGCCGTAAAGCCAAGTGGTCCGTCGCTCGTAACGAAGGCCAGCAGCCAGAACCAGGGATTCGGCGTCACCCGAACCGGTGTCGTCCGAAGTACCATCAGAACAATGAGGACGAGCAACTGCAGGCCGAGCACGGCACGAGAAAAGCTCATATGGCCAGCTACCCAACGGCGATACAACTCGACAGCCAGCGGGACAGCGGCCAGGATGGCAATGGCCTTGTCCACCCAGGGAGTCACCAGGAGTTCCATGAAGCTACGTTTAGTCATTGGACCGTCCGTCGATACTCTACAGGCTTGTCGCGGACGTATGGTCTTTCAGACGAACCACTTATGCGCTGAAGCGTAGTTCCAGACGTCGAGTAGCGTCAATTGCTCGTGTAAATTCTTGCTTGCGATCCTTTCGTTGGCTTTTCTCAAAACTCGTATCCAGAACTGGGTTTGGCGGGTGCCAGTCCCCGCAATCGCTTCTCTCAGTGCGGGTAGCCGCATTTGAACAGGAGCCGAGAAGCGGGGTTGATCTGGAATCGGACCTGTCGCGTCGTAACTCCGCAGTTCGGGTTCATCGTTTGAGATCCTTGGGCGGTCGGGCAAACCGGAATCCACCCAGACGAGAAGATGCGCGATATTTGGCAGTCCCCGCGTCGTTCTAAGTTGTAAAACCAATTCAGGCAGCGCTGTCACGGCAGAGGCCGCGGGTTCGAGTCCAGTCGTCCCCGCCACTTCGATTCAATGCCTCACAGATCTTCGCTCCCACCAGTTGTTTAGTCTCGAAGACGGTAGCAAGCCCAAAACGAACTCGTCCCACTATCACTGGTGGTTCCCGAAGACGCTCCGCCGATTGCCCAGGTTGCGGCTTCTGTGTTACAAGCCAAACATGCGCAAATGGATGCGCGAGCGCCTACAGCGCCGCAAGAAAAAGCCTGCCGCCGAAGGCGGAGAAACGACCTCTCCGCCGCCTCTCCAGCCTGCTTACTTCGAAGCTGAGATTCCTCCGCACCGGCCGCCGGAAGAGGATCGTCCTGTAAGCGAGAAGCGCGAAGCTCCTAAGAAAGAAGCTGCTAAGAAAAGAGAAATTGAGGTCGAAAGTGCGAGTGCGGACGCGACCGGGCCCGGTGATCGTGCCCCATCCCCGGCACAAGGAGAGCCGATTTCACGAAGCGGGCCAGCAGACCGCAATCGGGGTCGTCGGCGCCGTGGCGGGCGGGGGCGAGGGGGGCGCGATCGGCGGCAGCCAGTTGGCCGAGCCTTCACTCCGGCTGCGGTCAAAGCGATCGGTGAAGCGCCTTCGGAGGAAACGCCATCGGCGGCAGGTCGCGCTGCTCCCCCTGTTGCAGAATCGGCCGCGCCAACCGGACCGCCTGCGGTTCCTCCTGTCGTAGCGTCGCGCCCACCGAAAGGCGTCGTTGTTCTCGCGATTGGGCTCCCAGGATCAGGCAAGAGTTCCTGGTTCAAGCGGAACAACGTCGTGCCGCTTTCGAGCGACATGGTACGAGCATTGCTGTTTGACGATCCTGCCGAGCAGCGTTTCCAGGACCTGGTCTTCTCAAATCTGCGCTCCATGCTGAAGGCCCGCCTTATCGCGCGTCGGCCTATGAATTATGTGGACGCCACCAATCTCACGCCGCAGGAGCGCCATAATTGGATCAAGCTGGCAAAAGACTACGGCTATGAAGTGCAGGCCGTGTTCTTCGATGTGCCGCTCGAAGTCTGCATTGAGCGTCACCAGCGCCGTGACCGAGTTGTGCCCGAGGACGTCATGCGGCGCATGGCTA
>WNFD01010526.1_pt1 | contig 13741 bp, 13 predicted proteins | sample 5400491 | NCBI WGS metagenome assembly WNFD01 (sample SAMN13153343, study PRJNA577476) | soil metagenome | isolation source: 120 cm saprolite under Douglas fir tree site 2 hole 2 replicate 2 | place: USA:California | collected 2015-04-18
GGGGCTACGGTGAGGACCCGACGGGTCATGCGCCTGAGCAAAGCCAGCTATTTCGCCGACTTCGTCGTTTATCCGCCTATCGTCGTTACGCTCATGATCGCGGCGCTGTGGCGGGAACCCCCGCGATCCTGGATCGAGGCCTCGTTCGCCTGTCTGGCCGGGATCGCGGTCTGGACCTTTCTCGAATATGTCATCCATCGGGTCGTCCTGCACGAAGTGCGGTTCTTTGCCGAGATGCACGACATGCATCATGATCAGCCTACGGGTTTCGTCGGCACGCCAACATGGTTGAGCCTCGGCATGATCTGCTGCGGCGCGCTGCTGCCATTGTGGTGGGAAACCGGTTTCCATCTTGCGAGCGGAATTACCGCCGGTTTGATGCTGGGCTATCTCTGGTACGCTAGTGTCCACCACCTGGTTCATCACTGGCCGATCCGGCAGGGCACTTTGCTTTATCGCTTGAAGCGCCGGCACGCGCTACATCATCACGCACGGCAGCCGTGCAATTTCGGCGTCAGCACGGCCTTCTGGGATCGGGTGTTCGGGACCGCGTTCGTTGGCCGTTGAACGGCCCAAGCGCGCAAATAATTCTCTATACGTTGATAAATGTCCTTCAATACCGTGCGCCGGATTAGGTTTTCGGGAGGGACAGGGGGTTTTCGCTCGTGAGGCGCTCACACCAAGCGCCGGATGGCAGCGATAGCCGCGCCGGCGAGACTGAGCTTCATTTGCTGCCTCCCGTTTGTGGCGTCTGCGTCTGCGGGCGGAGCTCGTTCAAGGGAAGATACAGCACCACGCCGCCGCCGACATTCTTCGAGGAGTCCACGATGATCTTGTCGGTGCCGCCGAACAGCCGCTCCATGGTCTCGAGATACATGCGCTGGCGCGTCACCTCCGGCGCGTTCTTATACTGGTCGTAGATCTTCAGGAACCGCGCCGCCTGGCCGGTGGCCTCGGCCACCGTCTGCTCGCGATAGGCTTCCGCGGCCTGGGTGATCTGCGCCACGCGGCCGCGCGCCTCCGGGACGATGCGATTGGCGTAGGTCTGCGCCTCGTTCTGGGCGCGCTGGGCATCGATGCGCGCCGCCTGCACGTCGCGGAACGCGTCGATGACCTGCGCGGGCGGATCGACCTTCTGCAGCTGCACCTGGGTGATCTGAACGCCGGCCCCGTAATGGTCGAGAGTGCGCTGCATCAGATCCTGAACCCCGCCTTCGATCGTCTGCCGGGCGCCGGTCAGGATCGGCTGGATCTGCGAGCGGCCGATCACCTCGCGCATGGCGCTCTCGGCCACCGCCTTCACCGTACCTTCCGGATTCTGGATGTTGAACAAATAATCGCTGACCCCGCCCGGCTTGACCAGCCAGAACACCGAGAAATCGACGTCGACGATGTTCTCGTCCCCGGTGAGCATCAGGCTTTCTTCGGGGACATCGCGCATGGTGGTGCCGCGGCGGATATCTTCGACCAGCCGCATGCCGACGTCGATCTTGTTCACGCGCAGGGCCTTGGGGGTGAGCGCCGACTCGATCGGATACGGCAGGTGATAATTGAGTCCCGGCTGCACATCGCGGACGTATTTGCCGAACCGGAGCACGACGCCGAGTTCGTCGGGCTCGACGCGGAAGAAGCCGGAAAATCCCCATAGCGCCAGGACGGCGAGCGCGATCAGCGCAAAGCCGCGCCCGCCGAAACTCCCGCCCGGCAGCACGGTCCTGAGCTTGTCCTGGCTGCGGCGCAGCAGCTCCTCGAGGTCCGGCGGGGTGGGACCGGAGGACTGCGGTCCGGAGCCCCAGGGCCCCTTCCCGGAACCCCAGGGTCCGCCGCCCTGATTGCTCCACGGCATGAATGGCTCCAAATCGCCGGTCGAGCCGGCAGTGCGCCTCCCGTGGAGGGGTTATAGGGGACGCATTCGTCGGTTACAACGCGGCTAATCTGTGCCCAAACCCTGCTCCCGCCTAGCACCGGCAGACTTGGTTAAGCGCGGCTTTCCGTCGCGTGCCCGATTCGACGTCTGCGGTAACTGACAAACGCAAACGCCGCCTCATCATCCGGACCGGGCGCGAGCTCGATGCGTTCCGTCTCTTCCCACACCTCGCGGTCGATCGCCGGAAAGATCGTCTCGCCCTGCGGCCGGATATGCACCAGGGTGAGCGCGATGCGTTCCGCCAGCGCCAAGGTCTGGGCATAGATCTCGGCCCCGCCGACCACGGCGATTTCGCCGACGCCTCGTCGCAGCGCGTCGCCGCGACCGATGGCGAGGGCATTCTCGAGGTTCGGCGTGACGAGCACACCCGGCGCGGAAAAACTTCGGTCTCGCGTGATCACGATGTTGGTGCGTCCCGGCAACGGCCGCCGCAGCGTCAGATAGGTTTTGCGACCCATGATCACCGGCTTGCCCCAGGTGAGCGAGCGGAAGTGCTTCATGTCGGATTTGAGCCGCCACGGCAGGCCGCCGTCCCGCCCGATCACGCCGTTCTCGCCGACCGCCGCGACGATGACGATCGCGACCGACGGCGGCGCCGAATCCGCGGCGCCATCGCGCCGCGATGCATCGCTCACACCGCCACCTCGGCCCTGATGGCCGGATGCGGATCGTAGGCTTCTAGGCGAAAATCCTCGTAACGGAATGCGAACAGATCCTTGACGGCCGGGTTGATGCGCATCTTCGGCAGCGCGCGCGGCGCGCGCGAAAGCTGCAGGCGGGCCTGCTCGAGATGATTGAGATAGAGATGGGCGTCGCCCAGCGTGTGGATGAACTCGCCGGGCTGCAGATCGCTCACCTGCGCGACCATCAGCGTGAGCAGCGCGTAGGAGGCGATGTTGAACGGCACGCCGAGAAACACGTCGGCGGAGCGCTGGTAGAGCTGACAGGACAGCCGCCCGCCGGCGACATAGAACTGGAACAGGCAATGGCACGGCGGCAGCGCCATTTTCTCGACCTCGGCCGGATTCCAGGCGGTGACGATGAGACGCCGGGAATCCGGGTTCTTGCGAATGGATTCCACGACGTGGCCGATCTGGTCGATGGTGCGCCCGTCGGCCGCGGGCCACGAGCGCCACTGCTGGCCGTAAACCGGTCCGAGCTCGCCGCGCTCGTCCGCCCATTCGTCCCAGATCGAGACGCCGTGCTGCTTGAGGTACTGGATGTTGGTCTCGCCGCGCAGGAACCAGAGCAGCTCGTAGACGATGGATTTCAGGTGCACTTTCTTGGTGGTGAGCAGCGGGAAGCCCGCAGCAAGATCGAATCGCATCTGATGCCCGAACACCGAAAGCGTGCCCACCCCGGTGCGGTCGCGCTTCTCGGCGCCGTCGGCCAGAATGCGCTCCATCAGCTCATGATATTGACGCATGGCTCAAGCCTCGAGGCCCGCTGTATCTCGGCCAATCCATTATACCGGATCGCGAGATTCGCACGCGTTCTGTCGGCACACGTCCGCGCCGCCGGCCGAACCGCCTGCCTAGACGAGGCCGGCCAGGCCCAGCAAGCCCGCGCCGGCGAACATCCACAGCGGATGGATGCGGGTCGCATAGGCGAGCGCCGCGGTCGCGACCGTGACCAGCACGGCCACCCAATTGTGGTCGGCGGCCCGCGCCAGCACCATGGCGGCGGCCGCGATCAGGCCGATCGAGACCGGGACGAGGCCGGACTGGACCAATATGCGCCAGCGCGCGTGCCGGAACCGGTTCCAGACCCGGCCGGCGAAATAGACGAACAGGCAGGGCGGCCCGCACATGGCGGCCGTGGTGACGAGCGCCCCGGCGACGCCGGCGACCTGGTAGCCGACCAGGGTGACGATGAGGATGGACCGCGACCGCGTCGCGGTGGATCTCGGGAATGACCGCATTGGCGCCCCCGAACGCCAGCATGGAGAGCACCAGGAAATGGGTTGCCAACGTCGCCAGGATTCCGGGCTTCATCGCCGCTCCCACCAGGCCAGCGCAATGCTGAGCGGCGCAAGCCCCAGCAGCACCCAGGGCAGCGGCCAGCCGATGAGGCCGATCGCCAAAAACGCGGCGAGCACGATCCCCCAGCCCCAGAAGGCACGGCTGCGGACGAGCGGCTCGGCCAGTTTGGCGGCCGTGGCGGCGATCAGCCCGCACGCTGCCGCGGCCATGCCCGCGAGGACACGCCCGAGCGCCTCGACGTCAGCGAACCGCGCATAGAGCGCGCCGAGCAGGAGCACGATGCCGAACGGCGGGCCGACCAATCCGAAAAAACACACCAGCGCCCCGCGTATTCCACGCATGCGGGAGCCGAATACCACGGAGAAATTCACCACATTGGCCCCGGGCAGGAACTGGCAGAGCGAGAAAACTTCGCTGAACTCCGCGGCGCTCATCCAGCGCCGCTTCTCGACCACCATGCGGTAGGCCCACGGCAAGGTCCCGCCGAAGCCGGACAGCGATATCGCCAGGAATGCCAGGAAGAGTTGGGAAAGCGTCGGCGCGTCGGGTGGGGAATCGGGGACGTGCTCGGCCATCGGCGAGACATACCCCCGCCCGCGAAGCAGCAAAAGCCGAGCCTCGAGCCGTTGGGAGCTGGTGACGGCCTGGTCTAGCCGGGCTTTCCCCGCAGGTCGTATGCGCTTATATTGGGAACGTCGGCGCAAGCCGGCTATGGCGATAAATGGCCGTCGCAATAAACCCTTCGGACCCGGGGGCGGTACCCGGCGCCTCCACCCAAGCCCGGCGCGGCAGGTTTGGGCGGGGGCGAAACAGGATCGACGAGGGCGTAAAGGGCGCGCTTTTGCTCGGCATGGTTCCGCCGTTATCGGGCCAAAGCAATAGTTGCAAACGACAACTATGCTCCGGTTGCTCAGGCCGCGTAACGCGGTTTGAAAGACCGATCGAAGCCCTGACGTCTTAGCAGCGTCAGGCGGGGTCCGGGGGCACCTGGCAACAGAAGCCCCCACTCTTGCCCTGATTCCGCCCCCGGCGCGGAAACGAGCCTTTCATGCCGACCGACCACATCCGCTACGACCTTCTCGCGCAGGAAGCGCTGCGCGGCGTGCTGCGCCGCGTGCTCGCCGACGTGGCCAGGAACGGGCTGCCCGGCGAGCACCATTTCTATGTCACTTTCGACACCCGCGCGCCCGGCCTGAAGATCTCGGAACGGCTCAGGACCGAGCATCCGGAGGAGATGACGATCGTTCTGCAGCACCAGTTCTGGGATCTGACGGTCACCGACCAGGCGTTCGAGATCGGGCTGTCGTTCAAGGGCATCCCGGAGCGACTTTCGATCCCGTTCGAGGCGGTCAAGGGCTTCTTCGATCCTTCGGTGCAGTTCGGCTTACAGTTCGCGGCCCAGACGGCGAGCGAACCGGCGGCGGCGCCCGCCGAGGCCGAGGATACGAAGCGGCGGGAGTCCAAACCGGTGATCGCTCCGGCGGCCGAACCGAAGCTGGCGCTGCCGGCCCAGGCGCCCGCGGATACCGGCGAGCCCGAGCCCCGTCCGCCTGGCCAGGGCGGCGAGGTGGTGCGGCTCGATCGCTTCCGCAAGAAGTGAGTGCGATGCGGGTTTCCGACCGCCGGCGGGATCGGCGCGCTGCGAGCGCCTCGCCTGGGCCAAGCGCGAAGAGCCGCACCGAGACCGACATCTTCGGTCCGATCGCCGTGCCGGCCGATCGATACTGGGGCGCGCAGACCCAGCGTTCTCTCGAGAATTTCCCCATCGGCACCGAGCCGATGCCGCGGCCGCTGATCCATGCGTTCGGCATCATCAAGCGCGTGGCCGCCGAAGTGAACCACGAGCTCGGCCTGCTCGATGCCCGCCGCGCCCGCGCCATCGCCAAAGCTGCCCGCGAGGTGAGCGAGGGCAAGCTCGACGATCATTTCCCGCTCGTGGTCTGGCAAACCGGCTCCGGCACCCAGACCAACATGAACGTCAACGAGGTGATCGCCAATCGCGCCAACGAGCTGTTGGGCGGCGAGCTGGGCGCGAAGCGCCCGGTCCATCCCAACGATCACGTCAACATGAGCCAGTCCTCGAACGACTGTTTTCCCACCGCGATGCATATCGCGGCGACGCAGGAGATCAGTCACCGTCTCATCCCGGCTCTCGCCCATCTTCATGCCGCGCTCGATCAGAAAGCCCAAGCGTTTGCCGAGATCGTCAAGATCGGCCGGACCCATCTGCAGGACGCCACGCCGCTCACGCTCGGCCAGGAATTTTCCGGGTACGCGGCGCAGGTGCATTCGGGGCTCGAGCGGGTGAAGCAATCGCTCGCGGAGCTCTACCCGCTGGCCCAAGGCGGGACGGCGGTCGGTACCGGACTCAATGCCAAGCCGAGATTTGCGCGATTGTTCGCCGCGAAAGTGGCCGCTTTGACCAAGCTGCCGTTCGTGAGCGCGCCCAACAAGTTCGAGGCGTTGGCATCGCACGATGCCTATGCCGCCGTGCATGGCGCGATCAATTCGGTCGCGACCGGCCTGTTCAAGATCGCCAACGATATCCGCCTGCTCGCCTCCGGACCTCGCTCCGGCATCGGCGAGCTGATCCTGCCGGAGAACGAGCCCGGCTCCTCGATCATGCCCGGAAAAGTCAACCCGACCCAGTGCGAGGCATTGACCATGGTGTGCTGCCAGGTATTCGGCAACAATGCGCTGGTCACGGTGGCGGCGAGCCAGGGGCATTTGGAGCTCAACGTATTCAAGCCGGTGCTCGCCCACGCCATGCTGCAATCGGTGCGATTGCTGAGCGATGCCGCAAGGTCGTTCACGGACCGTTGCGTGGTCGGCATCCGGGCCAACGAGCCGCGCATCCGCGAGCAGCTCGAGCGCTCCCTGATGCTGGTCACCGCGCTGACGCCGAAGATTGGTTACGACAAGGCGGCGCGGATCGCCAAAGCCGCGCACGCCAATGGAACCACGCTGCGCGAGGAGGCGATTCGGCTAGGGTTCGTGACACCCGAGGAGTTCGACAAAGCGATCGATCCTAAAAAAATGGTGCGGCCCGGATGATGCGTTCAGGCTTCGGGACAATGCCCCACGCAGCGACGGCTGCGCTCGGGCTGGCTGACTGCGACGTTTCTGCATTTGAGCGCCCGTCGCGTCTCCCCTAAAATAATACTCTGCGGATATCGTTCGGTTATGAGACATAAATAAGCGTGTAGCCCTCTGCAAGGGACCCATTGCGTTCCGGGAACCCCCGAGGTTGCCTCCTTTGCAGAAATTTTTTTGCTGGGGGGAGTCCAGTTCGATCGGGCGGGCGTTGATACCTACGCCGAGCGACCAGTGTCGATCCCTTGAGCGGTGAGCGAGAACATGGGTGAGGTCGTCAGGTTGGGATTCAATCGCAAGCAGGCGGCGCGGCGTGCCAAGCAAGTACGCGCCGCGGCCAATCGCCTCGCATTCGGACGCTCGAAGGCCGAACGCAAGCTCGTCGACGCCCGCGCCGACAAGGCCAGGCGCGAGCTCGACGCCTGCCGGATCGAAACAGGAGAGGATCAATGAAATCCCCGGTCGTCAAACGATCGATCGTGATCGCCGGGCACAAGACGAGCGTCAGCCTCGAGGACGCGTTCTGGAAGGGACTGAAAGAGATCGCGGCGGAACGGAACGTGACATTGTCCGATCTCGTCGCCACGATCGATGGAGGTCGCCGCCAGGGCAATCTGTCCTCGGCGATTCGGCTCTTCGTGCTCGACTATTATCGATCGCAGTGCGGCGGCGATGACTCCCGCTCGGAGCTGGCCACGAACGGAGCACTGCCGCAGCCATCTCCCTCAGTTGTGGGTTCCAAATAGCCGATCCAAGATCGAGCGCTTTTGCGGCGCGGGCAAAGCCGTCCCATCGCGCGCGAGGGGACGCGCCGGCGCCGGCGCACCCTCCTTCGGCCGCGTGGGTCGACTGGAGGCGGCGGGGCCGGGCGCCGGCCGGATTTCGACCGGGGGCGGCAGGCTGGGCGCCCGCTCGGCGGGCGCGGCGGCTGTTTCCGGCTGGTGCGGCTTCCCGGGCAATCGGGACGGACTGGCTCCTTGCGAGGGGCCGGCTTGACCCGCGGGCTCCGGCTCGGTGCGGCCCGGGACGCTCGGCCCTTCGGCTGGAGCCGCCGCCGGATCATGCTTGTCGGCCTCGACCGCTTCCATCCGCCGGGTCTCGCGATCGAGCGAACGCAACATCAGCCAGTCCACGAAGGCCGAGACGTCGACGTTCCGTTGCGGCGCTGCCGCCGGCCCCTGCAACGCCACGAACAGGTCGGGACGCGCCGTTCCGGGCGCCCCGCCGTCCGCCGGGCCCGACAACGTGAGGCGTGCATCCAGCGCCCTGCTGGCGAGATCGAGCGTGCCGCCGAGCGTGAGGTCGGCACCCTCGCCATGGGCAATGACGTTCGAGACATGCGCTCGACCGGCCGTGATGGTCAGCGCGCCATCGGCTCGCGAAATGACGAGCTCGCCTGCCGCGAGTGCGGGGCCGACGACCTCGCTCACCTTTGCGGAATTGATCGCGACGCCGCGGTCGGCGGCGCGAATGGCGGCTGCGAACGCCTGCGGATCGAGACCGGCCAATCGCGCGGATTCAATCGATACGGTTCCGGTGCCCTGGAGCGATCCGAGCAGACTCGCCGGGCTGTAGCCGGTTCCGTCCGCTTCGACCTGCAGTGTCAAGCGGCCGTTCACCGCCGGCTGGCCGGGACCCGGCACGATGGCGGACGTATCGACATTGGCGAGCGCGATCCTCGCGTGCGTGGAGAGTCCGGCCGCGTCGCGACGGAATGCGAGCTCGCCGAGCATGCGGCCTCCGCCGAGGCTCCCTTCGACGTTCTCGAAGGCGATCTCACCCGGATCGAGTCGCAGCGAACCATGCAGCCACCGGCTCCTGAATCCCGGCGCGAAGATCGCCCGCGCGGTGCCGAATTCAAGGCGGCCGGTGAGGTTGTCGAACAATCCGGCATCGAAGGGCTCCGGCGAGGCCAAGCCGTCCCGTGCCACCGCCTGGGCGGAGAGGCCGATGGCGCTCGCCAGCAAGGCAGGAACGACGATCTCTTCCGCCTCGACATGCCCGTCGATCCGCGGGGTTGCTGCAAGTCCGATCGCGAGTTGGCCGCGGACCGGCGAGCCTGCGACTGAACCGGCGATCTCCTCGACTTTGAGGTTGCCGGGTGAAAGCGAGAGCCGAGCCTTCAGGCTCAACGGCAGCTTTTGGCCCCAGGCGCCATGGCCCCACAGCGGTGCGGCATCCGCGGTCGAGACGGAGAGGTCGAGGCCGGCAGTCGATACGGCCGGATCCAGCAGGTGCGTCGCGCCCTTTATGCTGGCGGCGAATCCGCTCGCCACAAGTTGTGCGTCGACGTCGAGATCGCCGGACGGCCGCCCGCGGAGCGTGACGCGGGCGTTCCCGGGACCCTTCTCGACATTGACCCAGCGCCCGAGCCCCAACAGCCCGACGAGCTGCGTCCCGTCGTCGGCTGCGAGATTTCCGTCGAGCTTGAGTTCGAGCGCGTCCATGTCGAGCGGATTGCCGATCGCTTCCGAGACGAGATGAAGCCGCGCCGGGCCGGCCGTCCCGTCGATCGCAAGCTTGGAAGTTGCGCGCTGGCCAGCGACGGCGTCCGACTCCTCCATTGTCAGAATAGCCCGGAGATCGAGCGGCGAAAGACGCGCGATGTTGGCGCGGATGGGTTCCAAGAACGTCGGGCTCAGCTTCGCGGCGACGGCCGCAAGCCCCTCGAGCCCGCCCGCCTTCAGCTCCAGGGCGATGCTGCCGCGCGGCGCGCTGAGCAACGCGCGCACCCGCCCGCTGAGTTTCAGCGAGGCACCGCCGAGGTCGCCGATCGAGAGGCGATCCAACACGACCCCGGACGCATCATAGCTCAGCTTCAGGCTGGCGTTCTTGGCGGCGACGCCGGCGAGGATCGCGCGATCGATATCGGCTGAGAGCAGCAACTCGCCGGGGAAATCCGGCTTCGATCCGGCAAGGATCGCAGGCGCGAGCACCGCGAGCTCGTCCAAATCGAGCTCCGCGGCCTTGAGCTCCAGCTCGAGCCGAGCCGGTTGGCGGTAGAGCGGATAGACATAGACGAGCCGGCCGCCGAACTCCTTGCGGTCGACCTCCGCCTTGAGCCGATCGATGGCGACCCGGTCGGAGCCGAGCGTGAGTTCGCCGCTGGCGCGCAGCATCCCGGCCGGCCCGCGGGCCGCGCTGGAGCGGCCTTCGAGCCAGGCCAGCAGCGCCTTGGGGTCGCTCGCCTCGATGCTGGCCGGACCATGAAAGTTCACCCCCTGGTCCGCGAAACCGAGCCGACCGCTCACGCGCGCCGATGTGAATCCGGGCGCGCGGAACTCGAAATGCTCGAGATCCCAGCCCTTGGCGTCGGACGTCAGGTCTCCGCGCACGTCGCGCAGGGGACTGCCGGCGAGCGTCACGCTGTCGATGCCGATTCCAACCCTCCCGGGGATCGGCAACTTGAGCGGGCCCGTGAAGAGCTCGGCCAATTCCTGCACGGCGGCCAAGGGCGGACGGCGTGCCGATTCCGGCAGCGCCAGCAGGGCGTCGAGATCGAGCTGTCGCCCGGAAAGGACGGCGTCATAGCGCGGATCCTGGCCGAACCTGAGATTCGCCGCGCCGCTCAATCGGATCGCGCGCTCGTCGGGCCCGTATTGAAATTCGGCCTTGTCGAACAGGGCGTTCGCAGCCGTAGCCTTGACATGCCCGTCGCCCCGCCAGGGAACGAGCGCCACGCCGTGTCCCGCCGCGTCGACCACTCCGGCGGACCGGGCCAGCTTGAGCGCACCCTCGAACTCGGGCGCGGCGTTGACGAAATGCACCATGCCGTCGGCTTCCGCCGACCACGGCCGGTCCCGGGGGTTGACCTCGACATGCAGCTTTATGGCTTCGTCTTCGAGCCTGCCGGCCGCGAGCACATATCGGTAGCTCTCGCCATCGGCCTCGAAGCTTCCCTCCCCCTTTGCGGGACCGAGCAGCGAGCGAAACTCCCCCGCGAACGACAGCCGGTCGACCACGAGCCGCCCGCCACTTGCCGCGTCACTCAGCACGATGCGGCCGCCCTCGATCACGAAGCGATCGATCGAGAGTTGATCCGGAGCGAGGTCGGCGGCGGAATTTCCCGGCCAATCGATCGCCCCGTCCCGATCGAGCCCGACATGGAGTTCCGGTCCTAGGAGGCGCAGCTCCGAGGCCCGCCAATGGGCGCGCAGCAAGGGACCGAGCCCGAACTCGATCGACAGCTCGCGGGCGCGCACATGCGGCACGTCGGCGCCCGCGCCCGCGCCGGCCTCGATGTCTTTGAGCACCAGCGAGGGTGTCGGCAAAAGCCGCGCGTCGATGGCGCCGGTCACCCGCACCGGCATGCCGGTGAGCTGGCTCGCCTCGGCCTCGAAGGTCGAGCGGTACTGGTTCCAATCGACGAAATGCGGCCCGACCAGCGCCGCGAGGAGCGCCAGGATGATGGCAATGCTCACTGACAGCAGAGTAATTTGCACGAGGTTATGCAGTGTTTATGCTGGTTTCTTGGCAGTTGCAAACTCTTGGTGATCCCACTATTGTCCCGGCCATCGTGAAATTGGGATCATGGGCAGTGCCCGTTTAGACCCAGGAAACCGCCAGGGGACCGCACATGCCTACAGTACGCTCCCGTTTCAAGCGCATCAAGATCGTGCACAATGACGGTTCGGTGAGCTTCCCGCGTAAGCCGGTATCGCCGCGATGAAGAGCCACCAATGCCATGTCAACATGGGATCCTCCCTCCCCGCTCCTAGCCAACATCTTAAATTGGTGATGGCTCCTCTGGCTTCTTTGCAAACGGACTCGCGACAGGCCGGAAATCAGGATGCCGTAGAATTCCAGCCGACACGTTGGACACAAAATGGCCTCTCCTGGGACGAGCCCTTGATGAAAGCTTCGTTCCGAGTTCTATTAAGTTTGAAATATAGAATGACCAGACCTGTTCGGAAACCGTGACAAAAAAGGATTCTTCCGACCTTCGATGGTGAGTATGGAGGTAAGCTAACTCGGAATCGAACCGTCTATAGATGACGACAAACTCCTCATCCTTTCCCTCTTTGTTTTTGAACCGGAAATAGTGCTTCGTGTAAACGGAATCGTCGTCGGCAATGACGAACTCTTGCAGCTTCATTTCGAGCAGCGGATTCATCAAATTCTCTATCCGCCGACGACTGCCGAGGTTGAATAAATCGCTGAAAAGCCCCATCCCTGACCCTCCCGCCATGCGCTTTGCCTTATAGAGACTATATTCCCTAGAGACTATATGCCAGATGGTGCCCCATCCTGCAATGCAGCGGGATTGGCGGGCCATACTGGGGAAAAACGTTCGTCGTCTCCGACAGCAAAAGGGGTTGACCCAGGAGCAGCTTGCCTTCGAGGCAGAAATCGACCTCACCTACGTTGGCGGCATTGAACGGGGCAAGCGAAATCCGAGTCTGCTAATCATGGCTAGGATTGCGGAGGCACTTTCGGTGCCGCTGACACGGCTCCTCATTGAATGAGCGAAATCGGCAAATAACCTATCTTCCCGAGGCTTGGTTTGGTGGACCTTTCTGAAACTGAATACCGCAGTTCTTCTGAATACTGGCTTGTTCGATAGCGATCATCTGTCCCTTCAGTTGAGCCAGCTCGGCGGACATCGGACCGTCTCCGCCGACAAGAAATGCAGCCGGCCAAAATACGACCACGGCTACGCCCGTTGCAATCTGGTCATTTGTACGCTTTTGGTCTTGAGCGCCAGCAACCTGCGCGGCTCGCGCCGATACGCCCTGCGCTTCTTGCGCGAGCTGTGGGCAAGTATGGTTCTGATACATGATGGGTGAGACGTACGATGGGGTTATATCCGAGGATTTGGACGCGCACGCCCCAAGTACGATGGCAGATACCACGATGGATATTTTGCAATTCATCAGTGCCCCCTGCCAAGCTGACCATTTTTCCACAACTGGCACGCGCGAGCGATAGGCCAAACGGGGGCCTAGCTAGCCGTCTTTTCCGGTTTCTCTCGTCCGTGATTAGGGCTAAATCATGACGATAATAGGGAAAGTAAAGTGAGTACCAGTAGTATGAGGGTGCTTGCATTTAGTCAAAACATGGAGTTTTGGGCCATGCAACGTTCATTCGCTTGAGGTACCCGCTTGCGCGTGCGGGGCTAGCAGGCGAACTTCGCCCTCCGAGAGGGGCGCAAACACACACTGAGCATTCTACATTCAACACTTGCATAGCTCAATCCTAGCACGCTACCTTCATGCCAGCTTCAGGGGCTGTGCATAAGGGGGTCCCCCCATGCAGTTTTGGATCGGAATCGGCTTACCCCCGGAGGTTGGAAGGCTAGATGGCTTTCTTACTCTGATTACCGACCCTAAGAAATACAAGGACTATATTGCAACATTGCAGTCTGCCACTGACACTGCAAAACAGAAGATAGACGAGGCTAACGCCACTATTGACGAAGCTAATAGACAGCAATCTAATGCTGACGAAGCACGCCAGAAGGCTACAGCAGATATGGCAGCCTTAGGAGGAACTATTGCTAAACATGATGCCAGGAAGGCTAGTGCTGACCAGGCGGAGGCTAATGCTCAGTTAGCTATTCAAGCCCTCAAGGAGCGTACTATGGCTCTAGATAGTCGGGAGCAGTTAGTCATTCAGAAGGAAAATGACTTAGAAGCTGCTAGGGCTAAACTTAAGTCTTTGGTGTCCTGATGGTTAGCTACTCTGATAAATACAGCGATAGGGCTCTAGCTAAGAAACCTTTAGATAAGATGCTCCCTGA
>WNFD01012124.1_pt1 | contig 13741 bp, 10 predicted proteins | sample 5400491 | NCBI WGS metagenome assembly WNFD01 (sample SAMN13153343, study PRJNA577476) | soil metagenome | isolation source: 120 cm saprolite under Douglas fir tree site 2 hole 2 replicate 2 | place: USA:California | collected 2015-04-18
CACCGGACTCACCTTGCGCGCCGGCGTCCCATAGTAGTTCCCGGTCTCATATGCCGTATCGGCCGCCGGCCCAATCACCGCAACCGACTTCATCTCGCCCTTCTTCAAAGGCAGAAAGTTATTCCGATTACTCAACAGCCCCAGCACGCCGACACGACTCTGTTACTCTGCACCTTTAGCTGACCAGCTCCTCCACGAAAGGCCCGCATGAGCACCTTCTCTCGCCTCACCTCCGCCCTCGCAGTCGCCGCCCTCACCATCGCAACCGCATCCGCACAAGCTCCCGCCTCCCCCGCCCTCCCCAGCGAAACCCCCGCCACGCTCCAGCCCGTCGTCGACAGCTTCGACTACATCCGCCGCGAAGCCATGATCGCCATGCGCGATGGCGTGAAGCTCCACACCGTCATCCTCGTGCCAAAGGTAGCGAAGTCCGCGCCCATCCTCTTCACCCGCACTCCCTACAGCGCCAACGCGCTGACGAGCCACGCCAACAGCTCCCACCTCGGCCCCATCCTCTACGGCTACGACAACGCCACCGACGTCATCGTCGAAGGCGGCTACATCCGCGTCATCCAGGACATCCGCGGCAAGTACGGCTCCGAGGGCGACTACGTCATGAACCGCGCCGTCCGCGGTCCCCAGAACCCAACCCCCGTCGACGAGGCCACCGACACCTACGACACCATCGACTGGCTCGTCAAAAACATCCCCGAGACCAACGGCAAAGTCGGCATACTCGGCATCTCCTACGACGGCTTCCTCCCCCTCATGGCCCTCGTCAACCCGCACCCCGCCCTCAAAGTCGCAGTCCCCATGAACCCCATGGTCGATGGCTGGATGGGCGACGACTGGTTCCACAACGGAGCCTTCCGCCAGCAGAACATGTCCTACATCTACGAGCAGGAGGGCACCCGCTCCAACCAAGCCAAATGGTGGACCTCGAACTTCGATGACTACGACCTCTTCATGCAGGCAGGCTCCGCCGGCGAACTGGGCCGCCGCCACGGCCTCGAGCAGATGGGCTTCTGGAAGAAGATCCTCGATCACCCCAGCTACGACGCCTTCTGGAGCGAACAGGCAGTAGACAAAGTCCTCGCAGCCCAGCCCCTCAAGGTCCCCGTCATGCTCGTCCACAGCCTCTGGGACCAGGAGGACATCTACGGCGACATCGCCGTCTACAAGGCCATTAAGCCCAAGGACACCACCAACGACAGGGTCTTCCTCGTGATGGGTCCCTGGCACCACGGCCAGGAGATCGAAGACGCCGCCTCCCTCGGCGCCATCCGCTTCGCCAGCGACACCGGCACCTACTTCCGTCGGAACGTCCTCCGCCCCTTCCTCGATCACTACCTCAAGGATGACGCCCCCGCCTCCAACGTAGCCCCAGTCACCGCCTTCGAGACCGGCACTAACACCTGGCACAGCCTCCAGTCCTGGACCCCCACACCGCAGACCAAGCCGCTCTACCTCCAGCCCGGCCTCAAGCTCAGCTTCACCGCACCATTCAAAAGTGACGCCGCATTCGACGAGTACATCTCCGACCCCAGCAAACCCGTACCCTTCCGCGCCCGTCCCATCCAGCCCATCAGCTACGACCCCGGCTATACCTGGTCCCAGTGGCTCGTCGACGACCAGCGCGAAGCCTCCGGCCGCACCGACGTCCTCGCCTTCACCTCCGACGTCCTCACCGCCCCGCTAAAGATCAGCGGCCAGCCCATCGCCAACCTCGTCGCCTCCACCACCGGCACCGACTCCGACTGGGTCGTCAAGGTCATCGACCTCTACCCCGACGAGGTCGCCGGCCAGCCCAACCTCGGCGGCTACCAGCTCATGATCTCCGCCGACATCTTTCGCGGCCGCTACCGCGAGAGCTTCTCCACGCCCAAACCCATCGCCGCAGGCAAACCCCTCACCTACCGCTTCAACCTGCCCGCCGCCAACCACGTCTTCCTGCCCGGTCACCGCATCATGGTGCAGATCCAGTCCAGCTGGTTCCCCCTCTACGACCGCAACCCCCAGACCTTCGTCCCCAACATCTTCTGGGCCAAGCCAGCCGACTACCAGAAGGCCACACAGCGCATCTATCATGCACCCGGCGAAGCCAGCACCATCGAGCTCCCCGTTATAACCACCCCATAAATCACGCGGCGTTGCTTCTGCAGCCGTTTTTTTTCTTTTGTTGTCTTGACTAGACCCAGCCATAACTCTCGTCATCCTGCGCGAAGGGGTTCGCGTACTTTGCGAACCCGGAGTCGAAGGACCGCCACATAGCTCAAGACAGCCTTCTCTCAGAAGACACTCTGCGCTCAGAAGACACTCTGCGCTCCAGCATGAGTACCGGCTTACGTGCCACCTTGACCTTCGCCGAAGAGCGCACCAGCACTGGCTGGATCTGACGAAGGATCTCCCGGGCAAGCTCGTCCTCGCAGTGCATGCCCGGTTGCGCAATCCGCTCCACATAAGCACCACGGAGCTGCGCTCCATCCGCGACATCGATCAGCTCCATCCGCAGAAACAAGACCCCGTCATATCGCGTCAGTTCGCCAGAGAGCAAGGCTCGAACACCCAGGCTCTCGCCCGCACGCCGCGGATCGGCACCTTCCAGCTTATGGCTCTTTACTGTGCCTTCGGCCATCACTCGGGCCCCAGCTATCGCGGAGAGCCCATCGATCAGACACGAAGTGATTCGGCTACTCAGAAAGATCAGATCCTCCTCACCCTCCGTCGCGATCGGCAATACCGCCAGGCTTTCCACTTGAGTGGATGAGCGGGTGTTCGCGGCCACCGCACTCCGCTCTGCGAACTGAGGAAGGAAGCGATACCCCTTGGCAGCGACTGTTTCAATAAAGCGAGGATTTGTCGCCGAGTCCCCGAGAGCTTCACGAAGGGAGTGAACGATCTTATTCAGGCTATGTTCGAAATCAACAAACGTATTGGCAGGCCACAGTCGCTGCTGAATCTCCTCTCTCGTGCGCATCCTCACGGGAGCTTCCAGCAACAGACACAGCAGCGTCATGGCCTGCGGTGTGAGCCTGACGCTCAACCCACGCCTCCGCAGCTCGCCGCTAAGAGAGTTCAACTCAAAGAGCCCGAAGCGTAGGGTGCCGGGATCTAACGGGATCAACGCGTCCTCCTTGCAGCCCGGCAACCCGAACAGGAATTAACCCTTGCTCAGTGCTGTCCTTGCTCAGGTGAAAGCTAGCTAAGAAGCCGGAGGTTAGCACTAGTATCGCCCGAAAGCAAGGAAACCTAGGTAACTTCTAGTTATTAGCTGGAATAAGAACGGCTAAGGGAATAACTATCTCCACTTTCCATGGGAACCCACTACTCATCCGAAGTGACGAGAAGTTACTTGCATTGCCAGCTACCCCACCCTACCGTATCCATCGAAGGATCAGAGGCGTGCCATCTTCTCCCGGCCCATACAGTGGGAGACCTTCTTCCCGCCCGGTATCTTCCCGGCCCTCGTTACAAAACAGAATAGCTCGAGCCTTAGCAAGGTCTCTGGCTAACGCGTGATTGTCAGTAACTGGCAAAGTCATCGTGGAACCGGCAAGGCTCACCAGAGCAGCGGCCACGACTTATATGGTTCTCAAGGAGAAACTACTATGAACCTATTAAATGGAACTGGTAACAACAGCACTAGCGGCGGGGTAGGAGCAGGTTCGTCTGCGGGCCACTCCAGTGTTCGCACCTTCATCAATGGCATGACGAGCACGGATAGTTTTACGGGTGGCGGCTCCAAAGACCCGCTCGACATCTCCCAATGGAAGTGGAGCGGCACGCCCACACCCAACAAGGACACCTTTAACGCCGGCTATGCGGCTGCCTACACGGCACCTGATAGCAGCTTCCATCTGATGTTCGGCGCCGATCGTGTCTCCCCCAACGGCGATGCCAATATCGGAATCTGGTTCTTTCAAAACAACGTCAGCCTGAAAAGCGATGGAACCTTCATCGGTGTCCATAAAAATAAAGACATATTTGTGATCTCCGCCTTTACTGGCGGCGGCGGTAACTCCAGCATCCAGATCCTGGAGTGGGATTCGAGTTGCAAATCCGGCGTCACAAAGCCAACCCCAGGGACATGTGCCGATAACAACCTCCGGCTCCTTGCAGTCCAGGCATCCACCGCATCCTGCGTTGGCTCACCCTACTGTGCGACAACAAACTCCGCGACGACCAACTCTTCCTGGGAAGGAAGCATCGCATCTCCCCTGTTCTTTCAGGGCGGCGTCAACCTCACGGCTGCGCTCGGCGGCGGTCCCCTCCCTTGCTTCAGCAGCTTCCTGGAAGAGACTCGCTCCTCACAGTCCGCCTCGGCCGTCCTGAAGGACTTCCTGCTAGGTGGCTTCCCCGTCTGCTCACTCTCCATCACCAAGGCATGCGATACCGCCAACCCGCCAGTTCTGGTCAACAACGGCACCCAGGTTCTCTACTCCTGGAAAGGCACCGTACACAACACGGGAGTGGGAACACTCAACAATGTAGTGGTAGACGACACCTTGCCAAACAACTCGGTCGTACACCCCACCCTCTTCGTCAACGGCTCACCCACCACCAGTCTGGACCCAGGCGCGACCGCTTCCTATACAGCCACCGCGACCCTAGCTTCCTTGCTGGCGACGAACACAGCGACGGCGAAGGGATTCTTCGGAACCACGGAGATCGATGTCGACGCTCCCGCCTCAGCATCCTGCACCATGAGCCCCAGCACCTCGGTCAGCGTAGTAAAGCGCTGCGTTGCTCCAGGACCGGGTCTCTCCTGCTCAGGATCAGGTTGCGTCGTGCAGGTTCCGGTCGCCGCTCACGTCTGTAACCTGGGGAACGTACGCCTGACGAACGTTGGCTTGGCAGACATTCCGTCCGCCAACCTCACTCCAGGCTCCATCTCTTTCCTCGATCCCGCGGGAAGCGTGGACCCAGTCACCAAACTGCCAACAGACTGCGCTGATGTTACCGGAAGCTATCAGCCGACAGCCTTCGACGCTAGCAGTGACGGCCAGACGAACGGCCGGTTCTCATTCACCGACACCATCTCCGTCACCTCAGCGACACCTGCTCTCGGGCCCCCCATCCCGCCCGTAGGTGGAATCTGTCCTGTCGGAGCCCTGGCGTGCTCTCCAGTCAGTTGCCCGCTCTGCAGCGCGGGTGAGTGCACCACTACGGCACTGCAATAAGCGCAACCTGAGGGTGGCGGAGGGAAAGAATCCTCCGCCACCGCTCAAGCGTAATGCAACAAGTCAAAAGTCAAAGAAGAGCCACTATGCGACTCCAGATCACAGCCGTCCTGTTCGCCTCAATGGCATGGCCCTCCTGCTTTGCCCAGACAAGCAATGCCATCACCACACCCGCCAAAGCCACTAGCCAGGAATCCCTCTACGTCCCCGTACACGAGTTCGACTCCAGGAGGGATGCCGCCGCCGACATCCGCGCAGCCATCGCTGAGGCACAGAGGACTCGAAAACGCATCATCCTTTACATCGGTGGACTCTGGTGCCCGTACTGTCACCAGATGGACGAGCTCTTCCAGAAGAATCCCGACCTGCTTCAACTCCGCGAGTCCCGCTTCATCACCGTCGCCATTCATTACGGCTCCGGCAACAACAACGATCAGGCTCTATCCACCTACACAAAGGTGCTCGGAGTCCCACACTTCTTCGTGCTGGAAAGCGACGGAACCCCGCTCCACTCCCAGCATGTGCTCGATCTCCGCGCAGACGGAGCCTACAGCCCGGCAAAGATCAAAGAATTCCTCAATCGATGGGCGCACGCCGACCATCTTGAGCCGGATCTCGCAAATCCAAACTGACCTCTCCCTCTAAAGTCCCGTCTTCAACTCCGCCACCCCCGCCCGCGACACCTTCACATCGTCTTCGGACTTCCCCCCGCTGAAAGCCGCGATCAGAAATCCCTTCTTTCCGCGAACGATGACACCCCCGCTCCATCCGAACTCTCCCGTCATCGGCGGGCGCACATTGCTGCCACTGTCCTTCAGCGTGTCCGCCATCTCCGAAGCTTTGGAGTAGGCAATAGCCAGCAGATTCGATCCCTTCTTCTCCTGCACGGGAAGCGTCTTCATCTTGCCCACCACCGCCATCTTCGAGCTCCAGGATTGGATCGTGTCGCCTTCAAAATAGGCCACTATGGCAACGCCTTCAATCTTCAGTTCGTCTGCACGTCGTCGCATCGCCAGCAGCGCCGCATCCGCCAACCCATCGAAGCTGTTCGTCGTCGTAGGCCCCTTCACAAAAGCCGGATCCATCTCCGCGATGTCGACGCGAAACTTGACCGTCTCTGCGGACGGAAAGTCCGCCGGGACCCTCTGTGTCACCCTGCCGGTAGCAGCCCACTCCGTTCCTCGCTGGAATGTGGTCATAAATCCGACACAGCTCAACGCCGCAACATCGTGCCCCATCGTGGTGTGGAAGACTCTGCCCTTGCCGTACTTCAGCACCACCATGCTCGGCTCATCGCGATCCGTCCCCTTGTTCTTCGGGTCGGAGTGAGCTGTCGCAAGCACGGTCATATCTTTGCCAGGCCCGCGAAGCGTGGCATACAGCTCATCGGCGGCGTGCATCCACACGCGCGGCAAGCCCTTCATGATCGGGTGTTCAGGACTCCGTGTCACCACCTGGAAGGGAAGACGAAGCCCATGCGAGCCGGCGGGACCAGCAGAGTCGTCCGGGACCAGCCCTCCGTCTTTGAAGTACCAGAGCGGTCCAGCCTTCTCGGATCGGCCCCTCCACCCACCGACGCCGGTCATCTGGTTGAACGCCGGCCAGTCGGGGAAAGAATTATCGGCCCCATGTACCACGACAAGCCCTCCCCCACTCTCCACAAACTGCTCGAGCTGAGCCTTCTCATCACTCGGCCAGTCAGGAGCGTCGATATTCGAAACGATCACCTGATAGCTCCCGAACTCAGGCTTGAAGCCGCTGAAGTCCTCACCAAAGCGAGGTGAGGTTGCGACCGTGACACGGAACAACCCCGTGTCCTCCAGCTCCTTCTTCAACACCGCCGTGGTGAGTCTCCAGTCGTGATACGGACCGGCACTCTGTCCGTCGAGAATCAGTACGCGTATCGGCCGGGTCTTCGATGCTACGGGTGCCGCCGGCAGCGCAGGACTCCACAGAGCCGCCAGAAGGGCGGTAAAGACGAATCGTCTCATGCAATCTCCTCGTCCAGAACGGTACTACCACCCGCCGCATCTTCATAGAGGCGAATAAGATCTCGTGCGGCAAGGGGATACGTCCCGTAGGAAACCATAACGAGGGAACCCCAGCGCGACGAGCAGACACACTCGCTGTGCCGGGGCTCTTAGTACCTTAATCCGCTAACTCAAACCGCTTCGCTGTAGCCGTAGCTCACCCGGTAAAAAGCAGCGTCCCATCCGGCGCGAAGAACTTCACCGAAGCCGCCGTAGTCTTGTACGTATCGCTGCTGTCCACCTCGATCGTCTGCAGGATCGTCTGCGTCCGCGTCAAAACTCCATTCAGTGTGACGAACGCTATCGTGTACGCTTTGAAGGTGTGATTGCCCGTTTTGCTCCACACTCCATGCCCAGGTCCGCGCACCGCTGGGAAGCCCAAAGGGTTCGATGTCGTGTCCGTCACCGTCCCTCTACGGTTGTAAGTCAGCAGCGAAAGGAATGGCGTCCCGATTGGCGTATGCAAGGAGCAATCCTCCTGCGTAACCTGCACCACCCAGGTCCCCTCGAGCTTCAGCGCCTCCCCATCATCCTGGCCTCTCCAAGCGCCTTGCGCCGGGTCATTCGCGCGGAAGCGCGAACCGTTCTCCTATCCCCAACGATAAAATCCCACCATGCCCATCGGCCTGGAACGCCGCCAGAGCACAGGCCAGTTCCACTTCATCACCTTAGGTTGTCACTTCCGCCAATCCACCTTCTCCGTCGTTTAGAAGCGCCGCGCGACACTTGTGGCGCACCCCGTCACAATCAAGTTGCCGCTGTTGTCGAATATTTCAAGCTTAACGGTATCGGTGAACTCGTCGGCATCCTTATCTAGCTCAATTGCCCGCGTGAGTCTGTGTGTCTGTATCCAGGCTCCGGCGGGGCTGAAAACGAAGACCTCGACCACCGCGCTGTAAGTATGGCCGTCCGTGTGCCGCCAGACTCCATAGCCGGGAGTGCTTAGCGCGGCGGGCAGGCCTGCGCTCGTCGCTGTCAGAATCCCCCCTTTAGCGAAGGCAAACAGGGCCGGGAAGGTCCTCTGCGCTGCGCCCGTCTGACAGTCGCGGACCGTGATCTGCAAGCGCCACATCCCCTCAAGCCGGCCCGCCTGCGATTCTGAGTTGCCCTGTTGAGCACCCAGCCTCGATGTGAGAAGGAGCATGACCGCCAGCGCGAACACCGGCACCAGGTGCATTCCGTAAACCACCCTTGAGTTTCTCATTTTTTTCTCCTCTTCTGCAACATCTGTCCAGCCCCCCGGTCGACGCTTAGATTCGCGCATCCTACTACTGAAAAGAGTCACATCTAAAGCAGTTGGGGACGGGTGGCCCTGAACTATCTCAAAACCGTGGTGTTAGTGGCGATGACGAGCTTAATGGGGATGTCGTCAGCGCATACAGCCTCCTCTTGTTCCTGCATTCACCGAAGATCCTGTCGGTATGGGGCCTATACTCTCCTCAGCCACGTCAGAAGTCCTTAGGCCGCGCTGAAAGTTTCTGAAATGTTCTGAACGCCGATCTTCTAATGATCCGGGAGGGCCCTCGACTTGAGCGAAGCCCAGCCTCACACCTACGACTTCGGAGACTTCCGCATTGACACCGGCAAGCGTCTTCTCCTGCGCGCCGGCGACCACGTCCCCCTCACCCCCAAGGTCTTCGACACCCTGCTCCTTCTCGTCGCCCACCAAGGTCAGGTGCTCGACAAGCAGGAGCTCATGAGCTCCATCTGGCCCGATACCTCCGTCGAAGAGAACAATCTCAACCAGAACATCTCCACCCTGCGTCGCATCCTCGGAGAGACCCGTGGTGAGAACCGCTACATCGCCACCATCCCCGGCACAGGCTACTGCTTCACCGCAGAGGTCCGCACCTTCAAAGTCGCCACCCCGGAGCAAACCCCCACTCATATCAGGATCGGAGTTCTCCCCTTCGAAAACCTCGGTGCCGGTCCTGAGCGCGAGTACCTCGCCGACGGCCTCACCGAAGAGACCATCGTCACCATCGGACAGATCGATCCCAATCACTTCAGCGTTATCGGCCGCACCTCGGTCATGTCCTACAAGCGAACCACCAAGACACTCGCGGAGATCGGCCGCGAGCTCGACGCCTCCTACCTCATCGAGAGCTCGCTCCGCGCCGAATGCGGTCGCCTCCGCATCATCTCCAAGCTCATTCGCGTCCGCGATCAGCTACAAATCTGGTCCGCCTCCTACGACAGCGAGCCCAGCAGCCTCCTCACCTACCAACGCGAACTCAGCATCGCCATCGCCGAACAGGTCCGCCTCCGCCTCTCACCCGCCCGCCTAACCGCACTCGCCAATCGCCAGACGCAAAGCCCCGAGGCCTACGACCTCTACCTGCACGGGCGGCATTTCTGGAATCAGCTCACCGGCCCGACGACACGCCGCGCCATCGAATACTTCACTCGCGCCACCGCGCTCGATCCCGGCTACGCGCTCGCCTGGGCCGGTCTCGCCGATTGTTACTCCTCCTCCCCAGTTCACGGCGACGTCCCTCCTCGCCTCGTCATGCAGAACGCCCGCGATGCCGTCGCCAATGCCGTTGCCGCAGAACCCAACCTCGCCGAAGGCCAGACCGCGCTTGGCAACTTCAACTTCTGGCTCGGGTGGGACTGGTCCGCCGCAGAAGCCGCCTTCCGCCGCGGCATCGCGCTCGACCCGAACTATCCCCTCGCCCATCGCATGCTCGGCGTCGTCCTGTCCCACTCCTGCCGACACGACGAAGGCCAATCCTCCATGCAGCGCGCCCGGGAGCTCGATCCTCTCTACGCCATGCATCAGTCCCTTTCATCACATCTCGCCTTCGCGGCACGCGACTATCCCGCCGCAGCCCACTTCGCCCGCCAGGCCCTCGTCGTCGATCCCGAGTTCTGGATCGCCCAGCTTCATCTCGCGCAGGTTGCCGTCGAACTGGGCGACTACGATCTAGCCCTCGACGCGCTCAACAAAGCTGGTCGGCTCAGCGCCGGCAACACCAAGGCATTGTCTTTGCGCGGCTACATCTTCGCAAAAACCGGCCGCACCGGCGAAGCACTGGAGATCCTCCAGACCCTCGAAGCCATCGCCCGTGAGCGCTTCGTCCCACCGTACGCCATGGCCCTCGTCCACGCCGGCCTGGGCCACACCGGTCTCGCCCTGGACTGGCTCGACCGCGCCTTCGACGCCCACGACGTCCACCTAGTCTTCCTCACCATCGACCCCAAGTGGGATCCCTTCCGCACCGAACCCCGCTTCGCAGACCTCCTCAAGCGCTGCGGCTTCCCGCCCGCAGTCCGTAGTCTCTGAAGCCATCCGTACCCTCTCCTTTGAAACCTCCCTAAGCGTCAGTCCCGCAAAAATCCCGCCCAAAAAATAAATCCCAAAAATCTGGCGTAGATTTCGCCCCTGAAAAGTGGCCATCTGCAAACCACGTTTGCCACGCATTTCACCACGGTTTGACCATCAAAAAACCACGCCCAGCACCCCAAAACCTTCAAAAACCCCTTATTTTAAGGCCATCACCACAATCCGCCCATCCGAAAAAAAACTCCCCCCAGTAGCCGTCACCGCCTTCAACATCGGGTCGGCCGGAGTCACATAAGCCGCACTCGAGAAAACTCCCGCAGCATCAAAGCTTTGCAATAGAAAATCCCGCTCCTTGTCGATCTCGGGGTCGATCTTGTGCGTCACCTTCCCGTTCCGCTGGTCCTTCTCGAACCCAATGTCATGCGTGGCCGACCCCACCCACAAAGGCTTTCCATTCATTGTCTTATCCGTCTGCCAGACCCGTAGATGATGCCTCTCCGCCGCCACCAGCAAAGGATCGGCCCGCGCAAACGAAAGGTCCTGCGGCCGCCCGAACAGGTACAGCGTACTCATCGGCATCTCCACGTAAGCCTCATGGTTCAAGGTCTTTAGCACCCCATTCACTATCGCGTCCTCTACCGACTTGTCCACCTCCACCCACCCGGCCGCCTTGTAAGCCGCCTCCACTTGTCCCCTCGTCCCCACCAGCGCGAAGTTCACCATATCCCCTTCATTTCCATCGTCGTTCGCCTGGTCCGAGACACGCCGCGGAACATCCCCAAACGTCTCGGGCGTTACCATCTCAACTACCGCAACCGCCCCCTCACGCGGAGCCGCGACAGCAGCCACCTTAGCCGCCGGCGCAAACTTTACCTTCACTTTGAAGCTTCCCGTCCCCGTCAGGTCGTTGCTGACATTCACTCGCAAAAACAACTTCCCGCTCGTCGGCATCGTCACCGCGCCGCTCGCCCCGATCGAGAAGGGAACTGACGCCCCCATATCGCTCACGCGGGCAACTATGGCCCCAACCTTTGCCTGATTCAGCGGAAACTGCCGCAGCAGATCCATCCATCCCCGATCCAATCCATCCGGCCCAACGGCACGCCCGTCCGACAATGTGAATTTCCCCGATGCGGTAAAGTTCACCTGCTCACCCGCAGCCAGCACCACGCCCGTGTCCAGCCAGTCGCTATCCTTCAGCGTAAATTCGTAGTTTTGCTTATGCGCGGGAGTGGCCGCCGGGCTCACGACTGGCTTATCCCGCATGCTCACAATCGCCTCGACTCGCGGATGCACGGCGACCGGCGTGGACGCTGCCGACGGCTCTATCGGGGCTGTTTGTCCCCAGAGAGGCGCTCCTGCGGCCAACGCCATGGCCAGCATCACGGAAGTCTCCCCCACCCAAATCCTTCGTCGCCTGCCATCTGGAAATCGTTTAGAGTGGTTCATATCTGCCATCTGGAAATCGTTTAGAGTGGTTCATATTGATATTGACTTAAGATGCTCAACCCGGGCCAACGGCTTATGTCGCTCCCCTATATCGTTAGACAGGCCGCACGTTTTACCGCTGCCGCTGCAATCGTTGGCACGCTCGCCGGTTGCCAGGGCATCGCGGGCAGCGCATCGCTCTCTCAGGTGCGCATCATCGACGCTTCGCCTGACGCCGCGGGTCTCGACATCTACCAGGGCAGCGACGCTCTGGCCTACAACCTCGGCTTAGGCACCATTACCTCTTACGTGCCTATCGCGCCCGGCACCTACACTACCGCAGCCGCCTCCGCCGGCACCAGGCAGGTTCTCTCATCTTCAAAGGCTACCTTCGCCGCCTCCAGCCAGTACACCGTGCTCATCGGGAACTCCGCAGCCGGCCCGCAGCATCTCGTTCTCAAGGACCAGAGCCAGCCCGCGCCGCCCGGACAAATCGCTATTCGCTTTATCAATCAGGCTGCCCGGATCAGTGCCGTGGACGTCTACCTGGTACCCGCCGGCCAGAAGCTTGCGGCCGTAACCCCTGTGATTACAGGACATTCCTTCGGCGCCAACACGGGCTATCTCAACATTCCCACCGGCACCTACACGCTCGTCATGGCGCCTGCCGGCACGGCCGTTGCCAGCTATGCCGGGGCGCAGGTGACCTACCCGGGCGGCGCGGCGCGGACCATCATCCTGATTGACCAGCAACTGATCACTACGCCTGGGCTGCAGGTGATTACGGCCAACGACTACGACTCTCCTACCGTGACAAATTAGGGATTTATTGCGCAAAAAATTGAGCGGCCCCCTGCGGGCTGCTTTTGTCGTTTTATGGACGTTTTTGAGGGGTGTTTTGGGAAAAGCGGGGTCGTAGACGTGGTTTTTTGGTGGTCAAATCGTGGTGAAATGCGTGGTAAAGGTGGACAACGGATGGCCGCTATTCGGGGCCTGAAATTACGGCACTTTTTTCAGATATTTTTTCAGGGCGAGACGCGGGGGTCCCGCCCTGAAGGTTGGGGCTAGTAGCGGTACTGGTCGGCCTTGTACGGTCCGTCGGGCGATACGCCCAGGTACTCCGCCTGCTTCGGCGAGAGGGTCGTCAGCTTCACGCCGATCTTCTCGAGGTGCAGCCGAGCCACCTCCTCGTCGAGCTTCTTCGGCAGGATATAGACGCCGGGCTTGTAGGTGTCTTTGTTCTTCCACAGGTCGAGCGCGGCCAGCGTCTGGTTGGAGAAGCTGGACGACATGACGAAGCTCGGGTGGCCGGTCGCGCAACCCAGGTTCACCAGACGGCCCTCGGCCAGCACGAAGATGCTGTTGCCGGTGGGGAAGGTGTACTTATCCACCTGCGGCTTGATGTTCAGCTTGGTGACTCCCTTGGCGCTGTTGAGCTGGTCCATCTGGATCTCGTTGTCGAAGTGGCCGATGTTGCAGACGATCGCCTGGTCCTTCATCAGCTTCATGTGCTCGAAGGTGATGATGTCGAGGTTGCCCGTGCAAGTGACGTAGATGTCGCCGCGCCCCAGGGTCTCCTCGAGCGTGGTGACCTCGTAGCCTTCCATCGCGGCCTGCAGCGCGTTGATCGGATCGATCTCCGTCACGACCACGCGTGCTCCAAGGCCGCGCAGCGAGGCGGCAGAGCCCTTGCCCACGTCGCCGTATCCGCAGACCACGGCAACCTTGCCGGCAACCATCACGTCAGTCGCGCGCTTGATGCCGTCGACCAGCGACTCGCGGCAGCCGTACAGGTTGTCGAACTTCGACTTGGTGAC
>WNFD01004662.1_pt1 | contig 13740 bp, 10 predicted proteins | sample 5400491 | NCBI WGS metagenome assembly WNFD01 (sample SAMN13153343, study PRJNA577476) | soil metagenome | isolation source: 120 cm saprolite under Douglas fir tree site 2 hole 2 replicate 2 | place: USA:California | collected 2015-04-18
CCGCCGCGCGCATCGTCTCGCTCTCTCCCGCGATGACCGAGCTGTTGTTCGCACTCGGCGCGGGCGACCGCCTCGTGGGTCGCACCACGTGGTGCGACTACCCCCCAGAGGCCCGGGCTATTCCGAGCGTCGGCGATGGTCTCAATCCCAACATCGAAGCCGTTGCAGCCCGGCAGCCCGACTTGGTGGTGCTGTATCGGTCGGCCCTGACCGAGACCGCGGCGCAGGCCCTCACCCGGCTCGGTGTGGCGGCGACGGTGGTTAAGCAGGACCGCCTCGAGGACATCGCCCGCGCGGCCCGGCTCCTCGGCCGGCTCACGGGCCGAGCTGCCGTGGGCGACTCGCTTGCCCGGGTGGTGGCGCAGCTGCTCGCGCAGCCCGCGCCCGCGGCGCGGGCGCGGGTGGCGTTCGTGGTGTGGGACACGCCGCCGGTCGTGATCGGCAGCGAGAGCTATTTGGACGAGCTCGCCACGCTCGCCGGCGCCGTGAACGTCTTCCACGACCTCGGCTCCGCCTCCGCCCCCGTGGCGCTGGAGACGATCGCCGCGCGTAACCCGGACGCGATCGTCGTGCTCCGGGACTCCCTCGAAGCCGAGCCGCCGCGCTATGCCCGGCGCCGCGAGTGGCAGGTGGTGCCCGCCGTGCGGAAGCGGCGCTTTGTGTATCTCACAGGTTCGCTGTTCGGGCGCCCCAGCCCGCGCGCGGCCGACGCGGCGGCCCAATTCCGCCGCGCGCTCGCGGAGACGCTCCCGTGAAATGGCTGGGGCTCGCTCTCGCCGCGACGGCGGCGTTGGTGCTCGCCGTGGTGCTCGGACCGGCGCACGTGCCGCTCGCCGCGCTCGCCACATCGGACATCGTGCGCTCGCTGCGGGTGCCGCGGGCGATCCTCGCGTTTCTCGTGGGCGGCGCGCTCGCGCTCGCCGGCACGGGGCTCCAGGCCCTGGTGCGCAATCCCCTGGCGGACCCGTTCCTGTTGGGCCTCTCGGGCGGCGCGGGGTTGGGTGTGGTCGTCGCCATAGCGCTCCATCTGTCGAGTCCCTGGGCCCTGCCGCTCGCGGCGTTCGCCGGCGCCCTCGGCGCGATGACGCTCGTGTATCGCCTGGGGCTCGTGGGTGGCGCCGAGCTCGACCCGCGCGTGTTGATTCTCGCTGGCGTGGCGGTGGGCGCGTTCGCCGCCGCGGTCACCACCGCCATCGCCTCCCTGTCCGATGCGGCCGAGCTCCGCAACGCGTTTCTCTGGCTCTGGGGCGGCCTCTCCGGCGCGTCCTGGGACACCGTGCTCATCCTGTGTGTCTACGCACCCATTCCCATCGCCGTCCTGTTCGCGGCCGCGCGTCCGCTCGACTTGCTCGCGCTGGGCGAAGAGCCGGCGCGCCACCTCGGGGCCGACGTGGCGGCCCTCAAACGGCGCGTGTACCTCGCCACCTCACTGCTCACCGCGGCCGCCGTCGCGGTTTCCGGTGTGGTGGGCTTCGTGGGCCTGGTCGTGCCGCACGCCATGCGCATGCTGTGGGGGCACCGCCACCGCCCCCTGCTCCCGGCCGCGTTTCTCGGCGGCGGCACGCTGCTCGCGCTGTCGGACACGGTGGCCCGCGTGGCCGTGGCACCGCGCGAGCTACCGGTGGGGATCGTCACGGCCCTCGTGGGCGTCCCCGTCTTCGTCCTGTTACTGCGCCGATGGACCGCGAACTGATCCTCGACGTCCGCGACGTCCGCTATCGCTATCCCGGCGCGCCGACCGACGCCCTCGGCGGGGTGAGCCTCAGCGCGCGCGCCGGCGAAGTCGCGGCCGTGCTCGGGCCGAACGGGAGCGGCAAGACGACGCTCCTGCGCGTGGCACTCGGCGTGGTGGCGCCGAGCGCGGGCGGGGCCGCGATCTTGGGCCGGCCCGCACCGTCCTGGTCGCGGCGCGCGCTCGCCCAGGTCGTCGGCGTCGTGACGCAACGCGAGGAGAACCTGTTCCCCCAGCGCGTGCGCGAAACGGTGCTGCTCGGCCGCTACGCCCACCTCTCGCTCTGGGGCCGGGAGCGTGCGGTGGATCACGCGGCGGTGCGGCGCGCGCTGGCGCGCGCGGATGCGCTCCACCTCGCCGAGCGCTGGATCTGGACGCTCTCGAGCGGCGAGTATCAGCGGGTGCGGCTCGCCCGGGCGCTGGCGCAGGAGCCGCGCCTGCTCGTGCTCGACGAGCCGACCATGAGCCTCGACGTGCGGCACGAGATGGAGCTGTTCGAACTGGTGCGGGCGCTCGCCGACCAGGACGCGCTCGCGGTGGTGCTCATCACGCACCACGTGAATCTCGCCGCGCGCTTCGCCGACCGGGTGCTCCTCCTCGCCGAGGGACGGCTCGCCGGCAGCGGGACGCCGGCGGAGGTGCTCACGCGCGAGACAGTCGAGCGTGTCTTCGCCTGGCCGGTCTCGATCGCGCCGTTCGAGGGCGCGCCCCAGGTCATTCCCCTTCGCAAGAGAGAGGACGGTCCATGAAAGCCGTGCTGCGCGCCATCTGGCTCGTCGTCCTGCCGACGATCGTCGCGGGGCAGACCCCGCGCGATACCGTCGAGCTCAATCCCGTGGTCGTCACCGCGACCCGGATCCCGACCCGCGCCGGGGACCTGCCGATCGCCGTCACGGTGCTGACCGGCGCCGAGCTCGAGGAGCGGGGCATCCGCACGGTGGCTGATGCCCTGCGGAGCGTCCCCGCCGCGAGCGTGGTCATCACCGATGCGTATGGTAGCCTGACCTCGCTGTTTCTCCGGGGCGGCCAGAGCGACTATGTGAAGGTGCTGATCGACGGCGTACCGCAAAACGCGCCGGGTGGGTTCTACGATTTTGCCAACCTCACCACCGATAACGTGGAGCGGATCGAGGTCGTGCGCGGGCCCGCGAGCGTGTTGTACGGATCGGACGCCGTCACAGGCGTGGTGCAGGTCTTTACGCGGGACGGGCGTGGCGCCGCGCACGGCAGCGTGGCGCTGGGCGGCGGGACGTATGGCAGCGGCGCCGTCGCCACAACCCTGGCGGGCGGCGACGGGCGCGCCGGATACGCGTTCAGCGCATCCCGGTTTGCGAGCGACGGCGTGTACCCCCTGAACAACTCGTACCGCAACGAAGTCCTGAGCGGCCGCCTGCAGTTCCGGCCCGACGAGCGCACCGAGGCCGCGCTCTCGTTTCGCTACGGCGACGCCCTGTACCACTTCCCAACGGATGGGAGCGGCGCCGTGGTGAGCAACAACCAGCATCAACTGGAGCGCGGTCCGTCGGTGGGGCTCGACCTGGGGCACACCTTCTCCACCACCGTGGACGGCGGCCTCACCGCCACCTGGCACCGCGACAACTACCAGTACGCGATCGCCCCGAACGACTCGAGCGACCACACGACCTTCGCCTCGTCGAGCTCCGACTGGAACACCCGGACTGGGCTTGACGCACGGGTCAACGCGAGGCTCCGGCAGCAAGACGTCATCACGCTCGGGGTAGCGCTCGAGCGGGAGGCGGTGCAGGGCACGAGCCTTGCCACGGCGCAGTCTCGGAACGACGGCGCCGTCTATCTGCAGGTCGTCACGCCGCCTGAGCGCCCCGCGAGCCTCACGCTCGGGGCGCGACTCGAAGACAACGAGCGCTTCGGCAGCTATGCCACCTATCGTGCCGGCGGCTCCGTCCGGCTCGCGGCGGGGACGCGGGCCGTCGCCTCCATCGGCACGGGATTCCGGGAGCCGAGCTTCTATGAGACCTTCCCCACCCCGTTTTCGCACGGCAATCCGAACTTGAAACCCGAGCACTCGTTCAGCTGGGAGACCGGGCTCGAATACACCACGCCGGGGCGCGCCCTGGCCGCGCGCGCCACGTACTTCCATCAGCGCTTCCGCGACTTGGTCCAATACAGTTTCGCGCTCGTCGGGCCGGACTACTCCAACCTGGCCGACGCGACCGCCGCGGGGCTGGAGCTGGGGCTCCAGGGCGCCCTCGGCGCAGGCATTTCGCTAGACGCGAGCTACAGCTACGTGGACCCGCGCGACGCCACGACCAACCTCCGCCTGCAACGCCGCCCCTCGCACACGGGCAGCCTCGGGCTCGGCTACTCCCTGGGCGGGCGCGGGACAGTGTCGCTCGGCGCCGTGTTCACCGGCGATCGCGACGACCTGGACTACGGGCCGTTCCCCGCGCAGCGCGTGACGCTGCCGCCGCACACGCGTGTGGACGCGTCGAGCACCTACGAGCTCGCGCGGCCGCACGGCACCTGGCCCGGTGTGGCCCTCATGGCCCGGATCGAGAACCTGCTCGACGCGCGCTACCAAGACATCGTGAACTTCCCCGCACGCGGCCGCAGTCTATTATTCGGGGGCAGGATGCGGTTCGGGACGTGACGTCCGGACGACCGGAAAACGCGAAGGGGGGTGGGTGGGGCGACGGTACGCAGTGCTGGCCGTATGCGTGGCGGCGAGCGCGTGCAGCGACGCGCTCGAGCAGACGAGCTCGGCGGGGCAGGTGATCGCGGCCGTCAACGCGGGCGATCACACCGTTTCGTTTGTCTCGGCCACGGACCAATCGGTCCGGACGCTCGACCTGCAGACGCCGGCGAGGGCCGCGACGACCGCCGACGGGCGCGGCAGTACGGTGCTCGTACCGCTCGGCACCGACTCGGTGGCCGTGATCCACAATACGGGACTGTGTGCCGGGACGTGCGTGCGGCCGGTGGTCGTCTTCCCGCTCGCCCGGGGCGGGGGGGCGACCGGCGTCGCTATCCAGGACGACTCGATCGCCTGGATCGCGAACCCGACCCTGAACACGGTGACCCGACTGAACTACCAGAGCGGTGGGACCCGCAGCGTCGCTGTGGGCGTCTACCCTGATGCGGTGGTGATCGCACGCGGGCGGGTGTTCGTCGTGAACGCGAACCTCGTGAGCGGCAGCCCCGCCGGCCCGAGCTGGCTGACGTCCTTCGACTGCTGCGGCAGCGGCCCCACGCCCGCCGATTCCATCCCGCTCACGGGTGCCCGGGCCCGGGCCATCGTGACGGGCGGGGATAGTCTCTTGTACGTGATCGCCGGCGGGCACGCCGGCGCCGGGGACGGGAAGCTGTCGATCGTGGATCCGGCGCTGCGCACCGAACTGGCGGTGCTGAACGGGCTCGGCGAGTCGCCCGGTAATGCGGCGTTCCACCCCTCGGGACGCCTGCTCGTGTCCTCGCTCACGAACGGGATCCTCGAGGTCAACACCCTGACCCGCACGCTGTCGCGCGGCCCGGGCAACGGGGTGAAGCCGGGGGGGCAGGGGGTCTCAGACGTGGCGCTCGATCTGCGGGGACACGTCTATGCGCTCGACCCCGGCACCTGTGCCGCGGCGGGCGTGGTGCACGTGCTCGGCGGGCCACCCGACTATGTGGAGATACGCCCGGTTCCGGTCGGCGTCTGCCCGCAGAGCGCCGCCGTGGCGACGACGCCGTAAGCCATGAGCCTCATCTCCACCCCCGCCGTCGTGCTGCAGACGTACCGCTACAGCGAGACGTCCAAGGTGGTCCGGCTCGCGACGCGCGATCTCGGCGTGCAGAGCGCGATCGCCAAGGGGGCGTTGCGGCCGAAGAGCCGGTTCGGGGCGGGGCTCGAGCTCCTGAGCGAAGGGGTCGCGCAGCTCTATTTCCGCGAGACGCGCGAGCTCCACACGCTCGGGGCGTTCGATCTTGTGGACCTGCGGCGCGAGCTGGCGGCCGACGTCGGCCGGTTCGCGGGCGCCACGGCGCTCGCGGAAGTGATGCTCAAGATGGCGCCTCCGGCCCCGCTGCCGAGCGCCTATGAAACCCTCACCGGCGCCCTCGACGCACTGGCCGCGGCGCCGCCCGAGCGCACCGACGCCGCCGCCGTGCGGGCACTATGGCTGCTCCTCGCGGTGCTCGGCTTCGCGCCGTCGCTCACGGCGTGCACGCGCGACGGCACGGCGATCGCACCGACGGGGCCGGATCCGGTGTCGTTCAGCGTGGCCGACGGCGGGGCCCTCTGCCCCCGCTGCGCTCCCGCCCAGCACCACACGCGGCTGCCGACCGGCGCCTACCGGGACCTCGTGGCCCTGAACGACCCACGCGCCGAGCTGCCCGTGCTCGAGCCGTCGCATGCGGCAGCGCACCGCCGCCTCGTCGCCCGCTTCGTCCGCTACCACCTCGGCGAAGCCGGCCCCCTTTCGGCCCTCGACTTCTGGGAGCGTCGCGCGTGGGCACCCCCCACCCCCAGCCCCAACTCCACCCCCAGCCCCACGCCGATCCCGTCCGTCGCTTTGTAGTCGGCACCGCCGGCCACATCGACCACGGCAAGACCGCGTTGGTGAAGGCCCTCACCGGGGTCGACACCGACCGCTGGGAAGAGGAGAAGCGCCGCGGGATCACGATCGACCTCGGGTTCGCGCCGCTGCCCTTGGCGGCGGAGCTCCAGGCCAGCGTGGTGGACGTCCCCGGGCACGAGGGGTTCGTCCGCAACATGCTGGCCGGTGCGACCGGCATCGACGTCGCCCTGCTCGTGATCGCGGCGGATGAGGGGATCATGCCCCAAACCGAGGAGCACCTCGCGATCGTCGAGTTGCTCGGCGTGCGGCGCGGCATCCCGGTGATCACGAAGCGCGACTTGGTGGACCCGGAATGGCTGGAGCTGGTGCGCGGCGAGGTGGTCGCGCGACTGGCGCCGAGCCGCGTGCGCTGGGAGTCGCCGGTGGCCGTGTCCGCCCTGACAGGGCAAGGATTGGACGAGCTGCGCGCCGCGCTCGCCCGCGTGGCCGAGGACCTCGCGGCGCGCCCGCCCGACGACTTGTTCCGGTTGCCGATCGACCGCGTCTTCGCGGTGGCGGGCGCGGGGACCGTCGTCACGGGCTCCACGTGGAGCGGCAGCGTGGCGGTAGGGGACTCGGTCTGGCTGCTGCCGCTCGGGCGCGAAGCCCGGGTGCGCTCGATCGAGGTGCACGGCGTCGCCGCCGCGCGCGCGGCGCCGGGACGGCGCACCGCGCTCGCGCTTGTGGGAGTCGACAAGCAGGAGCTCGCCCGCGGCGACGTCGCGGTGACGGGGCCGGGGTGGCGCGCCACCACGCTGATCGATGCCGCGGTCGAGCTCCTGCCTACGGCGCGCCACCCGCTCGCGTCGCGCGCGCGCGTTCGGGTGCATCTCGGGACCGCCGAAGTCCTCGCCCGCGTGGTGCAGACCCGCGCGGTGGCGCCGGGGGACCAGGGCCCTGCCCGGCTACTGCTCGAACACCCGTTGGTGGCCCGCGGCGGGGATCGCTTCGTGTTGCGCTCCTTCTCGCCAGTCACGACGATCGGCGGGGGGGTGGTGCTCGACCCGTTCCCACCTGCGCGCACCAAGCGCCGCCAGCGCCGGATCGCGACCGGTCAGCCGAGCGCGGCTCGCCTGGTGACCTTCGCCGCCGAGGCCGGACTGGCTGGACTCGCGACGGATACGCTGGCCGTCCGGCTCGGAGTGGCACCAGCCCGGTTGGCTGCGGTCATTGCGGACGCGGGCCCGGGGCTCGTCGCCGCCGCCGAGACGGTCGTGGCCGAGCAAGCGGTGGCCGCTGAAGCCGGACGCCTCGTCGAGCTGCTGCGACATTACCACACGGAGCACGCGCTCGATCCGGGGATGTCGCTGCAAGCGCTCCGGGCCGCGGTGGGCGGCTCCGGATCGCCGCCCGCCGTCGTCGACGCGGTCGTGGCGCGCGGGGTGCGCGAGCGCCGGTTCGAGGTGCTCGAGAGCGTCGTGCACCTCCCGGGATGGCGACCCGCACTCGATGCACGCACGAGCGGCGCCCGCGAGCAGCTCGCGCAGCGGCTCACGGCCGCGAAGTGGCAGGTGCCCACGGTGAGCGAACTCGAGCGGGAGCTGCCGAGCGTGCCGGTCCGCGCCCTCCTCGCCCACCTCGCCCGCGATGGGGTGGTGGAGTCGATGGATCAGGAGCGCTACGCTACGAAAGCCGCCCTCGGGGAATTCCGGACCGCGCTCGAGCGCGCGCTCGGGGAATTGGGCCAGGCGACACCCGCCCAGTTGCGCGACCGCTTTGGCCTCACGCGCAAGTACTTGATTCCGCTGCTCGAATGGGCGGACCGCCGCGGGGTGACGCGCCGGGCGGGCGATGCCCGCGTGCTCGCCCCGTTGACAGCGGGGAAACGCGGGCCCTAGCTTAGTCCTTGCGCCCTGGCAGGACCGAATCACCTGCGATCTAAGGAGAGCGGTCTCGAGTCACAATCTCGTTCGCACAGGAGCGGTGGATGAAGCGGTACGCCTGGGCTGTGCTGGGGCTCGGGCTGTGGGTGGCTGGGGGCAGCACACGCTTGGCGCTGGGACAGACCCCGCGACCCACGATTGAGCTTCAGCCGGATCGAACAGGTCCGTTCAACCTGGTGGCCACGATCCCGTTCAAGCTGAGCGGGGAGCTGTTTCTCAAGGGCCACAAGCCCGTCGTGTCACTGCGGATCTACAATGTCCTCGCCCAGTTGGTCGCGATCCCCATCCTGCGCGGCACGGGCAAGGCCTTGGACAGCCTCGCCTTGAGCTGCCCCACCCAGTTCGGCTGCGCCTACAGCGCGTACTGGGACGGCTTTGTCGCTAACACCGGCAAACCCGCAGCCTCTGGCGTCTACATCTATCAATTAGTGGTCGACGGCCAGCGATTCACGAAGAAGATCGTCGTCAAGCAGCCGCAGCCCTAGCCCGGCCGCCCGCCCCCGCCGGCCCCCTCGCCCCCCCGCCCCCGTCGATCGGGGCCCGCGTCATTTCGGATGCTCGAGCCCGAGGTAGCGAACCGACGAGCTTTGACGCGGGGTCTGCCGATTCGGCATCTTTGACCGGCACGAAGGTTGCCCCCAGGGGTGGCACGATGATCAATCCCGATCGCTTGACCGTGAAAGCCGCTGAAGCGCTGCAGCAGGCGAGCGCGTTGGCGCGCTCGCGGGGCAACCCCGTCGTCAACGACGCGCACCTGTTCTACGCCCTGCTCGCCCAGGACGACGGCATCGTCGTCCCCCTGCTCCAAAAGGCGGGCCTCAACGTCGCCCAGCTCAAGGCCGACACGGAGCGGGAGCTGGCCCGCTTCCCGCAGCAGTCCGGGGCCGCCGCCGAGCCGACCCTGGCGCGCGAGCTCTCGCGCGTGCTCGATCGCGCCGAGGCCGAGGCCAAGGCGCTGGGCGACGCCTACGTGTCGACCGAGCACATCCTGCTCGGGCTCGTCGAGGAGAAAGGCACCACCGCCAAGCAGCTGCTCGCCGCGGCGGGCCTGGACCGCGCGGCGCTCCTGGCGGCGCTGCAGGGTGTGCGTGGGTCGCACCGCGTCACCGATCAGGAGCCCGAGCAGAAGTACCAGGCGCTCGAACGGTTCACGCGCGATCTCACCGAGCTGGCCCGCAAAGGGAAGGTCGATCCCGTGATCGGCCGGGACGAGGAGATCCGGCGGGTGATGCAGGTGCTGTCGCGGCGCACCAAGAACAACCCCGTGCTGATCGGCGAACCCGGGGTCGGCAAGACGGCGATCGTCGAGGGGTTGGCGCAGCGCATCGTGAACGGCGATGTCCCCGAGTCGCTGCGCAACAAGCACCTCGTCGCCCTCGACCTGGGCGCGCTGATCGCCGGGACCAAGTACCGCGGCGAGTTCGAAGACCGGCTCAAGGCCGTGCTCAAGGAGATCACGAGCGCCGAGGGCAAGTACATCGTGTTCATCGACGAGCTGCACACCATCGTGGGCGCGGGCGCGGCCGAGGGCGCGGTGGACGCCTCCAACATGCTGAAGCCCGCGCTGGCGCGCGGCGAACTGCACGTGGTGGGCGCAACCACGCTCGATGAATACCGCAAGTACATCGAGAAGGACGCGGCGCTCGAGCGACGCTTCCAGCCGGTGTACGTGGGCGAGCCGTCGGTCGAGGACACCATCGCGATCCTGCGGGGCCTGAAGGAGCGCTACGAAGTGCACCACGGAGTGCGGATCACCGATAACGCGCTCGTCGCCGCCGCTACCCTGTCGCACCGCTACATCGGCGATCGCTTCCTGCCCGACAAGGCGATCGACCTGGTGGACGAGGCGGCGAGCCGCCTCCGGATCGAGATCGACTCGCTGCCGCAGGAGATCGACGAGGTGGAGCGCAAGATCGTGCAGCACGAGATCGAGCTCGCGGCGCTCGCCAAGGAGAAGGACACGGCCTCGAAGGCGCGCCGCGCCAAAGTCGAGCACGAGCTCGCCGAGCTACGCGAGCGCTCGAACGTGATGAAGGCGCAGTGGCAGGCGGAGAAGGACGCCATCACCAAGTTGCAGGCGAAGAAGGCCCAGCTCGAGCAGCTCCGCGCCGAGGCCGAGCAAGCCACGCGCCGCGGCGACCTCCAGAAGGCGGCCGAGACGACCTACGGCAAGATCCCCGCGCTCGAGCGCGAGATCGGTGAGCTCGAGAAGCGGCTCGCCGACATCCAGAAGAAGGGCAAGTACTTGAAGGAAGAGGTCGACGCCGAGGACATCGCCGAGATCGTCGCCAAATGGACCGGCATCCCGGTGACGAAGATGCTCGAGTCCGAACGCGAGCGGCTGACGCACCTCGAAGCGGAACTCGCCCAGCGCGTGATCGGGCAGCCCGAAGCCCTCGCGGCGGTGGCGAACGCGGTGCGCCGGGCCCGGGCGGGCCTGCAGGACCCGAATCGCCCAACGGGCTCGTTCATCTTCCTCGGCCCCACGGGCGTTGGGAAGACGGAGACGGCGCGCGCCCTCGCCGAGTTCCTGTTCGACGACGAGAAGGCCATGGTCCGCCTCGACATGTCGGAGTACATGGAGAAACACGCCGTGGCGCGCATGATCGGCGCCCCGCCGGGCTACGTGGGCTACGAAGAAGGCGGCCAGCTCACCGAGGCGATCCGGCGCCGTCCCTATTCCGTCGTGCTATTCGACGAGATCGAGAAGGCGCACCCCGACGTCTTCAATGTGCTGCTCCAGATTCTCGACGAGGGCCGGCTGACGGACTCCCAAGGTCGCACCGTGGACTTCCGCAACACGGTCCTGATCATGACGTCGAACCTCGGCTCGCAATACATCCTTGAGATGGGCACCGAGAACTGGGAGCAGGTCGAGACCAAGGTGATGGAGCTGTTGCGCCAGACCTTCCGACCCGAGTTCCTGAACCGGGTGGACGATGTCATCATCTTTCGGCCGCTGTCGAGTGAGGATATCGCGAAGATCGTCGATCTCCAGATCGCCCGCTTTGCGCAACTCATGGCCGAGCGCAAGCTGCGCCTCGAGGTGACGCCGGCCGCGAAGCAGCTGCTCGTGGCAGAGGGCTACGATCCGGTATATGGGGCGCGGCCCCTGAAGCGCGCGATCCAGCGGCTGTTGCAGAACCCGCTCGCCCTCGCGGTGCTCGAAGGACAGTACTCCGAAGGGGACCTGGTAAGGGTGGGCCGGGCCAAGGACGGCCAACACCTCACGTTCGAGCGGATACCGGCCGGCGCGACTCCCGAACCGGCGCGTGCCTAAGCGCGCAGAGCGGGGCGCGGAGCGTGCGCCGCGGCCGTCTCCGCCGCTCGACCCGGCCGATCGCGCCGGCATGGCGGCGGCACTGGACCAGGCCCGGCGAGCAGCAGCGGAGGGGGAGGTGCCGGTCGGCGCCGCCGTCATGCGGGCTGGCGCGATCGTCGCCCGGGCCCACAATGAGACGGTCCGCCGTCATGATCCCACGGCCCACGCCGAACGGCTCGCCCTCGAGCAGGCGCTCGGGACGCTCGGGGCCGATCGCCTCACCGACTGCACTCTCTACGTGACGCTCGAGCCCTGCGCGCAATGCGCCGGGGCCGCCGTGCTGGCAAAGGTGGGTCGGCTCGTGTTCGGCGCGTACGACGACAAGGCCGGCATGTGCGGTTCCGTGGGCGACATCGTGCGCCATCCCCGGCTCAACCACCGGATCGTCGTGACGGGTGGCGTAGAGGAGCCGGAGTGCCGCGACCTGTTGACGACGTTCTTCGCGGCCCGGCGGCAACCAGCGACCTAGATCGAGCGGGCCGGGCTGAGCCGGGGTGGAGGGCGCGCCCCGAGTGAATGCGCGGCGTCCGGGGGCAGGGGAGAGTAGGTTACTACCCCCTGAGCCCTCGAATGCACTCTGCGTCTACCCGACACGACGAGCGCCTCATGTCCTTCCGCACCATCATCGAGCCCTTTCGCATCCACTCGACGCAGGCCATCACCTGCCCCACGCCGGCGCAGCGCGAAGCCGCCCTCCAGCGCGTCGGCTACAACTTGTTCGGCCTCCACGGGGACGAAGTCCTGATCGACTTGTTGACGGATTCCGGGACCGGGGCCATGTCCTCGCGGCAGTGGGCCGCGATGATGGATGGGGACGAGTCGTACGCCGGCAGTCGCTCGTTCTACCGTTTCCAGGATGTGGTCCGGGCCATCACCGGGCTCACCGAGGTGATCCCGACCCATCAGGGACGGGCGGCGGAGCGGATTCTCTTCTCCGTGATGGTCAAGCGCGGCCAGGTCGTACCCAATAACACCCACTTCGACACCACGCGCGCGAACATCGAGTACTGCGGCGCGGAGGCGCGCGATCTCCTGATCGCGGAAGGACGGGTGCCGGCGCTGCGCCACCCGTTCAAGGGGAACATGGACGTGGCGGCGCTCGAGCGGACCATCGCCGAGGTGGGCGGCGAGCGGGTGCCGCTCGTCCTCGTCACCATCACCAACAACTCGGGTGGCGGCCAGCCGGTGAGCCTCGCCAACCTGAGGGCGGTGCGCGCCGTGTGCGAGCGCCACGGCATCCCGCTGTACCTCGACGCCTGTCGCTTCGCCGAGAACGCCTACTTCATCAAGCTCCGTGAGCCGGGCTACGCCGACAAGACGGCGCGCGAGATCGCGCGGGAGCTGTTCGCGCTGGCGGATGGGTGCACCATGTCGGCGAAGAAGGACGGGCTCGCGAACATCGGAGGGTTCCTCGCGATGCACGATCCGGTAGTGGCGCGGGAGTGCCGTAACCTGCTCATCCTCACCGAAGGCTTCCCGACCTACGGCGGCCTCGCGGGCTACGACCTCGAGGCGGTGGCAACGGGGCTCGAGGAGGCGCTGGACGAGGACTATCTCAAATACCGGCTCCGCTCAACTGCGTACCTGGCGGAGAAGGCGGAGGAGGCCGGCGTACCGGTCGTGCAGCCGCCTGGCGGGCACGCGGTGTACCTGGACGCGAAGGCGCTACTGCCGCACGTCCCACCAACCCAGTACCCCGCGCAATCGCTCGCCGTGGAGCTGTATCGCGCGGGCGCCGTACGCGGCGTCGAGATCGGCTCCGTCATGTTCGGCCGCCCCCAACCCGACGGCAGCGAAACGCTGGCGCCGCTCGAGCTCGTACGCCTCGCGGTGCCGCGCCGCACCTACACGCAGAGCCACATCGACTACGTGGCCGAGGTGATCGCCGAGGTGGCGCGATGCAAGGAGCGGCTGCGCGGACTGCGCATCGTGGAGCAGGCACCCTGGCTGCGCCACTTCACTGCGCGGTTCGAGCCGTGCTAGCGGGGCGGCGGCGGCGGCGGCTGCTGCCCTGCCTTCGTGCGCTCCTCGAGCTTGGCGATGATCTTCTCGATCTCGAGCCTCAGGCGCTTGAGCGCTGGCACGAGTTTCGGCTCGAGCTCCCGCTCGAGTTCCTTTCCTTCCTTCAGGAAATCGCTCATCAGGTCGCGGAACCGGTCGGCTAACTCCCGCCAGGTGGGGATGGAGCTGATCTCGGGCTCGCCGGGCTGGCGTTTGGTCGGTAGCTGA